>Ga0209656_10001559_pt1 | contig 14958 bp, 16 predicted proteins | sample BogFormECP12_OM2_FD_188239 | JGI IMG/M metagenome (GOLD analysis project Ga0209656, IMG submission 188239) | Bog forest soil microbial communities from Calvert Island, British Columbia, Canada - ECP12_OM2 (SPAdes) (version 2) | ecosystem: Environmental > Aquatic > Freshwater > Wetlands > Bog ... | reverse complement strand
CGGTATCTCCGCATCTGGATGACGGAATCTTCCAACACCTGCGATAGTCACGGTTCCGCCGACAAGCGCAACTGCGTGGGCTACGCCATCAATGAACTCTATGCCGGGGCGCTCTCGGCCGATGGCCAGTTCAATGACTACGTCACGCATTTCCCCAGCCGCGAACAAACCGTGACCTGGCCATCTTCAGTTGATCCTTGGCATGCGGCCTCTGATATGGACGAATCGAGAGGAGATCAGGTCGGCTTCGATTTTTTCTTCACCAGCGGCGTCACCCGCGGGCTTCCCACGATGGTTCCGATTGCCATGTTGTACTCCACACCCGAGGATGCGGCGAACGAGATCGCCTATCTCTACAAACGCCACTATCCCATCTCCTGGATCGAGATGGGAGAAGAAGCCGATGGCCAGCACATGCTGCCCGAAGACTACGCAGCGTTGTACCTACAATTCGCCACCGCGATTCACCGGCTCGTTCCCGAGGCCAAACTGGGCGGTCCGCCGTTCGAAGGAACGTTTGATGACGTTGAAGTGTGGCCGGACGCGGCTGGGAAAGTCTCATGGCTCGGACGATTCGTCGACTACCTGAAGGCCCACGACCGGCTGAACGACTTCACCTTCTTCTCTTTCGAACATTATCCCTACCAAGACAAACCAACCTACTCTTGGGCCGACCTGTACCCGGAGCCCGAATATGTCAGACACATCGTCCAAGTCTGGAAGGATAATGGCTTGCCGCCGAATATTCCCTTCTTCATGACCGAGGGCAACATCGGTGGCGGAGCCGGTGTTTCCACCGTGAAGGGCGCGTTATGGCTCGCCGATTACGTCGGGTCTATGATGACCGCAGGCGCCGCGGCCACTTATTTTTTCCATTACATGCCTTCTCCAGGCCACTGGGGCGCCTACCCCATCCTCCTGCTTGACGAACAATACAACCTGATCGGTTATCCTCCGCAGTACTTGGCCACGCAGGTAATCACGAAAGAGTGGGTGCAGCCCGTTGATGCTCCGCACAAACTCTTCAAAGTTTCAAGCGATGTGACCGATGCGGCGGGAACACTACTGGTCACGGCGTACGCCGTTGTGCGTCCGGACGGACAGTGGTCCGTGATGCTGGTCAACCGGGACCAATACAATGACCATGCAGTGAAAGTTGTTTTCAACGATCCTGTGACCGGGCGCGACCGCCACTTCTCCGGTCAGGTTGATCGCGTAACTTTCGGATCCGCCGAGTACAAGTGGCACCCCGAAGGAGAGCGCGGCCATGCGGATCCCGACGGCCCGCCCTCCAAGTCGAAGGTAAGCGGCGGCGCAGAAACGTTGTATAAGCTTCCGATGGCATCCATTACCGTGCTACGTGGCTCCATCGGAGACCAGTAACCGGCCTGTGGAACCGAAGGCACGAGCTTCCTGACGGTTGCTCGGCCATGCGGTAGTTATCCCGAAATGGGCTCCTGAGGAATTAGTGTAGCGTCCAACAAATAGCTGATATTCGCAGAGGGGTACGCTTGTTGGGCCATGCCTACGCCGGGGCTTTACCGCTCAGCGACAGTGATCGCAATAACTTCAGGAAAAGGTGTCTGCCTTTGGTACTCCCCAGCAAATCGTTCTACGCAGCCAGGCCGAAGACTTTGCCGCGCGCAATATCCTGCATCCCCCATCCGAGAAAGAAACTCTCCCAGCGTTCACGCCAGCCGAGTTGAAGTAGAAAGGCTATCGCATCAGCCAAATCAAGAGGAAGCGAATCGAAGAGTGTTTCGGCTGGCTGAAGACCATCGGCGTTGCTGCGAAAAGTTCGTCATCGGGGAAGTTTTCAAAGTGGACTGGGTATTCAGCTTCGCTTGTGCGGCCTACAATCTAGTGCGCAGGCGGAATCTCAGCAAGATTTGCGATCCAATCCGCCTAACTCGCGGCGGACGCGGATTCAATGTGTCAACCATGTGTTTGCTCTTACACATACGCTTCACTTGCACTAAAACCTCCCCTATCGGCTCAACGCCCCCAAAATGCGTCGTGAGCGTGCCAAACAAGGTAGTGAATGATAGAGGACGTTATCATTCGCAAAAAGTCATCGAGGATCTCGAAGATTGTCCAGAAACGGGCTTCGAGGAAAGTTTTCCAGACTGGTAACGGAAAGTCGGCTAGGCTGGAGAAAAAATCCTGGATGTTTGCGCGTTTATCGTTACCTATGTGGTGAAACTTCCCAGAACCGGACTTCTGGCCCGGAACAACTTCCGGTTTGCCCGTGATCTAGGAAGCATCCAGAGAAAACGCAGAAACTCAGCGGAGGCCTCACACAGCTCGCCATTCGTGCCAAAGCCTTCCAATGGCAACACACGAATGGCGAGCCATTCTCCCGAGCTGACGAATCAGTTGTCACCGTGCGGTGGACGCAAGTTGTTCTTATACACGGCGCTGCCTATGGCCCGTCCTAGGTGCTGGCCTGCCACCTGGTCTGTCCGAAAATGGATCCCACCATAAACACGCGCATCGGAGATGTCGTCGGTAATCTGCTTGAACGAAGCGTATTGCAAAACAATGTTGGGCACTGCTGGATTGGTCAATGTGATCGAATGCCCATCTTCGCCGTAAAGCCAACTCATCACGGCGGCCGCGGCTGCGAGGTATTGCGTCAGTCGGTTCGAGTTGTAAGAAAGGCGATTAACGCTTGTATCTGCGCGGGTCCAATCCTTGGGCCCGCGCTATTTTGCTCTGGCTGTACACAGCGATTCGAAGTGATCTCCGCGCTGTGGAGATGCCAATGCCAACCCACCGCTGCCGTCCCCCGCATCTTCCACGGGAAAAATTGATCCGCATTTCATCATTTCTTTTTCAGTGATCGGTTTTGACCATTACGCAACCGGCGGAACACTTATAAACAAAGCAGACTAGCAAGGAAAAAGGAGTCAAGTATGCTCGGAACAATATTGATCGTAATTCTGCTTTTGGCGCTTCTCGGTGCCCTGCCGCGGTGGGGATATAGCCGGGAGTGGGGTTATGCCCCGACCGGCGGCTTGGGACTGGTTCTTGTCGTGGTCGTCGTTCTGCTGGTTCTAGGTCGCATTTGACCACTGCGCCGCGTGGCAATGTTATTAGGCTCCATAGCTTAGTGTTGGTGCCTGCTCTCTCCGTTGCCATTTGGCGCGGGGAGGCAAAGAGCGCGGTGTGAGCAATTTTGAACAGCTTCCTGAGCCGAAGTATTGAAAATTGCTTTGAAGGTGAACAAGCCTACGGCTGCTTATCCGGCACTCCAAAGCGCAGTCGTCCTTTGCATCGACGACAACGAGGACGTGCTGGAATGCGAGAAATCGTTCCTTGAATGCTTCGGCTATACCGTTCTGACCGCCGCAAGCGGTGGCAAGGGATTGGAACTGGCTTCCAAGTGCTCGGTCGACGTTGTAATCCTGGACTACTTTATGCCCGAAATGAATGGGCAAGAGGTTGCCATCGAAATGAGGCGGCTCAAGCCGCTAGCGCCGATCATCTTGCTCACAGGAGCAGTGGATGTCCCCAAGCAAGCCTTGAAGTTGGTGGACGCCTTCATAACGAAGGATCACTTGTCCAGCCAGTTGTTGCCCACGATCGCACAGTTGTACGGATGCGGATCAGCATCTCAGCCTTCGTGTGACGCATAACGGCGGACGTGCCGTTATGAAGACCGTTCTGCTCGCAAGCCCGAAGGCAACACGCGCTACTCACCCACTGCCTGCTGTTAGCGCCAACCCCCAGAACGTGACGCCTATTGCGCCCATCGTCACTTCTGCGCGGGTAAAGGAGCTATGCTGCCGCTGACTGGTGCATTGCGTTCATGTAGCCGTCCATCGTTTGGGTCAACTGCGCGTCTACTTCGTCCGCGATAGTCATCACGTCGGGTAATAGCAAGCTGAAATCCAGAAGACTCAGATTGCTCTGTAATGTCCCAAAGAGGGTCACTTGGAGGATTCGCGATTCATGCACCAGCATCGCGGGAGTGTAGCCCTGCAGGAATCGCAGTTTGCCGTGCGCCACGGCGGAGGTGGAAAAGACGGCATCGCTGTCTTTACTGTTGGCGCTCCGTTTTCTCAGCCGGACAATCAGATCTTCCACCAGCTTAGGAAGATGTCCTCCCAACCGGACCATATCGTAGGAGCCTGCAATGTCCGAGCGTAACCTCCCCGTGAGTTTAAGACCTAACACCCTGATGCGCCGTCAACGGAGTTCTCTGGCGTTCGAAAAGAAGTCCGCCTCATTCTTGCAAGTGATCCCCACCACGCCGCTTCCATTGCGAATAGCGGTTATCGGGAACCACCTTCCTCGCCAATGTGGAATTGCAACCTTCACGACAGACTTATGTGATGCGATTGCGGCTGAGTACGGCGCCGCTGGAGTATCCGTAGTAGCCGTCAATGACCCGCAATCGCGGTACTGCTATCCTGTGCGGGTTCGATTTGAGATAACCGAGAGCGAGCTGTCATCCTATAAGGCTGCCGCCGACTTTCTTAATTCCAGCGATGTCAATCTGGTATGTTTGCAGCACGAGTACGGGATTTTTGGAGGGAAAGCCGGCAACCATGTCTTGCGGCTGCTGCAGCGCCTCAAAATGCCAGTCGTGACAACTCTGCATACGGTTCTTCGTGAACCAGACCTCGACCAACTGGTCGTCATGCAAGAAATCTCCGAGCGCTCTGATCGTCTTATTGTTATGAGCGGGCATTCTTCTCAGTTTCTGCAAGATATATTTAGAGTTCCAAGCCGAAAGATTGACCTTGTTCCGCACGGCATCCCCGACTTGCCTTTTGCGGAACCGGCTTCTTACAAAGATCCGTTTTCAACAGGAAAGACTGTTTTACTCACGTTCGGTCTATTGTCTCCAAATAAGGGATTCGAAAGCATGATTCAGTCCCTGCCGCGCATTTTGTCCCGGCACAGCAACGTTGTTTACATAATCGCAGGTGCTACCCACCCGCATGTCAGACGCCGCGAGGGCGATCGATATCGACTGCAGTTGGAGGCCTTAGCCAAGGAACTCGGAGTTGAGGAGAACGTGGTCTTCTACAACCGCTTCGTCAATCCGCAAGAAATGGCTGCATTAGTTGGTTCCGCCGACATTTACGTTACGCCATACCGTTACGAGACACAGGCCGTGTCCGGAACACTGGCGTATGCCTTGGGTGCCGGGAAGGCGATTATTTCGACGCCCTACTGGCACGCCGCCGAACTCCTGGGCGATGGACGCGGTGTGCTGGTTCCCTTCGGGGACCCGGCGGCCATTGCAGATGCGGCGGTCGAACTTTTGGACAACGATGTGGCCCGCGAGGCGATGCGTAAACGTGCTTATCTCTATGCACGCCACATGGTCTGGGGCCGGGTAGCGCAGTCTTATATGGGGGTCTTCGTACGAGCTTGCGCCAATCGCGTGCAACCGGTCCGTGCGGCGCCTCCTATCCAGGCTGCCGAGAAGAACGCCGCAAGCCGATTCATGAATGTCTGAGCTCTTTTTCCGACTCGGTGGAAACCACGCGTAAAGCGGATTGCAGAAGAGAAAGAGAATAGGTACGTAAACACGACCCGCTGCCGAATGAAACCCAAGAGTCGCAATACCCGTCCAGTTTGAACAGGTGAGTGTCCTTTTGCTCCCGGATCCAGGCGAAAAGCGAAATCTAGTTCCGTTGTGGGTCTGACGAGTGAAAATGTTTGGCTGATGTTTTTCGAAAGGACCATACGCTGAACGCGTGTTTCATGGGGTGCTAAGGACCTTCGGCAGATTTTCTGCTGCGCGGCCCATGGAGCGAGCAAGGCTTAGTTTGGCGACGTTGTGGGAGAACACGCTGTTGATATAGTCAAGCTCAGCGCCCGCCAGCGCTTCCTGCGACTGAACCAGTTCAACACTGTCGGCCACGCCTGCCTCCACACGCTGTCGCGTGAGATCGAGAGTCTCCTTGGCCAGTTGCGCATTCTTCTCCGCTACTTCCACCTCGCTGGTTGCCGCCTGTAGGTCGAGATAGATTTTTCGAATGTCTGCCTCTACTTGCAGTTTGAGATCTTCGAGTTCGGCGCGTCTCTCGCCGTGCTCGGCGAAGACGTGACCGGCGGCTTCGACCAGCTTCTCGCGTGTTGAAGTGGCAGCCCCGGTCGCAGAAACCCGATGTGTTTGCCTTCGAATCTGTTTCGACGAGAACATAAACAACAATCTGAAACAACAGTCTGAAACGTGAGTTTGAATCTTACCGAGGTCATCTTGTCAGGTTCGCGATCACAAAAGAAGTTCACTGTAGCTCATAATCGCGAGAAACCACGGTCCAGAGCAGTTCGGGAGTAAGGGTTGCTTCTGCGGTGATTGTGGCTGCGTCTGATTTCATGTCTCTATCCCTCTCGTGCATCGAATCAAGTCTCAGGCCTCATTCCCGAGATTGCCTGATCAATTCTGATCAGTATTGCGAACGAGGTTGGGCGACTCTTGTGAAAGACGCGAAGGGGGCAATATGGCGAAGACTGCAGCAGGTCTGTTTGAGAATTCAGGATCGGCCGACGGGGGTTGTTCTCGATCTTACCGACAGCTCAGGCGGACTGCGTCCGCCTAATTTTCCACGCTAGGCACATGCGACGCCCTTCCGCGGAGTGAATGAAGGAGTGGGAGGCCAGCTTATGACGACGACAGCTCTCAATCCTGCAGCGGCCAAACCTCGAAATTCTCCCGGCGGTCTATCGTTAGTTAAATCGGCTGATAAATCTGGACTAACGACGCAGGAAGCTCAGACCCGTCTCGAAACGGTGGGGCCAAATTCCATGCCCAGCGCTGCGCTCCACCCATTGCGCAGAGTGATCGACAAATTATGGGCTCCCGTTCCGTGGATGCTTGAGGCCGCGATCGTACTGGAGTTAGTGCTGCACAAGTTTACCGAGGCAGGGGTCATAGCGTTCCTACTTGTTTTCAATGCTGCGTTGGGCTTCTTGCAGGAAGGAAAAGCGCAGGCAACACTCGCGGCCCTAAAGTCGCGTCTTGCCTTGAATGCATCGGTGCAGAGGGATGGCGCATGGAAGGTAGTACCATCTGCGGGGTTAGTGCCGGGTGACTTGGTCAAGCTATCTCTGGGCGCAGTGGTAGCCGCGGATGTGGAGATCGTCGACGGATCCGTTCTCCTCGACCAATCGATGCTTACTGGTGAATCCGTACCGGTCGAGTCGGGCGCTGGCGTTGAAACCTATGCAGGCGCGCTCGTGCGGCGAGGCGAGGCCACCGCGAAGGTAGTCCAGACCGGACCACGAACCAAATTCGGGCACACTGCCGAGTTGGTACGCACGGCGCATGTTGTGAGCTCCCAACAGAAGGCCGTTCTCCATATCGTGCGCAACCTCGCGATTTTCAACGGCGTGATCATTGTGGGGCTGATTTCCTATGCGACCTTACGTGGTCTGCCTTGGAGCGAAACGATTCCGCTTTTGCTAACCGCAGTTCTCGCAGCAATCCCGGTAGCTTTACCTGCGACGTTTACGTTGGCTACTGCCCCTGGGGCTCGGTCCCTCGCGAAAATGGGAGTCCTTTCGACTCGACTTTCCGCCGTCGATGAAGCGGCGACCATGGATGTGCTCTGTTCCGATAAGACCGGCACGTTGACCCAGAACCAATTGTCCGTCAACAGCGTCCGTCCGATGCCCGGCTTCAGCGAAGCCCACGTCCTGGCATTGGCCTCGATGGCATCTGCCGATGGAGGGCAGGACCCGGTCGACGTGGCCATTCGAGGTGCCGCTAAAAAGAACAGCGAGCAAGACGCGCTAAAGCTCGTCAAATTCATTCCGTTCGACCCAGCCGAGAAGATGTCGGAGGCGATGGCCACCGCAGGAAACGGTCAGAGTTTACGGATCGTGAAGGGGGCATACGGAACGGTCATAGCTCTTGCACAAGCGTCTGCGACGGCGGCGAGTTCCGCAGGATCGACCGAGGCCGACGAACTTGAGAAACAAGGTTACAGAGTCCTCGCAGTAGTGGCCGGGGCTCCCGATGCTATGCAACTCATCGGACTGATCGCGCTCAGTGATCCACCTCGATCCGACGCCGCTGCTCTCATCACCGAGTTAAAAGATCTCGGCGTGCGCATGGTTATGGTGACTGGGGATGCGCCGGCTACAGCCAGCATTGTGGCTCGTGCAGTAGGACTGGACGGGCCGATCTGTCCTTCTGGCCCGCTTCCGAAGGATATGTGCCCGAAGCAGTTCGCCGTTTTCGCCGGTATCTTTCCAGAGGGAAAGTATGACCTCGTGAAGGCGTTCGAGAAGAGCGGCCACACGGTTGGGATGTGCGGGGATGGCGCGAACGATGCCCCCGCTCTACGCCAGGCACAGATGGGAGTCGCAGTATCCACGGCAACGGACGTAGCGAAGTCAGCCGCAGGAATCGTCTTGACCACTCCCGGACTCGGCGGCATCGTCCTCGCCGTCAAGGAAGGCCGGTCGGCATTCCAGCGCATCCTTACCTACACGCTGAACTCCGTTACTAAGAAGATCGTTAACGTGCTATTCCTCGCCATTGGGCTGATCGTTACCGGTCACGCCATCCTCACACCGTTACTCATGGTGATCATTATGATCACCGGTGATTTTCTTGGGATGTCTGTCACCGCAGACAACGTCCGGCCGTCGGCAAAACCCAATCAGTGGCAGATCGGCCAACTTGTGTTGGCATGCTCCGTCCTGGGAATCTGCCTTCTGGGGTTCTGCACGGGTTCGCTACTTCTCGGTAAATACAAGCTAGGGCTCGACATCGGCGCTCTCCAGACCCTCGCCGCGATCACGCTTGTGTTCGGCGGTGAGGCGACTCTCTACGCCATTCGCGAACGCCGACATTTGTGGAACTCTCGCCCAGGTACGTGGCTGATTGCTTCGACGATAGGTGACATTGTGATCATCTGTATCCTGGCGATGCGCGGTATCGCAATGCAGCCTCTGCCAATTGCAGTCGTCGCTTCTACGCTTTTGGCAGCGCTGCTCTTTGCATTCCTTTTGGATTTGATCAAAGTACCCGTCTTCCTGCGATTCCAGATTGCGTGACTCCGGAACGTTTGCCCCGAGGTCCTGTGAGCGTTATTGCTCAGATTGCGAGTATTCATTCCCATAGGCTTGGATCGATGGCGGTGTGTTGTTTCCTGTCGAAAACACGTGTGGCCATCTTGCACCAAGGAGAACGCGCATGCTGCGACTAGCGAAAGATCTAAAGGGTTATAAACTGATCGCCCGCGATGGAGACATCGGCAAGGCTGAAGAGTTTTACTTCGATGACCGGAGTTGGGCGGTTCGATATCTCATTGCCGATACTGGTGGCTGGCTGGGCGGCCGGCAGGTTTTGATTTCGCCTTACGCGCTGGACCCAGCTCGGAAGGATGACCATGTCATTCCGGTCGATCTGACCAAGAAGCAAATTGAGAACAGTCCATCCCTGCTGACCGATAAACCTGTCTCACGACAATATGAGTTTCAGTACTACTCGTTTTACGGTTGGCCAGCATACTGGGATGGCCCTTTAATGTGGGGCGATTCCGCCTACCCTCTGCGACAAGGGCGATGGTCCGCGACCACTCGACACAAGAAGAGTGATGACCCTCACTTGCGCAGCACGAAAGATGTAACCGGCCGCACGATTCAGGCTCAAGACGGAGAGATCGGTCACGTCTCCGATTTTGTGGTCGATGACGAAGATTGGGCGATTCGCTACCTGATTGTGGACACGCATAACTGGTGGCCAGGGAAAAAGGTTTTGATTTCAACTCAATGGATTGAGCGAATCAGCTGGGAGGAATCGAAAGTCTTCATTAACCTCACTCGGGATGCCATCAAAGGATCTCCGGAATATACCGAAGGAGCTCTCATCACCCGTGGCTACGAGGAGGAATTGCATCGTCACTATCTACGTGACAGGTATTGGAATACCGAGAAGTCCGGCCGGGAGCGAAAGGAACTCGTTGGGCATCATTGATTTCGGCTTCCGAAATCCCAAGGGAGTCGATTGCTAATCGAGAAGAGTTGCAGGGAACGCACAGAAGGGCAGATGTCGAAAACCGATGGCCACAGTCTCCTCACCAACGAAACAACTACCCGTGAGCGCAATGCGGTCCATGTCAAACGGACGAAAGTAACGCTGAAGCCTGATCCGTCGCGGGTTCTGATGCGGCCCTTTACTCCCGGTGACCACCAGCAAGTGCAGGGGATCGTCACTTCAATCCTCTCGATCTCTGAGAGTGGCGTCGGCCTACTCTTGGACGAAGTTTGCTCAAAGTTCTTCGTGTACGATTCTGGGGACGTTAAGGGGACGATAACAGGTGCTATCCGGTGTCATTTTGTACCAAGCGATGTCCGCCGACACCGTTTGATATCAATCAGTTACATGTCATTGTTGCCCTGTCGCGGCAGCGTTCCACTCAGAAGGAAACGACCGTTTCTAGTCCGCAATTCCAGTCCGCATTCGATACGCTCTCCACGACCTTACAAGTATTTAGCGGTCTCACGTGAAGTTGTAAGTCGTTGAATGTTCTAAATGAGCCTGCCCTGAAAAGGCTGCGCTGTACCATTTGTTTTAGGAATCAGGAAACGGGCAGAGAAGTCCAGAATCGCTAAAAGGCCGGGGACACATCGGGGACACAATAAGGTGTTTCTCCCTGCTCCTAGAACGCCATCCAGTGCGTCCGTGTTCCTGTAGTTTGTTAGAGTTACGTTAAGTGCTCCCGCTTTCACGGCGGTAACACGGGTTCAAATCCCGTCGGGGACGCCAAGCTCTTTCAAGCAGTTACGCAAATCTCGTCGGAAACGCGCGGTACAACGACGGTACAACCTGGTTGCGGCCGAATCATGCCCACCACCTGGCTCTGAGCGGCGCGTTTGTCGGCTCCCAGTGCCTGGGTGTAGGTGTCCAGCGTCATCGTTGACGAGGCATGACGCATCAGCTCCTGCACCACTTTTATGTCTTGGCCGCTTTGTTTCAGGATGGAGGAAAAAGTGTGGCGAAACGTGTGCCACGAAATCTTCTTCGTAATCGTGGGTCGCAACCCAAATTGATCGCGCAGCAGCGTTGGGAGATAAATTGAGAAAGCGACGAATCCACCAAAGGTCAGAAAGTAGAATGCCGCCAGTGCCCACGCCAGAGGCTCGCGCGCCAGTACGCCAAGCATCTCAGAGAGACCCTTGGGGCGAGCAGCGTGCGGAGCGTTTCGAGCGAAGATAACGAACAGCACTGCCCAGACCAGAAGGATGATCGACATCCCCCAATACACTGCGCGGTATCCGTACGCGGCAGCCACCACCGGCCCCAGAAATACGGCCGCCGATTGACCGATATTTCCCAGACCGTACACCCCGAGCGCGCTACCCTGGCTCTCCATGGAAAACCAGCGAGAGACGTACGCGACGCCAACGGCGAACGAAGACCCCGCCATTCCGAGAAGGAACGCCACAACGAGCAAATCCTTGTAGGTGGTAGAGGCCGGGACCAAGGCCACCGGCACGGCGACAAAAAACATCAGAACGGTAAAAACAACCCGGCCTCCAAAACGGTCGGCCAGCATCCCAATCGGAATGCGCGCGCACCCAGAAGAACTGGTACTGCTACGAGAAAGGCCGCTTGTGTGGCTGAGAGGTGAAACTGTTGGCGAAAATGCGGGGCGAATGCACTGATGAGGCCCCAAGCCGCGAAGCAAACCGTGAAAGATACCGTGCCGAGCAGCAGATGCTTACTCTGTGCCGACTCCGGATTCTCCACTTCGATGCTCGTCGGCAGGGCCATTTGCAAATTGTATTCCTCAGCCGCGGGCAACAGTATCTTCGCGGTCTTTGTGTGCTTTCCCAGTTTCAGATTAGGAAGGAGCTTATTTCACCGGACTCACCTGGAATTTGAAATGTACTTACGAATAAATGAAAGCAATCGCAAGCAGAACTCCGAATGCCACTCCGTGCTTCATCTCAGACCAGCCCAGGGTCCTGACATCCAGCGATTCCGGTTTTCGAAAGAACCACAGCGTTCCTCGAACGAGTGCGGGAACAAAAGCGACAATCACCAAGGGAGGGAGCACGCGCCAGAACGATGCCACAACCAGGGACGCGAAAAATATCGGCTGCGCCAGTAAGAAGAGCCTCCCCTGAGCAAATTTCTGCGAGAAAGTGGACGCTCGGGCAGAATGGATCCGCAGTTGAACGAAATGAATCTGGTTACCTGCGAAGATCCAGTTGGCCACCCACAAAATGAAGGCGCGCTCGCTTAGCCGTCCGGTGCCGATGTAGTAAGCAGCCGGAGCCGTGCAGGTGAGGCCAATTGCGCCGACTAACTGAGCCGCCATTCTCGCTCCCCGGCCCAGTCGTCGGAGCACCGTTTGGATCACAAGGGCAAACACTGTTGCCGCCCCGAGGAGAAGCAACTGTAAGTTTTGTCCTTTCCATATCAGCCCGGCCAAACAAGCGCTTGCCAGAGACGCCAATAAAATTGATGCGACCAGCGCCGTCCGCCGTTCGCTTTCAGTATTGGCCGTCAGTGAACTGGTGCCAATCAGGCTCTCGACCGGTGTCCGCAGCCAAAACAACGACAGAGCGGCGACTGTGAACATGAGCAACGGCCAGATCCGATGTTCCGAAGCAAAACCTGCGACGACACCGGTGAACAGGGGAACCAGCAGCAGACCCCAGGCACCATGCTCGCGAGGAATAACCAGGGCTCGTATACGGGCTTGCTGAGCGGCATGGAGAGCATCACCTTTCTCGTTCATTTTCTTCCTGCCTTGCAGCTTAGGTTAGTGGGCTTTTTCCATCGCAACTGCGCGCGGAAACAGAATGTTGTTCTCCAGGTGAATGTGCTGGTGAAGATCGGCTTCAAAATCCGCGAGTGTCTTGTACAGTGTTTGGTAGCTGATACACGCGTCGCCCGGGGCCGTATAACCACAGCTGGCTTCGCGCATGGCACGCAGTGCGTTCCCTGCGGAATCGTGTTCATGCTCCATCATTGACACGGGGTTTTGCACGCTGCCAAACGGTGGTGGCAGAACCGGTTCCTTCTGGATGACGGCCTCCTCCATCCTCACGATGTATGGGAACAGAACCCGCTCTTCTTTCATCATGTGAGTAGTCAGTTCCTGGACCAAGCCCTGAAAGCTGGCGCAGACCTGTTGCAATTCAGCATGGTTCTTCCCGTGGACGGAGCAAACCTTTTCTAGGAGAGGAACAAGGCGACCCATTTCCTCACGCGTGTACTTATGGTGCGTGTTCTTGATGTGCGCGACCAAATCCGCGAGGGGCTCAGTTTGCCAGTTCAGGTCTTTCTGTGCGGCATGTGCCGCTTGCTCGGCCATTTCTAGCGAATCGATCACTTGATCTACCGAGACGTTTGACGCCCGGCAGGCTTCTTCCAGTGACTTGTTGCCTCCACAGCAGTAGTCAATGCCTAGCTTTTCAAAGACTCTCGTGGCAGCGGTATTCTCCAGAGCTAATTCACGGACGGTTTTATCGGCGGTCATGCTCATTGCATCCTCCTCACGACCCAGCTCGATGCTTATAGGCCGCGCTTGATGTTCTAAAGCTAGCGGAATGAAGGATGCCTGCCGATGACTTTTGTCACGAAGGATAAACTTGGACGAGACGAGTCAGAATCGGAGGAATGAGCAGGAACATGAGCACGCCAGGAGATTCAGGTTTATTCTGGTGAATCGGTTTCAGCTTCCAGCGCTTTTAGATTGGAGATCGTCACTGTCCGCCCGTCGATATGAAGCATCCCCTCTGCCTGCAGGCGAGAGAGATTACGGGAAACGAGCTCGCGGACTGTGCCAATATGCGACGCCAATTCCTGATTGCTGGCGGGCAATATGATTTCCACGCCTGCGGCGGAACGTTTGCCTTCCTTCTGCGCGAGACGCAACAAAAACGAGGCCAGTCTGTGACGCACCGTGGTGAACGAGAGTTCCTCGATGATGCCAACCAGTCGGCGCAAGCGCGCACCAACCACCCGCAAGACCTTCAGCGCTACCTGAGGATGGGCCAAACATAACGCCTGAAAATCCTGCTTACTGACAAACAGTAGCTTGGCCTCGTCGATAGCCGTCACTGATGCGGGATAGTTCCCGCCATCGAAGACCGGTAGTTCGGCAATGGAACTGCCTGCACCATCAATGCTGAGTACTTGTTCGCGTCCATTGGCCGAACTCTTAAAGATTCGTACGTGGCCGGACTCGACGACATAGAGTCCAGAGCAGGGCTCACCTTCTCCGAACACGCTCTGCCCCGCTGAATAGCTGCGCGGCGCCGCACGTTGCGCCAGAAAACTCAACTCGCTCTCCGTCAACCCGGAAAAAATCTGGACTTTCGCTAGCGTTTGCGCAGGTGTCGACGTGGATTCGGGCACGGTGGCTATTGTACGGGAGCACGGATGCCGACATGCCCTGCGTCTCTTTTTCTGAGATCTCTGCAAATTTGGCGCTCTGTGACATAAGTCATCGATTACGGTTTACGGCTCTCCTATCCTTGGGATCAGGGGATGCAGCTGTGTCAGATGAGCACAAAGAGGGATTCCAAACGCAGAAGCCCGCACACAAGAAACTGATCCGGCGAGATGATCGTGATCACTCGCAACCGCTGCGTGTTACCGTGCAGATTCTCTTCGCGATTCTAAACGTATGGATCGGCGTGCAGTTCTATCTTTGGGTGCGCTGGGCTGAAAGCGGGGGCCGAGCATTCGAGGTCTCCCGCCCCGCCGGCGTTGAAGGCTGGCTACCCATCGAAGGCCTCATGCAGTTGAAGTACTTTCTAATTACTGGAAGAGTGCCACATGTGCATGCGGCCGGTTTCTTCCTCTTCACCTCGTTCCTGGTTATCTCGTTCGTCTTCCGCAAGGCATTTTGCGGTTGGATGTGTCCGGTGGGTACCGTCTCGGAATATCTGGGGAAAGTTGGCCGCTTGATCTTTGGTCGAAGCTTTCAGTTGCCACGCTGGGCTGATATCCCGTTGCGCTCGCTG
>Ga0209656_10001558_pt1 | contig 14963 bp, 10 predicted proteins | sample BogFormECP12_OM2_FD_188239 | JGI IMG/M metagenome (GOLD analysis project Ga0209656, IMG submission 188239) | Bog forest soil microbial communities from Calvert Island, British Columbia, Canada - ECP12_OM2 (SPAdes) (version 2) | ecosystem: Environmental > Aquatic > Freshwater > Wetlands > Bog ... | reverse complement strand
ACGATCGCGTCAACGGGATGGTCGGCGCGATAGGCGAGGCCGTCGGCCGCGACGACGGTGGCCTGAGGCCAGGACGCAAGATTGTCGCGCGCCCGCTCGGCGAGGGCGGAATCGAGCTCGAGCGCCATCACGTCCCCGGCCCGGCCGACGATCTCGGCAAGGATCGCGCTGTAATAGCCCGCGCCGGCGCCGACATGGATCACGCGCTCGCCCCGCTTCAGATCAAGCTGGTCGAAGAGGCTCGCCCAGAGAATCGGCTGTCCGTTGTTGAGCCGGCGCGTCTCGACGATCGCGACGAGCACGTCGTGGCAGAGACGCCGGGGATCGGCGTCGTCGGTGGTCCAATAGTCCGGGCCGCGCATGGGGCTCAAGATTCGCCACGGTCCCGGCCCGGCGAAACGCTCGCGCGGCACAGTCGCGAAGGCGTCGACGACGGCGGGCGATCGGACATGAGCGGTATGTCGCAATTCCTCGGCGAAGGAGCGCCGCGCCTCGGCAATGTCATCGGCCTGGTCGCGCGGCATGAACGTCTCCCGCGCGGGCGCGCCGCTTCGTTACCGGTCCCTGCTCGAGCGCCCGATCTCCGGCGGCGGAGTCCGCGAGACGAGAAAGAAGAGCGCGCTGAGAATAGTCAGAACGACGAAGGCCGGCGCGAGCAGGGCCCGGAACAGCACATCGTCCCAGGCCCAGGCGCCGAGATGGCTCTCGACAAAGCTCTGCGCGCCGGCCAGCGCCTTCGGCGAGAGCGCATAGAGCGCGGCGCCGGTCGACGTCGGCGCCCAGTCGCCCGCGGCGATCCAGCGCGCCCCGTCGATGACAGCCGCCGCAAAGGCGCCGGCGAGAGCAATGAGACCTATCAACCGCGCCAGAAACCGCATCGCGTCCGCCGTTTCCCCCACGCCCGAGGCGCCGCTTATCTAAGCAGCGCCAGCGCCGCTGTCCATGGAAAGGCCGGGGCCGGCGCGACTTGCGCCCGCTCCACGCCGGGTGCTATGCGCCTCGCTTCGCGTCCATACCATGAACGCGACAGGAGGGGTGGCCGAGCGGCTGAAGGCGCACGCCTGGAAAGTGTGTATGCGGGAAACCGTATCGCGGGTTCGAATCCCGCCCCCTCCGCCACGACTCGCCTCTTTCCCGAGGCTTACGCCTTGCACCGTAGAGACGATTTCTAGGCAATTCTCTGCCGTTTTGGGCGCGTAAGTCTCGAAGTCGGTTTTCGGTGGCGCCGCCGTCTCTGACTGTCCGAGGGACAGTCTCGTCAATCTGCTCTTTAAGCGTCGACAACGCCCTCTCGAGGGACGTCATGACCTAGATCGAAAGGGTCTCGCCCGTCCGGCTCGCTCTCACGGCGGCGAGGCAAAGCCGAAGCGAGGCGAGATTGCCGCGCGCCGAATTCATCGGCTCGCGACGCTCCTCGATCGCACACAGGAGTTCGCCCATCGTCCCAGCAAACCCGTCGTTGAACCAGGTCCCCTTCAGCTCCGGCCGGGCGACGCCGGCTGCGGTATGCAGTTCGACGGACTGAACGCCGAGGTCCGGACCTTGGCTCGAGACCGTTCCCTCAGATCCGATGATCGCCGTCGTATCGCACGCACCATATCGCGCAGCGCCGTTCAGGATGAGCGACGCCTGGCCGCCGTCGAAAGCAATGAGAACCTCGGCGAGCATGGGCGGACGCACGGCCTGCGAGGCGGCCCGGGCGGCGGCGGCACGAACGGTGAGCCGGCGTTCGCCAATCACGCTCGACAGGAAATCGAACCAGTGGATGCCGAAGTCCCACAGCAGAAGATCATCGACCGCCTCGAAGGCCGTGCCGGCGATCCATCCGTGATTCCAGCGGATCGCCACGTGCGCGCCAATCACCTCGCCGATCAGCCCGGCGGCGACCGCCTCGCGCATATAGGCCAGATGCGGCGCCCAGCGGCCATTCTGGTTGACCGCAAGTTTGACTCCGAGGCGTTCGGCCTCCTCGACGAGCGCCTGGCCGGTCGCGAGATCCTCGACGAACGGCTTCTGCGACAGGACATGCTTGCCGGCCGCAAAGGCGCGCCGCATCAGGCCTGCTCGCACGTCAGGGTGGGTCGTCAAGTCGACGACCTTGATCCGGGGATCCCCGAGCGCCTTTTCGAAGTCGTCTGTCGCGTCGGCCTTCGGAAAGAAGGCGTCGCGGCGCGCCCGCGCGCGCGCCAAATCACGCGAGCAAATCATGAGAACGTTCAGTCGATAGGCGCGGTAGGCGTCGAGGTGCGCTGCGCTGATCCCGCCGGCGCCGACGAGTGCGATGCCGATCGAGCGGTCCTTTGGCATCGGCGGGAGATAGGGCAGATCGGGCGCTTGCGCTTCGGCGGCCGCATGAGCCGTCAGCGCGTAGTCGCTGACCGAAGGCTCGAACTTCGCTTTCGCTTCGGTCATGGCAGCAACGCCAATGTGCGCCGCTGCCTGGCTGAAAGAGCGGCGGTGTCGACGATCCGCTGAGCGGTGCGGCATAAGGCTGGATCGAGCGGCCCTTCGAACGCGACGCCTTTCTCCCTGCAATGCAGCACATATTCGACCGGCTTGCGAAACGGCGCTTCGAGCACGTCGATCGGCAGGTTGCGGATCTCGGGCTGAGCGCGCGTCTGGATCGCGACATGGGGTTCGAAATCGTAGCTCGAAATCGTCCCTGCGGTTCCGACCATCACGAAACCGCATTTGGGTTGCGGCTGGGTGATCCAGGGATCGGTGAAGGCGCCCCAACGCGTCTCGAGTTTCGACAAGCCTCTGCTGTAACGGCAGATCGTGATCGAATGTTCGTCCACTTCGAGGCCCTCGGGCTGATCGACGACCGAGGTCACTTCGAGCGGCGCCTCGCCCTTCATGAACCACGTGCCGAGCGTCGCGCCATACCCGAGATAGTCGAGCAGGCTGCCGCCGCCTGCGGACCTCTTGTACCACCAGGAGGTCGGCTTTTCGCGCCGCACCTCCTCCTCCGAGACGACGACCTTGTCGGCGCGGTGATAGAGCGGTCCCCTGTTGCCGTCGTAGAAATGCACTTCGATCAGGTCGCCGATCGCGCCCTCGTCGATCATGCGCTTGGCGGTGACATGGGGCGCATACCAGCGCAGCGGCCAGTTGACGGCGAGGCGGACGCCGGCCTTCCCGACGGCCGCGAGAATCCGGTCGGCGTCCGCGAGCGAGGCGGCGAAAGGTTTCTCCAGGAGAATGTCGACGCCGAGCGGAGCGACCGCCTCGACGCAATCGGCATGGCGCGCGGTCGCCGGGCACAATATGGCGAGGTCAGGCTTTGTCTCCCGCACGCATCGCTCGATATCGTGAAACACGCGATCGGAGGAAATCGCGAAGGCCTTGATCGCGTCCGCCATGCGCGCGCCGTCGGGATCGCAAATGCCGACGATTTCCGCGTTCGGATGTTCGTGCGCCTCGCGCAGGAGGTCGCCCATATGGGCGTGCTCGAAACTGATGCCGACGATGCGCTGCTTTCGCATGTCCTCCCTCCCTGTCTCGCTCGGCGCGTCGCCGCGGCCGACCTGTTGCATTTTGGCTTAGCCGTTAGGATTCGGCTGCGCCGCCTCGACCCGCGACCCCCGCAATTCCGACCCGCACCATCGCGACCGCCAGCGTCGCAGAAAGCGACTTGAAGCCGGAATAGTCGTCTTCGACAACTCCCAGAAATGGAATTTTCTTGCGATCATCTCTCCAAATGGTCAGAATTTTCCTTCCTTGGGCTCTCGCGCGCCTCGGGGAAAGACAAAAGCACAGTCGGGAGAAAGCGTCATGCGCACCATCAAGGGGCCGGGGCTGTTATTGGCGCAATTTGCGCGCGACACGCCGCCGCACAACACCCTCGAGGGCATTGCGCAATGGGCCAAGGGCTATGGCTATAAGGCGATCCAGATTCCGACCGCGGACGCCCGCTTCTTCGATCTCGACCGCGCCTATGAAAGCGCCGCCTATTGCGACGAGGTGAAGGGCAAGCTTACGGATATCGGCATCGCGATCAGCGAACTCTCGACCCATTTCCAGGGTCAGATGGTTTCGGTCCACCCGGCCTATGACGTAATGTTCGATGGGCAATGCCCGAAGCATCTGCGCGGCAATCCTGAGAAGCGCCGCCATTGGGCGGCGGATCAGGTGCGAAAGGCGGCGCTCGTCAGCCGGCGCTTCGGGCTGACCGAACACGTGACCTTCACCGGCTCGCTGGCCTGGCCCTATTTCTATCCCTATCCGCAGCGTCCCGCCGGCCTCATCGAGGAATGTTTCGCCGAACAGGCGCGCCGGTGGAAGCCGATCCTCGACGTTTTCGACGAAAACGGCGTGAATCTCTGCTTCGAGATACATCCGACCGAGGACGTTTTCGACGGCGACACGTTCGACATGTTCCTGGCGGCGGTCGGGGGCCACAAGCGTTGCAACATCAACTACGACGCCAGCCACTTCATCAAACAGTGCATGGATTATCTCGGCTTCATCGACGTCTATCACGAACGCATCAAGATGTTTCACGTGAAGGACGCCGAGTTCAATCCGACCGCCAGGCAGGGCGTCTACGGCGGCTACAAGGGATGGCTCGAGCGCGCCGGCCGCGACCGCTCGCTTGGCCACGGGCAGGTCGATTTCAAGGCCATCTTCTCGAAGCTTGCGGCTTACGATTTCACGGGCTGGGCCGTCTACGAGTGGGAGTGCTGCCTGCAGCACCCGGAAGTCGCAGCGCGCGAGGGAGCGAAGTTCATCGCCGATCACATCATCGAGGTGACCGACTACGCCTTCGACGATTTCGCCGCGACCGGCGCGGACCGCGCCGCCAATCTGAAGCTCCTCGGCGTCGGGGCCTAAAGCGAATGGTCCACGCCGCAGCGGGTCAGACCGTCGAGGGCAAGCGCCTGCGCGTCGGCATGGTCGGCGGCGGCCGCAACGCTTTCATCGGCGCAGTGCACCGGCATCTCGCGAAAGTCCGAATAGGCGTGGTCGTGCCCGATCTCGACACCGGCGAACGCTGTCCCTCAACCGCGCAATTGCAATGGTGGCTTATTCGCGCCACAATGGCGGCCTGTTGATCGGACGGCCCGCCGATGCGGCAAGCCGCCGTTCAACGGCCTCCGGCATAACAAAATGTGCTGGGGGCCTGGGCTGCGGGCTACTAAAGGATTGCAGCATCTCAGCTGCGCACATGGGAGGAAAAAAATGAGACGCGTTAGCGGAATTGCCGCGCTATCCTTGCTCGCGGCTTTGGGGGCGTCTGCGCCCGTCGGCGGCGCCAGCGCCGCAGAGCAGTTTGTGATCGGGGTCTCCAACACTCATATCGGCAATAGCTGGCGCGAGGAATTCGTCTGCTCGATTAAAGCCGAAGCCCTCGCTTCAGGCTTGGTTTCGAAGATTGTCCTGGCCAATCGCGAAGCCGGGCCTTCCGAGCAGATCGCTGACCTGCGCACGCTGATTTCGGCGGGCGTCAACGCCATCATCATCAACCCGTCGGACGAGAAGGCGCTCAACGGCGTCATCAAGCAGGCGGCCGACAAGGGGATCGTCGTCGTTGCGGCGGACCAGCCCGTCAGCGCTCCGGAAGCCTATATCGTGACCGGCGACCAGACGGCCTATGCCAAGATTGGCGCCAAGTGGCTGTTCGATCAGCTGAAGGGCAAGGGCGACGTCTATCAGATGCGCGGCATCGATGGGGCGCCCGGCGATACCGTCAGACAAACGGGTTTCGAGGAGGTTCTAAAGGATTACCCTGGGGTCAAGGTCGTTGCGTCGACTTTCATGGACTGGTCCAACGAAAAAGCCGCGCAGCAGATGTCGGCGATGCTGGCCTCGGGCAAGCATTTCGACGGCGTGTGGACTTCGGGGATCGACTATACGGTGATCGAGGCGATCAAGGCCGCGAACAAGCCGTTTGTCCCCTTCGTGGGCGCCGACAACAACGGCTTCATCAAGCAATTGATCGACTACAAGAAAGATGGGTTGGTCGGCGTCGCCGTCAGCAACTCGCCCGCGATCGGCGCCGCCGGACTGGTTGTCGCCCTCGATGTCCTGCAGAAAAAGCCGCGCGACAAGGTGACGACGGTTCCGACGGCCTGGTACGACAACACGACCGACGCAAACGTGGCGAAGCTGAAGACGCTCTACGATCCGAACGTCGCGCCGACTGATCCGGTCTACGGCCCGGAGAAGGATTACGGTCACTTCACCGCCGCACAGGAGAAGGCCTGCAAGGGTCCGGGCGAGTAGCCGCTGTTGGCGCCGGCGTCCCTCTTGCGGGCGCCGGCGCGTCCCCATTGATCGCACTGCGATCGTCTAGTGGCCGGCGTCAACAAAATCGAAGGGCGGCGGTATTCCCTCCCCCTCTTGTGGGGGAGGGTTAGGGAGGGGGGTCGCGCTGCGGTATCGTAGTGAAGCGCGAAGCCCCTTATTTGTCGGGTCCGCGCGACCCCCCATCCCTGCCTTCCCCCACAAGGGGGGAAGGGGAACGCCTTCACATTGGCCGAAGCAGGCCACCCGAAGCAGGCCACTAGTCACACTCCTCGATACGAGGGGGCGCGTGGTCATTAGTATGCCGCGAGCAGACGTGGGGCCGCCCCAATGAACAACTCGGCGCCTCTGCTCGAGGTCCGCGATCTCGCCAAAAGGTTCGGCTCGGTCGTCGCGCTGAGATCGGCGACGATGACGATTTCCCGCGGCGAGATCCACGCGTTGATGGGGGCCAACGGCGCGGGCAAGAGCACGCTCGTCAAGATTCTAACGGGCGTCTACCCCGCGGATGGCGGAACCATAACGGTCGACGGCGCAGTACGGACGTTTCGCTCCCCCGCCGAAGCGCGCCGAGCGGGCATCGTCTCGGTCTACCAGGATCCGGCGCTCGTTCCCGACCTGACGGTCAGCCAGAATATGAGGTTGGCCGATGTCGCCTTCGCGAGCGTGCGGAACCATCTCAACGGCCTCGGAATAGCGGATCTCAATTTTGGCGAGCTGGTGCGGGACATTCCATATCCGGTCCTGCGCCTCATCGATTTGGCCCGCGCGCTGGCGTCCGATCCGATCGTGCTGATGCTCGACGAGATCACCGCCGCCCTGCCGGCAGACCTGTCGGAACGTGTCTTCGCGGTCGTGCGACGCTGGCGCGAACGCGGCAATTCGGTGATCTTCATTTCTCATCGCATCGCCGAGGTGGCTGCGCTCTGCGATCGCGCCACGGTCTTGCGCGATGGCGTCTCCGTCGGCGTCACGGATGCCGCCCGAGGCAGCGAAGACCGGATCGTCTCGCTGATGCTTGGCGTAGAGGCGGTGAAAGCCGGTCGCGCCAACGCTACGCAAGAGCGAATCGAACGCGGCGCGGCTGGAGAGCCGGCGGCGCTTGAGGTCCGCGATCTCTGCTACGGCCATATGCTCAAGAACGTCTCCTTCAGCCTTCGGCCGGGAGAGATTCTCGGCGTTGCGGCGCTGGAGGGCCAGGGGCAGCAGGAACTGTTCGACTGTATTGCGGGGGTGCGCGGCCACGACGGCGGAGAGATCGTGGCCCGCGGCCGAAAGTTGAAGCTGAGCCACCCAGGCGACGCGATCGCGGCGGGCCTTGTGCTGGTCCCGGCGAATCGGCTTCAGGCCCTCCTGCCGCAGCGTTCGATCCGCGAGAACGTCGCCTTGCCGCTTGTCCGCAACCCGTCGAATTGGGGCCTGATCCGTGCTGCTAGCGAGCGCCAGCGCGTCGGCGCCGCCGTCAAGCGCTTGCAAATCGATGCCCGCGCGGGGTCCGAACTGCGCCGGCTGAGCGGCGGCAACCAGCAGAAAGTGGGGATCGCACGATGGATCGCCGCCGGGTTTCAGACCCTGCTTTGCTTCGACCCGACCCGCGGCATCGATATCGGCACCAAGCATCAGATCTATCGGTTGCTGCGTGAGACGGCCGACGCCGGGGCGTCCGTGCTGTTGTTCACGTCCGAGCTTCCGGAAATAGGCCTGGTTTGCGACCGCGCGATTGTCTTGTTCGCGGGCGAAATCGTCGCTGAGCTGCCGGCCAGCGAGGCGGATGAGGAAGCCTTGCTGCGCGCCGCGCACGGCATGGGGGTCGCGCGCGGCATGGGCGCCGAGCAAGGCGCGGGCGCCTCGCGCCGGGGAACGGGTGTGACTGCGGCGCCCGCCGACAATTGGTCCTCGGACGTCCAGGGGCCCGGCCGAAGCTCCGGCGTTATCGACAAGATCAGGCGCGCCCTGGCCGGCAATCCGGCGCTCTTCGGCATGCCGGTGCTGTTGATCGTATTCCTGGCAGCCACCGTGGCAATCCATCCCGCGTTCGATTCGTTCGACGCGCAATCGGTCGCGATGGCCGCATTGCCACTGGCCTGCGCCGCCGCGGCGCAGGCAGTGGTCGTGATCTCGGGCGGAATCGACCTGTCGATCGGATCCGTCATGGCGGTCGCAAACGTGCTAGCGGCGAGCACAATGAAAGACGCCAGCTTCGGCGAGGCGCTCTTGCTCGCTGTGGCGATCCTGATCGCCGGCGCGGCGGTCGGCGCGGTTAATGGGCTCCTCGTCCTCGTCTCTCGCGTCCCCGACGTCATCGTGACGCTCACCACCGGCTTTATTTGGGGCGGGGTCGCGCTATTGATCCTCGAGAAGCCCGGCGGCGGCGCCCCTCCCGAATTCCTCAATCTCGGCACCGGCACGCTCATCACCGACTGGCTGTCCAATTCGCTGGTTCTGCTGGTTGTCTCCCTGGCCGCCGTATGGATTCCGGTCCGCAGATCGAAAACCGGCCTGCGCATCTACGCCACCGGCAGCGACCGGATCGCCGCGTTTCGGAGCGGCGTCAATGTCGAGCTCGCCCGGCTTCTGGCTTATGTCCTCGGCGGCTTGTTCAGCGCGATCGGGGGCGTGGGCTTGACGATGACGACGGGCATCGGCTCCCCGCACGCAGGCGTCCTCTACACGCTAAGCGGACTGGCCGCCGTCGTCATCGGCGGGGTGAGCCTGACGGGGGGGCGCGGCGGGATCATGGGGCCGGTCATCGCCGCTTTTGTGCTCACCCTGATCCCCGCCGACCTGATCTTCTTGAACATCGACCCGAATTTCGGCCAGGTAATCCAGGGAACGCTGATCGTTCTGGTGGTGATGGCGGGCGGGCTCATGACCTCGGTGAGAGACCGCAAATGAGCGGTCCGTCGAATGCCCCGGCGCGGCCGCAGCGCTTCGAGGCTCGCAGCATCCTGCTTTGGTTTCAGCGCAACACCATCGTTGCTCTAGTCCTGCTGCTCCTGCTGTTTGTCGCGATGGTCGAGCTCATGAAGCCGGGCACGGTCAATCCGGTGTGGCTGTCGAACACGCTCCTGTTCGCGGCGCCGCTCGGCATCCTTGCCGCGGGTCAGACCATGGTGATGCTGACCGGAGGGATCGACCTGTCGGTCGTCAGCGTCGCCACCGGCTCGGCATTCCTGATGACGACGACGGCCCTGAAGTTCGGCAATGGTCCGGCGGTCGCGATCGGCCTCGGGCTGGGGCTGGCGGTGGGAGCGATTAATGGCGTCGGCGTCGCTCTGCTCGGCGTTCAGCCGCTGGTGATGACGCTCGGCACAGGGCTGATGACGGAAGGGATCATCATCGTCTACAGCCAGAGGATATTGGCGTCGCGCTCGATCGTGCCGGACTTCATCCACGCCATAGGATCCGATCGCCTGGGCGGCCTCGTTCCTCTCGACGTCTTTCTGTGGCTGCCCATTGCGGCGCTGGTGGTGGTCACCTTGGGGCGAACCGGCTTCGGACGTTTGTTATATGCTATCGGCGACAATCGCGAGGCCTGCCGGTTGGCCGGCGTGCGGGTGTGGCGGCTGCTCCTCATCGACTACATAATCTGCTCGGTCCTCGCGTCGCTCGCGGGATTCGTCCTCGTCGGCCATACCAATTCCGCCGACCTCAGCCTGGCCGCCACCTACCTCTTGCCTTCCATCGCGGCGGCCATCATTGGCGGCACCTCGATCTTCGGCGGCCGCGGCGGCTATTCCGGCAGCATCGTCGGCGCCCTGATCCTGACGGTGCTCGACGGGCTGTTGACGCTTCTCGATTCGCCCGAGCCGATCAAGCAGGTCCTCTATGGCGCGATCATTCTGTCGCTTGCCGCGGCTTACGCGCGGCTGACGGAAAGTTGAAACGCATGGCCGCCGACGCCGCGGGCCGAAGCCGAAGGGTGAGCATTTGCGGGTTGAGCAAAGTCGCAGTAATTTTGCAATTGAGTTTGTGAAAATCGACATTTGCTTGTCGAACACACGGAAGTATGGTTTACTTTTTCAGAAACCTCGGGCGATCGGACGGACGGGATTATCCCGGCGCCTTATCAAAATTAAACACTGTTAAACAGCGTACAAATAACTGCCAAGCAACCCATCGGGCGCGATGGAAAAGTCGCCGCAAGCCGTTGAAATCACTCAAAACGGCGCTGGAGATTTGCACCTCTAGGGAGCGCGATAGGGCGTTTGGAGGAGGCTCGGGTTCGGTGGTTCGAGTCCTGGAGGGCGGGCGAGGCTCGCCACATCTCGAGACAAGCGGAGCCGGCTTGGGAGTTCTGAAGTGGACAAGTGGACAGAAAATGGCGCCTAACCCATTGAACAACCTGAAACAGCGTTCGCTTTTGCGCGGGCGCCGACCGGCGCCCCTGACACGTCTTTCGGGAAGCGTAACGATTTGCCGCCTGCTTGCGGGCGGCGAGCGCGAGCGACCCCGGGCAATCTTCGGCGATGTCGCAATGCCGCCCTAAGCGGGACGTCCTCGCTGGAGATCGGGTTCGGCATCAGGCAATAGGCCCCCAAGACCGCGACGCCCTGGCATTGGCTCGACAGGAGATCGCGATAGAGTTCATAGTCCTCGCCAAAGAACGTGGCGCCAGTTGCCGCGCTCATGTCACAGGCTGTGGAGGGCCAGGGAAGACAAAGGCAAAGCGTCTCCGTTATTCCAACATGCGTCGTCACGATTGTAGAATCTGAAGTATGAAATAATGCCGAATGATTCTCATAAGAAAAAGCAGTACCTTGTACTAGGTAGTCAGATAGTACCCGGTATTTTATTCGCTCTGGTTGCGTACTATATTCTAGACTATGCGATTGGAAAGACCGCCCATTTTTTTGGCATTGCAGAACAATATTCGATATACGCCACTTTGCTAGTGTCCGTGATATCCATTATACTGGTTGGGGTTGGATTATTTTGGATACGTGGCCACTACCCTCTGCTATATGGAACGAGTGAAGTTGCTGTTGGCGTTCTGGCGACGATAAACGCATTGGCTAGGTTCAAGGAAGTCGATTCAAATACTGTGATCCAAATCATAGGAGGCATATATATTATCGTGCGCGGTTTAGATAACATTGGAAGAGGAGTGATCGGGACGAGCGTGGAAGCTCAATGGAGATGGCTTTTCAGAAAGACTTGACCCAGTCCAAGGGAGGAGCGCAGGCGTTCAGCATGGGAATGATCCTCAAGCTCGTCTGGTTCTCGGGGGGTTGCGCCGCGTTGGGCCTGATCCTCTGGAGCGGAGCCGGCCCGGTGTTCGGCGCCGTCGCGACGGCCGGGTGGGGCGTTCTTGCCGTGGTCGTTTTGCGAGGCGTCGCAGTCTCGGCCGCCGGCATTGCCTGGTTCTTCTTGTTCCCCGCCGGATTACGTCCGAGCGCGTGGACCTGCGTGCTCATCCGCTTTCTGCGCGAGGGCGCAAACGCGCTGTTGCCGATAACGCAGGTCGGCGGGGAGGTAATTGGCGCACGCGTCCTGACCTTGCGCGGCGTGCCCCCCTCGCTCTCGGCCGCGAGCGTCATCGTCGACGTCCTCGTTCAGGCCGTGACCCAGTTCCTGTTCGCCGGCGTCGGCTTGGCGGTGCTCGCCTCGATGCGCGACGACGATGGGGTCCGAGGGACGGTCGCCATCGTGATCGTCACCGCCGTCCCGGCGCTCGGTGGCTTCTACGTCGCGCAGCAGCCAGTTGGGCAGCGTTTCGTCAAGGCGCTGCTGAAACGAGTCGTGGGTGAGCGCGAATGGCTGCCTTTCGGCGCGATCGATGCGCTCTACTCCCGTCTCGCTTCCATCTACTCGAACCGCAGGGGCGTCATAACGACCGTCCTCATCCATTCCTCAGTGTGGTTGTTCGGCGCGTTGGAGGTCTGGGCGATGCTGGCGTTCATGGGATATCCGTCCGGTTATCCGGAGGCGCTGGTCGTGGAGAGCTTGATGCAGGCCATCAGGGGCGCCGCCTTCGCCATTCCAGGCGCGCTCGGCGCCCAAGAGGGCGGCCTCATTGTGCTATGTGCAATTTTCGGTGTCCCCGCCGGAGCGGCGCTCGCCATGTCGCTGATCAAACGGGTCCCTGACCTCGTCTTCGGCATTCCGAGCTTAGTAGGCTGGCAGCTTCTCGAGGGTCGGGCGCTTCAGGGACTCGCCGCCAGCGCCGAAGGCGGGCAAGGCCGGTGATATCCGCAGTCTTTCTCCTCATCGCCGCGGCCGGCTGCCTCTACCTGCTCTGCGCGGCGGCCGTCGCCGAGTTCCCAAAGAGCGCACCGCCGCCGACAGCCTCCTCGCCTGCCGTGACGATTCTCAAGCCGCTCAAGGGCGCTGAACCCTGCCTCTTCGAGAACCTCTCCTCCTTCTGCGCGCAAGACTATCCGGCCCCGGTCCAGATCATCTGTGGCGTACAGGATCCGCAGGACGCGGCAATCGGCGTCGTCGAGCGCCTGAAAGCCTCGTTTCCCAGCACCGATCTGCAACTCGTCGTCGACGGAACTGCGCATGGCGCCAATCCGAAGGTCGCCAATCTCATCAATATGGCGCGCCGCGCTCGTCACGGCTGCATTGTTTTGGCCGACAGCGACATCAGCGTCGGACCCCGGTACCTTGCGCAGGTGACGGCTGCGCTCGCCGCCTCCCGCGTCGGCGCGGTGACCTGTCTCTATCATGGCGTGGCTGCGGCGGGATTCTGGTCGAGGCTGTCGGCCCTCGCCATCGACGCGCATTTCTTGCCGAATGTGCTGGTCGGCATACGAACCGGTCTGGCGACACCCTGTTTCGGCTCAACCATCGCCCTCACGCGCGAGCGTTTGGCCGGGATCGGCGGGTTCGAAGCTTTCGCCGACCGCCTTGCGGATGACTACGCCATTGGTGAAGCCGTGCGCGCCAAAGGCCTTCGGGTGGAGACGCCTAATATATTGGTTGCGCATAGCTGTTCAGAATCGTCGTTCACTAGTTTATGGCGCCACGAATTGCGATGGGCGCGCACGATCCGCAGCGTCGATCCAGCCGGATATGCCGGATCGCTCGTTACGCACCCTCTGGCGTGGGCGCTCATCGCTGCTGCGGCGGGGGCTCCCGCGTTCGGAACGGGGATTGGCGCACTTGCCATCGCCTCCCGAATTGTGGTCTTGCGCACGATACGGCGCAGTTTCGGGCTCGCCGCGCCACCCTACTGGCTCTTGCCGGTCCGCGATCTCCTGTCGTTCGCCGTGTTCGTCTGGAGCTTCTGCGGTACTGACCTGACCTGGCGCGGTCGAAGTTACCATATGCGATTCGCGGGACGCCTGACCGAGAGCTGAGAGACCGGATCCATGAAGCGAACCCTGTTCCTGCAGGCGCCCTCTTTCGACGGCTACGACGGCGGCGCTGGCGCGCGTTACCAAATGAAACGGGAGGTGCGCTCGTTCTGGTACCCGACATGGCTGGCCCAGCCGGCCGCGCTCGTCGAAGGCTCGAAGCTGATCGACGCGCCGCCGCACGGCCTGTCCTTCGAGGACATCCAGCCGGACCTCGTGCGCCATGAGCTCATCGTCATGCATACCTCCACGCCGTCGTTCAAATCCGACGTCAGAACGGCGGAGATGATCAAGGCGATCAATCCGACATGCAAGATCGGCTTCATTGGCGCCAAGGTCGCCGTCGAACCGGAGAAAAGTCTCAAGGCGACGACCGCGCTTGATTTCGTAGCGCGAAACGAGTTCGACTTCACTATCAAGGAGGTCGCTGAGGGACAGGACTGGGCGGCCATCAAGGGCATTTCCTACCGGAACGCCGAGGGCGTGATTGTCCAGAACGAGGATCGCGAGGTCCTGACCAACATGGACCTTTTGCCGTTCGTGACGCCGGTCTACAAGCGCGACCTCGACATCAACCGCTATTTCGGCGGCTATCTCAAGCACCCATACCTGTCATTTTATACCGGGCGCGGCTGCAAGTCGCGGTGCACATTCTGCTTGTGGCCGCAAACGGTCGGAGGTCACAATTATCGCGTGCGCTCGATCGAGCATGTGATCGCCGAGGTCAAATACGCCCGGGAAGCTTTCCCGGAGGTCAAGGAGATCTTCTTCGACGACGATACGCTGACCGATAACCTCCCGCGCGTCGAGGCCTTGGCCAAAGAGCTCGGCAAGCTCGGCGTCGTATGGTCTTGCAACGCCAAGGCGAACGTGCCGCGCAAGACGCTCGAGATTCTCAAGGCGAACGGCCTGCGCCTGCTGTTGGTGGGCTATGAATCGGGGAACCAGAAAATCCTGCACAACATCAAGAAAGGGGTGCTGGTCGATGTCGCGCGGCGGTTCACGAGGGATTGCCACCAATTGGGCATCGTCATTCACGGCACTTTCATCCTTGGGCTGCCTGGTGAGACGCGCGAGACCATCGAGGAAACACTGAAGTTCGCCAAAGAGATCAACCCGCACACGATTCAGGTGTCTCTTGCGGCGCCCTACCCCGGGACGTTCCTCTACAAGCAGGCCAGGGAGAACGGCTGGTTCACCGAAGACGTCGATCTCCTGAGCGAGGATGGCATGCAGATCGCGCCGTTGAACTACCCGCATCTCGGCCATACCGAGATCTTCAACGCGGTTGAGGATTTCTATAAGAAATTCTATTTCCGCCCGTCAAAGATCGCCTCAATCGTCGGCGAGATGATTCGCAGCCCTGAGATGATGAGGCGCCGCCTGCGCGAAGGCGTCGAGTTCTTCCAGTTCCTC
>Ga0209656_10001556_pt1 | contig 14981 bp, 16 predicted proteins | sample BogFormECP12_OM2_FD_188239 | JGI IMG/M metagenome (GOLD analysis project Ga0209656, IMG submission 188239) | Bog forest soil microbial communities from Calvert Island, British Columbia, Canada - ECP12_OM2 (SPAdes) (version 2) | ecosystem: Environmental > Aquatic > Freshwater > Wetlands > Bog ... | reverse complement strand
CTAGCACGTGGATGCCCGTTGTGTGGGCAACTAATCAGTAATGATACGAGGTCAATCAACGTCATACCACTGCTTCGGTTCCAGATTGTAACCGCCGTCGCATGGCGATCCGCGCGCCGCCGCCGCGTCGGATAATGGGACGGGAGCACGGCACTGGACGATCGACGAGGAGATCCGCAGAGTTGGCGACATTCCTCATCAACCTGCCGCCGCAAGACATGCAACGGCGCCTGGGAGACGCCCTGGGCGTTTACGTCGACGCAATGCGTTATCCCCGGGGCACCGAGAATCAACGCGCCGCCATGTGGCTCGAGCACACCCGGCGGCGCGGCTGGCAAGCCGTGGCCGCTGTGGAGGTCGACAACCCGGCCGGAGCCACGCCGTCGTCCGCCGAGCTGAGCGATGCACCCCTGCTCGGCGTGGCGTACGGCTATTGCGGCGCACCCGATCAGTGGTGGCAGCAGCAAGTCGTGCTCGGCCTGCAACGCGTGGGGTTACCCGGCCCGGAGATCGCGAGGCTTATGGCCAGCTACTTCGAGCTGACCGAATTGCACATTCACCCCCGAGCGCAGGGCCGAGGCCTCGGCGAAGCGTTGGCGCGGCGGCTGCTCGCCGACCGCAGCGAAACCAACGTGTTGCTGTCGACCCCGGAAATCAACGGCGAAGCCAATCGCGCCTGGCGCTTGTACCGTCGGCTCGGATTTCTCGACATCATTCGCGGCCACCACTTCACCGGCGACCCGCGAGCGTTTGCGATCCTTGGCCGCAAGCTCCCGCTGTAGCCGCACACGGCGCCGCCGGGGTCTGGCACGATGACCTGGTGCGTACCAGCAGCATCCAGCTCTTCGCCCGAGCGTTCACCGTGCGTCGTCGCCGCCTGGCGGCGTGGGCGCTGCTGTTGCTGGTGATACCGGTGCTCGCTGGATGCGTCCGGATCCACGCGTCGATCACCATCTCCCCTGACGACCTGGTGTCCGGGGAGATCATCGCGACGGCCAAGCCGCGCAACGACAAAGATGCTGGACCGCAACTGGATCCCAATCTGCCGTTCAGCCAGAAGGTGGCGATCTCCAAGTACGACCGTGACGGCTACGTGGGGTCACAGGCGGTGTTCTCCGACTTGACCTTCGCCGAACTGCCGGAGTTGGCGAATATGAACTCCGACGCCCAGGGCGTCAACCTGTCCCTGCGCCGAGCCGGCGACCTGGTGATCCTGGAGGGACGGGCGGACTTGACGTCGCTGACCGACGCCGACGCGGACGTCGAGCTGTCCGTCGCGTTCCCCGGCGCGGTGACGTCGACCAACGGCGAGCGGGTGGACCCCGAGACGGTGCAGTGGAAGCTCAAGCCGGGAATCGTGAGCACGATGAACGCCCAGGCTCGCTACACCGATCCGAGCACCCGCTCGTTCCGCGGCGCGGCTCTCTGGCTGGGCCTCTCGTCGGTCGTTGTCGCCGCCGTGGTGGCGCTGCTGGCCTGGTACAGCCGGGACCGCTCACCCCGCGTCGCCGAGCCCAGCGGCCCGCCGTCCGACTGAGCCGAGGATCGAAAGCGGCTCTCAGCTCGACGGCGACCAGTAGCCGAGCAGTTCCGCGAACGTCTGGAACGCCGGCGCCGAATTACCATAGGTGGCCTCGAGGTGGATGCTCAGCGGATAACCCAGGTCGACGACGCCGTCGATGACCCGCTTGTAGAGATCGACCATCAGTTTGCGCTTTTGAGCAGGTTCGCCTCCGGCCAACGTTTTGACGAACGCCTGCTCGTCGGCCACCGCGGCATTGCCCGGATCCTGGATGAGCCAGTTGACGAAACCGACCCGGTCCTCCAACTTCGGTACGAAGCCGAACGACAACAGAATCTCCGGCCGATGGTCCGTCCGCTCGGCGAACTCTGTCAGGAAGCCCACGATCGCGTCGGAGTACAACAGCTGGGTCTGAGCGAATGTCGCGCCCTGATCGCACTTGAAATTGAACCGGCCCTGTTCACCCTCGCGGGTGGGAATCAGGATCACGCCCCGGTTGTCCACCAGCTCGCGATAGATCGACAGCGCGTCGGTCGGCGCGACACCTGAGCCCTCGCCGTCGGCCATCGTGCGGGGCACGCCGACGAACACGATCCCGTCGATTCCGGCACCGACCAGTTCACCGAGCCGCTGGCCCAACGCCTGCTCGTCCATGAAAGCGGTGACCTGGCTGCACAATCCGCGTATCCCGGGCAACTCCGGTTTGATGATCGACCAGAAATCCAGCACGTCCAGCTTCGGCTTCATCTCGACGGGCCGGTCATCCTCCTCCTGGATGAGACCCGGCATCATCAGGTGCCCGATCCGCCCGTCGAGTCCGAAATCCGCCGACAGCTGCACCACTTTGCGGGCGTCTTCGACGGCCTGCTCCGTGCCTCGTTCCACGTTCGTCGGTACCAACTCGAGCGCGACGGTGCTCAAGGTCAACGGGCTACTCCTCAGGAGAAATCAACGCTGGCCGGCGGGCGGGCGCAGAACACCCGACAGCATAGGTGCGAAATAGTGAGGCTGTCGAAGCAACTGCCCAGAGTTCGGGGCCGCCGAGGGCCCGAGGAGGCCCGAGTCAGGCAAAACCCGCTGGACAGCCCGGGGCCGAATAGAATTGGCGAGCCACGATTCAAGCCGACCAGGAAGGGGTGTCGCGCTGAGCGTAGAAGCAGCGGCAACCGTCGAGTTGGCTGATGCCGTCACCGACCAGTTGCGCAGATACCTGCAGGACCGCCGCGCTGAGGCCGCCTACATCGGCCGCGACTATGACCGCCTGACGGCCGGCTTGCAAGAGTTCGTGCTCAGCGGCGGAAAGCGCCTGCGCCCGGCCTTCGCCTACTGGGGCTGGCGCGCGGTGTCGAGCAAAGACGCTGACGCCGAAGTGCTGCTGTTGTTCTCCGCGCTGGAACTGCTGCATGCATCGGCGCTGGTGCACGACGACGTGATCGACGATTCGGCGACCCGCCGGGGTCGGCCGACCACGCACATGCAGTTCGCTGCGCTGCACCGCGACCGGCGGTGGCGAGGGCCGGCCGACCAATTCGGCATGTCGGCGGCTATTCTGCTCGGCGATCTGGCGCTGGCGTGGGCCGACGATATTGTCTCGGGCATCGATCTGCCGCCCGATGCGCGCAGCCGGGTGCGCCGAGTCTGGGTCGACATCCGCACCGAGCTGCTCGGCGGCCAATACCTCGACATCGTGGCCGAAGCCAGCGGCGCGGAGTCGATCGCCTCGGCGATGAACGTGAACACCTACAAGACCGCCTCCTACACGGTGTCGCGTCCGTTGCAATTAGGGGTGGCCGCCGCCGCCGATAGACCCGACGTGCACGCCCTTTTCCACGAGCTCGGCACCGACCTGGGCATCGCATTCCAGCTGCGTGACGACGTGTTGGGGGTGTTCGGGGATCCGGCGGTCACCGGCAAGCCCTCCGGCGACGACCTTCGGTCCGGCAAACGCACGGTGCTGTTGGCAACGGCGGTGGAATTGGCCGACAAGTCAGATGCGGCCGCCGCCAAGCTGTTACGCGCCTCGATCGGGACCGACTTGAGCGACACCCAGGTCGGCGAACTGTGCGGGGTCATCGCGCGGGTCGGCGCGCTGGCCGCGGTCGAGGAGCAGATCGACACGCTGACCCGGCGGGCGCTGGCCACACTGGCCGACGCACCTATCCACGCGGCCGCCAAGAGTGGGCTGTCCGAGATGGCCAGACTGGCCGCGAACCGGTCCGCATGACGCGCATGTCCACGCCTGCGTCCACGCCGACTGCCGACCCGGCTACCGGCCGCACACAACACTTTTCACGACTGCGGGAATTCACCGCCGCCGCCGAGGGCCGACCGGCACTACTGGGCTGCCTGGGCGCGGCGCTGATCACCACAGGGGGCCTCGGCGCGGGCAGCACGAAAGAACATGACCCACTGCTGGAGGCGCTGCACCTGTCCTGGTTGCGCTACGGCCACGGGCTGGTGCTGTCCTCGGTGGTGCTGTGGGTGGGTGTGGCGTTGATGCTGATCGCCTGGCTGTGGCTGGGCCGACGCGCTCTCACCGGCGATGCGAGCGAATACGCGATGGTGGCCAGCACCGGCTTTTGGCTGGCACCACTGCTGCTGTCGGTGCCGGTCTTCAGCCGCGACACGTACTCGTATCTGGCCCAGGGTGCGCTGCTGCGCGACGGCCTGGACCCCTACGCGGTGGGGCCGATTGAGAACCCGAATCCGTTGCTGGACAACGTGAGCCCCATCTGGACCATCACCACGGCCCCGTACGGCCCGGCATTCATCATGATCGCCCGGCTTGTCACGATGCTGGTCGGCAATCATGTGATCGCCGGAACGATGTTGCTGCGGCTGTGCATGCTGCCCGGACTCGCATTGCTGATCTGGGCGACACCCCGGCTGGCCCGCCATCTTGGCGCGAATGCGCCCATCGCGCTGTGGATTTGCGTGCTCAATCCGCTGGTGATCATTCATCTGATGGGCGGGGTTCACAACGAGATGCTGATGGTGGGCCTGATGACCGCCGGCATCACCCTGACCTTCGAGCGTCGTCATGTTGCGGGCGTCACGCTGATCGCCCTCGGGGTCGCGGTCAAGGCGACGGCCGGGATCGCGCTGCCGTTCATGGTCTGGGTATGGATGCGGCATCTGCGCGACCAACGGGGATACCGTCCGCTACCGGCCTTTGCCACGGCCGGCGCGGCATCCGTGCTGGTCCTGGTCGCCGTGTTCGCGGTGTTATCCGGCTTGGCCGGGGTCGGGCTGGGCTGGTTGACCGCGCTGGCCGGTTCGGTGAAGATCATCAACTGGCTGACGGTCCCGACGGCGGTAGCCAACCTGATCCACGCTGTCGGCGGACTGTTCTTTCCGGTGAATTTCTATGCCCTGCTGCAGGTCACCCGAGTCATCGGAATCGTGATCATCGTGGTGGCGCTGCCGCTGTTGTGGTGGCGATACCGGCAGGGCGACCGCACCGTGTTGACGGGCATCGCCTGGGCCATGCTCGTCGTCGTGTTGTTCGTACCCGGCGCGCTGCCGTGGTATTACACCTGGCCGCTGGCCGTCGTGGCCCCGCTTGCTCAGTCGCGCGCGGCGGTCGCGGCGATCGCGGGATTCTCCACCTGGATCATGGTCATCTTCAAACCCGATGGCTCCCATGGCATGTACTCGTGGAGCCATGTCTTGGTGGCGACGGCATGCGCCTTGATTGCGTGGCGCACGCTGTCTCGACCGTCGGCCGTCCCAGCTGATTGAAGCCGGCTTCAATACGCCATGGCCTGCGCGCGGCGCAGCACTTCGCGAGCCTGGTGAGCATGCAGCGCGTCGACCGGGCGGGCGTTGCTGATGGCGTCGCGCGTCCCGTCCCGAGTGACGGTCAGCGACGGGTCGGGGGTGAACAGCCAGCGCAGGATTTCGGTGTCGCGGTAGCCGCCGTCGTGCAAAACCACCAGCAACCCGGGCAGGCTCTTGACCACCTCGCCGGAATCGGTGAAGAAGGCCCGCGGCACCAACACGTCACCGGCACGCCGTACCGCCACCAGATGGCCTTCCCGCAGGTGCTGGTGCACCTTGGTGACTGGGATGCCGAGCAACTCGGCGACGCCGGGCAGATCGTAGGTGGGTTCGTCGGGGTCAAGACAGTCGTCGCCGGCCGGAATCCTGCTCACCGACTTAGTGTACGACCGGGCATGCCGCAATTAGGGCGCGCTGAGCATAGGTTTCAGGCGTAGCTCAGGGTCCCACCTACGATGAGCCTCGTGGCTGACGATCCGCTTGAGGGAACGTTGCTGGATGGGCGATATCGCGTCGCGACCAGGATCGCCACCGGCGGCACCTCGACGGTGTACCGCGGCCTCGACACCCGTTTGGACCGACCGGTCGCGCTGAAAGTGATGGATTCCCGCTACGCCGGCGAGCAGCAATTCCTCACCCGCTTCCAGCTCGAGGCCCGCACGGTCGCCCGACTCAAAGATCCCGGACTTGTCGCCGTCTACGACCAGGGCCTCGACGCCCGACACCCGTTCCTGGTGATGGAACTCGTCGAGGGCGGCACACTGCGCGAATTGCTGTCCGAGCGCGGTCCAATGCCACCGCATGCCGTCGCGGCGGTGCTGCGCCCAGTGTTGGGCGGCCTGGCCGCCGCGCATCGCGCCGGCTTGGTGCACCGCGACGTCAAACCGGAAAACGTGCTGATCTCCGACGAGGGCGACGTCAAGATCGGCGACTTCGGATTGGTCCGCGCCGTCGCGGCGGCCGGAATCACTTCCACCAGCGTCATTCTCGGCACCGCCGCCTACCTGTCCCCCGAACAGGTCCGGGACGGAAACGTCAGCCCGCGAAGCGATGTCTATGCCGTGGGGATCGTGGCCTACGAGCTGCTGACCGGGCAGACGCCGTTTACCGGCGACTCCGCGCTGACCGTCGCATACCAACGGCTGGATACCGACGTGCCGGCACCCAGCACGATGATCGACGGCGTCCCTGAGCACTTCGACGAGCTGGTAGCACGAGCCACGGCGCGCGATCCCGCCGAGCGCTACGCGGACGCGCAGGAGATGGGCGCCGAGTTGGACGCGATCGTCGACGAGTTGGCGCTCCCCGAATTTCGGGTGCCCGCTCCGCGCAACTCCGCTCAACACCGCTCCGCCGTGCCGCATCGCAGCCAGATCGACCATCACCAGACCACGGACCAGCATCGGCCTGCGTCCCAGCGCCGGCCGGTGCACCACCCCACCCGTCAGCTGACCCGAGGACCCCAGGACTGGCCGGCCGAACCCGCTGAACCCGAAGTCCAGATCGATCGCGAATATCAAGAGTTATCAGGTCAATTCGCCGGGATCGACCTGGTCGAATTCGCGCTCGAACGCCAGCACGCCCGACGCATGGTGCTGATCTGGGTAGCGGTCGTGTTGTCGGTCACCGGGATGGTGGCCGCCGCGGCGTGGACCATCGGCAGCAACCTGAGCGGATTGCTCTAGTCGCGCAACATCTCGGCGACCAGGAACGCCAGCTCCAATGACTGCTGGGTGTTCAGCCGCGGGTCGCAAGCGGTTTCGTAACGACCGCTGAGATCGGTGTCCGAAATGTCTTGCGCACCACCCAAACACTCGGTGACGTTCTCTCCGGTGATCTCGACGTGGATACCACCGGGGTAGGTACCCAGCGCGCGGTGCACCTCGAAGAAACCCTGCACCTCATCGACAATGCGATCGAAATGCCGTGTCTTGTACCCGGTGGACGACTCGTGCGTGTTGCCGTGCATCGGGTCGCACTGCCAGATCACGTGATGACCAGTGGCCTGCACCTTTTCGATGATCGGCGGCAACAGGTCACGCACCTTGTTGTTGCCCAGCCGGCTCACCAAGGTCAACCGCCCCGGCTTGTTCTGCGGGTCGAGGCGCTCGACGTATTCGACGGCTTGGTCGGGTGTCGTCGTCGGCCCGATCTTGACGCCGATCGGGTTCGCGATCACCTCGGCCAACGCGATGTGCGCGCCATCGAGTTGGCGGGTCCGGTCGCCGATCCAGAGGTAGTGCGCCGACAGGTCATACAGCTGCGGCTCGCCATCCTCCTCGTCGGACAGCCGCAGCAGGGCACGCTCGTAGTCGAGCACCAAAGCCTCATGGCTGGCGTAGATTTCGGCGGTCTGCAGGTTACGGTCGGCCACCCCGCAGGCGCTCATGAATTTCAGGCCACGGTCGATCTCGGAGGCGAGCGTCTCGTAGCGCGCTCCGGCCGGCGAGGTGCGGACGAATTCCCGGTTCCAGTCGTGCACCAGATGCAGCGACGCCAGCCCCGACGATGTCAACGCGCGCACCAGGTTCATCGCCGCACCGGCATTGGCGTAGGCGCGCACCAGCCGGGACGGGTCGTGCTCACGCGCCGCGGCGTCCGGCGCGAATCCGTTGACCATGTCGCCGCGGTAGGAGCGCAGCCCCAGCGCGTCGAGCTCAGCCGACCGGGGCTTGGCGTACTGCCCGGCGATGCGGGCCAATTTGACCACCGGCACGCTGGCGCCGTAGGTCAACACCACCGCCATCTGCAGCAGGGTGCGGATATTGCCCCTGATGTGCGGTTCGGTGTTGTCGACGAACGTCTCGGCACAGTCGCCGCCCTGCAGCAGAAACGCCTCTCCCCTGGCAACCTGGGCCAGCATGTCCTGAAGCCGGACGACCTCCGACGGCACCGTCACCGGCGGCACACTCTCCAGAACCGTTCGCATCGGCTCAACCTGCTCGGGCGTCCAACTGGGCTGCTGTGCAGCCGGCTTGGCCAGCGCGGCGTCCAGCCGGGCCCGCAGATCAGCCGGCAGCGGGGGCAGCGGCGGCAGCTGCTCGATCGGTACGTCCACGGTCCAGTTCACCGGTCCATGGTAACCGGGCAGCGCGGCCCGTTAAGCACCCCGCGATCAGCGCGAACGCGAACAAGCCGGGCTAGCCCTGGTCGCCGTTCGTCATGATCACGCGGTATCGCCGCAGCTGGTCGCGAGCATCGACCAGCGCGTCGTGCACATCCGGCGGCCGACGCGGCAACGGTGGGCGCCCTCGGTCCTCCCATAGCTGACGCAGCTCCCGGGTGAATCGCGGCATCGACGGCGGCAGGTCGGTCATCGGGCCCCACAGCTGGCACAGCACGACATGGTCGTAGGCGCCGACCCAGGCCCACAGCTCGATCGGCTCGGCGCCCTCGATGTCGAAGAACGTCTCCAAGTCCGAACGGATCCGGGCACGCGGACGCCATAGCTGCGACGCCGGCGGCGGTAGTTTCGGCAGCACGTGGCTGCGCACCCAGCTACCGGCCCGCTCGGGGTCGAACTCGGTCGAGACTGCGTAGTATTCGCGGCCGTCCTCGGCGACCACCCCGATCGAGATCAACTCGATAGTGCGGCCGTCATCGATGAATTCGGTGTCGTAGAAGTACCGCACCCGCGGAGCCTAGCCTCCCGACGATGCAGGCCGGAACGGCCTGAGGAGGAGGGGGGCCATCAGCGGAGCCCGCCGTCAGCTGACGCCTATACCGCTGGCCAGGGGGCGCCGCACCGGCTGCTGCGGCGGCGGCGCCGGATGGACTTCGCGGTCCAGCAGCGCGTCCACCATGCGGCGGTCGGGGCGGCGCGGCGTACCGGCGATCGTGTACTGCACCCATAGCTTGACCCGCACCACCGGGCGGCGCAGGGTTCGTTCGCGTTGCAGCGCACGCGCCATCTTGTCCAGCTGACTCATATAAAGCCACCGGGCCCATGGGGCTTGTGGGCGCGACAGTCGGATCGCCCCGATGAACAGCAGCGGGACGAAGAACATGCCGATCAAGCCGGTCCACACCTTGCCCTTGAGCACAACCAGCACGGCCAGCGGCAAAGTCAGCGCCATCGCGAAGACCACGCCGGCGCGCAGCACCACCGAGTGGGTGGTGTCGTGCCATAGGTTGACGAAGAACAAAAACGGGTGCAGGCCCAAGACCAGCAGTCCACCCACCGCCACTGCGGCGAAGACCGCGTCGACCGAGGTCCGCCCGTCTTCCTCCCAGTAGACGTCGGACAGGTGCAGGATCAACGCGTACTCGTCGAGCACCAGCGCGGCTCCGATGCCGAAGAGGATTGCGCTCGCGGTGTATTCGAGTTCGGTTCCGGTGATCGACAAGGCCACCAACGTCACGCCGGAAACCATCACCAGCAGCACTCCGACCACCACGTGGTGGATGTGCTTCTTCCCGATGTGAATGTTGCGTGGCTCCCACCATCGCGGCGGCACGCCACGGTCCGCGCGGTGGCGGATGTAGCGCACGAAGGTGCGGGTCACGAAAAAGGTGAGGATGAAGGCGACCAGACAGCACAGCAGCGGCAGCCGGCCGCGGCCGATAATGTCGTCTTCGAACCAACGGAGCACTCTAAGAAACCTACGCGCACTTAGCACCGACGGCCCTGCGCGACACCGGCTCAGATGCCCGCACCGATTAGGCTGTTCAGCGACATGAGTACATGGCAGTCGCCCGACGTGGGCAGTTGGCGTGGGGCAGTTGCCCCTGTTCCTGACGGAGCGCAGCCGGGTATCTGGCGAAATGCCTGGTGGGCGTTGCTCCAGCTAATGGGCCTCGCCGCGCTGGGCTACGCCGCCTGGCGGCTCGTCGGCCACACGCCGTACCGCATCGACATCGACATTTACCGGATGGGCGGCCAGGCGTGGCTGGATGGCCGTCCGCTGTACGACCACGGTGTGGAATTTCACACGCCGATCGGCCTGAACCTCCCGTTCACCTATCCGCCGCTCGCCGCTATCGTGTTTTGCCCTTTTGCCTGGTTGGGCATGCCGGCCGCCAGTGTGACGATCACGCTGATCACGTTGGCGCTGTTGATCGTCTCGACGATGATCGTGCTGACCCGACTCGACGTGTGGGGCACCGCACGGGTCGTGCCCGGACCGGCCTGGCTGCGCCGATGGTGGTTGACGTTGCTGATCGTCGCGGCCGCGGCGATCTGGCTGGAGCCGATCAAGTCGAATTTCGCCTTCGGGCAGATCAACGTCGTGCTGATGACGCTGGTGATCGCCGACTGCATGCCACGCCGCACCCCATGGCCACGTGGTCTGCTGCTGGGGCTGGGCATGGCCCTCAAACTCACCCCGGCGGTGTTCCTGCTGTACTTCCTGCTGAACCGCGACAAACGCGCCATGTTGACCTCGCTCGCGTCCTTCGTGGCGGCGACAGTGGCCGGCTTTGTCCTGGCGTGGCACGACTCCTGGCGGTACTGGACCGACACCATCCACGACACCGATCGGATCGGCGCGGCGAGCCTGAACACCAACCAGAACGTGGCCGGCACGCTGGCGCGGCTGGGCCTCAGCGACCATCAACGGTTCCTGCCGTGGGTGGCCGCGTGCCTGCTCGTGCTGGCGCTGACGGTGTGGGCGATGCGGCGGGTGCTGCGCGCCGGCGAGCCAACTCTGGCCGTCATCTGTGTCGCGCTGTTCGGCCTGGTGGTCTCGCCCGTGTCGTGGTCACACCACTGGGTGTGGATGTTGCCGACGGTGCTGGTGACCGCGGTGCTGGCCTTCCGGCGGCGCAACGCCGCGCTGGCCGTGGTCAGCGCGGCCGGGGTGGCACTGATGTACTGGACGCCGATCGATCTGCTCCCCAAACACCACGAAGTGGGCGCCGTGTGGTGGCGTCAGTTCGCCGGCGTCTCTTACCTGTGGTGGGCGCTCGCGGCCATCGTCGCGGCCGGCGCCACGGTCGCTGTCAGCACCGCCACCGCTACCGCACCCCGGGCGTCGAGGACGCCCGCGCCGGTTTCAGCCGTCGGCTGACCCGGGGCTGGGATCCGCGAGGACCCGCCTACCCCGCCGCCGTTTCCGGTATCCGCGACGACGATTGCTTCGCCGGTCCGGACCCGTTGGCATTACTGCCGTTCTTGAGGGTGGCGGCATAGATGTCGACGTATTCCTGACCGGAAAGGCCCATCAGCTCGTAGATCACCTCGTCGATGACGGCTCGTTCGATGAAGCGGTTGCCCGCCAGCCCGTCGAATCGGGAGAAGTCCATCGGCTTGCCGAACCGGACGGCGACCCGGCCGAACCGCCACATCTTTTTGCCGGGCGGATTGACGACGTTCGTGCCGATCATCGCCACCGGTATCACCGGAACTCCGGTTTCCAGCGCCAGACGGGCCAGCCCCGTCTTGCCCTTGTACAGCCGGCCGTCGGGTGAGCGGGTGCCCTCGGGGTACATGCCGAGCAGCTTGCCCTGGCTCAGCAGACGCTCAGCGGTGTTCAAAGCGGCCTGGGCCGCATCGGCATCGCTGCGGTCGATGGGAACCTGCCCGGTGGTGCCGTAAAACCAGCGCTGGAACCAGCCCTTCAGCCCGGTGCCAGTGAAGTATTCGGACTTCGCCAGGAACGTGATCCGGCGCCGCACAACCAGTGGCAGGTAGAAACTGTCGGCGACCGCTAGGTGGTTACTGGCGAGGATCGCCGGGCCGGACTGCGGAACGTATTCCAGTCCTTCGGCTTTCGGCCGGCCGAGGAGGGCGAGCAACGGGCCCATGAAGATGTACTTGAAAAGCCAGTACCACATCGACCCTCCTAGTTGCCCGCAACCTACTGTGTCCTGCGCCAAGAGTACCGATCCAGTGTGTACGGGACCACACGACGCTCGCGACCTGCTTACTCTTCGGCCATGAGCCGGCTGCCGTTAACCCGGACCGCCGCGGCTATTCCTCCACGGTGACGGTGATGGGCTGATAGCGGCTCGGGGTGCCGGCATCGGCTGCGCTGTCGGCCTCGGCGCCATTGCTGGGCGGACCCTCAGGCGGCGGTGTCGATCCGTCGACTTGCTCGACGATCGCCCGGATCACCGCCAGCAGCGCCACGCTGTGCTCAGCGATCGCGGTCAGCAACGGATGTTCCTCCCCGGTGACCACCGCGGCCAACGCGCACACCGGACACCACACCTGCTGGCACTTGCCGGTGCCGGCGCCGTCGCCAAGCGCCCGCGTCGCCGCCAAGCGGACCGCGGGGTCGATGCCGTCCAGAATGCTCTGCGCGAGTTTGCGCAACTCGGGGCCAATGTCGGGGTGAATGCCGGTCATCGCGGCCACACCTCCGGATCAGGTCGAAAACGCACCGTCAACTCGTTACCTCGTAGATGGGCGTCCAGCACCGTGCATCGCCGCAGGACGGACGCCAATCGAACTCGGCGGCGCATCCCGCCGGCGCCGACGATCAGGTCGTCGCCGACCCGGCCAAGGGTAAGCGCGCCGGAATCGATTTGCGGCAACTCTAGCCGCAATCGGTAGACCGATTGCAGGCCGGATCCCGACTCCAGGTCGACGACGGGACGCACGGGTCCTGGCGGCGCCGACCCGTCGCGGCGGCGCGCACTGTCCAGCAGCTCGGCCAGCGCTTTGGCGCCGATCGGCTCGCCGGCCAGATGCGGGGTGAGGACCAGCGCCACATCGCCGATGGCGGCATCCAGTTCGTCCAGCACGGCGCGCTGCTCACTGATTCGCTCGGAATACCAGTCGAAGGCCGGATGCGCGGGCAGGTTGCGGTACTCGTATGAATCGTCTTGCACCAGAATCTGGTTGACGATTAATTCCTCGACGCGCACACCCATCAACGCCAACGAGCCCAGCGTCCGGACCGCTTCGGCGGCCACCACCCGTTCCGCGGTCAGGACCAGATACGCACCGACTCGCGCGCCGTCGGTCAGCAGCGCGCTGAGCTTTTCGACGCTTCGGCTGATGCGTTCCAGCAGTTCCACCACCGCCGTTGACCGCGCGTCATCGGCGGCGGCGGAAAGCCTGCGATGCCGTGGCCAGCCGCGCTCGACGTAGAGCGCGAACGTGGCCGGCAGGGTCAGCATCCGCAATGCGTCGGCGGTGGACGCACAGTCGACCACGATGTGGTCCCAGTGCCCGGCCGCGGCCAGCTCGCCGACTTCATGCAGGCCGAGCACTTCTTGAATGCCGGGCAGCGCCGAAAGTTCTTCGGGCGCAATGTCGCCCAGCTCCGACTCGCTGAAGCGCCGGCCCAGTGTGTTGACCACGGTGCGCCAATGAGCCTCGAGCAGCGCCAGGGTATCCAACGCCAACGCATCCAGGAAGCCGCCGCCGGCGTCGGTCGCCCCGGTTTCGAGGTCGGTGAATACCCGGACCGCATCGCGCCGGCCGGTCGGCAAGACGACGACACCGAGCACGTCACCTAGCGAGTGCGCTTGGTCGGTGGAGACCAGCAACACCCGCTGACCGGTGCGCGCGTCACGCACGGCGGTCGCGGCCGCCAAAGTGGACTTCCCTACCCCACCCTTGCCGACGAAGAGACTGATCCGGGCAAGTGTGGGCGCTGCCGACTCACTCAGCCTCGACTCGTTTCTTCAGGTCCTTCAACGCGCTGTCGATCAACCTGCGCTCAGCCTTGCGCTTGAGCAAGCCGATCATCGGAATGGCTATATCTACGGTGAGCTCATAGGTGACATCGGTGCCAGACCCCTTGGACGCCAACCGATATACACCGTCGAGGGACCGCAGCAGCGAGCTGGAAACCAGCGACCAGCGCACCGAGCGACGATCTTTCGGCCACTCGTAGGACAGCACCAGGGTGTCTTTGAGCACGTTGGCGTCCAGCACCAGCCGCGCCACCTTCGGATTTCCCTTGGGGTCGGCCTCGAGCACTTCGGCCTCCTTGTACTCCGACACCCAATCGGGATACGAGCCGATATCAGCGATCACGTCCATCACCGTGCTGGGGTCCGCATCGATGTAGATCGTCTGCGCCGTCTTCTCCGCCACCTGGTCGCTTCCTTCTCCCCCGTACGCGGGTAGGGCTCGTGTCACCAACGCCGTGGGCCGTACCGCCAGCCCACTGCAGAAACGGTACTCCCTGGCTGAACTCAGACCTGGTCAAGCACCGGAGAAACCCCAACCGGTCGGGAGCGCTCCAGCGTCGCCTTCACCTCGAAGGCCATCTTCTTGCCGGCGACCCGACGGCGGTGAGTCATTTTGCTGAGGTTCATCCTGGCCAACTGCCAGGCCGCCGCGCCGGACGGCTCGGCGTGCAGAAAGTAGTGCAGCACCACGCCGTCCAACGACGGTTCCAACCAGATTTCCATGGTGCCGGTGAGCGGTCCGGTCACCGACCATCGGACTCCCTTATCGGCGCGATCCTCGATGACATGAAGCCGCAGATCGGGCCACCAACGTCGCCAGCTGGCCGGATCACCCACGGCCGCGCCGACGCGTGCGGGGTCGGCGGCGACAAACGTCTCGTCGGCAACTTGAACGCTGTGCACGGCCCCTAGCTTCACATATCGCACGCGTGGCCGCATAGCCCGTCCCGGCCCGCATCGTCACCGGACTAGACCCGATGGTCCGCCTCCTCACCGGCCCGTCCCGGGCCGCATCGTCACCGGACTAGACCCGATGGTCCGCCTCCTCAGCGGCCCGTCCCGGGCCGCATCGTCACCGGACTAGACCCGATGG
>Ga0209656_10001555_pt1 | contig 14982 bp, 8 predicted proteins | sample BogFormECP12_OM2_FD_188239 | JGI IMG/M metagenome (GOLD analysis project Ga0209656, IMG submission 188239) | Bog forest soil microbial communities from Calvert Island, British Columbia, Canada - ECP12_OM2 (SPAdes) (version 2) | ecosystem: Environmental > Aquatic > Freshwater > Wetlands > Bog ... | reverse complement strand
TTGGCATTGAGCTTAACAAATTCGAATTGCCCGTAGCGGACCCGGATCCTGCGTGGACTTCTCCTCATAACTGATCAGACCAGATAACCATCGGATAATGCAACTTTTTCGGCAAGGATCCCACGAGTGACGATGAAAAACAGCAACTGCTTCAGGGGCTCTGGCTTCACCGCAGTCGGCAAGCCGCTTTGCCTGAAATTGAGATCGAGGACGAATACGAATGGGCGCGGGGAAGGTCCTCGAAGATCTTGCTCGGCATCTCTGATGCGGGCTACTTCAGGCCAATACTGAATCGAGAAACTTAACGAGGTATGTGTTAACCTCTTCGATGTGCGGACCGTCATCTAATTGCTTAGGTGCAAGCTCCACATACGAAGCCCCAGGGATTGTTGCCGCCACGGATTGCGCGTAAGACAGGGGATGCATTGGGTCGTTCGGAGTCGCCAGGACCAGAGTTGGCACGCTTACTGCCGCAGCGCTCTTCAGATCGACGCCGGGTTGACCGCTCGGCAAATAATGCAGACGGGCAAGAGCGGCCTCTCGAAGAGACGCGTCCGAAACGACGCAGCGCACCTGTCCCAACAGAGACTTACCTGCGTCCGCACTTTGTTTGGCGACTTCGCGGTAAACATCACTGTTTTCCAGTTTTTGCAGCGCGCATTCAGGCGACGGCTCTTCTTTCAAATATTTGACTGCCTCGGTGTAGGCGGCAATGGCTGTTGCGGACATGGAGCCCTCCAACCATGCCGGCCGGGAAAGAACGAGGGCGATACATCGTTCCGGATAATGCAAAGCGGCGTTTAAGGCAACGGCAGCTCCCATTGAAATGCCGCCTAAAACCGCCTTTTCTACCTGGAGATAGTCCATAAACGCGGCAAGATCATCTGCGAATGCATCCAGCCGCAGCTTCTCTGGATCTCCCACTGGCGTACGGCCGTGCGCGCGGAAATCAAAAGCCGCCAGGCGCAACTGTTGGATAGACGTGCGCTGTTTGTTGATGCTCGAGCCATCGTCATCGAAGGGGTGCAGGAAACGAAGCGGCTGCGCATGAGTGCCTCCGATTCCATGCTGAAAGAAGAACGTGCTCGGTCCCAGTCCGCGAGTGGCATAGTTAAAGTGCAGCCCGTCTGAATAGAATGATGACATGGTTAGACATTAGTCGAGCTCGCAGGTGGCTCCACCTCGCTCAGCCACCCTCGGATAAATGCGACCGAGCGCGGAATCTGTTCCTCACTCAAGCCATGTAATATGAGCGGTACACCTGTGGGCGCCAGTCTCCTCAGCTCTGAGATGTAGTGACGGTAGTCGAGTATACCTGTGCCGGCGGCGACATGAGTATATAGTTCTTCGCCATGCTGGCGCCCCGCCCCATTTTCCGGGGGTGCCGCAATGTCCTTGCAATGAGCGATCGCTATGCGATCGCCCAGTAGCGTCAAGGCGTGCGTAATTTCATGACCGTCCCGGCGAGGATCCGCCGGCGGACGGTAGAGGTTGGCCGGGTCAAATACGATCCTGATCCGATTCGACTCTAACTCCGCGATCAAACGCACCCCATCATTTGCGCTACTAACCACGTTAGCAACTTCTGGTTCAATTCCGAGGTTGATGTCATGTTCGCTTGCGATCTCCAATGCCCGCCGCATCCCCTCGACCATCTCCTGCCACGCCGCAGAACTTTGGTTCTGCGGATGATAGGTCCACATGTCATGCTGGTTGCGGGTACCGCTGCATAAGGTCAGCAAGTCAGTACCGAAAATTGTGGCGCCTTGCGCCAGCACTTTCAGGCGCCGAAAGTTGTCCGTGAGCCGAAACTTATTTTCATCAAGGAGATTGAAAGTCGCGGACAAGGCAACCACCCTGACGCCAGCACGCTGGGCAGCTCGCGCGGCCCTGCTCCACAGAGCAGCATCCATCTGATCCGGCAGAGCGGGAATGCCCAGGCAGGCAGCATTGAACTGAGTGCAATCGAAGCCGAATCCGGCCAACGCGTCGAAGAGCTCTTCCGGCGTTTCCCTTGAGATGTGTTTAGCAAAAACACCAAGCTGTGTATCCATCGGTTAGTTGAGTTAGCGAGTGTCTCTGCAATCGATCAGTTCTGAACCGACGCCCGATTTCTGGAGAGGGCTCATTCAACGGTGATTTTCTCCTGCACCGCACCGTTTCGACCGGTCGCCTTAAACTGCCATTCGCCCGGCACTAGCCGCCAGAAAAAGCGCCCATCTCGCTGAGGCAACACGGGCGCCCCATTTACGTACCACTGCACGTCGCTCCCGAGTGTGGCTATCAGCTCGATCATCTGCTGGGTCCCCGGTAGCACCGGATCAATTTCATACTTTGAGTTTGGCAGCGGGTTTAAGATTCGCGGCTCGGGCACAACGGCGGCGCCGAGAGTGTTGTCGCGGCTGCCGCACCACACGGCATATTCACCTGGCAACAACAATTTTCCTTCAACAGAAAACCAGGAAGCGGAGTCTTCCTGCGGCTCGGTTCCTTTCAAAAAAAGCTCGGTCGTTCGCCCGGGACTGAACTGCGACGGCAGCAGTCCGGTAATCGAGCAAATTTCGCGGCGCACCAGCTTAGCGTTAGGCGGATCGAGTGGGTGATCATTCCGCAGTAACTCGCGAATGATAGATGCCCAGAGCGGCGCCGCCGAGCGTACCGCAAGCGTATTGCGCATTGGGCGTTCATCAAAATTTCCCGCCCAGACAGCCACAGTATGTTCCTTATCGAAACCCACGGTCCACGCGTCACGGAACCCGCTGCTTGTTCCGGTTTTCGCTGCTATGCGTCCCTCGAATGCGAGGGGGGAATTCGAGCCGAAGCTCTTCCGACGCGCTTCATTGTCACACAAGATGTCGTTGATGATATCCGTTGCCTCAACGGAAGCGATGCGCGTGATCGGGTGGTATTCGGAAGCGATAAACTTGGCCCGCATCGCCAGTCCGCCGCGGGCGAGTCCCGCGTAAGCCGCAGCGAGATCGGTCAACCGGATCTCCGCGTTGCCCAGAACGAATCCAGCGCCGTAGTAGTCAAGATTTGCCGGGAAATTGAAACCCCATTTTTGCAATTCATAAAAGCAGGAACGCGCGCCAACGCGGCTAAGCGCCATGATCGCCGGCACGTTGAGGGAACAGCCGAGAGCCTCGCGCACGCGTACCGGACCGAGATAATGATGGCTGAAATTCTGGGGGTCGTAATCGCTGTATTCGCCTCGAATCGCATCGGGCGTGTCAGGCAGCAGGGAGGCAGCAGTGAGCAGCCGTCGGTCGATTGCCGCCAAATAGACGAATGGCTTTAGTGTCGAACCGCAGCTTCGCGGGCGCATCGCGCCGTTAATCTGACTCGTCTCGTAGTTTGACGAGCCTGCCATTGCCCGCACGGCGCCGGTGGCGTTGTCCAGTATGACGAGCGCTGCCTCGCTTATGTCGTTGCGGTTCAGCGCGGCGAGATGAGCGCGCAACATTCGCTCAGCCGTCGCCTGCATGTCGAGATCGAGGGTTGTTTCCACCCTGCCCTGCAGACCGGGGAAATGTAACCGCACCGTGTCAACAAAATGTTGAGCGAGGCGCGGCGGATCAAAACGTTGCGGTTTCGGTGGCGATTGGCTTAGAAGCGTTCGTTGCGCCTCCGTTATCACGCCCAGTTTGGTGAGCCGCTCCAACGAGCGGGCATATTTCCGGATTGCCAGATCCGGGTAACGCCACGGGTTCAGTCGGGTCGGAGCTTGAGGCAAACCCGCCAGGAAGATCGCCTCGGGGAGCGTCAAATTTCGCGCCGGCTCGCCGTAGTAAGCGCGCGCGGCTGCTTCGGGTCCGAGCCGGCGGTTGCCATAGCTGCTGCGGTTAAGATACTCTGCCAGGATACGATCCTTGCTCCATTTCCGTTCGAGCTTCCACGCGAGGACCGCTTCGTAGAGCTTGCCGAGCCATGACCGGTTCCGACGGCCGCAGGCCATCTTTACAAGCTGCTGCGTAATCGTCGAGCCGCCAGAGACAACGCGACCGGACCGAATATTCCGTATGCAAGCCGCGACGGTCGCTCGCCAGTCGATGCCGGGATGCTCATAGAATCGATGATCCTCGAGGGCCACCGTTACGCGCGGCAGCCATTCCCCCATTTCGCTCAACTTGACAGGAATCTGTGCTCGGGCTTCCGGAGAGGCGATCTCGGCGATCTCGCGCGCGCGGTCATCGAGCAGAGTGAGCGTGCCGCCGAGCGGTTTCTGCAATTCGCTCGGCAGCGGCAGCAACGCAATCCAGAGCCCGGCTGAAACTACTGCGACCGCGATCCCGAGAAGAACTATTCGCCCGACACGAAACATACACTCGACGGGGAGAGACCGGAGAAGCGGCTGTCATACATCGGCAAAACTTGCGTAGCGGGCCAGCGGAAGATTCCGGCTGCCGTCGCGCGGGCCAATACTGAATATGTGGCGGACCCGGGATCAACTGCGTCAAAATAGAGCCGGGTCGAACGGTCACGCATCTCCGAATGCGAAAGAGATAGCACCCGATCTCCCACCTCATTTGGCGGGATCTCAAAAAACTTACCGATCATCGCCAGATCAGGGTTAACGGTCTCAAGTCCGGCGGGAAATGCGTCTTCGAGCACAACATAATTCTGAAGTTTTCGGGTATTGACCCGGTAGGTGATGAGGATTTGGTCGCCGAGTTTGAATGGCGCAGCGGCGTCCCCGGTGCGCTTCGGATCGGAGAGATTCCGCACAACGCGTTCGATCCGAAATCCCCGGTCCACGCGGTCAGTCTCGATTGCATCGGTCGCATATACGGCCTTCAACAAATACGTGAGATTGCCTTCGTTCACGCCTTCCACGAGCGGTACTTCACTTAGCGAACAATCGAGCCAGGCTGCGGAACAGCGATTCCTGGAAATGGGACATTTGACGTCTGCAACATTCAGAGGCTCCGCATTCTCCCTACCCATGATCGATTTGAACGCCAGCAACAGCCACAAGTTCTCCTGTGTCGAAAGCGACGCAGAAGAACTCATCAATGCAAGCAACCGATCACGGACCTGTCTCTGTTTTTCCGGCGTCCAGATCTTTGACGCGATTGCCTCTAAGGCAAGCGCGCAGATCGCTTCCGCGCGAGTAGTGGATGTCAAAGTCAACGGATCAAAGGCGCGCTCCTTGATCGGTGCGTCGATTTCGCGGAGCAATTGTTGCTGCTCTTGCCCCATGATGTCGAGGTGATTGAGGGCCAATGCGAGCAGTGCCCTACCTTCGTCGCCGATCTCAGTCCGGCGGAGATAGATCTCCTGAGCGCTGTCAGTGAAGTCTTCCGTAACCGCCGACTGGCTTAACACGAACAGTGCAAAAACTCTGTCAAACTCTGAGGCGGGCGCTCGCCTCTGAATGATCTTCGTAAGCGCGCCGCGAAGCTGTTGCGCCAAACGCTCCGGAACGCGGAACCCCGCGTTGGCCGCCTCGTTTACGGCCCAGAACGCCTGCGCTGTGACGAACGCATTTCCGCTCCCGCCGCCGGGCCAATACGGCAGCATCCCGTTTTCCAACAGCGATTCGTCGAATTGCTGCATTCCTCGCTCGATAATTGTTCGATACTCGGCATCGCGCGCTTCGGCATTCGGCAGATAGGCAAACAAATCCCCTAACAGAGCGTATGCCAGGAGCCGGGTCGAGATCTGCTCGAAACAGCCATGCGGATAATCGAGTATGGCCGGCAGACCGGCAATTTCCGGCAGCCACGCCGAGCTGGAAACCGTGACGTCGAGTTTACCGTGACCATTCCTCCATGACTCGGGCATCTTTGATTTCACGTCAAAATTTGGTCCGGTGAATGATCCCGCGACACTCTCTGTGCGAATAATCGTCGGTGGCTCGACAGGGAGCGTCAGTTCGACCGAGTCCGCCATCTTCGGATTCGATTGAGCTTTTACCGCAAAACCGATCTTGGCGGGACGCAATTCGCTGTCGGTCACCTTTGCCCTGAACCGGAATACCACCGGGACGTTTCGTCCCGCTGTCTTCGTTGACTCGCCCGCGACCGTCAATTTGCAGTTGGCGTCGGTCACACAACGAACGTGGACTTCATCCGAATCCGCAAAACTCTGGTGGACGACCGCTCGCAGTTCGACCTCATCGCCATCGCGTAGAAAGCGCGGCAGCGCCGCATCGACCAGAATCGGTTTGGAAATCTTCAGCGTCGCGCTAGCGTCACCTCCAAATTGGCTCTCCTTTGTTTCTCCAACCGCAACGACGCGATATGTTGTCAGATTGTCCGGGGCGGTAAATTCGAACGAAGCGTTACCCTCGTCGTCTGTCTTCAGGTTGCCCTGCCAGAAGGCCAGGGTCCGGAACTCTTTGCGAACGTTCGGCACATTGCCGATTTGTTCCTCGCCGCCGTCGCCGATAACGAAACCCTTTTGTGTCAGGTTGCGGCTGGAGATCTCTTCCTGGTAAGAAGCCAGGGATTCGAAGCTTTTGACGCCGAACTCGCGCCGATAGTAGAATGACGCAATAAGGTCTGGCAAATGCCAGTCCCCAAGCTGCAGAACCGCGTCGTCGACAACGAACACGGTGAGGTCCGCCTTCGGCGCAGGTTTCCCTTCGCACGTGAGGTGCACATAGCCGTGAACGGTTTCCCCGGGACGCGCAGAGTCGCCCAAAAGGTGCGACTCGATCTTCAGTTCTCGGTCCGGTCTCCGCACCGCGAGTTCTGTGAAAGCGAAACGCTCGAGAGGTAGTTTACTTTCGCCGCCGGGTCGAGTGATGTAGACCGACACGAATACGTTGGGCGCGTACTCCCTTTTGATCGGTAACTCTATACGCCCAGCGTTGCCCGAAAGCGGCACAAGGAGCGTGTCGAGGATTTCGTCGGTCTCAACGGAAACCCACGCGATTCCGGCCGAAGGCGCTTCCGTCGTCAGCAATGCCGTCTCGCCCGGCGCGAAAGATTCACCGCGGTGATCGATCTGAAAACTCGTCTCATTTTCAACCGGCAACTCCGCCGTCTCTTCGCCGGTCACGGTCGTCTCGTCGCTCACCAGCGGCGTGTTTGCTCCGGGCGCGCTTATTGCAACAACGTAGCGGCCTGTTTCCGCAACCGGGAGGACCAATTCGGCCGGCGTCTTTGCCTCCTCCGAGGATACTTTCGTAAATAGATCGGTATTCCGGTAGCGATATACGAACGGCCCGACCTGCTCTTTAACGGTTTTAGTCGCCACGTGGTAAAGATCCGCGCGCACCGCGATATCATTGACCGGCCGGTCGTCCGGGTCGAGTGCTTCGATTTTGACACTCACTGCACCGTTGGTTCCGACGCGTTCGCTTGCCGCCACGCCAATGCGCGCACGGGCGGAAAATATCCCCTCAAAGGTCCCACCGGTTATTGTCTGGCCGTCGAGGGACGTTACCTCGGCGCGCCACGAAACGATGCACCGTCCGATCGCGAGGTTTGCTATAAATGGCGATTCGCACTCCAGCGACGCAAAGCCACGGTCGTCGAGCTTCGCGTCGCCTTCGATTGATTTGACCTGTTCAGCATCGGGATCGAGGCGCGGACCGACCTCTTCATAGGCGTTATAGCACTTACTGTCATCCTCGCGAATTTCCGGTGAAGCGGTCCAGGTTGCTTTCCAATGAACATGCGCCCCGGCGTTCGGTGCACCGTGGAAATAGGCCGACGAAATCCGCGCATGAGCCGTGGTCCCGATCTCATGACCGGCGTCCACTATCACGGAAAAAAGCGGAATACGGTATTCCTCAATGTCGATTTGTGCGGATGCTCCGTATATGTCGTTGCCAATTTCGCAGCGGAGCTGATAGTGCCCGCTGCGAGCCTTTTCCGGCACATCCCAGGCGGCTTCCCAACCACCATCGTCGGAAAGCGTTGCATCACCCTCGCCGGCAATACGGCCTTCGTCGCCCTCCGTCAATTCCCAATGGACGCCGCGTGCCACCGGAATCGCAAGGCCGGTGTCTGTCGAGTCACGCATCATGCCCTTCATCTTCACAACCTGCCCAGGACGGTACAGGTTGCGATCCGTGATAATCACGGCACGGTGCTTTGATTCGGGGCGATTTTCGTCGTTTCCCGACGTATACGCTGCGCCGGCGTCTTCCGGGCGGAGCGCCGGGCCGCTTGCTGTCTCTGCGATGAATAGGCTGACATGAGGCTGTTTATCGGGAAACAGCAGGCTGCGCGAAAAGGTTGCTATGCCATCGCGGTCGGTTGTTGAGCGGCACAGCTCGACATTCTCGTCCGTCACCGCACGCACAATAAGCCCTGCAACCGGTTGCGCATCGGACATGTTCGCAACTCTCACGACCGTCTTCGTTCGCGTCCGCTTTTCCGACAGGATGAAATCGCTCACAAAGACGATCGATCGGTTACCCACGAGGTGTCCGTCGCCGAGCGGTGCGCTGGCTTCGAGCAGGTAAGCTCCGGAAAGCGGCTTGCCATCGCCGGCTGCGCACCGGATCTCGCGAAGGGTCTCAGCGTCTCCGCTCGAGGCATCCAGCACACCACTGCTCGTTACGGGGAGCGCAAATGCATCGACAAGCAGATCCGTCGGACGGGCTTTCGCGAACCCTGTTCGAGGGTCCAGCAACGGTTTGCCGGTCAGCGGATCGATCTCCTGCTGTTGAAACTCCGATAACCTTGCCTCTACCGGCCCGAGCTTTTCGAGCGGGATTTTTGCCAGCTTCCATGTCAGGCCAGGAGTATTGATCTGCAGGAAGGAAAAACGCAGCTCTTGGCGCGCACGCAAAAAGAGCTGCGACGAGGGAAACACAACGCACGGTTCTTTAGGGTGAAACGTTGCGCCCCATCGCGACTCAGCACGCAGACCATAACCGCGTTCCCCCTTCAAGTCGGGCGAAACTATCACCTGATAATGCTGCGCGAGATCGAAATAGCCCTTCACAATCACGTCCTGACCGCCTGCATGCAATTGAATGCCTTGCACGGAGGGTTCCACCCGGATTTTTCCGGACGTGACCTCGGCGGGGTCAATTTCATCATTAAATTTGATGTCGATCTCGGGCTCTTGGAGCCCATGATTGAATGCGCCGACCCACTCGATTTTCAAAGGCGTCGTCGTACCCGCCGGGAATACTTTGAGATAGGGCAGCGGCTGGCGGCTCTTCGACTCGAGCAGGCCGTCGACTATTAAATCGTAGGTTCGGTCTAACGGTAACGGCTCACGCGGTCCGACCCGGAATTCGCGCCCCTCGGTCGAGTCGTCGCCGATCTGAATCACCTCGGTCGGAAACCGCTGACGGGAGTCCCGATCCTGGAAATAACTGTGCTCTGCCAACTCCGCAAAACGCACCCCGTAGGTCGACTCGAGAGGAATCTGCTGACGACTGCTCAGATGTTCACGTGCCTCAAAATCAGATGTGAGCGAAAACTGAGGTGTCGTGAATTCTGCGCTCCAATCCGGCGCTTCCAGTGGTTTGCCGCTGGCATCGGCTAGTTGAGGTAGGAGCGTGAGACTATAGCTGGCTCCCGGGATTACTTCCTGAACCGTAAAGACACACTCGGTAGCGCTCTTCCAAAGGAACTCCCCTTCAAGCTGTGGTTTGCTCACAAACGGGAGCGGCTGATCTGCTAAATCGATGCGATCGGCTCCGACCATAGCCGTAGGAAACGTAAATGTGAGCGTAGTCCCTGGCTCGATCTCGCCTTCGCGAGGCTCGATGAGCACTCCTCCAGCGTCCGGTTTCGTACTTGGCGTTGTCTCAGCTGCGCGTACAACCCATGAGAAGAGACAGAGGATAATTAAAGCCGTGTATCTCATTCCTGCACCGTAGTGAGCTGTTTCCTTCGTGTCGCGTCGGCGTCCGCCTCGGCAATACGCCCCGTGCGACGCTCGTATTTCTCGCGTTCGAGCAAAGCCACTGCCGACTCACGGATACCAAGCGACCGGCTTTGAGATCTAATTGCTGCGTCGAAATCAGCGCGCTCCGCCTCAAGCAAGCCGCGATAGTACCAGAGCACTGGATCATTTGGGTCAAGCTCCGTTGCTGCGCCGATGTGAGACACTGCTTCCTTGGTGTGACCCAAGGCGTCCAGGGCGTGTGCCGCCTGAAAATGGGCACCAGCCGACTGGGGATCGAGAGCCAGAGCAGCCTGAGCGTCTGCAAACGCAAGAACATTCTGATTTAGGCGCCGCAGGGCTTTTGCGCGGGCAACCAGCGGATCAGCTTGATCGGAGCTTTGCAATACCTGTGCGTCGCAAGCGCCGAGTGCGCGTAGCGATCCTTCGTTCACATGTCTGTTCTCATCGCGCGCCAGGTCATAGCTCACTTGCAGCCTCGCCGCTTCCTCTCCACGGCCAAGGTCCTGTAGTGCCTCGCCCGTCTGCACCCGTGCGCGCATCATCCCCGGCTCCAGCTTCATCGCCCGCCGGCAATCCCTGAGCGCGAGGCTCGGCCGATTGGCCAGCGTGAAAAGATGCGCCCGGTCCAGCCAGAGCACTGCCGCGCCCTGCGACTTGCCTATTTGTGCATCCAGCGTTTTGATCCGCGGCAGAAGTTTTCTCAGGAGTTCGAACCGGGGCAGCCACTCTTTGACCGTAGCATCAGAGGGATCAACTGCGTCAGCTTTGTCGGCGTCGACAAATGCCTTGTCCCACTCGCGCAACTCCAGATAAAGATTTGCACGGCGGATCCGGCTGGCCGCAGTGTCATTCAAAGCGAGCGCCTGTGAACGAAACTCCACAGCCTCACGCCATCGCTCCTCGCTCGCACACAGGTCAGCGAGCTTTTCGAGACTATCCACCGCCTTCGGAGTCGCAGCGACGTGCAGGCGCCAGTACCGCTCGGCGGAACCGTAATCTTTACGCGCTTCGGCCAGGTCACCCCGCAGATCATCGATCACCGCCGGGCGTGCCAGTGCGCCCTTTTCCCAAGAATTCAGCGTAGCGGCGCATCGATCATACTCGCCGGCTTCCAACTCGGTGCGTGCGAGCGTTCCCCAGGCTTTTAAATCCTGCGGGTCCGCTTCCACGATCCGCAGGCTCAATTCAATGATCGCCGGTTTGTCTGTCTCGTCCTGCGCCGCTGCAAGCTGCTTGCGCAATTCCCAAACATCGGCATCGGCACCATGCGACAGGTCACCAGCGCACATCAAGACCCCGACAACGAGAAGGCGAAGCGACACGGAAGTTGCGCCGATCCTGTTCCTGGCTAAATCGAGAGTCAATCCGTATTTTCCTCACTGCCGACGCCTAATCCGCTCTACGGATCAGGAGTCTGCGGTACACTCTCAATTCGCGACCATGAGCCATGATAAAGCCACAGTGATCCATCATCGCATAGGGCGATAAATGCCCAATCCTTCTCCTGGTGGACCATAGTAGAAATCTGGACCACTTTCCGGACTCGACCCGTTTCCACGACTGCTGTTTTATTCTGAGCCATACCGCGAAAATTTTTTCCATTCCGCAATCCAGAAGCGGAAGCATGATGAAGGTCACATATTCGTCCAAAGCGGGAACTCTTGCCCTGCATCAAGATGTCATTTGTGCTGCTTTCTCAGAAACGAGTCTCGTTCCGCTGAATCGGGTTCTCCCATACTTTTTGTGGCAGATTGGTCTTGCCTCTGGATATGGCAGAGGGCGACGCTCCAACTCGAAACAGCAAAGGCTCAACGGAGAACTCTTCAATTACCTTTGAGCGTACGTGTTTTAAAAGCTCGGTATCCACTGGGCTGGGAAAAAGGAGTCCCAGATAGGTTCCAGTGTGAGCTGCAACTAACCCAAGCGTTTGGAAGTCGTTCGCCAATTTGCGCGCCCTGGAAAAACCCGGCTTCGGTAATAGCTGGTCATTGATTTCAGCGCTCCGGGTCGACGCGTAAAACATCGCCTCCAGATCGCCCGTTTGAATGAGCGAGCAAAGTTCTTCGTACTCTTGACCGAAACGTCGACGGGCGAGATCGAGATGCCGAACGGCCTCGGTATCCACCCGCTCCAGAGGCGCCGTATCCACCGCAAGTACGATGCAAGGCGGTACGTTTCCCGCAATTGAGAAACTCCCGGTCACCGGATTAGTTGCAACGATCAATTCTGGCCTAAATAGAAAATCTGACCGCTCGACCCGACACATCACCTGGAAGAGTGCCGCATCGCTCAAATCGAGGTTTCGACAATGTTTTATCGACAGAAGGGCGGATGCGATATCGACGCTGCTGGAGCCCAACCCTTTCGCGCGAGGCGGTGAATTCCAAATTGTAATCCGGTAACCGCACTCCGTTGCAAATCCGCAGGCGATAGCCATTTCATTTACCGCCAATTCCGTTTTCCGCTTCGAGCCGGGCGACTGCTGTGATCTAACGACGATCGAAAGATTCGCGGCCGGCTCGATCCAGGTAATCGTGCGAAACGGTGAAGACGTTGTCGTAAGAGGATATACGATCGGGTCTCCGCTTTTGTCCGTGCCTTGGAGCCATTCTCCGATCTTTCCAAATACCCATTGCCTTCCAACCGCGTTCATCTAAGTGGTTTCTTGGCTATATATAAACTGGGAGTTGACACTCCAAGCAATCCATGTTCGACTGGCTCTCAGTTTTTTGACAGGCCCAAATACCCGTGGATTCATGGAAGACCGTGAGAACCGGTCACAGTAGCGCTGCGGTATCGAGTCACAATTCTCCATTGTGATTTTCATCACAGATGCCAGTCAATCGTAAGATTGGTGAAGGCTGTGGAAAAGGCGTCCTCGTTCAGAGGCACAGGCTCGGAGTCCGAATACTTGGCCACAGGTTTTTTCGCTCGGATCGCCTTTAAGCGAATTCGAGAAAACTTCATCGCATTAATGAAGCATGGAATGACAACCCAAGAGGAAGCAGCCTCCGCGGCAACAGCTGCCGAGGTGTTTTCAAGCAGCGAGCAGGAAATTATCCATCGGTTAATTCTTGCTCGGAGAGACATTCGGCATTTTCGTCCGGACCCGATCAGCGACGGCTCGATCTGTCGCATCCTTGAAGCGGCCCACGCTGCGCCATCAGTTGGGCTCATGCAGCCGTGGAATTTTATTCTGATCGACTCCCTGGATATCCGTCGGCAAATTAAAGGCAGTTTCGAAGCCGTAAATTCACGGGAACGAACTAAACTCGAGGCTGACGTGCGAAGCGGGCTCTACGACTCGTTGAAGTTGGAGGGCATTCTGGAAGCGCCGCTGAACATCGCAGTAACCTGCGACCATTCCCGGGGGTCGTCATTTGTTCTCGGGCATGCACCGATGCCGCAGACAGCACCCTACAGTGTTTGCCTTGCTATCGAAAATCTTTGGCTCGCGGCTCGCGTGGAAGGGGTCGGCGTTGGGTGGGTTAGCATTTTGGAACCCGAAGCAGTTGCGCGGATTTTGGAACTGCCGCCTCGGGTCGAACTGGTCGCTTATTTATGTATCGGCTATCCGCTCGAATTTCGTCCGAAGCCGCTTCTCGAAGAAGTCGGCTGGAAACGGCGAGAGAAGCTGCAGCCGTTCGTGTTTGGGAATCGTTGGGGCAACCCGCGAGTGTTTGCCATGCCGCGCTTCTCTTTGCTGGAAGAAGCCCCTCCCGCAGTGGAGACCGAGATAATACGGACAGCTCAAGAGAAGATCGATCGGAAAACCAAACCGAGAGGCTCACTCGGCATCTTGGAACAGGTAGCCGTGCGTTTAGCATCGCTGCAGCTGACACTAGACCCTACGCTCACCCGCAAGCGAATCTGCGTTTATGCCGGGACGCATGGGGTAACCGCCGAAGGGGTCAGCGCTTATCCCAGCACGGTCACCGGCCAGATGGTTCTAAATTTTCTGCGGGGCGGTGCCGCCATCAACGTGCTCGCCCGGCACGCAGGGATCGAACTTCACGTCATCGACACCGGAGTGGACACAACCTGGCCCGACGAGATCGCTAACGAGCCAAACTTTTTCTCAAGACCGATTCGGAGCGGAACTCGCAATTTTTTGAACGAACCCGCGATGACGCCCGAGGAGTGCGAACGAGCGATCGACATAGGACGCGAGCAAGTCCGGATTGCGCGCGAGCAAGGTGTACACCTTCTAGGAATCGGTGAGATGGGAATCGGTAACACGACGTCGGCTTCGTGTCTGCTCGCTGTATTGTGCGGCTTCAGTCCCGCTGAAGCGGTAGGGCGCGGGACTGGCGTTAGCGACGCGGTCCTGGTTCGCAAAACTCAGGTGATCGCCGAAGCGATCGAGCGGCATTCGGTTTTTGCATCCGGGCAACTCGGTTTCTACTGGCTACAGGTCGTCGGCGGATTCGAGATCGCAGCGATGACGGGCACAATCCTCGCCGCCGCGCAGGCAAGCCTCCCCATTGTCGTCGATGGTTTCATCGCAACGGCGGCAGCGGCCGCCGCCTTTCAAATGGATCCGAGGTCTCGAGACGTCTGTTTTTTTAGTCATCGCTCAGACGAACAGGCACACGGGAAAGCCTTACGCGCCTTGAGCGTTGAGCCGCTTCTCGATCTTAAAATGCGTCTTGGAGAGGGAACCGGTGCGGCGCTAGCAATGCCGATCCTGGAAGCATCGGCAAAACTTCTTTGTGAGATGGCCACCTTTGATACCGCCAACGTCGCTTGTGCCCTCGTGGATCAGGAGAAATCGAATGAATAATGCCGCGCTCGTCGCCATTGCGCGTCGCCAGATGAATACGTTTCGCGCGGCGGTTATGTTTCTTACCCGGGTGCCAGTTGGCCGCGCGCATGACTTCCGGCTCGAAGATCTGGCCGGGTCCGCGATTTACTTCCCGGTTGTCGGAGCATTGGTTGGTCTCAGTGGAGGAATCGCTCTTTTGACATCGTACGCGGTGCCGTCGTTCGTCGCTGTGCTGATTTGCATGCTGGTTACTCTCTGCATTACCGGGGGCCTGCACGAAGATGGTCTGGCAGACTGCGCCGACGGACTTGTCGGCGGACAAGATCCGGAGCGTCGCCTCGAGATCATGAAAGACAGCCGGATCGGCGCCTACGGTGCGCTAGCCTTATGGTTTT
>Ga0209656_10001554_pt1 | contig 14985 bp, 14 predicted proteins | sample BogFormECP12_OM2_FD_188239 | JGI IMG/M metagenome (GOLD analysis project Ga0209656, IMG submission 188239) | Bog forest soil microbial communities from Calvert Island, British Columbia, Canada - ECP12_OM2 (SPAdes) (version 2) | ecosystem: Environmental > Aquatic > Freshwater > Wetlands > Bog ... | reverse complement strand
ATCCTGGCCGTGCCCTCGCGCAGCGACGGCACGCCCCTGGTCGTGGGTGAGGCGATGATCGCCGGGGTTCCGGTCGTGGTGAGCCGCGTCGGCGGGCTCCCGGACCAGGTGACCCACCGGCGGAGCGGGCTGGTAGTTGATCCGGAGGACCCGGAGGGACTGGCGGCAGCGCTCGTGTCGCTGCTGCTGGCTCCTGACGAAGCGCGGCAGCTCGGCGAGGCTGGCCGCGCATACGCGGCCCGCTTCCCGCACGCAGCGTTCGTCGACCGGATGGAAGAGCTGTACAGCCAGGCGCACCAGCCAGCCGCAGCACCGGCTCACGGCCGTGCCTCATCCCTTTCCGCCCGACCGCGGCCTGCCCCGGCGGCGGCTGCCGGAGCCGGGGACACCGGCGCGCCGAACAACCTGGGGCTGCCCGCCGCCGTGCCGGACCCGCCGGAGCGGGCCGAGGCCCGCACCTGGCGGACCCGGGAGGCCGAAGCCGGGCCCGCTGACGCACCTGAGCTGCCAGAGCAGATCGAAGATGACTGAGCGGCCAGGTCAGCTGGTCCGCGTGGCCTCCGCATTTCGGGATTGGGCCCATGAGGGGTACGGACCCGATAACACTTATTAGGTGCAGTAAGCCGGCCTGGCCGTCATCGAGGGCCTCGGCCTTCGGCGCCGCCGAGGGTCCGATCGCCGGAGGGGCTGTCTGTTCTCTGAAGCCGTTGACCAGGTCTTTCGGGCCGAAAGCTCCGGGTTCTCTGAAGTCAGAGCGGGGGGTTGGCTTTAGAGAACGAGTCTTCTCTGAAGCGCGTGTCTCGACCTTGGGCGGTCCGACGGCTCGATCACTTGCACCCCTGCTGAGCAGGGAGACCATCTCCAACTGCGGGTTTCGGGCTTATCTTGGCTGTACCCCATGTAGGTCCATCCCCGAATCCACCTCAACGCCAGCGGCGCTCACGACTTCGTCGCCCGCCAACCCATCACCGCAGGCCAGGAGATCACCTTCGACTACGCCATGCGCAACTACACGGTCGAGCACTTCGCCGAACGGCAGTTCGGCGCTCCCTCTGCCGGGGCCGGGTGGGAAGATGCGTGACATGATCTATCCCTGTCTCACCTACCTCGATATGCAACAGGCAATGGCCGAACTTGGCGACTTGTTCGGGCTGGAGATTGTATGGGTCGGCGACGACGCAGCTGAGATCAGATGGAACGGCGGGGTTGCCGTCGCCCAGACCGACCAGCCCGAGGTGCTGCACGGCAGCCACGTCGGCCACGGATGGACCTACGTGCGGGTCGCCGACCCCGACGCCCACTACGCCCAAGCTCTCAGCCGAGGCGCTCACGTTCTCAACGAACCGCACTCGACACCCGGCGGTCGGCAGCGCGGATACAGCGCCAGGGATCGAGAAGGAAACCCCTGGACCTTCGCAATCCAAGAGTTCGGCCAAACGTTCGAGCGAGACGCTGGCGTAGTTGTCCCATAACGCCGGGTCTGAGGCGACGCGTCTGTAGTGGGCGAACGTTGACTGACGCGGCACTAGCGGCAGCAGCGACGATGCAAACGCACCGGCTATGCGTTGCCGAATTGAGCCGTTCTTAGATCAAGGCGGCTCCGCTGCGCTTCGCCGCGCCCGGCCGCGCTCGCACCGGGCTGCGGCCCCGGGGGCCGACCCGGCACAGCGAGCCGGGCATCTCGCGCACGATCCGGTGATCGGGCAGGCTCATCGACAGGATCACGGCGGTTGAGGTGTGCCGTCTTCCTCGGCTTATCAGTGTCCCAGTCACGGCCACCGCTCCCCAGGGAATCGGCGCCTGCGAGGAAGATGGGATGAAGCAGGCGATTTAAAAATGAAGGTCACGCCAGGGCAACCTGTGCGAGGGCTGCCCTGGCGCGCTTATCCTTGTAGTGGGTATTACCTGCTGGCCCATAGGACCAGCGCGACTGCTGCGGCGGTAACCGCGAGCAGCGCAATCAGGCGGGCGGTCTGGGCGTTACCGGCCTGGACCGCCCGTCCGGCTTCCTCAACGAGTCTCTCCAGCCAACTGCGGCGAGGACCACCGTCAAGCGATTCGCGCATCTGCCTTCACCTCCTCTCACCCGTAGTGCCTGACGCGGACCGGGGACAAGAGCTGCGAAGTTGCAGATCGCGAGCCATGCGTGAGCCTTCATCGGGGGAGTGATGAGTTGCTTCACACATTCAGCCGCGTCCGCCTTGATGGCCAAGATCACGAACTCTGACCGTTCGCTGGACGCCGAGTATCGCGATCCGCCTCGCGAATGTCATGGACGCTGGCTTTCGGAGTGCGAGTACGCCTCTTGAGGACTGTGCCCTCGCTCACTACGAAGCCCAGCACCTGGTCGTCGTACTTGTGACCCAAGTAGCGCTTCGGAACATCGGTGTTGATCTTGTGGTAGGACGTGAATCCCGTCGCGCCGACCAGGTAAGAACGTGAGTTGGCCTGCTTGCGGACATGATAGCCGTTGTGATACGTCCGCGGGACCTTACGAAGCGCGACGACTCCTTCATCCGGGTCGTACAGCAGAGCCACGGCCGCTGGTTCACCCAGGGCTTTGAAGGCTGCCTGGTTCAGTGAGATCAGGCCACGACGTTGCAGCGTCAACATCGGCTCGTCCGGGACGGCGTGCGAATCTTGGCGATCGAACTCTACGAAATTCGGCATGATGTAGGCCCCTTGCCTAGATCTCGCTTGCAAGTGGCCTCATCATACATCGCAGAGGATGTGTTGCGGCGGTGTACACGCGGGTGGCCATCGCAGCATGGACGTCACCCAACACGCCGAAGTACTTCGTCACTCCCTTGATAAAGCGACTAGCAGACAGCAGAGGCGACCTAGACGACCTTCTGAGCAGCCCGGTCAAGCGCTCAGGATGGAAGCCACGCTGGGCGCACCTCCGATGACGAAGAGGGGGCAATCACGGCCCTCACGGGATATTCACGGGATGATCTTGGATGACGTAGAAGGTCGACCTGCCGAAGGCCCAGGTAGTAGCCGTCTCGGACGGCGAACCACGGACGCTCTTGAAAACCGTTGGCATCCAGTGGGCAGAAGCAGCAGCGGTACAGCACAGAAGTACAGCAACAGCCCCTGACAGCCGCCAGCCAGCACGACCGCCAGCGGCCGACGCAAAAGGCTATGGGGGAAGGCGCGGTGCGTTCTCAGATGGACTTGCGGGTATGCTTCCGTGTCCGCGAACCGAGGGACGTCGACCTGATCCTAGGGCAGGGAATGCTGCGGGCCGGCTGGAACGCGCACAAACTCAATGCACCCGGAAAATTCCTCGTCTCCGCACCAGAGCACGATTCCCCCAAACACGCACGTTCTTACGAGGTCAAAGATCAGGTCGTCACCGAAACCGCCGCGTGTTACGCCGGTACCCGGCCTGAACTGGACGAGGTATCACGACAGGCGCTCGCCCCTCCCGATGACTCGCCAAGGGCGAATGCCGATCATGACCCGGCCGGTATTCCAGACGACAACGAAACGCACCTAGACACAGATAATGCGCTGTGGGTCGCTCTGCGCCAGGCTCCCGATGAGGGAACCGATATCGGCGAACTCATGCGCATAACTGGATTGAAGCGGACGAAGCTTTACCGGCACCTTCGGGAGCACGCCGAAGCCGGCTGCGCCGTCCAGGTCAGCCGGGGGCACTGGCGCGCGCGGACCACCGAGGAGCCGTCACCATGAGTGATCGTCCCGCCGGTCGTCCCGTCCCGCCCGCCGCGCGCGCGTCTGCACGTAAACGCGCGTACACAGACAACGGGACGAACGATGGGACGAGCACGGAACGTGACATCCCCGCCCAGCAACCCGCCATGAGCGACGAGGAGCGGGAGGCCATCCGGGAAGCCGGCGCGGAAGACGCGCGGCGCTCACGAGTCGAGCACGGATTTCCCGAGCGGATCGAAGATCCCGCAGCGGTCGCGGTGCTCGCCGCGATCCTGCGTGATATCCCCGCACCCCGGCCACCGAGCGAAAGCACAAGCCATGAAAGGAACCGGGCGAGATAAGCCAGAAAAGCGGCGGAGACGATCACCGAGACCGTCTCCGCCGCTCTTTCGTGCCGGGACCTTAAATGCGCCAGTCGAATTCGACGCGCTGCCGCAGGACCGCCATTTCGCGTTCGCGGCGGATGGCTTTGTCCTTGATGCTGCTCGCCGGATTGGATGCCGCGCCGGGGGGAAGCGGCTTGATCATGACGCGGTGCAGCACCGCGCGGATCGCGGCGCGCCTGCGGTCGGTATTCCACGATTCCCACGCATCGCGGACCCGTTCCGAAGGGGGAATGTCGCTCATCACCGTGGCCGATCCGGTGAGCCGGTCATATTCCCGCCGCGCGATACTGATGTCGTCTTCGGTGCGCTGGCGGATATCGAGCCAGTCGGCCCGGTCAATGACCCGGCCGGAGTAGTCGCGGCGCGCCTCGTCCCGCCGTTCCTGGGCGTCCCTGATCTGCTCCAGCAGTTCCGCCCGGCGCGGCGCGTGCTGGTCTTCCCCCTCGCGCAGTGCCTGCTGCACGCGCGGGGATTCCAGCGCGTCCAGCACGGCGCCGGTCACGTATTCCTCCAGCAGTCCGGCCTTGATCGCGGTCCCGCCGCACCCGGCTGGCCCGACCACGCACGCATACGAATCCGCGCGGCGCTGCGCGTAACGCCGGTAGTGCAACCCCCGGCCGCACTTCGGGCAGGTCGCGATGCCGGACAGCAGATGCGCCGGGGCACGCACGACGTGCTTACGGCGCGCCGGGTCCGCGAACAGCTTGACCAGCCGCTCATGGGTGTCCACGTCGATGATCGCCGGCCATTGCGTGGCCGGGTACTTCTTGCCCTGCCATTCCAGCAGGCCCGCTAGCCGCGCCGAGGTCAGCGTGCCGACAATCGAGGTCGGCCACCACTGCTTCGCGGCTACCGGCTTGATGCCCCGCGCGGTCCAGTCCCGCGCGATCGACCCGACCGATTCGCCGTGCTCCAGCACCCGCGTGGCCGCGTCCCGGATCGCGTCTGCCTCGACCGGGTTGATTTCCTCCCGCAGGATGTGCCGCTTCTTCGGGTTCGGCTCGTCCGGGTTGGCGTAGATGCGGGTATACCCGAACCACCGCTGCCCGCCGCTCAGACGCCGGCCCTTGCGCGCCTCGCGGTCCTGGGCTTCGCGGACCCGCGCGCTCTTGACCGCGCTTTCCCGCCGCGCCCGCAGGGTCTCCATCCCGCCGTAGTAGGCGCCCTCGGCGGTGGACAGGTCCAGGTCCCCGCCGGTATAGGCCGACAGCCGCACGCCGTGCCGTACGCACGCCTTCTCAAAGGCGTTCCAGTCGGTCAGGTTGCGGGTCAGCCGGTCAATGTCGCGGACGATCACCACGTCCACCGCGCCGGCCTGGATCGCCGCGATCAGCTCCCCGAACCCGTCCCGGGTGATTTCCTTGAACCCGGAGAACCCGTCATCCTTGAAGGTAGCCGTCACGGCCCAGCCGCGCCGCCTCGCGTGGTCGGTGCCCCGCTCGATCTGAGTCGGTACTGACTCGGCCGCGTCGTAGGTCTCGCTCAGGCGGGCATAGACACCCGCCCTGAGCTGGGCTTCCGCCCGGTCTGCCTGCATGTCGTCCATACGTCCATCATGATGCAAAAAAGCAGCGGACGCATGGCCTCGTGAAGCGCATCGTGGTAGCGCTGGGCGTAGGTCCGGGTGTCGTCCGCTCCCGCCGGGGCGGACAGGGCGTCCAGCACGGTCGTCATCACCGCGGCGCATTCGGGGTCAAGTCGCCGTTCAACACACCCGCGCCACCGAACGTGGTCTCCAACCGCACCGAACGGTCGTCGAATTCGCCGTCCGGATCGCTGTCGGGAGTGTCGGACCGGGAGCGGGCGTCCATCTCGCCGGCCAGCTCAGCCAGATCTCGCAGGTCCATCCCCGCCCTCGCGGCGCCGACCAGGATCGTGTCTGCGTCATCACGGCAATCCTCGGGGAGCTTGTCAGTCCACTGGCACACGGTGCGAGCGAATGACTCCGATATCTCCCCCTCGGCCAGCGCCTGCGCGATCAGGGGATGGGCGGCGGCGCGGCGGACCCAGGCGGTGTGCGCCACGGCGGCGCCCTTAGTGATCCGGGTCCGGTTGATAAGCCACGCCCGCGCGCTGTAATCGGCATCAGCGGAGTACCCCTGGCCGGTGGTGAACGCGCTCAGGGCCGATGCGCGGGCTGCCGTGCTGATCGCGTCGGCCTGCTCGAGCATCTGCAGGCACTCGGCCTGGGTCTGCAGGCATCTGGGTGGCGTCGGGCGGCGGCCAGGAACCGCAGCCCGGCGCGGACCATCGCCGTCGCGTCAGTCGCGCAGGGAAACGCCGGAACCGGGCTCATCCTGACCTCCCTCCGGGATGCTCGCGGACTCGCCTCGAGCTTGCTTGCTGGTCCTGACTATTGCCCTTTCGTCGTGTCGCCGTTTCGGGCTGATTTTCTAGGTTCATGTTAGCGGCTACCACCGACATTTATCCGCTCAAAAAAGCTGTACAATGAGATTTTCTCGAAATAGTGAGCGATGATAGAATAGTGGCCGTCGCGCCCGCTGGGGATGATGTGACGATGACGAGGTTCAGCCACGCCTAGGACGGGTCAGCCCGCACTGACTCTGCCGTCACGTCCTGGCCAGCAGTTGCTTCCACTCGGCGATGGCCTCGTCCGCCCACTGAGCGTGAAGCCGGGTGAACAGTTCGGCGGCGGCGGTGCCGCTCCATGGCGCGGGCAAGAACTGGGCCGGCAGGCCAGGGTCGATCCACGGGAACCGGCGCCAGGCGTGCACCAGGTCGATGACGCGGGCGAGCGGATCGGGGCTGACGTCGCCGTTGTCGGGGCTGATATCGCCGCTGAACGCCGCGATGAACTCGTCGTACTCGCGGGCCAGCTCGTCCAGGTCCCAGGCGTTGCCGACCATCGCGGCCAGCGAGCTGCCGCCCTGGTAATCGGCCGTGAACAGGTAGCCGTCCGGCAGCCGGGCCTCCTCCAGGATCCGCCGCACCTCGTCGCCGCGGTCGCTGCGCGGGCTCAGCCAGACGCCGGGCATGACGTGCCCGAACCCAGCCCAGCGCAGCCGCGTCCTGAGCATGTGCCGGGCGGCGCGTTCGGTCTCCGGCGTGCGCGCGATCACGATCGTCCACTGGCCGTCCCAGTCCGCGGCGACCGCGGTGAAGCCGAAGATGCGCTCGGTACCGTCCTGCAGCAGCCGCTCGGCGGCCGGGGTGAGGCGCCAGACCGCGCGCCGGCCGACCCGCTCGGAGCTCAGCCAATTGTCCGCTGCCGTGCGCATCAGGGCCTGCCTGGCCGCCTTCTCCTCGACGCCCAGCCGACCGAACACGTCGATGAACGCCGATGTCCAGGCCTCGCCGCCGGTGGACAGGACCAGCTCGCCCAGCACGGTAAACAGCAAGCCGCGCGCGCTTTCGGCGCCAGCGGCGTGACGGCGGAGCAGGGTCGGCGCCGGCTCGGCCAGGGCAGGTGGAGTGGTCTCGGTCATCAGGCCTCTCGTCCGCGACAATCAGCGAGCAAAATACTACGAAGTCTTGACGTATTACTCAAGTTTTGTAGAGTATGCAGTACCGGTCGGAGGGCTCTGCCGAAGGGATCTGCCATGACGGAAGAACGGGTCGAGTTCCGGGTCAGCCCTGACCGCTACCGGCACTGGCGGGTGTTGTACGACGGCCCGGTCGCGACCCTGGTGATGGATGTCGACGAGCAGGGCGGCCTGGTGCCCGGCTACGAGCTGAAGCTGAACTCCTACGACCTCGGCGTGGACATCGAGCTGTACGACGCGGTGCAGCGGCTGCGGTTCGAGCATCCCGAGGTGCGCACGGTCGTGATCACCAGCGGCAAGCCGAAGATCTTCTGCGCCGGTGCGAACATCCGCATGCTGGCGGCCTCCGCGCACGGCTGGAAGGTGAACTTCTGCAAATTCACCAACGAGACCAGGAACGGCATCGAGGACGCCAGCGCGAACTCCGGCCAGACCTACCTGGCCGCCGTCAACGGCACCGCCTCGGGTGGCGGGTACGAGCTGGCGCTGGCCTGCGAGCACATCATGCTGGTCGACGACCGGTCATCGGCGGTGTCGCTGCCCGAGCTGCCCTTGCTCGGCGTGCTGCCCGGCACCGGCGGTCTGACCCGGGTGTCCGACAAGCGGCACGTACGGCGGGACCTGGCCGACTACTTCTCCACTCGGCCGGAGGGCGTCGGGGGCAAGAAGGCCGTCCAGTGGCGCCTAGTCGACGAGGCCGTGCCACGGCCCCGCTGGGACGAGACCGTCGCGGAACGGGCCGCCGAGCTGGCCGGGCGTTCCGGCCGTCCCGAGGGCGCCGCCGGAGTCGCGCTGACCCCGCTCGCCAAGACCCGCGACGACGACGCGATCAGCTATGACTACGTCGCCGCCAAGCTCGACCGCGACGCCGGGAGCGTCGTAATCACGGTGCGGGGGCCGGCGTCTGACCCGCCCGCCGACATGGCCCAGGCGACCGGCCAGGGCGCCGGGTTCTGGCCGCTGGCGGTGACGCGTGAGCTCGACGACCTGATCCTGGACCTGCGCACCAACGAGGCCGAGCTCGGGACCTGGGTCTTCCGCACCGAGGGCGACCCGGCCGCCGTGCTCGCGTACGACGAATTCCTGCTCGCCAACACCGGGGACTGGTTCGCCAACGAAGTCCTGCACTACCTCAAGCGCACGCTGCGGCGGCTGGACGTGACCAGCCGCAGCCTGATCGCGGTCATCGAGCCGGGCAGTTGCTTCGCCGGTTCGCTGCTCGAGCTCGCCCTGGCCGCGGACCGGTCGTTCCAGCTGGCCGGGGTGTTCCAGGCAGCCGATCCAAACACGGGCAACCCAGACGCCGAGCCCGCGACCATCACGCTCGGGGACATCAACGCCGGGCCGCTGACGATGAGCAACGGGCTGACCCGCCTGCAGACCCGTTTCTGGGGCGACGAGGCCGGCTACGAGGCGGCCGGCAAGCGCCTGGGCGCGGCGATCGAAGCCGAGGACGCGGCTGACCTGGGCCTGGTCACCTTCGCGCCGGATGACATCGACTGGGACGAGGAAATCCGGATCGCGACCGAGGAGCGGGCCAGCTTCAGCCCCGACGCGCTCACCGGTCTGGAGGCCAACTACCGGTTCGCCGGCCCGGAGACCATGGAAACGAAGATCTTCGGCCGGCTGTCGGCCTGGCAGAACTGGATATTCAACCGGCCCAATGCCTCCGGCCCGGACGGCGCGCTGCGCCGGTTCGGCACCGGGCAGCGTCCCGTCTTCGACCGGAAGCGAGTCTGAATCGTGACCACGACCGCGGACTACACCGAGAAGATCCCGAACAACGTCAGCCTGCATGAGGACCGGCGGCTGCAGCGGGCGCTGGAGTCCTGGCAGCCGAACTTCCTGAACTGGTGGCAGACGATGGGCCCGACGCTGCCGACCCAGGACGTCTACCTGCGCACTGCGGTCAACGTCGGCCGCGAGGGATGGGCGCAATTCGGGCACGTCCCGATGCCGGAATACCGCTGGGGCATCTTCCTGGCCGAGCGCGACCCGGGTCGGCGGGTAGGGTTCGGCGAGCACAAGGGCGAGCCGGTGTGGGACAAGGTGCCGGGGGAGTACCGGTCGGAGCTGCAGCGGCTGATCGTGATCCAGGGCGACACCGAGCCGGCCTCGGTGGAGCAGCAGCGCAACCTGGGGGCCACCGCACCGAGCCTGTACGACTTGCGCAACCTGTTCCAGGTGAACGTCGAGGAAGGCCGGCACCTGTGGGCGATGGTCTACCTGCTGCACGCCTACTTCGGCCGGGAGGGCCGGGAGGAGGCTGAGGAACTGCTGCACCGCAACTCGGGCAGCATCGACTCGCCCCGCATCCTGGGCGCGTTCAACGAGGAGACCCCGGACTGGCTCTCGTTCTACATGTTCACTTACTTCACCGACCGGGACGGCAAGTACCAGCTCGGCACGCTGAAGGAGTCGGCGTTCGACCCGCTGTCGCGCACCTGTGAGTTCATGCTCAAGGAAGAGGCGCACCACATGATGGTGGGTACCACCGGCATCGACCGGATCGTGCAGCGCACCGTCGAGGTGATGCGCGAGCATGACACCGACGACGTGGCCGGCCTCGGCGCGATCCCGCTGCCGATGATCCAGAAGTACCTGAACTTCCACTACTCGGTGTCGCTCGACCTGTTCGGCGGCGAGACCTCGACGAACGTGGCCAACTACTACACCGCCGGGCTCAAGGGCCGCTGGCTGGAGGACCGGCGCCGGGACGACCACATGCTCGCCAGCGACTCGATCATGGTGGACGCGCTGTCGGAGGACGCCCGGACTGGCGAGCAGAGCATCGGGCTGACCGAGGTCTCCGCGCTAGTCGGGCTCAACACCGACCTGCGCCGCGAGTACATCTCCGACTGCCAGGGCGGCGTCAAGCGGTGGAACCGCATCCTGGATGAGGGAGGCGTGAAGCAGCGGCTGAAGCTGCCGCACATCGCATTTAACCGCAAGGTCGGCGCGTTCGCCGCGATCGAGGCCACCCCGGACGGCGAGCGGCTCTCGGCGGAGGAATGGCAGCGCCGCAGCGGCGAGTGGCTGCCGACCGACGTGGATAAGACCTACGTGCGGTCGCTGATGCAGCCGGTGCACGAGCGGGGCAAGATCGCGGCCTGGATCGCCCCGCCCAGGAACGGCATCAACGGACAGCCGTTCGACTACGACTACGTTCACCTGATCTGAGCCGGGGGGCGCTCCAGTGACACCGGAACCGGCCCGTCCAGTACCGTTCAGCCCAGTATCGTTCAGCACGGCGCCTTCCAGCGGCGAGCCCTTCAACGTGTGCGATTACTTGCTGGACCGGCACATTCGCGCGGGACGCGGTGACCGGCTCGCGCTGACCGGGATCGCGGGTGACGTTAGCTACGCCGAACTCGCGGAACGGGTCGGGCACGCCGCACGCGGGCTGCGGGGCCTCGGGCTGCAGGCCGAGCAGCGCGTGGTCATGGTGATGGCGGACTCGCCGGAATTCGTGATCGTGTACCTCGCGGCGATGCGGATCGGCGCGGTGCCGGTGCCCATCTCGACGATGCTGCGCGCCGACGGCATTGCCGAGATCGTCGCCGACTCCCGGGCCCGGATCGTCGGGGTCAGCGCCCAGTACCTGGATCTGGTAGCAGGCGCACTCGGCTCCCCGGGTACCGAGGAGGTCATGGCCGTGGTGACCGACGACGACGCCGAGGCGGGTGCGCCAGTGGCCGGCCGGACCACGGTCACGCTGAGCCAACTGCCCGGGGCCCCGGGCGAGAGCTACCCGACCACCGCGGACTCTCCGGCCTTCTGGCTGTACACCTCGGGGACGACCGGCACGCCCAAGGGCGCGATGCACCGGCACGGTTCGGTACGGGTGGTGTGCGAGACCTACGGCGCCCGGGTGCTCGGGATCACGCCGGATGACCGGTGCCTGTCCGCGGCCAAGGCTTTCTTCGCCTACGGCCTGGGAAACAGCCTGCTCTTCCCGCTCTCGGTCGGTGCGGCGGCCGTGCTTGAGCCCAGCCCGTCGCGGCCCGACCTGATCGCCGAGCGAGCCAGGACCTACGCCGCCACGCTGTTCTTCGCCGGTCCGACGTTCTTCTCGAACATGCTGCGGGCCGGCCTGGCCCCGGACGCCCTGGCCGGGGTCCGGCTGGCCGCCTCGGCCGGCGAGGCTCTCCCGGCTGCCTTGTATCAGCGGTGGACCTCGCACTTCGGTGTCGACATACTCGACGGCATCGGCATGACCGAGATGCTGCATATCTTCCTGTCTAACCGGTCGGGGCAGGTCAAGCCCGGTACGACCGGGGTGGCCGTGCCCGGTTACGAACTGCGCGTGCTCGGCGAGGACGGACTCGAGGTCCCGCCGGGCACGCCGGGCACCTTGTTCGTCCGGGGCGATTCGGCCGCGACCGGCTACTGGTCGCGCTACGACGCCTCGCGCCAGGTGTTCCAGGGGGAGTGGCTGCGCACCGGCGATACCTACGTCATGGACGCCGACGGGTACTACGCCTGCCTGGGCCGGACCGGTGACATGCTCAAGGCCAGCGGCATCTGGGTCGCGCCGGCCGAGGTGGAGTCACGCCTGCTCGACCACGCCGATGTGGCCCAGGCTGTGGTGGTGGCCGCGGCCGACGCCGACGGCCTGGAGAAGCCGGTCGCGTTCGTCCAGCTCAATCCCGACGGCCTAGCCGATGAGGAAACCCTGATCGGGTTCTGCCGGACCGGTCTGCCGTCCTTCAAACGGCCCCGCCGGATCGTGTTCGTGACCGAATACCCGACGACGGCTACCGGCAAGATCCGCCGCGTGGAACTGCGGGCCCAGGCCGCCGCGATCCTGCAAGCCGCCTCGGAGCAAGCCGGGCCGCCGCCCGGCCACAAGGTGCCGCTGTGACACGCATGGACCGGTCAGCGCCGGTCGCGGTCGTCGGCGCCGGCACCATGGGCGGCGGCATCGCGCAGGTCGCCGCGGTGGCGGGCCACTCGGTCGCGGTGTATGACGCCGTGGAGGGCGCCGCCGAGCGGGCGGTCGCCGCGATCCGCGACCGGGTCGTCCAGCTGGTCGCCAGGGGCCGCCTCGACTGTGATCCCGCCGGGCTCCGGCTGGCCGTGGCCACCGAGCTTGGCGAGCTGGCGTGGGCCCGCTGCGTGATCGAGGCGGTGGCCGAGGACCTGGCCGTCAAGCAGGCCCTGTTCGCCGAGCTGGAGAAGGTCGTCACTCCCGACTGCGTGCTGGCCACTAACACCTCGTCGCTGTCGCCGACCGCTATCGCCGCCGGGCTCAGCCACCCGGAGCGGCTGGTCGGGCTGCATTTCTTCAATCCGGCGCCGGTGATGCGCCTGGTCGAGGTGGTCAGCGGCCTGGCTACCGACCCGGGCGTTGCCGCGGCCATCACCACGCTGGCCGAGAGCTGGGGCAAGCAGGTCGTCCAGGCGGCCGCCACCCCGGGGTTCATCGTGAACCGCGTCGCGCGGCCGTTCTACGCCGAGGCGCTGCGGCTGGCCGAAGAGCAGGCCGCCGGGCCGGCCACGATCGACGCCGTGCTGACCCAGGCGGGCGGGTTCCGGATGGGTCCGTTCGCGCTGATGGACCTCGTCGGACAGGACGTGAACGAGGCGGTAACCCGGTCGGTCTGGGCCGCCTTCGGCTACGACCCCCGGTTCGCGCCCTCGCTGCTGCAGCGGGCCCTGGTGGAAGCCGGGTGGCTGGGCCGTAAATCCGGCCGCGGCTGGTACCGCTACGGCGGCGACGCGCCGCCGCCCGCCCCTGACGCCGCACCCAGCCGACCCTGGCCCGCCGGCGGCGAGGTCACCGAGCACGGTGTCTCGCTGCTGCGGACGTTGCTTGCCCGCTCAGGGGTGGGAATCCGCGCGGGTGCCGGGCTAGACGGAACGGTCGATCTACCGAGTGGCGCCCGGCTGATGCGCTGTGACGGCAGGCCCGCGACCGCGCTGGCGAAGGACCGGCCGGTCGTCGTGGTTGACCGAACGCTCGATGACGCCACCGCCACTGGCATCGCGATCGCGGCGTGCGACGGCTGCCCGGCGGCGGCGCTGGACGAGGCCACCGGGCTGCTGCAGGCGGCAGGCCTGACCGTCTACGTCATCGACGACGCTCCGGGCCTGGTCGTGACCCGCACCGTCGCCATGCTGGTCAACGGGGCCGTCGACGCGCGGCATAAGGGGGTGGCCAGCGCCGCCGACATCGACACCGCCATGCGGCTCGGCACCAACTACCCGCTCGGCCCGCTCGCCTGGGGGCAGAGCTGGGGACCGGCCACCGTGCTGCAGATGCTCGAGGCGATGCACGCCTGGTACGGCGAGGACCGTTACCGCCCGTCCGCCCTGTTGCGCCGGATCGCCGCCGCCGGAGGGGACCTAAGGGAGAAGTGATGACGCTGACCTGGACCAAGGAGAACTCGCCCCGCTGGGATGCCGACAAGCAGCGGGTTCTCGGCCCGGCCGAGCTGGCCGCGGCGGGTCTGGCCGCGCCCTCGCCCGGCGAGCCCGTCGCGAACGAATGGTGGCGGGTGACCGACGGCGACGAGATCGCCGGCTACGGCTGGCTCGACTCCGAATGGGGCGACGCGCGCATCACCTTCGTCGTCGCGCCCGGGCAGCGCGGCCGGGGCGTGGGCGCCTTCATCCTGGAACACCTGGAGGACGAGGCCGCCGCGCGGGGCCTGAACTACATCTACAACGTTGTTCCCGAGACCCATCCCGACGGCGCATGGATCAGGAACTGGCTGTCCACGCACGGCTTCCACGAGTCCTCCCGCGGCCAGCTCCACCGTCAGGTGGTCCCGTCTGCCCAGGTCATGCCGACGGCTGCTCCGGGGTGAAGCCGAGGCAGGCACCACGGCCCGTTCGGACTAATTGCTGACAGCGGCGCCGTTGGGCAGGGCTGCGGGAATGGTGAGCACGGGCTTCGCGGATATGGCCGGCGGGCTGGCAGTGTCCGGCGCTTCGGCGGCGGACGGCCGGGCTAGGGCGGCGGGCCGGGCGGCGCGGTCGAAGAAGCGCAGCAGTTCTACCGGGACGGGCATGACGAGGGTGCTGTTCTTCTCGGCGGCGACCTCGACGACGGTCTGCAGGAGCCGGAGCTGGAGGGCGGCCGGGTCGGCCGACATGATGGTGGCGGCCTGCGCCAGCTTTTTGGACGCCTGATATTCGCCGTCGGCCGAGATGATCCGCGCGCGGCGCTCGCGTTCGGCTTCGGCCTGGCGGGACATCGATCGTTTCATCGATTCCGGCAGCGAGATGTCCTTGACCTCGACCCGCTCCACCCGGACGCCCCAGGGCTCCTCGGTGGGAGCGTCGATGACGTCTTTGAGCTTGGCGTTGATCTTGTCCCGTTCGGACAGCAGCTGGTCCAGGTCGCTGTGGCCGATCACCGATCGCAGCGACGTCTGGGCGACCTGGGACACCGCGAAGGTGTAGTTCTG
>Ga0209656_10001553_pt1 | contig 14993 bp, 13 predicted proteins | sample BogFormECP12_OM2_FD_188239 | JGI IMG/M metagenome (GOLD analysis project Ga0209656, IMG submission 188239) | Bog forest soil microbial communities from Calvert Island, British Columbia, Canada - ECP12_OM2 (SPAdes) (version 2) | ecosystem: Environmental > Aquatic > Freshwater > Wetlands > Bog ... | reverse complement strand
AGCGTGGCGTTGTAAAAGATGATGCAGTTGGCGATCAGTCGGCTGCACTCCGACCAGAGGTGTTGCTCGTATTCGGTCCCAAAGCGCAGCTTTCCATAGTTGGCATAGGAGATCGTGCGACGCAGTTGGTGATAGCTTTCCCCACGGTTTACGGCCCGCTGCACGTGGATCAGATGATTTACCAGAACGCCATGGCCTTTTTCGAACGGGGATTTCACGCAGGCTATCCAGCTGAGGCCGCAATATGGACGCGCCTACAGAAACCGTGGGATTGCCAAACGAAAGAAAGGCGACTTCGACTGAGCGATTGCCGACTTGAATCGAGCCATCGAGCTTGGAGTGAATCTCGACGATTGAGGCTCTTCAACGCGATCCGCTATTCGCCAGCAATTTCCGCTCTGCAATCTCTGAGAAGGCAGCAGACTCGGTCGCGCGATTTTGCGAGGAATTTTGCAACTCGGGCGTTCCAATACCTTTGTAATTAATGGAGGTCGAATTCGATGAATAGCGCAACTTGTGTTACGAACGAAGAGCCTGGCTCCATACCACCGACGCTCATCGTGAAGTTCTTGCTCTATTCTGGTACTTGCTCTAGCGAGCGGCGTTCTGCTCTGGTTAATCTACTTCTGCCTCAGCTCCCTTAATAAATTACGCGAGTATGTCTATATTCTCGCCCCTGAGAAGCTAGACAAGTGCGCCGCCGTTAACCGACCGTTAACCGGCTTGCCGACTACTCGCACCCTGAAGATGGTCCTCTGGATTCAAAGCTTCGGAGCCGTATCAATCCTTGTTTCCGTCGTCCATATGCTGACATCGGATGTAACTGAAACAGAACGATTGCGCAACGCCCTCCTCTTGCTGCCTTTGGGTGCGACTTGGCTCTTTCTGGTTTTCCGAGGGTTAGACAGCCTGGAAAATGTTCGCTATTTCGCGCTTAACCTTTTAGGCGGACAGCGCGAGGAGCAAAGCGTGGGAATTGTGAATGCGAATGAGGATAAACTTTTAGCCAAAGCCTCGTTAATCACGCTCTTTTTCCCAACGCGGATCGGTAGATTTTCTTACTTCATTCGCGTTTGCACCGTTGGGCTGCTCTTATGGGGTATAGTCGGTAGTGGTCTTGTAGAAAAGTTTAGAGTTAGCGGGTCGATACTTCTGCTCCCTTGCTTAATTTACCTCCTCCTTTGGGTGGTACTGCCGCGAATGCGTGACCTCCGCATGCGTGCCAGGTAGCCACATTGGAGCTCCACCGTCTTGGAAAAGCTGCCTCCCTGGATCACGGCTGTTCCCTTGAAGGGCCCCGGCGGCAGCGATGCCTCCTGTGGCACGTCGACACTGACGTCGAGGCCCACCCATTGCACGATCTCGACGGCGAGCGGGTTCACGCCGTTCGATTTGCCGACGGGAGTCAATGTCGGGATATCCGTGTCAGTGATTCGGACCGGAGCGTGGCCGACCGGCAGTTCTCCGTCATTGGGATCTTCCACCACCCAGGTCCAAGTAACTTTGCAGGCGTTGAGCTGGACGATCTTGAAATAGCTCGCGTCTGCGGTGATCGAGGCCGTCAGGCTGGCCGCAGTCGACATCGACGCGCCCCAGACCGTCTGGCTGCGCGGGGCGTCGTGGGTCACTGGCGCAAATTGGCTAGAGCCCGAGGGCAACGGTTGTTTGGTAAAGGTGGGGTCATCGCAGAGTCTGTTCCAAAACGTACGCTAAGCGGCATCGAGGAACGCGGTCTTCAAACTCTGGGGTTCGCTCAATTCCTTGCGTTGGATGATTTCGGCGGATGCGATTCGACGTATCGCCCTGCAAGAGTAGCTCCATGGGACAGAGGCGCTCGCTTGGACGCATTACGGCCTCTTTTAGCGCTGCTTTTGAATCTGTATAAAGGTGCATCGCATGGCGTGCCCGCGACATCGACACATAGAACTGCGCTTTGTTTGTTTGGCTAAACGCGGCCACGGGCACGCTGGCAATGACCTGGTCAACAGTTTTGCCCTGTGACGCGTGGCTCCTGACCGCGACACCCTGGTCCAAATGAAGGGGCCCGGAACATTTGATCACCCTGCCGCCACCGACTGTGATACTTTCCCGGTCGATCGCGTTCGCAGTGCAGAGTTCGTTCTATGTCACCTAATCAAGCCTAATCGCCTCTAATCGTGCTTAATAATCCCTAATCACTCTTCATCCTCGAAACGAGAAAAAGGCCTCTGGATCAAGTCCAGAAGCCTTTTCCCGCTTAAAATCTCGGTGCCGATGGCGGGACTCGAACCCGCACTTCTCTTTCGAAAAAACGGATTTTAAGTCCGTTATTTACTTAGCTAACACCATTTTGTAAGCAGTTTTTCAGCAGTTCTGTGCTTAGGATGGGATAAGTTGGCGGCGAGCGAGATCAAGGACGGTATCGCCCGGTATGTTAAGTAATACCGCGATAGCATCAGCATCAACTAATCCGTCCTCAGTCATTCTACCTATCTTAGATACCTAGTTGATCACCTGATTGATCTATGGCTACCCCGCGACACCCTAGTTAACGGCCTGAAGCGTTATGTTGCTAGCAGACGTGGATGTGATTCAACTCAAGGTTCCGTGAATCAGTTTCGGACGAATTACAAAAACTCTTTAATGACGCACCCGGAAATTTACCTAACCTCTTGAGTAGACAATCGGTGAAAGCGGTTTTCAGTGGCCAAGATTCACGGGTTCGATTCCCGTCCCCGCCTCAATATGCTGATTTTTAGATAGTTACGACCAATAGCTCGGCAACTGGCTCTACGAACCAAGGTTCAACGGGTATAGGGCCCTCGCCTTCAAAGCTGATATCATTCAGACAGAAACAAATTGATCTTCTTGCTGTTAGGCTAGGCACATTAATGTGATTGGCAGCTGAGCAGACCGAGATCCTCCAGCTTTTTCAGCCTGTCAGAAAGAACATTGGTGGTGATGCCCTCGTTAGACGCCAAAAGGTCCTGGAATTTTGATTTTCCCGAGAAAAGGTCACGGATAACCAATAGAGTCCACTTATCACCCACCCAATCTAAACTACAAGCCAAGGGACACGGTGATCGCTGTTTTGTAGCTGGCAAGGGCACACACTTTGATTTGGGCAACATTGAAAATAATATATAAAAACTTACAGTGACTGTCAATTTTCAATTGACACTCGCAAAGTCGCTTGCATAATCATATTGACTCTTCTATTGCTAGCTACCCAAATAAACCTCGATTCTGACCGTTTAGCCGTATTGTCCTTATGAGCCTAGACTCCCCAGTACAAAACCATCGTAGCATCAAGATCTTGGTTACCGGTGCAGCCGGTGGAAACCAAGGAGCTACCGGTCGCCGGGTCACCGAACTGTTGCTCCAGGACGGTTTCTCTGTCCGTGCTTTCGTGCGCATACAGGACGAACGGTCCGAGCGCCTGCACAAGCTTGGGGCCGAGATTGTGGTGGGCGACCTCCGCGACATCAGTGCCGTCCGCGCCGCTTTAGAGGGAATTTCCCGAGCCTACTTTTGTTACCCGCTAAGCGAGGATTTTCTTGAGGCTGCCTCCATTCTTGCGATTGCCGCTAAACAAAGAGCTCTCGAGACAGTGGTTCATCTTTCGCACGGAAGCGCAAATGATACGTCTCTGAGCCGCGCCTCACGGCGGCAGTGGCAGGCAGAACAGATCTTCAACTGGGCCGACATCGGCGCCGTTCATTTGTTGGGTGCGCTATTTTTCGAGAACCTCGTCCGCCTAGCTGGACCTGGCATTGCCAAAGAAGGTAAAATCTTTCTGCCGTTAGGTGATGGCTCTGGTATAATTCCAACGGTCGCTGGAACCGATATCGCAAGGGTAGCCGCAAATATCTTGGCCGATCCTGACAAGCACAAGGGCAAGGCTTACTACGTTTCGGGGCCGCAACAGTTCACTATCCGCGAAATTGCCGGCATATTCTCAAGGGTGCTAAAACGACCTGTAGACTACGTGCAGGTCCCGCTGGAAACGTGGCAAGAAAATTTTGCCCGAGTCGCCCGCCCTAGTGCCTATTTGCTCCAGCATCTTTCAAGCACACTGGAGATGTTTGCGCGTCTGAGGCTTCAGACCGGCCGGGAAGGACCACCGGGCGTCGAGCAAATCACGGCCTCAAATCCGGTTTCACTGGAAAGCTTCCTTCGTGAGAACGCAGAGGCTGAGGACCGATTTTGGCTTGAGAGCCAGTTACCTGTGGCAGATAGCCCATCTGGTCGGGGGCGCAGGGTTCTGCTGAACTGGCTGGATGAACGAAGGCGAAGAAGTTAAGCGACGGAGGCGCCATAGCATCGAGGAGATCCAGAGGCTGGTGGCAGAGTTTCGGACCTGCGGGTTGCGACAGAGCGAGTTTTGTCGAATCCACGGGCTGACACATGGCACGCTGCAGCGAGACCTCAGGAGAGAGCGGATCGGCTGCGGCCCGCAAGGGGAGGTCAAGGTTGGCCCGGTGCGGCAGCTTTCGCAAATCGAAACACGCAATTGTTTCGTCAAATTGCAGGGCTATCCTCGCTGACAGGTTCATCACTTGCACCTCTCCGCGGAGCGCTCAGCGTGGCCAGAAGTGTTGGACCATTTCAGCAAATATCCGCACCGGAGGAGGAATTAACACTGTTTCAAAGATGGTTATTAAGTCGAAATACGCGCGAATTTCGGCGATTTTACCGTCGGATATCCTTATCAGATCGCAGCCTTCGACATCAATACTTCCACCCATAGGCGGTACTCCGAAATAGCTTCCGTCCTGGGTGCCGGTCATGCGGAATCGTAAGGCCACGCGGTTGCCTTCCGCGATCCGATCGATTTCCGTAAACCGCTTGTTGGAAAAGGCCTTACGAATTTCGGACATGAAGCGAATGAAGCCCCTGCTGTCCAAACCTTGACGTGTGGAAGGTCCGTAAAAGACGAAATCAGGCGACAGGATCTCATCCGCTTTCGCATAGTCGGCGTTATTCAGGAGCTCCAGCAAGTAGCGGTCCACTAAAATGCTTTGATCTTCCGTCATCTGTTAGTTCGTAACGTACCGCTGATGCCGCGAGTGATCCAAGATTAATATTGGCGGAATTCTTGTCAAGCGCTGGTCGTCTGCGGCCTAACTTTGAAATTTATTCATGATCGTGGAGCAGATCTGTCTGAGTTGACACTCCTTGTGTATAAAGAAATGGTCACCTTCAAACATGCGGAACTGAAAACCACCCGAAGTAAGGTGGCCCCACGCGGCAATATCTTCCTGGTTGACGTCGGGATCGTCCAGGCCACCGAATGCGAAAATTGGAAAAGATGAAAATGGCTGTGGATGGAATTTATAAGAATCGCACACTGCAAAATCAGCTTTAATGATTGGCAGGATAAGCTTCATGAGTTCCGAGTTCAGCAGGAGGGATTCTGGGGTGCCATTCATTGCCCGGATTTCCTGTATAAGCGCAGAGTCCGTCATTTGCGACTTTCGTGAGCCGTTTTCGCCCGAGCGACCAGGGGCACGACAAGAAGAAACGAAAAGGGCGCACGGTGGACGCCCAAGTTGTTCGAGTGTCCGGGCAAGTTCGAAAGCAAGAAGCGCCCCCATACTATGTCCCACTAGAGCGAAGGACTCTCTTACGCGAGGAACAACGATGCCAGTCATACCCTCCATTGCCGCCGAGAAATCCGTTATAAGCGGTTCTTGAAATCTCTCTTGCCGGCCTGGCAATCCGATTGGTATTACTTCGATTGAAGCGTGTAAAAATCTTTTCCATTTTGTAAAATAATTGGAGCTTCCGCCGGCGTGGTGAAAGCAGAAAAGTTGCGCTGAGACTTTTACTTTGGGCTTCATATGGGCACACTTGCGGTGGAAATAGTATTTCGGTATATCGAGTGCAATTGAAATTCGCTTTCTTTGAGAGTAGCCAACTGCCAATTACTAGCAGGATAAAATGTCCCGAGGAAAAATGGCTTATACTCTATGACTTCGTCTGAGCTCTCCGCAGTATTTTTTTTCCAGGTATTTTTCATCCTGGCCGTATGTCGATGTGTAAGCATTGTGGCCCGCCGCGTTGGTCAGCCACAGGTTGTTGGTGAAATGGTCGCCGGAGTTATCATGGGTCCTTCGTTGTTTGGGCTACTTTTTCCTGGCTGGCAGCATTTTATATTCCCGACGGATTCGCTTAAGTTTTTGTATGTGCTGGCACAGTTCGGCATCAGCCTCTATATGTTTCTTGTTGGCACCGAATTCGAAATTGATCTATTTCGGTCCAGAGGACGCAGCGCGGCATCGGTCTCGATTGCAGGCATGGTCGCGCCTTTTATTCTGGGCGGACTTTTGGCGCTATGGACCAGAAAGGTTCCGGGACTCTTCTCTGAAAAGGCGAACGACATTGAAGCCGTTTTGTTTATGGGCGCGGCAATGTCCATCACTGCGTTGCCGATGCTGGCTCGCATCATTTACGAACGTGGCATAGTGGGGACATCTCTCGGAACTTTAGTATTGGCTGCCGGCGCCATTGGTGACGCGGCAGCGTGGTGTGTTCTTGCGATCGTGCTCGCAAGTTTTGGTGGTGACATCATGATCGCGATTAAGGCGATTGCAGGGGGAGCACTCTATGGTCTGCTCACTTTGACCGTTGGTCGAAAACTCCTCGACCGATTGGGTGTTGTTGCGGAACGGAATGGCGGGATCGGCCCGACGCTGCTGGGGGTGACTTTGATGCTATTGATGCTCGCTTCGTGGACTACCGATGCAATCGGGATTCATTCTATTTTCGGCGGATTCATCCTTGGTGTGGCGGTACCCCGCGGTTTCTATGCGCAGGAATTGCGGAGAAAGCTTGAACCTTTGGCAGTAGTATTTTTCCTCCCGATTTTTTTCACGTTCTCAGGCCTGAGTACCCGGCTGGATACGGTAAACAGTCTTCCATTGCTGTTGATTGCGATCGTGGTGCTGTTTGCAGCTGTAGCAGGTAAGGGGGGCGCTTGCTGGTTAGCGGCCCGCCTAAGCGGCGAAAGGAATCGAACCGCCCTTGCAGTTGGCACTCTCATGAACGCCAGGGGATTGACGGAGTTAATCCTGCTTAATATCGGTTTGCAGAAGGGTATTATCGAGCCGGCTCTGTTTTCGATCATGGTCGGTATGGCGATTGTAACCACGCTAATGGCATCACCCGTTTTCGAGCTAGTATATCGGAAGAAGCCGACGATGGTGACGGATCAGGAGACAGCTCCTGCTAACGCTTAGCCCGATATTTGCCGAACGTGGTATTTGGCGAAGCGGAGAGACAGGTGTGGCGGCGATATCGCTAAGAATCTCGCCACTGCGTTTTATTTTACGTAGCATGTCCAGGTTCAATCTTAGCCCGTCGCCGGGTTGCAACCACAAGGTTTTCACGGGTCCCGTTTGATCAAAATAATCAGAAGTGAAACTGCGCCAACTTCTACGATCCAATGACCAAGGTCGTTGCCAGGCCACAACAGGCGCACGGTATTGGAAAGATGGATGCCCTTCAATTGCAACGCGGCACCGACAGCCATTACGCCGCACGTCGCCACTATTGCAATGAGTCGCTTCAACGTCCGTCGCAGCCGGCGTACTTCGTTGGCGCTGGCATTTTCGGCGACACTGGTGTTTGGCACCCGTTGCTGTAGCGATGGGACAACGCGGAGCAGCAAACCCAGAATAGATGGGATGCGGCCGGAAATAATGTCTTCGAAAGAGCTCCGAATGGCCTTTGTAACCGCTTCCTGTATCAAACGTTGCGCAAACGGGGAAGTCTCGGTCCATGGGTCGAACTTCGGATCCAGGTTGGCGGTCACTCCGGAGAGGATACCCATCGCGCGAGTCATGAACAGCATCTCGGTTTGAAACTGGAAGGGCGTTGATGCGAGGAGCCCTTCGTATTTTTCGAAGAAAGCCATCGCCTGCGGTCCTGAAAGGTCGCTTTCCCGCATCTGGCCGAGAAAAGTTCCCCAGAAATCGTCCAACTGGGCCTGAATCATTTCTTCGACACGATCCAGGTCGGCGCCAGGCAGGAGCACGCCCACTTTTGAATAAGCATCGAGAATGCGGTGTGCGTCGCGGGTTCCCAAACCGATGGCGAACTCACGCAATCCGTCGCGGAGTCGCGCCGGCATTTCCACCATCATTCCGAAATCGACGACCACGAGCTGGAACGGCCGTCCCTCGGCGTAAGGTACCGGGTCGCCGGGACTGAAACCTCTCCAGAAAGGGGGATGCTCGTCGAGTTCGCCGGCCGTCGGCATGGGACGAATAAACAGATTTCCGGGATGAGGATCGGCGTGGATTCGGTAAGTGACGAAGAACTGCCGGAGATATACATTGTAGACCTTGCGCGCGACGGACTTCCGATCGATGCCCACGTGTTCCAGGGCGGCGAGGTCATCGATGCGGATGTAGGAGACGTCCTCCATGGTCAGCGTGCTTTCGGAGCTTTGTTCCGGGTAAACCCGCGGAGTGGCAACGCCGGGATCCGCCGCGAAATCGTCCGCAAACAGCTCCAGGTTGCGGGCTTCCAGCCGCAAGTCCAACTCGCGCGTGGTTACCCCATCAAACTCGTCGACAATCGCGTTAACATTGGCGCGGCGGGCGATGGGCCGCAGGAGCGCGAGCCAGCGGGACACCTTGCGGAGCAGTTTGAGATCCGCTCGGATGATCTCGCGAATTCCCGGACGCAGTACCTTTACGACCACGGAATCGCCAGCCAGCGTCTGGGCGCGGTGCACCTGTGCGAGCGAAGCGGAACCCATCGGGTGCGGCGCGAGCCACGCGAAGACTGATTCGATCCGGCACCCGAAAGCGGCTTCGATCTGGCCGATAACTGCTTCTGTCGACTCCGGCGGGACTTCATCACGGAGCGACTCCAACTCTCGTGTGATCTCGATGGGAAGGACATCGACGCGTGTACTCAGAAACTGGCCGAGCTTCACCCAGAGGCCCTGTAATTCGAGGGCAAGTTCTTTGTAACGGGCTGTCAGCCGCTGCCAGCGCGGTACCCAAGGCGTGCGGAAAGCGCTCAGCACCGGAAATCGTAAAATCCATTCCCACCAAAGAAAATGGATAAATACTCCGGTGAAGTACGCGACGATGCGAAACCGGCGGCGTCTGAGAGAGCGCACATCGAATTCGTGGGGCAAAGCTCCAAGCGGACTCCGGTCCGGCGCGGGAAGAGTGGTAACAGGTTTTTCGACGGTTGGACGTACACTAGTGGTAGCCATATTGCTGGAGCCCTCCAGCGGCGCGAAGGCATTCCTGGTGATTACTGCATCGGACATATCGACGAATGGGGAGATGCCGCTTCTGCCTTGAGTCCCAGCCGGGCGCCCGTACCACCGGCGCGTCTCAGAAACATCCTGATCCCCTGTTCCTCGAAGTATCGATCGGTCGCTTTCCGGCTGCCCTTCCAATTGCCGTAATCGTCGATGATCAATACTCCTCCCGTGACAAGACGGGGAAATAAGTGGGCAAGTTCATGGTAAGTGGACTCATACAAATCCGAGTCCAGATGCAATATTGAAATCCGTTCGGGCGCGGACGCCGGGAGCGTTTTCTCCACCATTCCTTTCACGAGGACCACCTGCGCTTCGGGATAACCGGTGGCTTGCATATTCCGCCGGACCTCTTCGATCGGGGCGTAAAAGAGGCCCGAGTGGCCGCCACGGAGCGTCGTCGCGACTTTCATCGCGAGCTGGAACGGGCCCGAACCCACGTCCTCATCGTGACAGCCAAGGTCTGGCATGCCTTCATAGGTGTCGTAAAGATAGAGTTTCCGGTCGCAGCTGCCACACTGCAAAAACGCAAGGGCCGCGATCATGGAACTACCGCCCTTCCAGACCCCGCACTCCACAAAGTCGCCCGCAATTCCCGCCCTCGCCACATAGCAGGCGGCTTCGTACATTGCATGCATCTCTTTGAACGGCGTAAGAGTTTGCTCCTGGCACTTCCGGTAAATCTCGAAGAAGCCGGGCTCGACATCACGGACCTGTTCCGCACCGATTCCAATCGAAAATTCCTCCTGCAGACGAGACAGTTTGACAAACAACGGCAGAAATGTGCGCTCCTGTATCTTGGATATCTCAGCGAGAAACGGCAAAGGGAAACTAGTCATAAGCCGATGTGTGTCTCTACTAGGTCATGCGTCAGATCCCGGTACGCGTTCACCGCGGGCATGCGGTTGGGGCTTTGCTCCCACAACTCCGCGACCCTCGGCACCAGCATTGCGTCTGCGAGTGCGAGTCCGAACGATTGATTCCCAACGTAGAGCTTTGCTCCTGCCACTACTTGCGCAAACTCCACAAGGTTATTGACCCGGTAGAATTCAAGCTCGAAGTGAGTGCGGCAAAAGAACCGCCATTCTTCTTCCAGACCCACGAAAACAGCGTGCCGGGCGTATTTTTTTAAACCGGACCAGTCGAGCTTGCCCGAATGGCGGGCCGTCTTACATACCACGATACTGGCGGTTGGTCTGGGGGAGATCCCGGTGAGCCATGGGATGCTCAGATCGACCCGGCCCGGCAAGCCTGCACTTTCCCAATGAAACTGCGCCAGATCCACGGTCATTCTTGGTACGATTTGACGGCGGATCGCCTTGACGAAACCGCCGAACAAGACGCCGGCGATGTCGTCGAGTTGGTAGGTTATGATGTTGAACGCGTGCGCTGGCATAGCCCTCGCCCGAAACCGGTCGAGATCATACATTACAGGCTGGCCATCAAACAAGACCGCTCGATCGATGTAGTCCTGAGTTTGCAGAAGTTCGATCATGACCTCTGCAGCCGCCAGGCCCAGAGGGGGCTTTTCGCGGTATTGCGTCCGATGGTCGACATAGAAGGTTCCGCCTCCCAGCGCTCGAACCGTGGGCAGGCTGTAGATGATGTCACCGAGTTTTCCGCTATGCCGAAAGGTATTCAATCCTCTTCCGACGCCTTATGCGCAGGCTCCAGTGCAGATTTGGCAGCCGGGGGCTGAATCGCGCCCAAACTACGTGCGATACTTCGGACGGTTTGGAGCCACCCTCGCGGCAACAAGGTCTGCACGCTGAGACCAATGCTGAAAAAGTCGCGGCCTCGAAGTGGAATCCGAAAGGAATCCGCTGCCACGCCTTTGCAGCGAACGTTCCGCAGACGGTGTGTTAACGCATACTCCGAGACCACGCGCTCGATCGTCACACCGGGGGAAAGCTGCGTGATTAAATCTTGTAATGTGAAAAGCATCTTGCGGAAAATAAGGAATTGCCCGGAGAATTGCGCACCTGCACTAAGCAACCGTCCCACCAGGCTGGTCAAGCTGCCGGAGCCGGGAATCGATCCCAGCGGAAGGGAGTCCATAAAGCGTTCGATTTCCTGCTTGAGCAGATCGCGTGTAGCATCGGTCTTCGAGAGAGAGAGCCCCAAAAGAGCTTTCTGCACGTGTCCTTCATCGCGGAGCGGCAGCATCACGAAGAGCAGGATCAGGTTGCGCCGGTCATCCTCGGTCAAGCTGCCGGTCAGCGCCCAGTCCAGCAGGACGATATCACCGGTCGCTTCATCTACGCGGAGGTTCCCGGCGTGGGGGTCAGCATGGAACGGCGAGCTTGCTTCCCAGGAGAATAGAGGCCGGGCTACGAGGCATTCCGCAAGGTTCCGAGCCAGTCCCGCGCGCCGCTGCGGATCATCGGCGAACGCTTCGACAATCTTTACGCTTGGCTCTTCTGTCATCGCCGTTATGGTCTCGGTGGACAGCTCTGAGAGCGGCTGCGGCACACGAATGCCGGGGACCCCTGTATAACGGAACCGGGCGCCCATTAGGTTCGCTCGTTCGTTAACGAAGTCCGTTTCGCGTTCGAACAATTCGCGCACGTTGTCCAGGATGGCACGCAGATTGAGCTGATCCAGATCGTAGTTATTCCTGTTCGCCTCAAAGAAATTTGCCAGCTCTTCGAGCAGAGCGAGATCCTCCTGAAAATGGCGGGTGATGAACGGCTTGAGGACCTTTAAAACACCCGTGAGAGGTTCGCTGGAGCCGGGAAAGCGGCGTTTAAACCGCATTAACGCGCTTACGCTCCCTTCGGCGTAAAGTCCCGGCTCAAGTTCAAGGAGTTGATCTGCCAACTGGCTCGCCAGTCCGCGTTCGATTTCCGCGCGGATCTCGGGTTCGGTAACCTCGCGTATTCCTTCTTCGAGGAGTTCCAGGCGGGAACGGAATTTGGCGTCCAGATCGGGATTGCGTGACACGATCTGGCCTATCTTCTGAAGGGTGGGAATGCGGCTGATGAACAACATGACGCGATCTTCCAACGGGGCCGTTTCGCGCAGAGCCAGTTGTTCGATCAATTTAGGCACTAGGCGGTCGGGGCTGAGCCGGGCGCCAACGAACGCGATTCCATCTCGGACGACCGGACGCCACTTTGCATAGACTTCGGGCACCAGTTCTTCCACCGGCAGCAAAGCGCGCAGCAAATCCTCCACGACATTCCTGTGAGCGTCCCAATCGAAGCCTGACAGAAGCACTTGCAAGTTCGCTGCGTCCAAACTACCGCTCGTCATCCCCGTCATGAGTACTGGCGCCACACCCTCTGGAAGAATATCGAGCAGCCGCGAGAGAGCACGGCCTCTGTCCGGCATGGATTGTGGTGACGCGGGCATATTCGGTTTATTTTAAGGGCCGCGGCGTGGATCAAGTGCCGATCGCGGTGGTGACCATTCCAGGACCTGTTTTGTTTTCACCCGGCCTCCCATTGTGCAATTATCTAACTTATCGTTGCACCGGCCACCAACGGATGTGCATTCGCCGGCTTGCCATTATCTCTAACGCGCTCTTGCAAGATCGAGCGGATGAGCTTTTCGAATTTTCCGCATGCATCCAGTTGAGCCGAACGGGCCGCCAGCATTTTTGCAGTCGCTCGGTACCGTTGCTGTTCTAGCATGCTGCTGATGACAGGGCGTAGGGCGCTTTCGTTGACCTCACTTTCCCTCATCAATTCACACGCACCGGCCCTGCGCACGATTTGAGAGAAAAGCATCTGATCCATATTGGATATCAGGCCAAGGAATGGCGTCCCGGCGGACAAAGCCTGTTGCCCGGACATGGTGCCGCCATTGCAAATGACTAAGCTGGACCGCTGTGCAGCCTCGGTGCCCGGGAGAAAATCGGCGATGTAGACGTTGGATGGCACAGCATCGGGGTTGGCGCGGGCCGCCGTCGCTGCCAATACCGTTACCGGCAGCTTCCCCAGAACATTGAAGACGGAGGTTAGCAGTCGCGGCTGGCCTGTGCTGCCCAGGGATACATACACGCAGGGCCGGTCCGCTGGTACATTATCCCACCAGGCCGGTTTCTCGGATGAAGGAGACCAGAGAAGCGGACCCAGGAACATGTGCGTGGGCGGCAACGAGCTCTTCAAGCGGAATAAACCCGGATCATTGGGGAAAACCGTATAGTCGCCATAGGTGAAACAGGCCTGATAATCCGGACCGATGCCAGGGAGCCCGTATCTCACCCGGAGGAGATTGATAGGTAGTGAATGGACAGCGAACGCCGCCGGACGGATGAATTGGAAAATCAAGTTCGCCAGCGGCATCCCGAACCGGTCGGAAAATTCGCAATCGGTCAAGGTATATTCGACATCCACCGAGGAGCTCCAATGGGCGTCGCAGACATTGATATAAGTCGCGTGAGAGAGCCGGCTGCTGACGGCGAGAGATTGACGCAGATCACCGACTACTATGTCCGGTTTGAACCTTCGCAGAATCTGAATATCCGCCTGGACGTAGCGGTCCAGCGTTTCGAAATCATAGGCTGGCTCCTGGCGCGCCAATCGCGCCGTCACGACGCTGCCTGGCAGAGACTTCAGATCCGCGACTTCGAAAGTGGTTTCGGTAAACAAGTGGCTGTAGCGCGGATCGCGGGCCAGACAGACTTCGAATCCCGCCTGGCTGAGATGCCGGGCGAGCAGATACGCCCGGGCGACATGCGAAATGGCCGATGCCTCGGCAACGAAAAGAACACGAGGGCGCCGTTCTTCGATTGAGCGACGTGGCGCCGTTTTATGTTTTTTCTCGTATCTGTCTTCCAGGACCCGGATGGAATCCGAATAAAGTCTTGCGACATCCACTGGCAAATCCAGTTTGTCGATTACAGAGAGACCGTAATATTCTCGATGCTGGGAGAGGCTCTCGGTCGTGTATGTGACGTCCACGTGGGGAATGTGCCGGAACCGTTTGCGACCTGCGTGGATCATCGCCAGCCAGAGCCGCCAGTCGAGGTTGATGGCGTCCTGGATTCCGCCTGCTGCTTCGTATGCGGCGCGCGTCATGATTGCGTCCGATGTATCGATGAAATTGAAGCGTTGAAGTTTTTTCGCCGAGTTTTCATTCCAATCCGGCTTCTCCCAGATGAAGGGCGCACCTGACAGCGGCCCGATCGGTGCTGGTGGGTGAACATTTTTGCGAATTTCGCCCGAGAACTTTTCTCCGAAAATCGTGCCAAGGAGATGGTAGGGGAGAGCGACGGCATTGTGCAGGATATCGTCCGTGTTCGCGTTCGCGGCGTAAACGACACGGGTGTCACAATAAACCAGGTCGAGCCCGGACTTGCACTCGGTGAATGCATGGACGCAGCGCAACAGATGGTCTGGTCCGAATGCATTGTCGGCGTCAAGAAAGGCAAGCAGTTCCCCTTTTGATCGCTCTACGCCGAGGCGCTTAGGCTTTGCTCCCGGCGCGGCCGGACCGCCTCTCGAAGCAAGGTCTTCGTAGTGGATCCGATCGTCGCGGTACGAGGATATCAGGCTTTCGATCGCGTCCCGAATGTCGCCCGGTGGATGGTCGCTGACCACCCAAAGTTCCCAGTCGGGGTAAGTTTGGGCGATGACAGACCCGATGGCGCGGGAGAGCATCGAATCGCTCGCTCCATCGGGGCGCTGCGACTCGATTTCCCCATACGTGGACATCACAACGCTTACGAGGTGCCCGGCGGGTGACTGTCCGTTCATCTTCGTATCTGCACCTCCTTGAGCGA
>Ga0209656_10001552_pt1 | contig 14995 bp, 13 predicted proteins | sample BogFormECP12_OM2_FD_188239 | JGI IMG/M metagenome (GOLD analysis project Ga0209656, IMG submission 188239) | Bog forest soil microbial communities from Calvert Island, British Columbia, Canada - ECP12_OM2 (SPAdes) (version 2) | ecosystem: Environmental > Aquatic > Freshwater > Wetlands > Bog ... | reverse complement strand
GAGGCGCGCGGGGATGCCGTGGTGCGTCAGCAGCTTCCTCGTGTGCCGCGTGTCTTCCGCGGCGATCACCGCCGCTTCCCGCAGCACGCGAAGGGCGCGCAGCGTGATGTCCTCGAGGTTGCCGATCGGCGTCGCGACCACGTATAACGCCGGTTTCCCGTCGCTCATGGAGGGGAGTCTAACACCGCCGGTTCGCAGCCAAGAAGCGGGCGTCATCCCGAAGCCCCGCGCTCTCACCAGCGAGGCGAGGGATCTCGCGTGGACTCCGTGGGCAGTTGGGCGCGGGAGATCCCTCCCTCCGCCTGAAGAACGGCTCCGGTCGGGATGACTCCCTGAATTATGCTAATGTGCGCAACTGAGGAGCTCGCTCTTGACCGCTTCTGACTTTCGCCGCATCGCACTCTCGCTGCCTGAAGCCGAGGAGCGAGCGCACATGGACCATCCTGACTTTCGCGTGGCGGGAAAAATCTTCGCCACGGTGGGCTATCCGGACAAGACTCGCGGCATGGTAAAGCTCACGCCCGAGGAGCAGCACTATTTCTGCAAGGATCATCCCGACGCGTTCGAGCCGGTAAAAGGCGCGTGGGGACGGAAGGGCGCGACCAGCGTGATCCTCAAAGCGGCGAAGAAAGAGATTCTACGTAAGGCGATGGAGGCGGCCTGGCGCAACACCGCGCCCAAACGCCTTTTGTGATGGGGGTTTCGTCGATCGGGTGATTTGCGTAGAGGAAGGTCCCTGCACAACTGTAACTTCCTCCGGACGAAGTTGGGCATCAGAATAGGACCATGCCGGCCCGGGTTCCATCGATGATTGTGGCTCTGTTCCTGGGGCTGTCTCCTTCGTTCGCACAGCGCACAGAAACGGCAAAGAACTTTCGCCCCGCCGCGAACCGGAACGCGAGAGTGAAATCGCAACCAACCGTCACGGCCGACGACGGCCTTTCCGTAATCGCGGCCGCCCTCGATCCCAAACTCCGCCGGAACGCCGGGCACGATTGTTCGCATCTGGTTCACGCCATCTACGAAAAAGCCGGCTTCCCCTATGCTTATGCGACCTCCGACGATCTGTATGACGGGGTCGAAGGCTTTCGCCGCGTTTCCTATCCTCAGCCAGGCGATGTGATCGTGTGGCACGGGCACGCGGGAATTGTGGTTCGTCCATCGCGGCACGTGTTCTTCAGCTTTATGCGTTCTGGCCCCGAGGTCAGTGACTACGAAAGCCGTTATTGGGCCTCCAGGGGCCAACCGAGATTTTATCGATACATCAAGAATAAGCGGTGCGCGGACTGCACGGCCAGCGCCAATTCTCGTCAAACCGGCGACAACGAGTAAACCCCGGGCCAACATTGACGCGACCGAAGCTGCCCCTCTAGAATCAAAGTGAAATCGAGTTGTTCCTCACAACCGTCTCTCACATCCATGCCACTTTACGAATACGAATGCAAGAAGTGCGGCCATCGCTTTGAAAAAATTCAGTTGTACTCTGCCAAGATGGTCAAGAAGTGCCCCGAGTGCGGCGGCCAGGTCGAGCAGATGATCTCCGCGCCCGCCGTGCAGTTCAAAGGCTCGGGATGGTACGTCACCGACTACGCCAAGAAATCGTCCGCGCCCGCGGGCGAGAGCAGTTCTTCCAAGGACTCTTCGAGAGACAAAGACGCCAAGGATTCAAAAGAGTCGAAAGAATCGAAGAAGGACGACAAGCCGAAGGCAGAGACTTCGGCCAAGGAAAGTTCTTCGAAGAAGGCCGAGAAGCGCAAGTAGCGCTGCCTCGCTTCGCTCGGAGGACGGGCGAATACGCCCGTCCCCACATGAGCGACATCGCTACTTCAGTTCTTTGTCGAACTGGTCTTCGATCATCGTGAATAGATGCACTCTCGCGTCTTTGCCGGCGATACCATGCGTCTTGTTGGGATAGATCATCAGCCGGAACTGCTTGCCGGCGGTGATGAACGCTTGGATCATCTGAATGGTGTTCTGGAAGTGCACGTTGTCGTCGCTGGTGCCGTGAACCAGCAGCAGCGCGCCATGCAGCTTGGCGGCATTCCTGGTCACGTCCGACATGGCATAGCCGTCTTTGTCGTCCTTCAGCAGCCCCATGTAACGCTCGGTGTAGATCGAATCGTAGTTGAGCTGGGTGGTCACCGGCGCGACGGCCACGCCGGCCTTGAAGCGGTCGGAATGGGTCATGGCATAGAGCGTCATCGATCCGCCGTTGGACCATCCCCAAATTCCGACACGGTCGCCGTCGAGCTGCGGATACTGCGCCAGCAGCTGGTCTAGCGCGGTGAGCTGATCTTTCAACTCCAGCGCGCCGAACTCATGCCGCAGAGCCGTCTGGAATTTGCGGTCACGTCCGGGCGTGCCGCGGTTGTCGACGGCAAAAATCGCGTACCCCTTGCGCGCCAGGATCTCGTCGAAGGGATCTGGCGTCGCTTTGCGCACCATTTGCGCCGCCGGACCGCCGTAGATGTTGATGATGACTGGAATCCTACCGCTCACCGTGCCGTCGGGAGGCAGCAGCAAACGTCCATACAAAACTGTACCGTCATCGGCTTTGAACTCCAGATACTTGGGCGCGCGCAAACCGTATTCGGCGATCTCATCCTTCGCAGCCCACACGGGGAAGCAGGTCCCACCCACATTGCACAGCGTGCTGCGCGGCGCGGCCTGCGGTCCCAGATAAGTATGCGTGTAGTGCTTGGCGTCGTCGCTGAAGGTGGCGAAGTGCATGCCTTCGTCGGAGGTCAGCTGCTTGAACCCCGTACCATCGAGCTGCACGGAGAAAATCTGCAACTGCCGCGGATCGTCTTTATTGGCCGCGAAAAACATCGTGCTGGTTTCCTCGTTGACAGCGTCGATGCTCAACACTTCGTAGTCGCCCTTCTCCAGTTCGCGCTCCAGCTTCGCCTCCCCCGCCATCGGATTCTGCTTGTCGAAGCTGTAGAGATAAATGTGCGTGTTGCCATCGCGCCAGCTGCGCCACAGGAAGCCGCCAGTCTTGAGGAAGGGAATTTCGATGTTCTCAAAATCAATCCACGCGCCAGGCGTCGATTCCGTGAACACAACTTTCGACTTGCCGCTCTTGGCGTCGATGAAGTACAGGTCCATCTTGTCTTGTGTGCGGTTCTCGACTACCGCCCACATCACGCCCTCTTTGACCCATCCAAAGCGCGGGATATAGGTATCTTCATCGCTGCCCAGCGTGATCCAGCGCGGTTTGCCCTTGTCGATATCGACGACGCCCAGCTTTACCACCGGATTGGGATCGCCCACCTTGGGATATTTTTCTTCGTCGACCGAGGGATGCGTCGGCATCCAGTCGGTGATGGGATAGGTCGGCACCTTGGTCTCGTCCATGTGCAGGAAGGCGATTTCCTTGTTGTCAGGCGACCAGAAATAATTACTGCGCACGCCCAGCTCTTCGGCGTAGACCCAGTCGATATCGCCATTGAAGAGGTCATCGCCACCGTCTTTAGTCAGCTGCTTCTCAGCACCGCCGTTCGCGGAACGAACGTACAGATTGTGTTTGCGCACATAGGCGAGATGAGAGCTGTCGGGCGAAAACTTGGGATCGCCGCTGGGATCAGATGCCGAAGTGAACTGCACCGCCGTCGCCGTGGCCAGATCGTACAGCCACAACTGCCCTGCGGAATCGAACAGGATGTGCTTGGAATCCGGCGCCCACACATAGGCCGCCACGTGATAGCGGGTGAGCCGCTCCTTCTCACGCTCGTTCTTCACTTTGGTGACGTCAGGCGCGAGCGAGGCCAGCTTGTCGGCGCTGACCAGAACTTTCTTCTCGCCGGTCGCCGCATCGACGTACCACAGCTCGCCGCCTCCACCTTTTTCGTCGCGCTGCACGTAGGAGAGCTTCGTGCCGTCGGGACTCCAGGTCGCATTCTCCGGGCCGCGTCCGCCCAGGCCGCCAGGCTGGAAGAGCGCGTCGAGCGTGAGCGGCTTGGTGGCTGTCTGAGCGTGTCCGGGGGCGGTCGAGAACAGCTGGAACATCAGCGCGAGCAGGGCATAGCAAACCACAGGAGAGGACTTTTTCTTCACGCGAACCTCGCAGGAAAGAAGTGGGGACGAATCAACGAGTGTACACCGGGGAAGGAAGCGGCGCACGGCCTCGGCGGGGATTGCCGATGAGGGCTAGTGCGGTGGGATCTCAAGGTTCGTATCACGGCACGCCTTCGGGCGTGCAACCAACTGGAGTTGGGAGAATCGGCTTCAGCCGCTGGCGTGGTTAAATCAGCGGCTAAAGCCGAGTCCATTTTGTGGCCGATACGGCATCGCTAAAGCGATGCCCTGATACGACTCTCTCATCGGACAACACGAAAGTTGCGAGTGGAATGCCGTTACTCCTGCCAAAGCGCCGAACACCGCAATCAGCATGCTAAAATCAATGTTATCGGATGCTTCCTGACATCGAAAAGCTGCTGCGGTTGCAAGATGCGGACAAGGAAATCAAGCGCCTGCAAGATGAAGTCGCCGAATTTCCCAAGCGCGTGGCTGTGATCGAGCAGAAACTGGCCGGGACCAAGGCGCAGCTCGAAAAAGCGCAAGCCTCCGTCAAGGCCGATGAGGCCGCCCGCCGCAAGCACGACACCACCATCAGCGATTTGCGCGGCAAGATTTCCAAATATCGCGACCAGTCCCTCGACGTAAAGACCAACGAGCAATACAAGGCGCTGCTGCACGAGATTCAGTTCGCCGAAAAAGAAATCGCGGCGACTGAAGACAAAATTCTCGAGCTGATGGTCAATGCCGACGCCCGCGATAAAGAGGTCAAGGCCGCGCAGGCTGAGCTGAAGGCCGAAATGGCCGAGATCGAAAAAGAGAAAGAGCAGGCCCGCCAGCGCACCGCCGAAGACGAGAAGCTGCTCACCGAATGGCGCGGCAAGCGCGACCAGCTGCGCAGCGGCATTGATGCCGATCTGCTGCGGCAGTACGAGCGCGTTTCGAAGTTTCGTGGCAGTGGCATCTCCGAAGTGCGTGACCACAAGTGCACCGCCTGCCAGGTCATGTTGCGGCCGCAGACTTACAACGAAATTCGCTCCGGGCTGCAGCTGGTCTACTGCGACTCCTGCCAGCGCGTGCTGTATTTCAATCCCAAGGAAGAGCTGCTCGATCAGAAACCGGGAGTGAACCGGCCGAAACGCCATCATCCCAAAATCGACGCCCATCAAGCCTGGTACTACCGCCCTGAGTGGGGCGATGCGGGCGAGGTCTACATCTGCCTCAATGAGCAGAAAGGCCAGTCGAGCCGCCGCGTTTACGAGATTCATACCGGACGGCTGGTCGGCGACATTCTTACCCGCGAGGGCGGCTACCGGCAGGCCTTCCCCGAGGACATCGCCGGAGCCACTCGCCTCAACGGGGATTGGGATGTGGACGAGCTCGATGCCTGGGGCAACGAAGCACCCATGGTCGTCCTCGACGCGCTGCACGCCGACCTGGATTTAGCCCGCCATGAAATGTCGATGCGCACGGCAGCCAAGCCGGAAGCCGCGTCGGCGCTGGCTCCGGAACCGGCCGCCAGCTAGCGAAAAGCTTTCACCACAGAGGACACAGAGTTCACAGAAGGCCTCTGTTTTTCTCTGTGCTCCCCTGTGACCTCTGTGGTTAAGGCTCTCGTGGCATTTAAGATGTCGGCATGCCCCCGAGCCCGTTGCCCGCTCTCCCGAAAATCAAACTCTCTCCCCGCGGCGCTGGCCGCCTGAAAGCTGGCCACGTCTGGGTTTATCGTTCCGATCTGGTTGCCGCGGACGGAATTGAGCCCGGCGCTCTGGTCACGGTCGTCGATCCGCGCGGAAAGCCGCTGGGAACTGCGCTTTATTCCAGTTCGTCTCAGATCGCCATCCGCCTCATCTCTAATGAGCCAGTCGCCGACTTTCCGGCGCTTCTTCGCCAGCGCATTGCCGAGGCCATTGCCTATCGCGAGCGCTTTGTGCGCGACACCAACGCTTACCGCGTGATTTTCAGCGAAGCCGACTTCCTCCCCGGCCTCATCGTCGACCGCTACAACGACGTGCTTTCCATGCAGGTCCTCACTCAGGCGATGGACCGCAACCTTGTGCGCGATACGGTCATCTCGGAGCTTGTGGAACGCCTCAAGCCGGCAGCGATTGCCGAGCGCGTTGATCCCCGCGTGCGCGAACTGGAGCAGCTTCCGCCCCGCGCTTCGGGCCTACGTTACGGCGAGAAAGCCGCCGCGACTTTCACCATGAATGGCGTGCAGTTCCACTACGACGCTCTCGAAGGCCAGAAGACAGGAGCCTTCCTCGACCAGCGCGAAAATTATGCCGCCGCCGCGAAGTACGCCCGCGGTGAGGCGCTCGACGTCTTCTGCTATCAGGGAGGATTCGCGCTGCATCTTGCGCCGCACTGCTCGCATGTCACCGGAGTCGACAGCTCGCGTCCGGCGCTCGAAGTTGCCGACCAGAATGCCGCGCTCAATAAGAAGCTACTGGGTCAAAACGAGATCGACTGGATCGAGGCTAACGCCTTCGATCTGTTGAAAGATTATTCGGCCGCGAATCGCCGCTACGACACGATTGTTCTCGACCCGCCTGCATTCGCCAAGACCAAGCGCGATCTCGACGCCGCGCTACGCGGATACAAAGAGCTCAATCTCCGCGCCCTGAAGATGCTGCGCGCTGGGGGAATTCTCGTGACCTGTTCTTGCTCTTACCATCTGGGCCAGGCGGACTTCCTGGAAATGCTCTCTGGCGCGGCCTTGGATGCCCATCGCACGCTGCAGCTGCTCGACGTCCGAGGACAGGCCAAAGACCACCCCATCCTGCTGAATGTCCCCGAAACTTCCTACCTGAAGTGCGTCATAGCGTATGTAAATTAAAGCAGAATAAGCACATATTGTACTTGACAATATAACACTCAACTTTTATGCTTCTTTTACGCTAACTACGCGTCTAACGAAGTGACGGCAGCTGAAGGCACACCAATCCTGTAGCGCCGATCGCATATCGAAATTCTGATCAACCAATCTTCGAAGGAGGATTTACCCATGACCGTATTAACCCGTTTTGAGCCGTTCCGTGAAGTTGCCACTCTGCAGGAACGTATGAATCGCCTGTTCCGTGAGACCTACAATGAAGCTGGCCGTGATGAGTCCCTCACCGCCTCGAGCTTTGCCCCCGCTGTTGACGTCTACGAAGACGAGCACAAGGTCACATTGAAGATCGAAGTGCCCGGAGTCGACGAGAAAGATATCGACGTCCACGTTGAGAACAATGTTCTGGCCGTGCACGGCGAGCGCAAGATCGAGAAGGAAGAGAAGGAAGAGAACTACCGCCGCGTGGAGCGCCAGTACGGCAGCTTCACCCGCACCTTCACCCTGCCCCCAACCGTAGACACCGAAAAGGTCTCGGCCAACTACGACAAGGGCGTGCTGAAGATCGAACTGCCCAAGAAAGCCGAAGCCAAGCCGAAGCAGATCAAGGTGAACGTCGGCACCAGCAAGTCGATTGAAGGCAAGACCACCGAAACCAAGCCGGAAACCAAAGGCCCCAGCAAAGCCGCGTAAGGTTTTGGTGGAAGAGCGGCGCTTCAGCGCCGCGTAAGTGGCAACAATGACGCGGGCTTTAGCCCCTGAGGCCGGCGGGAGGCGGCGAATTTGGCCGCCTCCCGCTTATTTGTTGGCAGTTACAATGAATCCGTGAGAGCTACACTGGAAGCAATCAATCAGATGCAAGCCGACGGCATAATCGGCAAGTACGCCATTGGCGGCGCGGTGGGCGCTACGTTTTATCTGGAGCCGGCCGCGACGGTTGACTTGGACCTATTCGTAGCTCTCCCTGCTTCCGCTGGGCTCCTACTCAGCCTGACGCCGATCTACGAGTACCTAAAAGCGCGTGGCGGCAAAGTTCAAGACGAATACATCGTGATCGGCGGCTGGCCGGTGCAATTTCTTCCGCTAAGCGACAATCTGGACCGCGAGGCCACGGAGGAAGCGATTCCCACTACGGTTGAGGACGTTTCGACCTGGGTTGTGTCCGCCGAACACCTGGTTGCGATCGCCCTCCGGACAGGACGGCCGAAAGACTATAGCCGAATCCTGCAATTCATTGAGCAAGATGCGATTGATCGCGAAAAGCTAAAGAGCCTTCTTGAGAAACATCATCTAACCGCGAAGTGGGAGCAATTCGAACGCAGATTTCTTGAAGGAGCAAGATGAGCAAACCAAAAATGCGTGCCCGCCTGACTTCGCTGAGCTTCACCGAGAAGATAAAGATTGTGGAAAAACTGAAGGAACGCAGCGAAAAGATCGCTGCCAGCGGTCTGAGACGAACACCGAAAGTGACCGCGCCAAGATCAAGAGACTAGGAGAGTGAAAGTGGCAATCCGTTGGGACAAATTCACCGTTAAGGCCCAGGAGGCCGTCCAGCGCGCGAACGAGCTTGCGTCCGAGCATGGCAACCCCGAGCTGCAGCCGCTGCACCTGCTGGCCGCGCTGCTAGAAGACAAGGAAGGCATCGTCCCTCCGGTGCTGGAAAAAATCGGCATCGGCCCGCAGGCCGTGCTGAACGAAATCTATGCCGAGATCGACAAGCTGCCCAAAGTTTCCGGAGAAGCCGCCCAGGCCACGCTCTCGAACGAAGTCAGCAAGATGTTCGACCAGGCGTTCAAGGAAGCTTCCAATTTCAAGGACGAATACGTTTCCACCGAGCACCTGCTGCTGGCCATCACGCACCTGAAGCGCGATGCGGCCCAGCAAATTCTCGCCCGCCACGGCGCGACTTACGATGCGATCCTGAAAGCGCTCACGGTAGTTCGCGGATCGCAGAAAGTGACGGATCAGAATCCCGAGGCGAAGTACCAGGCGCTGGAGCGTTACGCTCGCGACCTGACCGAGCAGGCCCGCCGCGGCAAACTAGACCCTGTCATCGGACGCGATGAAGAAGTGCGCCGCGTGGTCCAGGTGCTGTCGCGCCGCACAAAAAATAATCCTGTACTGATCGGCGAGCCCGGCGTCGGAAAGACCGCGATCGTCGAGGGCCTCGCGCAAAGGATCATTTCCGGCGATGTGCCCGAAGCTTTAAAGAACAAGCGCGTCGTTTCGCTCGACCTGGGAGCGATGCTGGCCGGAGCGAAGTATCGCGGCGAGTTCGAAGACCGGCTCAAAGCCGTGTTGAAGGAAATTGAAGACGCGCAGGGCCAGATCATTCTTTTCATCGACGAACTGCATACGCTGGTCGGAGCCGGAGCGGCTGAAGGCGCAATTGACGCCTCCAACATGCTGAAGCCTGCGCTGGCTCGCGGCGAACTGCGCGCCATTGGCGCCACCACGCTGAACGAATACCGCAAGTACATCGAGAAAGATGCCGCCCTCGAACGCCGCTTCCAGATCGTCTTCGTGGGCGAGCCCAATGTCGAAGACACGATTGCGATCCTGCGCGGACTCAAAGAAAAGTACGAAGTGCATCACGGCGTGCGCATCAAAGACTCCGCCATCGTCGCCGCCGCAACGCTTTCGCACCGCTACATTTCGGACCGCTTCCTGCCTGACAAGGCCATCGATCTGATCGACGAGGCGGCTGCGTCGCTGCGCATTCAGATCGATTCTCTGCCCACTGACATCGATCAGCTGGAACGCCGCGCCACGCAACTCGAAATCGAGAAGCAGGCGCTGAAGAAGGAAGATGACGCCAACTCGCGCGAGCGGCTGGCCGTCATCGAAAAAGAACTCGCCGAGATTCGCGAGAAATCCAACACGCTGAAGGCGAACTGGAAAAAAGAAAAGGACCTGATCGCCCGCCAGCGGGCCCTGAAAGAGCAGATCGAGAAACTGAAGACCGAAGAGCAGGCAGAATTGCGCAAGGGCAACAACGAGCGAGTGGCCGAGATTCGCTTTGGGCTCATTCCACAAGCGGAGCAGGAACTCGCCAAGCTCACCAAGCAAATGGAGAGCCCGGGCAAGTCGCGCATGCTCAAAGAAGAAGTCGACGAAGAAGACGTCGCGCGCATCGTCTCCAAGTGGACGGGCATCCCCGTCTCGAAAATGCTCGAAGGCGAAGTCAAGAAGCTGGTCAACATGGAAGATCGCCTGCGCCAGCGCGTGATCGGCCAGGACCCGGCACTGGAACGAGTCGCCAATGCGATTCGCCGTTCGCGCGCCGGGTTGAGCGATCCCAAGCGCCCCATCGGGTCGTTTATTTTCTTAGGCCCGACAGGCGTAGGCAAAACTGAACTCGCCCGCGCGCTCGCCGAATTTTTGTTTGACGACGAGCACGCCCTGCTCCGCATCGACATGTCCGAGTACATGGAGAAGCATTCCGTCGCTCGCCTGATTGGCGCGCCGCCGGGATACGTCGGCTACGAAGAAGGTGGACAGCTCACCGAACAGGTACGCCGCCGCCCGTACGCAGTCGTGCTCTTCGATGAAATCGAAAAGGCGCATCCTGACGTCTTCAACGTGCTGTTGCAGATGATGGACGACGGCCGCCTCACCGACGGCAAAGGCCGCGTGGTCGACTTCAAAAACACGATCATCATCATGACCTCGAACATCGGCTCGCAGTTTTTGCAGGCGGAGAACCTGAAATCTGATCACGACTTCGAAGAGGCCTCGCTGCAAGTCATGAACCTGCTGCACACGCACTTCCGGCCCGAGTTCCTGAACCGCGTCGACGACATCATCGTCTTCCGCCCGCTGGGTAGGGAGCAACTGGTGAAGATCATCGAGCTGCGCCTCGAAGACGTGCGCCGTCTGCTCGCCGATCGCAAGATTTCGCTCGAACTCACCGACGCCGCCAAGGACCTGATGTTCGCGCAAGGCTACGATCCGAACTACGGCGCACGCCCGCTCAAGCGCGCGATCCAGAAGCTGATACAGGATCCGCTGGCGTTGAAGATTCTCGACGGCGAAGTGCTGCACGGCGATCACCTCATCGTCGACGCCGACAAGAAGGCCGGCAAGATGAAGTTCGAAGTCAGCCCGCGCGTCGGGGAAAAAGAGCCAGCGAAGGCGAAAGGCTAAATCGTGGCCGCGGATTTACACGGATCATCACGGATAAAACCATGTCTTAGATTTATCCGCGGAAATCCGCGTGAATCCGTGGCGAAAGAAGTTGGCCGCGTGGCACACTAGCTGCATGCACCGGCTCACGCTTGGCGACTTCGAACTCAGCGTTTTTTCTGATGGCACGTACCCGCTCGATGGCGGCGCGTTTTTCGGCGTGATTCCCAAGGTCATGTGGTCGCGCAAAATGGAGGCCGACGAGCGCAACTACATCACCAGCGGCCTCAACTCTCTCCTCGTTCGAACCGGAAAGCAGACCGTGCTGATCGAAACCGGCATGGGCAACAAGCTCTCCGAGCGCATGGTCAAGTTTTACGGCCAGCCGGCCAAACTACTCGACAATCTCGCCGCCGCCGGCGTTGCGCCGGATGACATCGACATCGTCATCAACAGCCATCTGCACTTCGATCATTGCGGATGGAACACAATACGAGATAAGTCCGGCAAGATCGTGCCGACGTTTCCACGCGCCAAGTACTACGCGCCCGAAGGCGAGTGGCAGTATGCTCGCAAGCCCAGCGAGCGCGATTCGATCAGCTTCATCTCCGACAATTACGATCCGCTGGTAGCCAGCGGCCAGATGACGTTGCTCAAAGGTAGCGAAGAAATTGTGCCGGGAATCTCGGTGAAGACGTTCCCTGGGCATACGGCGCACATGCTGGGAATCATCATTCGGGGAAATCAAAATCCCCACATCTCGCAAAAGGCGCGAGATATGGGGCACCCGGATTCTGCTCCAGCCGCGACGGCCTGCTACATCTCCGACCTCATGCCCACCACCTCGCACATCGACCTCACCTGGGGCATGGGCTTCGATCTTTACCCGCTGCAGACCATCGAAAGCAAGAAGGAATATTACGCGCGCGCCCTTCCCGAGCGCTGGCTGACCGTGTTTACGCATGATCCGAAAACGCCGTGGGCTTACATCGAGAGGGATGAGTTGGGGAAGATGGTGGCGAAAGGAGTAATTCAACCCCAGTAGCTAACCCCCAGCGGCATCCCCTCCGGTTGCCGTGCCCAGCGCGGCTTTTCATCGCAGGCAAATAGCGAAGCCCCAACCGCGCATGCAAGAAATTGCACACTTCAAAATTAACCACTTCCCCCCGATTCCGTTGTAAGATCGCTGGCACGGCGCCGGACTACCCTCTGCTTTCCGCGCGCCCAGGTTCTGAATCTCAAAACATTGGAGTCACTCATGAGGCAAAGACTGTCATTGCTTCTCTCTGTCTGCGGACTGGCCGCTCTGTGTGTGAGCGCCACCGCAACTTTCGCCCAGCAAGCTCAATCGCAACAGCTCAAGGGTTACTATGCCGTTCGCCCGCTTACCGGCTCGTCCGCGGCCGTCAGTCAGGCGATCGAGAAAGCTCTCACGCCCGGCGCCGCCGCACTGCCGTATTGGCGTTACAACGTCGTCTCCAGCCGTGACGGCAACAGCTACACCGGCATCAGCATTGGCACCGATCCTAGTTCGAACCTTTCTACTTTTGTTTCCGCCAAGGTGATCCCCATCATCTTCAAGATGCCCGATGGCACGATTCTCGATCCCACCAAGCCTGATCCTTGCGCCGGCAACGGCACGCTCTCCGATCTGCAGCTGTTGATGGGATCTCCGGAAGTCCAAAGCACCGACTTCACTTTCGGTAGCGTCGATGTGGGCAAGACGCAGTACCTCGATGCCTTTCAACGCGCCGAATACTGGGAGGGCAGCCCCAACGGCGGCTCCGGCGTATCGACGAACTCGAACCAGCATCTTCGCCTCAACTACTCCATTCTCAAGCCCGTCGTCGTGAACGTTCCGATGGGCGGCGGCAAGGAATGGACCGGCTTTGGCTGCGGCTACTTCGGCGTGATCAACATCGTGTGGTTCGATTCCGCGCTGGTGGGATTGAGCACGCCAGATTACGTGCAAGAGCGCATTCTGGCTCCGCTGATGAACAAGGGAGTGCTGGGCGCCAACGATCTGCCGATTCTGTTCATGCCGAGCACGGTCATGGCCGTGCAGAGCACGAGCCCGCTGCAGAACTGCTGCATCCTCGGCTATCACGGTGCGTACCTCAACGCGAGTGGAAACATCCAAACCTATGCCCCGCTCGATTTCGACACTACGGGCGCGTTCGGACCGGCTGTGGCAGATACGACGGTCATTTCGCACGAGGTGGCAGAGTGGGCAAACGATCCCACGGGCGGCAATCCAACTCCCGCGTGGGGACACATCGGCCAGCAAGGCGGATGCCAGGGGAACTTCGAAGTGGGAGATCCTTTGACCGGCACGAACCTTCCGCCGGTCACCATGCCAAATGGTTTCACCTACCATCTGCAGGAGCTGGCGTTCTTCTCCTGGTATTACGGAGCGCCGTCACTCGCGGCCAACGGATGGTTCAGTGACAACAACACCTTCACCACGGATGCTGGCGCAGTCTGCCAGTAGCACGGGGTCAGGAAACAAAAATCCACGGCAGCAATGCCGTGGATTTTTTATTCCTCCGTGATCCTCTGTGCCCTCTGTGGTCAAGCCTTGTGAACGCCCGCGCACAGTCGAGCCTCAAAGAACTCCTCGACTCGGCCAAGAATCTCGGGCGCGCTCTTCGACTCGTAGATCGCCTTACGCAGGCCGGCTCCGCCCGGAACGCCATGCGTGAACCACGAAGCGAACTGCTTCATCTTGCCCACGGCATCAGGCAGTTCCTCTTCAATCAGCATCGAGAAGTAAGTCCGTATCATCTGGTAGCGATCGCCCTCGGAAGGCTCGTCGTAGAGCTTTGGCGCGTGGCCCCGGACGCATTCCTCCTGGGCGGTCGAGGACCCTGCGTGATGTGCCGCATCAATTCCGCTGCCAGCTTCCAAGCCAGCCGAGCTTTGCTCGACCCGGCGGACGAATGCGTCCGCCGCTACGTGAGCATTCTGGCAATACTGCTCAATCTGCCGGAAGATCCACGGATTCGAGGGCGCGCTGCGCCCGATCATCACCGCATCGCATCCGGTCTGCGTGATCATCGCGCAGGCGTCTTCCGGCGAACGAATGTCCCCGTTGCCGATCACCGGAATCTTCACCGCATCCTTTACTGCGGCAATCCACTCCCAGCGCGCGGCGCCGCTGTAGCCCTGCTCGCGGGTGCGAGCATGCAGCGCCACTGCGGCCAGACCACACGACTCCGCCATGCGCGCCAGCTCGACGCACACGATCTCCTCGTCAGTCCATCCGGCGCGAAACTTCACCGTGAAGGGAATCTTCACCGCCGCCCGCACCGCCTCGAAAATCGCGCCAATCGCCGGAAGATCACGCAGCAGGCCGGAGCCGCCGTTGCACTTCACGACTTTTTTCGCGGGGCATCCCAGGTTGAGGTCGACCAGATCGAAGCCCAGTCCCTCAACCATGCGCGCCGCCTCGGCCATCACCCGCGGATCGCTGCCGAAAAGCTGCGCCGAAATCGGATGTTCGTCCTCATAGAAATGCAGGTAGCGCTTGGCCTTCTGATCCTTCTTGCGAAGCACGCCGTCGGCCGAGGTGAACTCGGTCATGATCAGTCCGCATCCGCCCAGGTTGCGAATGAAGCGCCGGAAGACGGTGTCGGTGACGCCGGCCATAGGAGCAAGGACGGTAGCGGGGGAAATGGTAACGCCGCCGATCGAAAGCGAAGAGGGGACAACGGCCGGTGTAGAGCGGGCGCCCCCGCCCGCTTCCCCCGCGCCAGCGGCGGTCTCAGCCACCGAATTGTCCCAGAACTTCTTCACGGTTCTATGCTCGAATGGCGATATCGGGGGCGTGCTTTTCGACGTAGCGATCAATCTCTTGGTATAGATTTGAAGGGACTCGGAATCGTTCTGGCTCCACGAGCACCTCCCCCTCGAGCATATCTCCCGGGTTTCGCCTTAAGAGACTGATCGTGCCAATCCTTCCGAGCCCATCCGGAGCGTAAAACCGCTTATCCGGCCCGATCAGTCTCTTAAGGCGAAACC
>Ga0209656_10001550_pt1 | contig 15004 bp, 12 predicted proteins | sample BogFormECP12_OM2_FD_188239 | JGI IMG/M metagenome (GOLD analysis project Ga0209656, IMG submission 188239) | Bog forest soil microbial communities from Calvert Island, British Columbia, Canada - ECP12_OM2 (SPAdes) (version 2) | ecosystem: Environmental > Aquatic > Freshwater > Wetlands > Bog ... | reverse complement strand
CTGGCAGCTGTCGATCATCTATGCCGCCCTGAGCGGCGCGTTGCGCTTCAACGAATTCGCCGACGCGGTCGCCGGCATCTCTCCGAGGATGCTCTCCGAGCGCCTGCGCGACCTCGAGGCGGCGGGTTTGATCGAGCGCAAGGTGATTCCCTCGAGCCCGCCGACGGTCGAGTACCGGCTCACCGCGCGCGGGCGCCGGCTCGCCCCCGTCATCGACGCCATGCGCAATTACGCACGCGAGCCGGTCGGCTGAGCTTCGAGCGGCCCGCTCCCGACCGTCTCGGTGACCTCGGCGCTGGCTCCGACCAACTGCCCGGCGGGACAGGCCTCGGCGTGCACCTGCCTGCCCGGGTTGCGAATCCCCAACGCTCCCACCGCCCCACCGCAGGCGACGAGCGCCGCGGCGATCGCCATGCCCAGGTGGAAGCTGTGCAGCGAGGCCTGTGCGGCGGCGCTCGTCAGCACCCGCCCCTGCGCGGGCGGGAGCGCGTGGACGTCGGGACGACCCAGCGCGAGGCGCTTGGCCTGCTCTAGGACGGCACGGGCGGAGGCTCCGAGCTTCGTGCCGTGCAGTCGGCTCTCCAGCGTCGCGCCGAACGAGGCCGCGATCACCGCACCGAGCGCAGCCGTGCCGAGCAGACCCGCCACGCGCGCGACCGCGTTGTTCACGCCCGAGGCGATGCCGGCCTGCCCCTCGCCCGCCCCGGCGAGCACCGCGGCCGTCAGCGGCGCGACCGTCAGCGCGAGCCCTATCGCGAACACGAGCAGTGCGGGGAGGATTTCCGAGACGTAGTCGACCCGCAGGCTAACGCGCTGCAACAGCAGCAGCCCACAGGCGCCGACCGCGGGACCCGCCCCCATGAACAGTCGCGGCCCGAAGCGATCGGCCAGCGCCCCGAAGCGGCGAGACAGCACGAACATGACGACGGTCACAGGCAGCGTCGCAAGGCCGCTCTGCAGCGGCGTGTAGCCGCCGACCTGCTGGAGGAACAGCACGAGGAAGAAGAACAGGATCGCGAGGCCCGCGTACATCGAGAACGTCTCGACGTTCCCGGCCGAGAAGTTGCGGCGTCGAAAGAGAGCCAGCGGGAGCATCGGATCGGACGCGCGCCCCTCATACGCGACGAAGCATCCCAGGAGCAAGATCCCGCCGATCAGCGGAACCAGCACAACCGGGCTCGTCCAGCCGAGTCGCGGCTGCTCGATCAGCGCGAACACGAAACCGGCCAGGCCGCCCGCGCACAGCAGGGCGCCGGGCAGGTCGACGCGGCGCGCACCGGGCTCGCGGGGCCTGGCCTTCGGGACCGCCAGGAGGATCAGCGAGACGCACACCGCCGCCAGCGGGATGTTGATCAGGAAGATCAACCGCCAGGAGCCGAGCGCGAGCAGCTCCCCTGCGATGAGCGGTCCGAGCATCCCGGCGATCGCGCTCCACGCGGTCCAGCTGCCGATCGCCCCGCCTCGCTCTGACTCGTCGAACGTGTTGATGATCACCGCCAGCGCACTCGGCACGAGCAGCGCTCCGGCGATGCCCTGCAGGGCGCGGGCGGCGACCAGCACGCCCTCCGACGGAGCGAGCGCACATACCAGCGAAGCCACCCCGAAACCCGACACCCCGAGCGTGAAGATGCGCCGCTCGCCGTACAGGTCCCCCAGCGAGCCTCCAATCAGGATCAGCGAGCTGAGCGTCAGCAGATAGCCGTTGACGACCCACTGTTGCGCGGCGAGCCCACCGCCCAGCGCGAGCTGGATCCTCGGCAGCGCCACGTTCACCACGGTGCCATCCAGCAGGACGATGCCCGAGCCGAGTATGCAAGCGATGAGGGTGAGTCGCTTCATCGACGCGGCGCTGCGCGGGGCCATGGCAGGACGTTAGCGAGCGGGTCCATACCCGACCGGGCTCAGCTTGTGAGCGCGCGGTCGCTCATGAGCGCGACCGGCACGCTCAGCCCCGCGGAGCGGCGCAGGGTGGCGATGTGCCGGCCCGGCTGCACAGCTGCACGCACCGTGCCGACCCGCTCACCGAGCAGCTCGACCGTGCGCTCGAGGTCGACCGTGCGCAACGCGAGTCCCCACAGGCGCGCGGGCCCGTCGGGACGCTCGATGACCTCCTCGGGCTCCTGCACGACCTCGAGGATCTCCTCGCCGAGCCTGAAGAAGGCCTGGCGGGGCGCACCCGCCGCCGTCGGCTCGTCGCGGATCCGCCGTAGGTCAAGCCCCGCTGCTTCCAGCGCCTGCACGCTCCGGTCGAGGTCCGGCGACATCGCCACGACGTGATCGATCGCGACCACCCCGTTGGGATGGCCCGGCGCCGGCGCCGGCGCCGGGCGCTCGGAGAGCGTCGTCGCCAGCCCGTCCAGCGCTGTGCCCGTGGCGCCTCGCAGCGACCAGCCGACGATCCCCGTGGCCAACTCGGTACCGGTGAACCTGAGGCACACGGCGCCCACGCGGCAGCATTCCCTCTCGACGGTGAAACCGAGCGCGGCCCACCGGTCGGGCTCATCGGCGACGAGGAGCTCATCGATCGTCACCGCGGTCACGTCGCCGCCCCGCTGTCGCCCTGGCCGACCCGCATGCGGTCGTCATCGTAGCCTTCCGGCGGAGCCCGCCGCCGAGGAGCAAATACAGTGCGGCCCCACACGGCCGCCGTTCGACCAGAGAGGACGTGTCTGCATGGACTTCGAGCAGATCACCACCGAGCTCGCCGAGGGCATACTGACGATCACGCTCAACCGCCCCGAGCGGCTGAACGCGTGGACGGGGACGATGGGGCAGGAGCTGATCGAGGCGTTCGACCGCGCCGACGCCGACGATGAGGCCCGTGTGATCATCGTCACCGGCGCCGGCCGCGGTTTCTGCGCGGGCGCCGACCTGGCCGGCGGGGGGGACACGTTCGACTACCGCGGGCGCGAGTCCGCCGGGCCCGTGCCACGCGACAACGGCGGCCAGTTCGTGCTCAGGGTGTTCTCCTGCACGAAGCCCGTGATCGCCGCTATCAACGGACCGGCGGTCGGCGTCGGGGCGACGATGACGCTGCCGATGGACATCCGCCTGGCGGCCGAGGATGCCCGCATGGGTTTCGTGTTCACCCGTCGCGGGATCATCCCCGAGGCCTGTTCGAGCTGGTTTCTGCCACGCGTGGTCGGTATCAGCCAGGCGATGGAGTGGGTGGCGACCGGTCGGGTCTTCACCGCGCAGGAGGCACGCGCGGGCGGGCTCGTCCGCAGCCTCCACCCGTCGGCGAAGCTGCTCGACGCCGCCCGCGACCTGGCCCGCGAGATCGTCGATAACACCGCACCGGTCTCGGTCGCCCTGGCGCGAAGGATGCTGTGGACGATGCTCGGTGCCGAGCACCCGATGCTGGCACACCGGGCCGACTCCCGTGGCATGTTCTACCGCGGCCAGTCGGCCGATGCCGCCGAGGGCGTCACCTCGTTCCTGGAGAAGCGCCCCGCTCGATTCACAGACCGTGTGAGCGATGGACTGCCGGACATCCTGCCGGGCTGGAGGGCTCCGGAGTTCGAGTGACGGGCGGTCGGCGCGCTGGAGGTCCACGGCCGCTGCTGGACGACGCCTCGGTAGAATCGGGCGGCGCGCCCACGGCCGCGCTCACCGATGATCGACCGCCCCTCACACTCTCGAGCAGCGTCGAGGCGACGCACCGCCGAGCGGGGCTTGGGGCGGACGGGCCGCAACATTGACCGGGTGGGCGGCCCGGCAGGCGACCCGACGGCCGGCGAAGCGGCCGACCAGGAGGCCGCCACACGACACGGCTGGCCGCTGAGAACGCTCCGCTATGTCCTACCCGCCATGGTCGTGATCGCGGGCCTCGGGGTGATGGCCCTCGGAGGCGAAACAGATGTCCTGGGCGGGGCGAGCATCGTCAGCGCGGGCCTCGCAATCTTCCTGGCCAACTTCCTCGTCCGTGTCGGGGTGGCCGGAGAGCGCGAGCGCGACCTGGAGGACGCGGCGCGTGAGTACTTCGACCGGCACGGCCGCTGGCCGAGCTGAACCGCGCTCACGCCAGGAAGTCCACGATCGACCGCGTAAAGCCGGGATCCGCGATCGCGCCGACGTGGTCTCCGTGCAAGGTGCGCAGCGTGGCGTGGGGAATGGCGTTCGCGAGCGTCTCGGGCCGTACGGCCAGCGGATCCTCGTCGCCCGCCAGGACGAGCGTCCGGGCGGATATGCGCTCCAGCGCGACACCGCCTTTGTAGACCGAGCGCGCCTGGGCGACGAGCGCCCGGCGGTCGGCGCCCACGGCGTCGGCCAGAGCCCGAAAGGACCGAGCCTCCGGCTCCTCGACCCCCGACGGATCATCTGCGCTCAGGGCACGGATGATCGACTCGTTGGAGACCGAGCGCCGGTCCACGCCACCGCACTCGACCACGCCCGAGCCGACGCCTCCCACGACGAGCCGGCGAACGCGCCCGTCGCTGCTTGCGAAGATCAGCGCGACCACCGCGCCCATCGAGTATCCGACCAGGTCGACGCGCTCGGAGCCGATCGTGTCGAAGAGGACGGTGAGGTCGCGTGCCATGTTCGGCTCGCCGTAGCGTGCCGGATCGTGCGGCTTGTCCGAGGACCCGTGCCCCCTTGCGTCGGGCGCAATGACCCGGCGCCCGGCGGTCCTGAGCGCGTCGATCACGCCCGTCGCGAGCCAGTTCGTCTCGGCATCGACGACGAACCCGTGGTGAAGGACGACGGGCGGCGACGCCGTCGCCGGCCCCCATTCCCGGTAGGCGATCTCGATCCCGTCCCACGTCTTGAAGCGCTTCATGGTCGATGGCATCCCTTGGGTGAGCGATGACACGGCGTCGGCCCGGGTGAGGGTACTCTTCCCTTCATGGATCCCGATCGAGCGCGTCAACTGCTTGCAGGCGAGCGGGAGCGCATCGAGCTCGCGATTGCCACGCTCGCAGAGGAGGATGCCGAAGCCGTCGACGCCGGGCACGAACCCGGCGATGAGGAATCCGAGGACCTCTACCAGAGCGAGTTCGACGCGGGCCTCGCCGAGGACCTCGCCGAGCAGCTCGCGGCGCTCGAGCGCGCCGAGGCGCGGCTTGCCGCCGGCACCTACGGCCTCTCGGTGGAGAGCGGCCAACCGATTCCCGACGAGCGCCTCGAGGCACTGCCCACGGCGGAGCGAACCGCCGAGGAGCAGGAAGAGCTCCGCGGCCGTCGCTAGCCGGAGGGGCCAACCCCTCGACCGGGGGCCGCTGCTAGGGCCCCCGGTGAGAGGATCGGTGCGTCGAGCGTCAGGCGCGGGTCAGCGCGTCGGCGACTATGCCGGCGTGGTCGAAGGCGAGCTCCGGCAGCCCCTCGAGCGGAAACCAGCGCGCCTCGCGTGCGTCGTCGCCACCGGCCACACGCCCGGCGCGATGCAGGCGCGCAAGGTAGACGACCGACACAGTCCATCCGCGGGGGTCGCGCCCGGGCGTGTCATAGACGCCGAGCAACTCCATGGTGCCAACTCGCAGACCGGTCTCCTCCCGGAGCTCCCTTGGCGCGGCGTCGATGACCCGCTCGCCCTCCTCGACGAAGCCCCCGGGCAGCGCCCAGCGGCCGGCGAAGGGCGGGTTCGCGCGCTGGACGAGCAGAATGCGCGGAGTCCTGGTCCCGGTCACCAGCGCCACGACGTCGACCGTCAGCATCGGGGCGGCGGGCAGGCGGCGTGTGACCGGGGGTGTCATAGCCACAACCCTAGGCGGTGTGGAAAGGGCCGGGATTCAGCCCACCCCGACCCGATCGGCCGGCGCAGGTCGCGTTCGGGAGAATCTAAGCGCGACCGCACCAAGTTTTCTATAGGGACGTTCGGCGTCAGTTGACGCTCGAACGCCGGGGAGCGCGGTCGGGACGCGAGGACGGGATGGCATGCGAGCGGCGCTCCCCGCGCTCAAGCTCCGCACTGGCCGAGCCGATGCTCAGTGAGCGAGTGCCCAAGGGGCTCGACGGACCTCCAATGTGGACACGCACCGTTATACGCAGCCCGGGCCCCGGCGAACCCGTGGACGTGTCGAGCTGGCCGCTGCTGTGGCCGCTCAGCATCGCGGCGGCCACCGCCTTCGCGGTGCTCATCGCCCTTCACCCCGGCAACGCCGCGGGTTGGACCGCCCTCTCGGACATGGGCCAGACGCTCGCGGCGACGATCGCTGCCATCGCGTGCGCATCGCGGGCGAAAAGGGATCGCCGTGAGGGATCGCTCGCGCTGGGTCCCGAGCGGATCTGGCGCGGCTGGCGTCTGCTCGCCTGCGGGATGGCGGCGTGGGCGGTGGGGCATCTCATCCTCACCATCTGCCAGGTCGGCCTTGGAATCACGCTGAAATCACCCTCGGTCGTCGACTTCGCGCGCCTGACGTCGTCCGTCCTGGTGGCCGGCGGGCTGCTCAGCATGGTCAGGACACCGGCCGGACGGCTGTCGCACCTGCGCGGCGCCGCCGAGGGCCTGCTGATCGCCAGCGGATGCCTCCTCGTCAGCTGGTGCACGGTGATCGCGGCGGTGTCGGCGAGCAGCGGCGGCTCGACCGCCAACCAGGTCATCAACCTCGCGTACCCCGCACTCGACGCCTTCGCGCTATCGGGCGTCCTGTTCGTGGCGATGCGCGGCGGCGAAGACGTGCCCCCGGGGCTCGGCCTGCTCGGCCTCGGCATCACCTGTGTGGCGATCTCCGACTCTGCCGCCTGGTACCTGCACGCACGCAACCTCAGCTTCCCGAAGGTGAGCCCGATCGACATCGGATGGGTCGTGGGCTTCCTCGTGATCACGCTGGCCGCCGGCCAGCGCCAGCGACCGCGAAGTTGGGGGCGAAGACTGGCGGACGGCTTCCTCACACCCGGGCTGCCCACCATTCCGGCCCTGGTCGGCATCGTGACGGCCCTGGTGTGGTGGTTCAGCGGCAGGAACCTCGGACCACCGGGAGTCCTGTTGTCGATTAGCGCGGCGCTCGTGCTGCTCGCCCTGCTGCTGCAACTGATAGGGGTCTATGAGAACCACGCCCTCACAACCGATCTGGAGCGCCGAGTGCAGCAGCGCACCGCCGAGCTGCGAGTGACCGAGAGCTACTACCGCGCTCTGGTGCAGAACTCCTCGGACGTCATCACGGTGGTCGACTCGGACCTCGTCATCCGCTACGTGAGCGACTCGATGGAGGACATCTACGGGCACAAGCCGGAGGATCTCGTGGGGCAGTCTCTCGAGATCGTGACGGGCGGCCCGGGCGTCCTGACCGACGCGCTCAGGCGGGCACTGTCTCAGTCCGCCCCTGTCTCGGGGGTGGACTGGGAGCTGACCGACGCGACGGGTCGGGTCCGGCATGCGCAATCGGCGATCACCAACCTGGTCGAGGACGCGAACGTCGGTGCCCTCGTGATCAACACGCGCGACGCCACCGACCAGGTCGCGCTGCAGCACCAGCTGCGCCACCAGGCGTTCCACGACCCCCTCACGGGCCTGGCCAACCGCGCCCTGCTGACCGACAGGGCCGAACACGCGCTCATGCGCTCCGCGCGCTCCGGCGCAACCGTGGCCGTGCTGCTCGTCGACCTCGACAGCTTCAAGTCGGTCAACGACAGCCTCGGCCACCAGGTCGGCGACATCGTTCTGTGCGAGGTCGCCCGCCGTCTGGAGTCGCTGGTCCGCAGCGAGGACACGGTCGCACGCCTGGGAGGGGACGAGTTCGTCATCCTCATCGACGATGTGAGCGGCCTCGAGGAGCTGAACGCACTGGCCGAGCGCGTGTGCGACGTTCTGCGCCCGCGCATCACCCTGCCGGACTGGGAGTACGCCGTCACCGCGAGCGTCGGCATCGCCGTGGGATCCGCCGCGGAGGTCGACGTGCACGACCTGCTGCGCGATGCGGACACCGCGATGTACGTCGTCAAGACGAACGGCAAGGACGCCGCGAAGCTGTTCGCCCCCACGATGCACGAGCACGCACACGAACGCTTCCGGCTGCAGGTCGACCTGCGCGAAGCGCTGGAGCGCTCCGAGCTGCTCCTCTTCTACCAGCCGATCTTCGAGATGGTCGACGGGCGCCTGAAGGGCTTTGAGGCGCTCGTCCGCTGGAGCCATCCCACACGGGGCCTGATCGCGCCCGAGCGATTCATTCCGCTGGCCGAGGAGAGCGGGCTGATCGTTCCCGTCGGCCGGTGGGTGATGCACGAGGCCATTCGCCAGCTCGCGGCGTGGGATGCCCGTCACGAGAGCGCCCGCTCGCTGTCGATCTCGGTGAACGTCTCCACCGTCCAGCTCGCCGCACCGAGCATCGTGCGCGACGTGCAGAGCGCGCTCGCGCAGGCGGGCATCGCGCCGGAGCGGGTCGTGCTCGAGGTCACCGAGGGCTCGCTCGGCAGGGATGCCGAGCGGACGATCGAACTGCTCCACGAACTCAAAGGGCTCGGTGTGCGCATCGCGATCGACGACTTCGGCACCGGCTACGCCTCCCTGTCGCACCTCCAACGCTTGCCCGTCGACATCCTCAAGGTCGACCGCAGCTTTGTCACCGCGCTTGATGAAGGGGGCAAAAGCCGCGAGCTGCTCGAGGCGATCCTCGGCGTCGGACAGGCTCTGTCGCTCGTCGTGGTGGCCGAGGGCATCGAAGCACAGAGTCAGATGACTGCCCTGCACGAGATGGGCTGCGAAATGGCCCAGGGATTCCTGGTCGGCAAGCCGAGCCCCGCCGAGGTCGCGGAGAGCCTGCTCGCCGGTGGCCCGCCGTCGATGCGCGTGCGCGCCACCGACAGCTCGGTGGGCTCATAAGAGAAACGGCGCCGCCGCCCCGAAGGGAGCGGCGGCGCCGTTCGCGCTAACCCTGTGTTGCTGTGGCCAATCTCGTATCGGCCGCCGTCATCACGCCTTCGGGCACAGCGGGTTGGCGGGTACTCCTTCGCATGGGTTGGGCATCGTCTGCTGCGGCGGCGGAGCCGGCTGACCCACCGAGTGCCTCGCTTCGGATTCCCCTTTCAGCTGGAGCAGGTATTCGACCGATTCCGGGAGCCCCTCCGAGCCGATGCCGCCGTATCCGGGGATCGGCGTGGTGTTGTTCTGGCAGCCCCACGTTCCCTCGATGTTCTTCGGGAACGTCGCGTCAAAGAGCCAGTTGGAGCTGACGCAGTTGTTGACCGACTGTGACGGTTCTGGACTACCGAACAGTTGGCTGTAGCCGCCGGTCAGCGTCACGTCGCCGGCGAACTGGTTCCCCTTGTAGGTCGGGTTGTAGCCGTTGTGGAGCAGCAGGTTGCCGCTGATCTTGTTCCCGGCGAGCTGGAAGAAGATCGTTTCCGGTCCCGGCGGGAATGGGTTCGGGTACTCCAGGCCGACGATCCCGTTGTTCACGTTGCCGTAGATCACGTTCTGTTCGACCAGATCGGCGTAGTCGCCCGGCAGCACGAGCCCGGTGCCCCAGATGCCTTCCGGGCCACGGCCGACGGCCGGTGCCGAGAGGTTGTTGTTGTTGGCGATGACGTTGTAGCGGATGATCGTGCAACGCGGGATCTTGGTCGACTTGATTTCGGGTGTCGGGCTGGGGTGTTCGACGTTTTCCCGGCCGCATTCGCCGTCCTGCGGCGGAGGCCCGTCGCCCGGGTTTTCGGAGTTCGGCACGATTCCGGCCGAGTTGTTGATGAAGTTAGATTTTTCGATCACGAGGCTGCCGCCCGCATTGGAGCCCGAGTAGCCAAGCGCGTTGTTTTCCATTGTCGCGTTGGAGATGCGCGCTTTGCAGTTCTGGCAGGCGCCGAGGTACATGCCGGAGTCATTGAACCCGGAGGCGTAGATGTTGTTCCAGGAGCCGTTGATCTCGTTGTTCGTGAAGATCCCGTAGCCCCCGAGAAGCCCGGTGTCATAGGCGGTCAGGTAGGAGCCGTACCAGCCTTCAGCGCCGATTTTTCCGGACTCAGAGCCGCCGTTCCACCAGATGTCGTTGCCGCACGCTTCGTCTCCGCATTCTTCGCTCTGGTCGTAGTTCTTCACCGTCAGGTTTTCCACCCAGACGTTGTTCGCTTTGTAGATTTCGATGCCGTTGCCGGCTTCTTTCTGGCCGTCGACTATCACCTTGTTGCGGTCCATGCCCCTGATCCAGATGCCGGACTGGGCGCTCGTGACCTCAACCCCCGCGAGCCGTTTCGGGTTTTCGTAATGGACCGGTTTTTCGTGGTAGGTACCAGGTTCGATCAGCACCCAGTCGCCTGAGGTCGCTTCGTTGACGGCTTCCTGGATGGTCTTGTAGTAGTAGGTGTTCCCGGACGGTTTGGGCGGCGTCTTGCCCGGGCTCACGACGATGTTCACGCGCGCCGGACTGCCTCCGCCGCCTCCGCTCCACGCGGCCGCGCTCGATGCAGCGGCGCCGAACGTGGCGGCCACGATTGCCGTTATGAGCAAGTGGCGCGCTCGCATCAGGGCGCCCTTGCGAAGACTGCGATGCCAAGACACGGATGGCATGACCAGATCTCCTCCTCTGTTGGACGGCGGTAGGCGATCTTGGGGAGGTGACCGGGCCCATGAGCGAGCGGCATCCTGCTCGAACTCGATCTGCCTCGCCGACGAGGCGCGCTACCCACCCGGGATGCCCCGGGCTGCGCGAGTCTATACCTGTCCTGTGCGGAGATCAACTGTCGCGGCACGTTGTAGGGTGAGGCGCGTGGCGATGCCTTCTCGCACGGGGCGCATGGTGCTCGCGTCGAGCGCGATGGGCTATCCGCTCACGCAGCTGCTCATCCGCCGTCTCGGTCGCCGCGGCGCCGTCGTCGTGGAGACGGTGTGCGCCGCGCTGCTGGCGCGCGACCTGGCCATGCTGGCAAAAGGCACAGCTCGCCGGCTGCGTCGTGGACCGGCCCTCCTGCTGTGGCTCGAGACGGCGGCCGCGGGGGCGGCGACCCTCACCGGGGTGCCGGTGCTCCACGGGGAGGAATCGCAGCGCTCGACCCCGCTCGAGCCCCTGCGCCGGGCCGCGGTCGGTCTGCTGTTCGGCCTTCACACGTGGCGGTTCTGGATCTACCTGAAACCCGATCGGGGCCGGCGATGAGCACCCACGAGGACCCGCCGTCCCGGAAGGGCGGGCGGGTCCGTTCACCCGCCCTCCCGGCAGAGCAGCCGCCTCAGCCGACGTAGACCCGTGTCAGCGACTCGGCGACGCACACCGGCTTCTCGCCGCCCTCCCGTTCGAACGTCAGCTCGGTGGTCAGCTGCGCGCCTCCGGTGATCTCCTCCGCAGACGCCAGCTTGGCACGCATCCGCACCCTGCCGCCGACCGGCATCGGCGCGGGGAAGCGCACGCGGTTGAGCCCGTAGTTGACGCCGAAGGCGAGGCCCTCGAAGCTGAACAGTTCGTAGGAGAAGCGGGGCGCCAGCGACAGCGTGAAGTAGCCGTGGGCGATCGTCCCACCGAAGGGACTCTGCTTTGCGCGCTCGACGTCGACGTGGATCCACTGGTGGTCTCCGGTGACCTCGGCGAACTGGTCGATCGTCTCCTGTGTGACCAGCAGCCAGTCACTGACCCCCAGCTCCTTTCCTACGTGGGCTTTGATCTCGTCGAGGCCGGTGAGCGTGAGCATGAGTTCGGTGGTCCTTCCTGTCGTTGGGAGTGTCGCCTGCCAGCCCACCCGGCGGGCTGGCGTTCGAAGCGAAGCCGATGGTACGCGAGGACCCACGGCGCCGGCGGCTCGCCTGTAGGCTGCACTGCAGAGACGACGACAAGGAGCGGCCATGCCCGAGGAGACGGTGAAGTTCCTGCTATCAGAGCGCGACATACCCACGCAGTGGGTGAACCTGCTGGTCGACCTACCCGGCGAGCCGCTGCCTCCGCTCAGCCCCCAGACCCTCGAACCGGCCGGGCCCCCGGACCTCACACCGATCTTCCCGATGGGGCTCATCGAACAGGAGGTCTCCCCCGAGCCGCTGGTCGCGATCCCCGAGGAGGTCCGCGAGGCCTACAAGCTATGGCGCCCGACGCCCCTGTTTCGCGCCCGGCGCCTCGAGCGTGAGCTCGATACGCCGGCGCACATCTACTACAAGTACGAGGGGGTCTCGCCGGCCGGCTCGCACAAGCCCAACACCGCCGTGCCGCAGGCCTACGAGAACGCCCGCGCGGGCATCAGGCGCCTGACGACCGAGACCGGAGCGGGGCAGTGGGGCTCATCGCTCGCCTTCGCCTGCGCGCTGTTCGGACTCGAGTGCGAGGTGTTCATGGTGGGCTCCTCATACGATCAGAAGCCCTATCGGCGCTCGATGATGCAGACCTGGGGTGCCAGCGTGCACCGCTCGCCCAGCACGCTGACCGACTCCGGGCGGGCGCAGCAGGCCCACCCCACCGGATCGCTCGGGATCGCGATCTCTGAGGCCGTCGAGGTCGCGGCCTCGCGTGAGGACACGAACTACGCGCTCGGCTCGGTGCTCAACCACGTGCTGCTGCACCAGACCGTGATCGGACAGGAGGCGGCCGCGCAGATGGAGATGGCCGGCGAGCGCCCGGACGTTGTGATCGGCTGCGTGGGCGGCGGCTCGAACTTCGCCGGTCTCGCCTTCCCGTTCGTGCGCCAGGTGCTTCACGGGGAGACGCAGATGCGCTTCCTGGCCGCCGAGCCGACGGCCTGCCCGACGCTCACCCGCGGGGTATACCGCTATGACTTCGGCGACACGGCCGGGCTCACGCCGCTGATGCCGATGTTCACGCTCGGGCACGACTTCGTTCCCCCACCGGTGCACGCGGGCGGCCTGCGCTATCACGGCGATGCGCCGATGCTCTGCGGGCTCGTGCGCGCGGGCGTGATCGAGGCGCGCGCCTACCGCCAGAACGAGACCTTCGCCGCCGCCGTCCGCTTCGCCCGCAGCGAGGGAATCATCCCCGCACCGGAGCCCGCGCACGCCATCCGCGCCGTGATCGAAGAGGCCGAGGCGGCACGCGAGGCGGACGAGGCGCGAGTGATCCTGTTCGGCCTGTGCGGCCACGGCCACTTCGACCTGTCGGCGTATGATGCCTACCTGGCCGGCGAGCTCGAGGATCCCGAGTTCTCCGAGGAGGAAATGGACGAGGCGATCGCACATCTGCCGCAGGCACCCGCGATCGCCTGAGCGAAGCAGCGGACGCGGGGCCACGACGCGGAGCCACGCTTCAGGCAGCCCGCTCGCTCCTCTCCAGGTATCGCCTCAGGCCGCGATAGCCCTGCTCGGGCGATGTCGCCTGCTCGTAGGCGCCGGCCGTCTCGGGCCTGGCCGACGCGGCCACCAGCCCACGCATCCTGGAGGCGAAGCTCGCCTCGTCGAGCTCGCGTGCCATCTGCTCCGCCTCGTCCAGGCGCTCGCGCAGGGCCGCCAGATGGCGCTCGACGTCCTCGTAGGCGCCGAAGTGAGTGACGGCCAGAGCGCGCGGGCGCCAACGCTCGATCAGATCCAGCGAGGCGCGCCACGCCCGCAGGTCGATGTCGGGCGGCGGCGTGGGCGCCAGCACGGGCCCCTCGCCGATGCGTACTCCCGTCAAATCGCCCGTGAACGCGCGCCCGGTGGGCTCATGCAGATAGGAGACGTGATGGGAAGCGTGGCCGGGCGTGTAGGCCACATGGAAGGGGCCCACCGACTCGCCGCCGTGGAGCACCCGCAGACGCTCGGCGGGCACCGGCAACACCTCGCCCCACAGCCGCTCCATCTCCGCGCCGTACAGGCGCCCGGCGCTGTCCAGCAGCTTGGCGGGGTCGATCAGATGCGGCGCACCGCGTGCGTGCACCCACACCTCGGCGTCGGGGAAGCGCCTCAGCAGCGAGCCGCTCGCGCCCGCGTGGTCGAGATGGATGTGGGTCAGAGCGAGCACCCGCGGCGGGTGGCGCTCGAGCGCCGGGAGCAGCCGCTCAAGGCAACTGCTGGGCCCGGGGTCAACGATCACGTCGCCCACGCGCCACGCGCCGAGCACTTCTCGGCGCCCCAGATGCAGCAGGTCGATGAGCTCGGGCTCGGCGGTCGCGGGGTCGGACATGCTAGGGACCGCAGCATAAGCGCCCGGCGCGGTGGGTCTAAGATCCGCCGGGCGCCGTCCGGCGTCCAACCGCGCGAGCCGACCGCGGCCCTGCGCGAGAAAAGGAGATGATCACGTGCCCGATCGCAACCGTCGTCTGGTCTTGGCAGAGCGCCCGTCGGGGATGGTCGACGAGCGCGCGGTGCGCATGGAGGAGGAGGATGTGCCCGCGCCCGCTGCGGGCGAGGCGCTAGCGCAGGTGCGCTACCTGTCGATCGACCCGACGATCCGCACCTGGATGGACGACGCCCCCGGGTACCTTCCCCCGATTGCGATCGGCGAAGTCATCCGCAGCGGGGGCGTGGCGGAGGTCCTGCACAGCAACTGCGACTCCTACTCACCCGGACAGCTCCTGTTCGGCCTCACCGGCTGGCAGGACTACGTGATCGCCGACGACGCCGAGCGGGCGATGCAGCCGCTGCCCGAGGGGGTCTCGCCGACGACCGCGCTGGGTGTGCTCGGCATCACCGGCATGACCGCCTACTTCGGCCTGCTCGACGTGGGGCGCATCAAGGAGGGCGACACGGTCGTCGTCTCGGGAGCCGCCGGCGCGACCGGTTCGACGGTCGGGCAGATCGCGAAGATCAAGGGTGCCGGCACGGCAGTCGGGATCGCCGGCGGACCTTCGAAGTGCGCGTGGATCGTCGATGAGCTTGGCTTCGACGTCGCGATCGACTACAAGTCCTCGAACGTCTCGGAGCGCCTGCGCGAACTGTGCCCGCAGGGGATCGACCTGTACTTCGACAACGTCGGCGGCGAGATCCTCGACGCGTGCCTGGCGAACCTCGCGATGCGCGGGCGCGTGGTGCTGTGCGGGGCGATCTCCGGCTACAACGATCCCAACGCCCGCGGTCCGGCCAACTATTTGTCGCTGCTGATCAGGCGCGGGCGCATGGAGGGCTTCATCATCCTCGACTACGTGGACCGCTTCCCGCAGGCGCAAGCCGAGATGGCAGGCTGGCTGGCCTCCGGTCAGATCAAGTCCGCCGAGCACGTCGTAGAGG
>Ga0209656_10001549_pt1 | contig 15004 bp, 14 predicted proteins | sample BogFormECP12_OM2_FD_188239 | JGI IMG/M metagenome (GOLD analysis project Ga0209656, IMG submission 188239) | Bog forest soil microbial communities from Calvert Island, British Columbia, Canada - ECP12_OM2 (SPAdes) (version 2) | ecosystem: Environmental > Aquatic > Freshwater > Wetlands > Bog ... | reverse complement strand
CTGGCCGACGCCCACGATCACCGGGGTGCGGGGGTCCAGGGCCATGGCGCGGTGCAGCGTACCGGCGCTCCGCCCGGGGGTCCGGACCCGCCCGGGGGTCCAGGGGGGCCTCGGGGTCCTCGGTATGCTCGTGGCGATGGCGCCCCGGTCCCTCGACGAATGGCTGACCGACGACCCGGAGGTGGCCCGGCTGATCGGCGAGGAGATGAACCGCCAGACGTCGACCATCCAGCTCATCGCCTCGGAGAACTTCACGTCGCCGGCCGTGCTGGCCGCCTCGGGGTCGGTCCTCACGAACAAGTACGCCGAGGGGTACCCGGGCCGCCGGTACTACGGCGGCAACCAGATCATCGACGAGGTCGAGAACCTGGCCCGGGAGCGGGCCACGGCCCTCTTCGGGGCCGAGCACGCCAACGTGCAGCCCCACGCCGGGGCGAATGCCAACCTGGCCGCCTACATGGCCCTGCTCGAGCCCGGGGACACGGTCCTGGCGATGCGGCTCGACCACGGCGGGCACCTGACCCACGGGTCGCCGGCCTCGATCACGAGCCGCATCTGGCGCTTCGTCGCCTACGGGGTGACCCCGGCCGGTGACGACCCCGAGTACCCGGGCGAGGTCATCGACTTCGACCAGGTGGCGGCGCTGGCCAAGGCCGAGCGCCCCCGCCTGATCGTGGCCGGGTCGACCGCCTACTCCCGGATCATCGACCCCTATCCGTTCCGGGAGATCGCCGACTCGGTCGGAGCCCGGTTCATGTTCGACGCCGCCCACCCGGCCGGGCTCATCGCCGGCGGTGCGCACCCGAGCCCGGTCGGCGTGGCCGACGTGGTCACCTTCACCACCCACAAGACCCTGCGCGGGCCCCGGGGGGCGGCCATCCTCTGCTCGGCCGAGCTGGCCAAGAAGGTCGACAGCGCGGTCTTCCCCGGGCTCCAGGGTGGACCACTCGAGCACGTCGTGGCGGCCAAGGCGGTCGCCTTCGCCGAGGCCGCCCGGCCGGCCTTCGCCGAGTACGCGGCGGGCGTCGTCGCCAACGCCCGGGCGCTGGCCGCCGCCCTCACCGACCAGGGCTTCCGGATCGTCTCGGGCGGGACCGACAACCACATGCTGCTGGTCGACCTGCGGCCGTTCGACGAGGAGCTGACCGGCAAGGTGGCCCAGGAGGTCCTCGACCGATCCGGCATCACCTGCAACCGCAACACGATCCCCGACGACCCCCGCTCGCCCTTCGTCACCTCGGGACTGCGCCTGGGCACGGCGGCCGAGACGACGGCCGGGATGGGGACGTCCGAGATGGCCGTCATCGCCGGGCTGATCGGCACCACGTTGCGCCACCGGGAGGACCAGGGCGCGCTCGACGAGGTGCGGCGCCAGGTGGGCCGACTGTGCGCCGAGTTCCCGCCGTACCCGGGCCTGGGCGAGCCGGCGGTCACCGGGGCTGCCGGGGCCGGCTGACCCCGGGGTCAGGCCGGGCCGACTCATGCCACCCGTCGGTTGGTACGCCGTGGTGCTGGTGGTGGCGGCCGTGGTGACGGCGGCCGTCACCTGGCCGGCCCGCTGGCTCTCGATCAGGGTCGGCTACGTCGCCGTCCCCGGGGACCGCACCGTGCACCAGCGCACGACCCCCTACGGGGGCGGGGCGGCGATGTTCCTGGGCTTCTTGGTGGCCATGATGGTGGCGGCCGTCATCCCCGCCCTGCGCCCGGTCTTCGCCAGCTCGTCGGAGCCCCTCGGCGTGGTCCTGGCGGCGGCGGCCATCTTCGCCGTCGGGCTCATCGACGACGTGCGGGAGATGTCGGCACCGGCCAAGATCGCCGGCCAGGTCCTGGCGGCCAGCGTCCTCTACTTCATGGGCGTCACCATGTACCAGTTCAAGGTGCCCCTGGCCGGGTTCATCGTGCTCAGCCCCGGGGTGGTGCCGCTCATCACCGCCCTGTGGGTCATCGCCATCACCAACGCCGTCAACCTGATCGACGGCCTCGACGGGCTGGCCGCCGGGGTGGTGGCCATCGGCGGCGGGGCGCTGGCCGTCTACGGCCTGCGCCTCATGGACCAGGGCCTGCTGCCGCCGGACAACGTGGGCCCGCTGGTGGCGGCGATCGCCTGCGGGGTCTGTCTGGGCTTCCTCCCCTTCAACTTCCACCCGGCCAAGGTCTTCATGGGCGACGCCGGGGCCCTGTTCCTGGGGCTGTTGATGTCGGCCTCGACGATGGTCATCGGGGGCCGCACCCCGCCGACCAGCGGGGTCACCTACTTCTTCTTCGCCCCCCTGTTCATCCCGTTCTTCATCCTGGCGGTCCCGCTCATCGACATGGCCTTCGCCTTCGTCCGCCGGACGGCCCGGGGTGGCCAGTTCCACACGCCCGACAAGGACCACATCCACCACCGGCTGCTCCGGCTCGGGCACGGCCACCGCCGCAGCGTGGTCATCTTGTGGACGTGGACGGCGCTGCTGTCGGCGTTCGTCCTGACCCCGCTCTTCGTCCGCGGCGTGAACGTCATCATCCCCTTCGGGGCGGCCGCCCTCGTGATCGGGCTCTACACCCTCTTCCACCCGGACCTGCGGCGCCGGGACAAGGAGGCGCCGGCCGGCTCGGGGCCCGAAGCGCCCGCCGCCGCCCCCGACGCCCCGGTGCCCGGACCCGCCCGCCCGGCGGCGACGCCCGGGCCGCCCGACGACCTCACCCCGGTGGCCGACGGGACCCCCGACCCCGGGCCCGGGACCACCGTGGTCGCCGGTCGCCCGGAGGGCGCGACGGGGTGACCTGGGTCCTCCGAGCAGGCCCGGGCGGTTTTGCCGTCCGGGAGGCCGGGATGCGATGATTACCGGCGTGTTAAATCCCCGCTCGCCCCGCCGGGTGCCGCCGCCGGCGGCCCGCCGGGCGTGCCGCGGCGTGAGCCTGGCGTGATCTCAGGACCCTGGATTGAAGCTTCGCAGCCCGATCTCTTCTGACGCGGGCCCGGCCCGGTATGGCGGAGACCCCACCCCACACGCCCGACCCGGGTCCACCGCCGGGTCCTGGGCACGACCCGACGCTGGGCGATTTCTTCTTCCTCGGGACGGCCGCCGCGATCTGCGTGATCGCCGGCGGGGGGATCGGGTATGCCCTGGACTCGTGGCTGAACACGTCCCCGTGGCTGAGCTTCGCCGGACTGGCCTTCGGGATCACCGCCGCCGTGATGCTCGTCGCCGAACGGGTCCGCCGCTCGCTGTAGGCCCCCAGGCCGCCTGAGGGAACGGACGGCACCGTGTTCGCCAACATCTCGCTCCCCGACATCGCCACCGTCTCCCGGCGCACCGTCATCGCCGCCGTGATCTTCGGGGCGCTGGGCCTGGTCGTCTGCCTGGTGCTCAACGCCGTCCTGGTCGGGATCGGCTTGTGCATCGGGATCGCCCTCGGCCTGGTCAACTTCCGCATGGTCCAGGCCTCGGTGGCCAAGGTGGGCCAGCGGGAGGTCGAGAACAAGCGGCGGCCGCTCGCCCTCAACACCCTGACCCGGCTCGGCATCATCACGGTGATCGCCCTCGGCCTCCTCTTCTTGAACTTCGACCTGGCCTTCGGGGTCCTGGCCGGCCTGGCCGCCTTCCAGCTCCTGCTCCTCATCAACGTCTCGCGTTCGATGTACAAGGCGGTCGGGACGACCGGTCTCGGCCTCGGGGGCCTGAGCGGGGCCTTCTCGGTCCTCGACGACGAGGACGACGTCATCGACGTCGAGGCGGCCGAGGGGTCACCGCCGACCACCGGCGTGCTCGAGCCGGTGCCCGACGACCCGGCCGACGGGGCCTGACCGTGGTCAACCCCGTCGCCCTCCTCGGCGCCGACATCACCGTCGGCGAGCACGTCGCCCGCAAGGTCGGCCCCTTCACGTTCAACCTCGACACCATCTGGCCGACGCTCTTGGCCGCCGCCCTGGTGGCCCTCATGGCCTGGGTGCTGCACCGCAAGTCGACCAGCGGAGTGCCCGGAAAGTTCCAGCTCGTCTGGGAGATGGGGGTCGAGGTCGTGACCCGTCAGGTCGAGGGGACGATGGGTGAGCGCGGTCTTATGGTCGTGCCCCTGGCGATGTCGCTCTTCGTCTTCATCTTCTTGTGCAACTTCTTCGAGATCGTCGGGCTCGGGAGCCGCTACGAGTGGCTGGCCGTACCCAACGCCGACATCAACCTGCCCCTGGCCATGGCGGTCCTGGTGATCGTCCTGGTCCACTGGAACTCGGTGCGGGTCCGGGGGGCCCGGGGCTACCTCCACCACTACGTGGCTCAGCCCTTCCCACCCGTCCTCCTCCCCTTCAACATCTTCATCAACGTCGTCGAGGAGATCGCCAAGCCGGTCACCCTGGCCCTGCGGCTCTTCGGGAACCTGTTCTCCGGGGCGCTCATGCTGGCGCTGATCGCCGCCCTCGGCGCCTGGACGATCGCCCACTTCCACGTCGGCTACCTGGCCACGCTGATCGCCTCGATCATCTGGAAGCTGTTCGACGTCTTTCTCATCGGGCCGATCCAGGCCTTCATCTTCGCCCTGCTCACCGTCTTGTACTTCGACACCGCCATGCAGGTCGAGCCGTCGCACTGAGCGGGGCGCGGCGCGACCTGGGGCCACCTGGTCCCCACCAATCACGCAAAGGAGAGAGCACCAAATGGCAGACACGACGCAGCAGGCGATCCAGCTCGCCGGGGCCATGGTCGGCGGCGGGATCGCGCTCGGTGGCGGCGCCGTCGGTGCGGCCATCGGCGACGGCCTGGCCGGCAACGCCACCATCGCAGGCGTGGCCCGCCAGCCCGAGGCGCAGGGGCGCCTGTTCACGATCATGTTCCTGACGGTGGGGCTGGTGGAGGCGATGTACTTCATCAACCTGGCCTTCACCGCCCTGTTCATCTTCTCCCTGGCGAAGAAGTAGTCCTTGTCCCGTCGCCGCCCCGGCCGCCTCGGTCGGGACGGCCCGAGCGCACCCCCGAGCGAGGCTGACCCCCAGATGCCCATCGCAACCAGCAACTTCCTCGTCCCGAACGGCACGTTCATCGTCGAGCTGATCGCCTTCGTCCTGGTGCTGGCGATCGTGGCCAAGTACGCCCTGCCCCCGGTCAACAAGGCCCTGAGCGAGCGCCAGAACCTGATCCGGGGCGAGCTGGAGGCGGCCGACGAGGCCAAGGCCGACGCCGAGGCGGCCGACCACGAGCGCCGGGAGACCCTCGAGCACGCCCGCCAGCAGGCCCGCGAGATCGTCGAGCAGGCCAGCCGGACGGCCGAGACCGTGCTGGCCGAGGGTCACGCCCGGGCCTCGGCCGAGCACGACCGGATCGTCGGCAGCGCCACCGCCGAGATCGACCTGGCTCGCCAGCGGGCCGTCGAGGAGGCGGCCAGCCGGATCGGCGAGCTCGTCCTCGACGTGGTGGAGCGGATCATCGGGCGAGAGGTCGACGCGGCGGCCCACCGAGACCTGATCGACGAGGCCATCGAGGCGCTCTCGAGCGAGGCCGGCACCGGCGGGGCCTCGGCCGGGGCGGCCAGCCGCTCGTGAACCCCGCCCTCGAGGGGTATGCGGCAGCCGTCGTCGGGGCGACGCCGGCCGACGGGCGGTCCGCGTTGGCCACCGACCTGGCCGCCGTCAGTCGGCTCTTCGACGACAACGTCCAGCTCCGCTCGGCGCTGACCGACACCTCGATCCCCGGACCGGCACGCCGCGCCGTGCTCGTGGACCTGCTCGACGGGCAGGTCGGCGAGCCGGCCCGACGGGCGGCCGGGTTCGCCGCCCAGGCGGTGTCGGCCACCGAGATCCCGACCGCCCTCGACTGGCTGGCCCACCGGGCCTACCGGGTGGCCGAGGGCGAGGCCGTGACCGAGGAGCCGCTCGGGCACATGGCCGCCCGGCGCCGGGTGGGGGGCTTTGCCAGCGCCCTCTTCGAGGGACTCGACACCGCCGCCCTCGAGGAGATGGAGGACGAGCTGTTCCGCTTCGCCCGGACGGTTGACGCGACCCCCGAGCTGCGGTCGGCCCTGACAGACCGCGAGCTCCCCCTCGAGCTGCGCCAGGGCGTCGTCCACGACCTGCTCTCGTCCAAGGTCCAGCCGGCCACCGTCGCCCTGGTCGACTACGTGCTGGCCGGTGGGCGCCCCCGCGACGTCGTCGGCACGCTCGAATGGCTGGTCGAGCAGACGGCGGCCGCCCGGGGGTGGCGGGTGGCCCGGGTGCGCTCGGCGGTCGAGGTCGAGGACGACCAGCGCCAGGAGCTGGCCGCCACCATCTCGGCCATGGTCGGGGCGCCGGTGGACGTCGAGGTGGTGATCGAGCCGGCGCTCATCGGGGGGGCGGTGGTCCAGATCGGCGACCTCCAGGTCGACGCCAGTGCCCGAGGGCGCCTCGACAACCTTCGTGAGCACTTGACGACCAGCGCCTGGCAGGAGCGGGGCGCCGTCTTCGAGGGACAAGACATCGAGGCAGAAGGAGCACGTTGATGGCAGAGCTGACGATCGGCGCCAGCGAGATCACCGACGCCCTGCGCCGGCACGTGGCCGACTACACGCCGGCCGTCGGGGCCGAGCAGATCGGGCGCATCGTCGAGGTGGGGGACGGGATCGCCCGGGTGTCGGGGCTGCCGCGCGCCGCGGTGAACGAGCTGCTCGAGTTCGAGGACGGCACGCTCGGGCTGGCCCTCAACCTCGACGAGGAGACGATCGGGGCGGTGGTCCTCGGGTCGGTCGACTCGCTCGAAGAGGAGCAGGTCGTCAAGGCGACCGGGAACATCCTGTCGGTGCCGGTGGGCGACGGCCTGCTGGGCCGGGTGGTCAACGCCCTCGGCGAGCCGATCGACGGCAAGGGCCCGATCGCCAGCAGCGAGACCCGCCGCCTCGAGGTGCAGGCGCCGGGGATCGTGGCCCGCCAGCCGGTGTCCGAGCCCATGCAGACCGGGATCAAGGCGATCGACGCCATGACGCCGATCGGGCGCGGCCAGCGCGAGCTGATCATCGGCGACCGCAAGACCGGCAAGACGACGGTGGCCGTCGACACGATCCTGAACCAGCGCGGCCAGGGCGTGAAATGCATCTACGTCGCCATCGGCCAGAAGGGCTCCTCGGTGGCCCAGACGGTCAAGACCCTGGCCGACCACCAGGCGCTCGACTACACGGTCGTGGTGGCGGCGCCGGCGTCGGACTCGGCCCCGTTCAAGTACCTGGCCCCCTACGCCGGGTGCGCCATGGGCCAGCACTGGATGGAGCACGGCGAGGCGGCCCTCATCGTCTACGACGACCTGTCCAAGCAGGCGGAGGCGTACCGGCAGATCTCCCTCCTCCTGCGGCGCCCGCCGGGCCGCGAGGCGTACCCCGGCGACGTCTTCTACCTCCACAGCCGGCTCCTCGAGCGGGCGGCCAAGCTCTCCGACGAGCTCGGCGGCGGGTCGCTGACCGCCCTGCCGATCATCGAGACCAAGGCCGGCGACATCTCGGCCTACATCCCGACCAACGTCATCTCGATCACCGACGGCCAGGTGTTCTTGGAGTCCGACCTCTTCTACGCCGGGGTCCGCCCGGCCATCAACGTCGGCCAGTCGGTGAGCCGGGTGGGCGGCGCCGCCCAGATCAAGGCGATGAAGCAGGTCTCGGGGACGCTCAAGATCGACCTGGCCCAGTTCCGGGACCTCGAGTCCTTCGCCACGTTCGGGTCCGAGCTCGACAAGGTCTCCCAGGCCCAGCTCGACCGGGGCTATCGGCTGACCGAGCTGCTCAAGCAGCCCCAGAACGCCCCGGTGCCGGTCGAAGAACAGGTCCTCGTCATCTACGCCGGGACCAACGGATGGACCGACGACGTGCCCGTGGTCGACGTCCGACGGTTCGAGACCGAGGTCCGCGAGTACTTCCGGGCCAGCCACCGGGACCTGCTCGACCACATCGCCACCACCGGGACGCTGCCCGACACGGGTGCCCTCGACGACGGGCTGACCAAGTTCCTCGAGGGCTTCGACACGGGCTCGGTGCCGTGAGCGCACCGGACGGGCGGAGGGCCTGAGCGGTGGCCGGAGGACGTGAGCGGGAGCTGCGGGGCCGGATCCGCAGCGTGCAGGCGACGAAGAAGATCACCCGGGCCTTCGAGCTCATCGCCGCCTCCCAGATCGTGCGCGCCCAGCAGCGGATCGCCGCCAACCGGCCCTTCCGCGAGGGGATGGCCCGGATCGTGGTCGAGGCGGCCCTGGCCGACCCCCAGGCCGCCCAGAAGCTGTTGACCCTGCCCGAGGAGCTGCGCTCGGTCGGGGTGGTGGCGGTGGTCGGCGACCGCGGCCTCTCGGGCGCCTACAACTCCTCGGCGCTGCGGGCCACCGAACGCCTGCTCGTGGACCTCGGGCGGCGCCAGATCGAGCCCCGGCTCTACACGGTGGGCAAGAAGGCCCAGTCGTACTTCCGCTTCCGCCGCCAGCCGGTCGAGCGCGCCTTCGTCGGGATGAGCGACCGGCCCACCTTCGGCCAGGCACGCGAGGTGGCCAACGCCGTCTCGGCGCCGTTCATGGCCGGCGAGACCGAGCAGGTCCTCCTCGTCTCGACCCGGTACTTGTCGGCCGGGCGCCAGGTGGTCGAGACCCGCCAGCTCCTCCCGCTCGAGGACCCGAACCGGGCCGGCGAACCGGGGGCGGACGGCGCCGAGGCCGACGGGGCCGGGAGCGACCGGACGCCGGTGGCGACCGGGGCCGACGACGGGCGGGCCTCCGGCGGCTACACGGAGTTCGAGCCCGACGTGGAGTCCCTGCTCGGCGAGCTCACCCCGCGCGCCGTCGAGTCCGAGATCTTCGCCGCGCTCCTCGAGGCCTCGGCCTCCGAGCACACGGCCCGCCAGCGGGCCATGGCGGCGGCCACCGAGAACGCCGACGAGCTCATCCGCACCTACAGCCGCATCATGAACCGTGAGCGGCAGGATTCCATCACCACCGAGATCATGGAGATCGTGGGCGGCGCCGAGGCGCTGCGCGCCTCGAAGGGAGCTTGACCAGATGACGACAACCGCACCCGACGTCGCCCGACCCGGGCCCGGCGCCCTCGAGGAGGGCCGGGTGGTGGCCATCGCCGGCCCGGTCGTCGACGTCGAGTTCCCGCCCCACGCCCTGCCCGAGATCAACCACGCCGTCGAGATGGACCTCGACCTCGAGGGGACCACGCTGACGGTGACGGCCGAGGTGGCCCAGCAGATCGGCGAGGGCCGGGTCCGCTGCGTGTGCATGCAGGCGACCGACGGGCTCGTGCGCGGCACCCCGGTGCGCAACACCGGCCGCGGCATCACGGTGCCGGTCGGGCCGGTCGTCCTCGGCCACGTGTTCAACGTGCTCGGCCAGCCGCTCGACACCGACGACATCGGTCCGGTCGAGGAGCGCTGGGAGATCCACCGCGACCCGCCCGAGTTCGACCAGCTCGAGCCGCGCAGCCAGATGTTCGAGACCGGGATCAAGGTCATCGACCTCCTCGAGCCCTACGTGCTCGGCGGCAAGATCGGCCTCTTCGGGGGGGCCGGGGTGGGCAAGACCGTCCTCATCCTCGAGATGATCAACCGGGTGGCCACCAACCACGGCGGCGTCTCGGTCTTCGCCGGGGTGGGCGAGCGCACCCGCGAGGGCACCGACCTGTGGATCGAGATGAAGGAGTCCGGCGTCATCGAGAAGGCCGCCCTCGTGTACGGCCAGATGGACGAGCCGCCGGGGGTGCGGCTGCGGGTGGGCCTCTCGGGCCTGACCATGGCCGAGTACTTCCGCGACGTCCAGAACCAGGACGTGCTGCTCTTCATCGACAACATCTTCCGGTTCGTCCAGGCCGGCTCGGAGGTCTCGACCCTCCTCGGCCGGATGCCCTCGGCCGTCGGCTATCAGCCGACGCTGGCCGACGAGATGGGCGAGCTCCAGGAGCGGATCACCTCGACCCGGGGCCACTCGATCACCTCGGTGCAGGCGGTCTACGTGCCGGCCGACGACTACACCGACCCGGCGCCGTTCACCACCTTCACCCACCTCGACGCCACGACCGAGCTGTCCCGCCAGATCGCCGCCCTCGGCATCTACCCGGCGGTGGACCCGCTCGCCTCGACGTCGAACATCTTGACCCCCGAGATCGTCGGCGACCGCCACTACAACGTGGCCCGGCGGGTCCAGAGCGTGCTGCAGCGGTTCCGCGAGCTCCAGGACATCATCGCCATCCTCGGCCTCGACGAGCTGTCCGAGGAGGACCGGGTCACCGTGTCGCGCGCCCGCAAGATCCAGCGCTTCTTGTCCCAGCCCTTCAACGTGGGCGAGGTCTTCACCGGCCTCAAGGGCGTGACGGTGCCGGTGCAAGAGACCGTCGAGTCCTTCGAGGCCCTGGTCGACGGCGAGCTCGACGACGTGCCCGAGCAGGCCTTCCTCAACGTGGGTGGCGCCGAGTCGGTCCTCGAGAAGGCCCGGTCGCTCGAGTCGGGCGCCGACTGATGCCCGACGGCATCTTCCCGGTCGAGGTGGTCACGCCCGAGGCCGCCCTGGTCGACGGGACGGCCAGCGCGGTCGTCCTCCGCAGCTCCGACGGCGACCTGACGGTGCTCGACGGGCACACCGCCCTCGTGACCGACGTGGTGCCCGGCGAGGTGCGGATCGAGCAGGCCGACGGGAGCACGCTGGCGCTGGCCGAGCACGGCGGCTTCCTCTACGTCGATACCTCCCCGGGGGCCGCCGAGCGGGCCGAGGGCACGGCCGGGCCGGCCGAGGGGGCGCCGGCCGGCCTGTCCACCCGGGTGACCCTCCTGTTCGGGGTGGCCGAGCTGGCCGACCAGATCGACGTGGCCCGGGCCCGGGCCGCGCGCGACCGGGCCACCGCCCGCCTCGACGAGGTGCGCGCCGCCGGGCGGGGCACGACCGAGCCGGGCGCCGAGGGGGTGCTGAGCGAGACCGACCTCGAGATGGCCGAGCTGGCCGCCGCCCTGCGCCGGGCCGAGGTCCGCCTCGAGGTGACCGGGGAGACCTCCGGTTAACGGCGACGTCGCCCACCGCGCCCACCGGGCGCCGGCCGGTCGTTCAGGAGAATTCGATCGAGCTGAACTCGGCCAGCTTGTGCAGGGGGTGCATGGCGTCGACCTGGCGCAAGGTGCCCGAGCGCGAGCGCATCACGAGCGACTGGGTGGTGGCCCCGACATCGTGGTAGCGCACGCCCTGGAGCAGCTCGCCGTCGGTGATCCCGGTGGCGGCGAAGAAGCAGTTGTCCCCCCGGACCAGGTCCTCGGTGGTCAGCACGGCGTCGAGGTCGTAGCCGGCGGCCTCGGCGGCCCGGCGCTCGTCGTCGTCACGGGGCCACAGGCGGCCCTGGAGCTCGCCGCCGATGCACTTGAGGGCGGCCGCCGCCAGCACCCCCTCGGGGGTCCCCCCGACCCCGAAGAGGACGTCGGCTCCCGACATGTCGGCCCGACCGGCGGCGATGGCCCCCGCCACGTCACCGTCGGTGATGAGGCGGATGCGGGCCCCCGACGCCCGCACCTCGGCGATCAGGTCCTCGTGGCGGGGCCGGTCGAGGATGACGGCGGTCAGGTCCCGCACCGGCTTGCCGAGCGCCTTGGAGAGCGCCTCGAGGTTCTCGGTCGGCGGGCGGCGGATGTCGACCGCCCCTTTGCCGCGTGGGCCGACCGCCACCTTCTCCATGTAGACGCACGGCCCGGGGTCGAACATCGTGCCCCGCTCCGAGACGGCGATGACGGCCAAGGCCCCGCCCCGACCCGTCGCCGTCAGGGTGGTGCCGTCGATCGGGTCGACGGCGATGTCGGTCTCGGGCGGCGAGCCGTCCCCGATGTGCTCGCCGTTGAACAGCATCGGGGCGTTGTCCTTCTCGCCCTCGCCGATCACGACCACGCCGTCCATCGAGACGGTCTGGAGGACCACCCGCATGGCGTTCACGGCCGCCTGGTCGGCACCCTCCTTGTCGCCGCGGCCCATCCACCGGCTGGCCGCCATGGCGGCGGCCTCGGTCACCCGGACGAGCTCGAGGGCGAGGTTGCGGTCGGGGGCCTCGGGTTGGCGTGCCACGTCGACGCCAGACTAACCGGGACCGGCCGGACCGACCGCCGACGGCGGGAATCTCCCAGGTGACGACCGGCGGCGGCGATACTGGCGCGATGGGACGGTTCATCGTGGCCCCGAACGGCCCGCTGGCGGGGACGATCGAGGCGGGCGGCGCCAAGAACTCGGCGCTCAAGCTCATGGCGGCATGCCTGCTGGCCGAGGGTCGCCACGTCCTGTCCAACGTGCCGCGCATCGTCGACGTCGACATCATGGCCGAGGTGCTCGAGGCGCTCGGGGCGACGGTCACCCGCCTCGCCGACGGCGACCTCGTGATCGACACCCCGTCGTGCGACGACCTGGTCCCCGAGGCCCCCTACGACCTGGTGGAGCGGATGCGGGCATCGGTGGTCGTCCTCGGGGCGCTGCTGGCCCGGTGCGGGCACGCCCGGGTCTCGATGCCCGGCGGCGACGACTTCGGCCACCGTCCCATCGACATCCACCTCAACGCCCTCTCGGCCATGGGCACGACCTTCGTGACCCGTCACGGCTACGTCGAGGGGACCGTCGGGGCCCCGGGCGGGACGGAGCGCCTGGTCGGGACGCGGGTCGTCCTCGAGTACCCGAGCCACACCGCCACCGACAACCTGCTCATGGCGGCCGCCCTGGCCAAGGGGACGACGGTCATCGAGAACGCGGCGCGCGAGCCGGAGGTGTGCGACCTGGCCGCCTGCCTCAACGCCATGGGCGCCGACGTGCGCGGGGCGGGCACGTCGCGTATCGAGGTCGAGGGAAAAGACGAGCTCTCGGCGGCCCGGCACCGGGTCATCCCCGACCGGGTGGTGGCCGCCTGCTACCTGGCCGCCGCCGGGCTGGCCGGCGGTGAGGTGGTGGTGGCCGACGCCCGCCCCGACCACATGGAGATGCTGCTGCGCAAGCTGTCGGCCATGGGGGTCCACCTCGAGCAGACGCCCGACGGGCTGCTCGCCGCGTCGGACGGGCGGCTGCACTCCTCGGACGTGGCCACCCTGCCCTACCCCGGGGTGGCCACCGACTACCAGCCGTTCCTGGTCACCATGCTGGCGGTGGCCGACGGGGTGGGGATCGTCACCGAGAACCTCTTCTACGGGCGCTTCCGCTACGTCGACGAGCTGCGCCGCATGGGCGCCGACATCCGGACCGAGGGGCACCACGCGGTGGTGCGCGGCGTGGCGCGCCTGTCGGGGGCCCCGGTGCGGGCCCCCGACATCCGGGCCGGGGCGGCGCTCGTCCTGGCCGGCCTGGTGGCCGACGGGGAGACCGAGGTCAGCGGGGCCCACCACGTCGACCGGGGCTTCGAGGACCTGGCCGCCTCGCTCCGCTCGCTCGGGGCCAAGGTCGAGCGGCGGTGACGACCCGGTTGGCCCGCCGGGTCGAGGACCTCCTGGGCGAGGCGGCCGCCGGCGACCAGGGGGCGCTGGCCCGCCTGCTCTCGGCGGTCGAGCGGGGCGGGGGCCCGATGCGCGAGGTGGCCGCCCTCTCCTACCGCACCCCGCCGCCGTACACGCTCGGCCTGACCGGGGCGCCGGGTGCCGGCAAGTCGACGCTGACCGACCGCCTCATCGGGACGGCCCGCCGGGGGTGGCCGGCCGGCCCCGACGGCCAACCGGGCGAGCCGGTCGACCGTCTGGCCGTGCTGGCCGTCGACCCGACGTCGCCGTACACCGGCGGGGCGATCCTGGGCGACCGGGTGCGCATGCGGTCCCACGAGGACGACCCGGGCGTCTTCATCCGCTCGATGGCCACCCGCGGGCACCTCGGCGGCCTGGCCCTGGCCCTGCCCGACGCCGTCCGCCTGCTCGGGGCGGCCGGTGTCCCCCTGGTCGTGATCGAGACGGTGGGGGTCGGGCAGATGGAGGTCGAGGTGGCCTCGGCCGCCGACACCACGGTCGTCCTGGTCACCCCGGGATGGGGTGACTCGATGCAGGCCAACAAGGCCGGGCTGCTCGAGGTGGCCGACGTGTTCGTCGTGAACAAGGCCGACCGGCCCGGCACCCGGGAGGCCCGCCGCGACCTCGAGCAGATGCTCGACCTGTCGCACCTCGACGAGTGGCGTCCGCCGGTGCTCGAGACGGTGGCCTCGACCGGCGAGGGCGTCGACGAGCTGTGGTCGGCGGTGGGCGCCCACCGCAGCCACCTGACGGACACCGGTCGACTCTCGGCCCGGCGGGCGGCCCGCCTCGAGGCGGAACTGGCCCGGGTGGTCGAGGCGGCGCTGGCCGCCCGGGTCCACGGGCTGGCCGGCGGGGAGGCGTTCGCCGAGGCGGCGCGGGCCCTGGCCGAGCAACGCACCGACCCCTACGGCGCCACCGACCGGCTGCTGGCCGACGTCGCCGGCGCCGAGTGACCCGGGCGGCGGCGCGGTGGCGGAGGTGCCGCGCCGGGCCGCGGTCGGGTACCGTTCCACGGTCGAGTACCGGCGGGGAGGGGCGAGCCATGGCTGACGACAGACCCGTGACCCTGGAGCAGCGCGAGGACGGGGTGGCGCTGATCCGCCTCGACCGGCCCAAGGCCAACGCCCTGTCGACCGAGGTGCTGGCCCAGCTGCGGGCGGTGGTCGAGCGCCTGGCCGACGAACCGCCGGGGGCGGTGGTCATCTGGGGCGGCGACCGGATCTTCGCCGCCGGCGCCGACATCAAGGAGCTGGTCGGCACCCCGCCCGAGACCGTCGTCGCCACGTTCCACGCCGCCTTCAACGCCATCGCCTCGCTGCCTCGGGTGACCATCGCCGCGGTCAACGGGTACGCGCTGGGCGGCGGGTGCGAGCTGGCCCTCGCCTGCGACCTGCGGATCTGTGCCGAGGACGCGGTGTTCGGGCTGCCCGAGATCACCCTCGGGCTGATCCCCGGCGGCGGGGGCACCCAGCGCCTGGCCCGCCTGGTCGGGGTGGGCCGGGCCAAGGAGCTCGTCTTCACCGGCCGCCAGGTCACGGCGGACGAGGCGCTGGCCATCGGGCTCGTGAACAAGGTGGTCTCGCAGAC
>Ga0209656_10001547_pt1 | contig 15029 bp, 11 predicted proteins | sample BogFormECP12_OM2_FD_188239 | JGI IMG/M metagenome (GOLD analysis project Ga0209656, IMG submission 188239) | Bog forest soil microbial communities from Calvert Island, British Columbia, Canada - ECP12_OM2 (SPAdes) (version 2) | ecosystem: Environmental > Aquatic > Freshwater > Wetlands > Bog ... | reverse complement strand
GTCTCGGATCCGAAACCGCAGCGATCGGAGCTCGATCAAAAGGGCTATGTCGAGACCGCTCCGTTTCCGGGCGCGACGCTGGTGCGATTGCGAATGCCCGATGAGGTGAAATGGGCGGATCTCTACACGGACTCGAAGCTGTTCATGGACCTGGTGTTGAAGGGAATGCCGATCCGGCGAGCCGTGGGTTCCGATTCGGTACGCGTGACGTCGCTGGGCAAGGCGGCGGCGGACACGACTTTCTCCGACACCTACGGCCGCACCTGGCAGGTGCGGACATGGCAGGTACCCTACAATGACTCCGTCGTCGTCTCGATCGCTCTGCCGACGCCGCAGGGCTACGTCGCCATCGTCGCGCAGCGGCCGACCACTATCCAGGCGATCTCGCTGGACGAGTTGCGATCACTGACCGGATTCGTCTACTTATCCTATGCGGGTACGCTGAAGCAGTGGCGCGACTACCTGACTGCCTCCCTGGATCGGCCGGGCGTCCTGCGCTCGCTCGACATCGAGGCCGAGTACGGCAAGAATTTCCGCTATCGCTCCAAGCGCTTCAACCTGGTGGTGCCGAGTTCGGTGCAAAAGATCGACGCTGACAGCAATCTGATCATTAAATTCAGCTACTACGCGGACGGCGACGCGACGGTGTGGGACGTGGGCGGACTGTATCTCGAAGATGCCGAGTTCAAGGGCAAATGGATCGACGTGCTCCGATATAGGCGGCCTCCCGCGGGGCTGCCCGAGAGTTTCGCCGAACGCTGGCACGCCATCGAGACCGGCGGCCACCCGTATACCGGCGTCGCTTACTCCACCAACGGCGGCACTCGAATCAACTCCGTCGATACGTTCAAGGGCGTCGGCGCGGCCCGCACGTCGATAGTCTATTCACTCACCGTGACGGCCGAGGGCACTCAGGATCAGGCAACGATGAAGCGCGCTCTGGACACGCTGCAAGCCGGCATGACGCTGCTGGAGCATGACTAGCCGCCCGCGCGGACTTTCTCAAGATTCGGTCAGCCTCTGCAAATGCGTTCGATAGTAAGCGCCGCGTGATGCGTAGTTCGCCGCAATCTTCTTGATATTTTCCCGCTCTTCGGCCGTGAGCTCGCGCACCACCTTGGCCGGCGCGCCGAGGATGAGGCTGCCGTCGGCAAATACCTTGCGTTCGGTGATGACCGCGCCTGCGCCGACCAGGCAGCCTTTGCCGATGACGGCCGCGTTCAAAACAACCGCCTGAATTCCGATCAGCGAGCCCTCGCCGACGGTGCAGCCATGCAGCATGGCCTGGTGGCCGATGGAGACCTCCGCCGCCACGATCAGCGGAAAGCCGGGATCGGTGTGCAGGACCGCGCCGTCCTGCACATTGCTGTTGACGCCGATGCTGATGATTTCGTTGTCGCCGCGCAAAGTCGCGCCAAACCACACGCTGCTGTGCTCGGCGAGGACCGCCTTACCGATGACCGAAGCGCTCGGCGCGACATAGGCGTTCAGCGCGACGGTCGGAGAAAAATCGCCCAACTTGTACAAAGCCATGTGCCCTATCCTCCGTAGCCCGGAACTTACCGCACAACTGGATACCCTAATAGCCTGGGTTATCATCCGCGGCAATCATGAATGAGACGCCCGCCAATACACAGATCCAGCCGCAAGCCTGGGCTCCGCTCATGGCACGCCTCTGGGCTTTGAGGCCGGTGAGCCCGGCACCCATTGCCAATCCCAGGCGCGCTGCCCTCATCATGGGCGCGGCGTGGCTTGCTGCATGGGTTGCCATCGACCGCTGGCAGTCCCAACCGGACCCGCAGTTCTTCGCCGGCGGAATCCCGCTGCTGGCCTGGTACGCGCTGGCGGTTCTGGGGCTGGCCTCGCTGCTGCAATGGCGTGCGCACACGGCGTTCGGCCCGATGCTGGCATTGGCAATGGGCGCCGTTCCCGTACCTTTGGCGTTCGCGGGCGTGGCCGCGCCCTATCTCGACGGCTCATGGCTGTTGGGCGCGATCATCGTCGTGGCTGTCCATACCTTGCTGTACCTGGGGCGCGGCTTGCGCGCCATCACCGGGCAGAGGCAGCGCCTAGCCGCCTGCGCCGGCCTGGTATTCGTCGCGGGCTTCTGCTGGCTCACCGATGCCTTGGACGTCATTCCGGACGTGTGGAACCCCAGCGAAGTGCAGGCCGCCGAATCCGGGGACGCTCTCGCCGACGGCGAGGCCGTCTTGTTCGGGCAGGCGGCCCGCATCGATCAATCGCTGTCGGCCATCGACCGCGGCGCTTCGCCCCAGCCCAAGGTCTTTTTTGTCGGCTTTGCCGGCGTCGGCGACCAGGCGGTGTTCGCGCAGGAAGTCGGATTGGCCTCGCGGGTGCTCGGCGAGCGATATGACATCGGCGGCAGAAAGTTGTCGCTGATCAACGATCAGCGGGACTTGGAGCGCGCTCCGCTCGCGACCGTATCCGGATTGAAATACGCGCTGCGCGGTCTCGCGAAGCGCATGAATCTCGAGCAAGACGTGCTGTTCTTGTCGATCTCCTCGCATGGCGCGGACGATCCGGCGATCGTGGTCTCCAATTCTCAACTTCCGCTCAACGACCTGAGCGACGAGGATCTCGCCGATGCGCTGCGCGAATCGGGAATCAAATGGCGGGTGATCATCATCTCGGCGTGCTACGCGGGGGGATTCATCGACAGTTTGAGCGACCCGCGGACCATCGTCATCGCCGCGGCGGCGGCCGATCGCACCTCGTTTGGGTGTTCGAACGACCGCGATCTAACCTATTTCGGCGAGGCGTTTTATCGCGACGCATTGCCCGCCGCGGCTTCGCTGCGCAGCGCTTTTGATACGGCCAAGGCGGCCATCGCCGCCCGGGAGCGCCGCGAACACATCGCGCCCTCGCACCCACAGGCGTATTTCGGCGCCCAAATGGAGGCGAAGCTCAAGCAGATGAATCCCGCGGAGCCGTGATCACGCCTCTTCATCGTAAATGATGATGGACAGCATCCGGATCGGCACCTTGTCCAAGGTCTCGGGACCGTGTGGTACGTCGCCGCGGAAACTGAGCGAATCGCCCGGACCGAGCGGATAGCTGTGAATACCGTGCCGGTAGGTCAGCGAGCCGGCGAGCAGGTAAATGAATTCGGTGCCGGGGTGCTGGAACCCCGGAAACACCTCGCTCTTATCGGTGAGCGTCACCAGAAAGGGCTCGAACGACTTTCGCGGACCACGTTGGGCGGCCAGCAAGTGGTAGGTGTGGCCGCGGCGGGTGCCGCGCCGCACCACCTCGAGTCCTTGGCCCGCAGGCACGCGCTGCGCCCCTTCCTCGTCTCCTCCCACTTGCTGCAGCAGCAGCGCCGGCCGCACGCCGAGCGCACCCGCCAGCGCGACCAGGGTTTCGAGGCTCGGCGTGACATGCCCCGTTTCCAATCGGCTGAGCATGCCGGCGCTGATACCGGCGGAGGCCGCGACATCCGTCAGCGTCAAATCCTGGCTCTCCCGGACTTTGCGCGCGACGGCGCCCAACTGCCGGCCGACTTTGCCCGAGCCCGTCGCCGGTACCGCAGCCGATATCGGCTTTTTGGGTGAACGCGCCACGCGAAGCCTCTTTTGTATCCCAAGGGTCACGCAAGGATCGCAGCTTCCATGCGCTTGCAAGTCAATTTACACTGCACGCAATAAATTTGCACTACAGTAACTGACATGTTATTTATTTCGGATGGCTGTGCATTCCTTCCGCTCGCCGCCACGCGTGGTGCAGGCGCGGCGGCCGCCTGGCCAGCGCCGTTAGATCGAGAATATGATACGGGATCCTCGCCTTGAGGTGCGAGCCCATCCTTTAAGGTAAACCACCGCTTCGCAAAAAGAGGATAAGAGCATGGCGCGCGACCCTAAACACGACATCCTGTTTCAGCCGATCAAGATCGGCCCCAAGACGCTGCGCAACCGGTTCTATCAGGTGCCCCATTGCATCGGTGCGGGTTCCGACAAGCCGGGATTTCAGGCCGCGCATCGCTCGCTCAAGGCCGAAGGCGGCTGGGCGGGAATCAATACGGAGTATTGTTCGATTCACCCCGAATCGGACGACACGCATCGCTTGTCGGCGCGCATCTGGGATGCCGGCGACGTGCGCAATCTGCGCGCCATGACCGATCACATTCATCAATTCAACTCCCTGGCGGGGGTTGAGCTTTGGTACGGCGCATCGCATGCGCCTTGCATGGAGTCGCGTGCCACGCCGCGGGGTCCGAGCCAATACGCCTCGGAATTCGAAACGCTCACCTACTGCAAGGAGATGGACCTGGACGACATCGCCACGGTGCAGCAGTACTACGTGGACGCCGCGCTGCGGTCCCGCGACGCCGGCTTCGATATCGTCTATGTCTACGGCGCGCACTCCTACCTGCCGCTGCAGTTTCTCTCGCCCTATTACAACAAGCGCAAGGACGGCTACGGAGGCTCGCTGGAAAATCGCGCGCGCTTCTGGCTCGAAACTCTGGAAAAAGTCCGCCGTGCCGTCGGCAACGACTGCGCCATCGCCACCCGCTTCGCGGTCGACACCCTGTACGGCGATGCCGGCATCGAAGTCGAGAATGACGGCATGAAGTTCATCGCGCTTGCCGATCCGCTCGTCGACCTGTGGGACGTGGACGTCGGCGACATTGCCGAGTGGGGCGAGGACGCGGGGCCTTCCAGGTTCTATCAACAGGGCCATCAGGTGCCCTGGACGCGCTTCGTCAAGCAAGTGTCGAAGAAGCCGGTGCTCGGCGTCGGCCGTTTCACCGACCCGGAAAAGATGACCGAGATCGTGACCAAGGGGATCGCCGACATCATCGGCGCGGCGCGGCCGTCGATTTCCGATCCCTGGCTGCCGAAGAAGATCGAAGAAGGCCGCTACGACGACATTCGCGTCTGCATCGGCTGCAATGTGTGCATTTCGCGCTGGGAAATCGGCGGTCCGCCGATGATCTGCACGCAGAACGCCACGGCGGGCGAGGAATATCGGCGCGGCTGGCATCCGGAGAAATTTCCGAAGCGCGGTTCCGACGACTCCATACTGGTGGTCGGCGCGGGGCCCTCGGGCGCCGAATGCGCGCGGGTGCTGCTGGAGCGCGGCTACACCGTGCATCTGTACGACACGGCGGCAAAGATCGGCGGTCACTTGAACTCCGTCGTCACGCTTCCCGGTCTCGGGGAGTGGGGCTACCACCGCGATTATCGCGAACTGCAGATCAACAAACTGGTGAAGAAGAACAAGCAGGCGCAGGTGGCGCTCGGCCAAAAGCCGATGACCGCCGATGCGGCCCTCGCTTACGGCGCGGAAAAAATCGTCATCGCGACCGGCTCTTCGTGGAATACGGACGGCACCAATTGCCTGAGCCATGAACCGATTCCGGGTGCGGACGCTTCGAAGCCGGACCAGCTCACCCCGGAGCAGGTGCTGGAGGGCAAGAAGGCCATCGGCAAGCGCGTCGTGATCCTGAACGCCGACACCTACTTCATGGCGCCGAGCCTCGCGGAAAAACTCAGCGTAGCCGGCCACGACGTGACTGTGGTCACGGGCGTGCATTTGGCCAACTACATGCACTTCACGCTCGAGTATCCGAACATGATGCGGCGCATGCACGAGCTGCACATCAAGGAGATTCACAACGCCTTCGGCTCGCGTATTGAAAAAGGACGCATCGAGGTGTACGACATCTTCGGCGACGGCTCCAAGCGCACCTATCGCGGCCGCGGTCAGCTGCCGCGCGACGTCAATAAGAGCCAGCGTTGGGTGGAATTCGACTCGCTGGTGCTGGTCACCGGCCGGCATTCGCACAATGCTCTGCACACCGAGCTCAAGGCCCGCCACGGCGAATGGGCACAGAACGGCGTCAAGGATGTTTACTTGATCGGCGACGCCGAAGCGCCGCGCCTCATTGCCGACGCGACGTTCTCGGGCCACCGGCTGGCGCGCGAAATCGAGGAGAAGCGCGCGCAGCTGCCGCTGCCCTACAAGCGTGAAGTCGCGGTCTGGGGCACCTCGCACATGCCCGGCGGAGAGTTCGAGCTCGAGTACAAGACTTAGGAGCCTGTCTGAGTATTCTCGTGAGCCGCACTGACGCCGTCACTCGGATCCTATTCGAGGCGTTCTCGGCGGTCGAGGTGCGGCTCTTCTACGTGCTGGGCTACGCCGCGATCGCGATATTCGCGTACGGGGTCTACGTGCAGATCCGCAAATATCGGCGCGGCGCCGCGCTCGAGCTCGAGGGAAGGCTGTGGGCGCGGTTCGGCGCCATGTTCCGCTCGGTGCTCGACGGCAGAAGCGTCGCGCGCCGCGACCGGGGAGCGGGAGTTGCGCATCGACTGATTTTTTATGGATTCATGCTGCTGTTCGCCGGCACCGCGACCATCACGCTGGAATACGACATTCTTGAGCCATGGTTCGGTATTCGTTTCTGGCACGGCACATTCTATCTGGTGTTCTCGCTGATCCTCGATGTGGCCGGCGTCGCGTTGATCGCGGGCCTCCTGTTCATGATGTATCGGCGCGGCTGGATGCGGCTGCCGAAGCTCGACTATGCGCGACCGGACCGCGTACCTGGCGACCCGGATTTCAACCGGCCGCAATACCGCCGCGAGGACTGGGCGTTCCTGTGGATTTTGTTGATCATCGGCTGCACGGGTTATGTGCTGGAGGCGGCCCGGCTGGTGTGGCTTGCCGATCGCCCCGATGTCTGGGATACCCGCTGGTGGTCCCCCGTCGGAGCGCTGCTTGCGCAATTCATGCGCGCGCTGGGACTCGGGCAACAGGCTGCCGCCTTGCTGCGGCACGGCCTGTGGTGGTTTCACGGCCTGATCGCGCTCGTGCTCATCGCGCTCATCCCCTACACCAAGGTCAAACACATTTTCACGGCGGCCGCCTCGCTGCTGGTGCGCGACCCGCTGGCCGCGCAAAGGCTGCCGCGGGTTCCCGAGTCGCAGGTTGAGGCCGGCGCCGCGAAAATCACTGATTTCAATTGGAAGCAGCTGCTGAATCTCGATGCCTGCACCAAGTGCGGACGCTGCCACGAAGCCTGTCCCGCGCGCGCGGTGGGTGCGCCGCTGTCGCCGCGCGACGTGATCCTGAGCCTGCGGGAATTTGCGCATGCGACGCTGGAATCCGGCGCCGTGCCCTCGGCCGCCGAGCTCGACGTCCACGGCAAGGCGCCCGGGCAGGTCGCCATGGAGACTCTGTGGTCCTGCCGCACCTGCATGGCCTGCGTCGAGATCTGCCCCGTGGCCGTGGAACACGTCCCCATCATCGTACAGATGCGCCGCAAGCTGGTCGAAGACGGAGCCATGGATCCGCTGCTCACCAAGACGCTGCAGACGATTCACAAAACCGGGAACTCCTTCGGCGAATCCAAGCGCAAGCGCGGCGCCTGGAGCAAGGGACTGCCCTTCGCCGTCAAAGATGCGCGCAAGGAGCCGGTGGATGTGCTGTGGTTCGTCGGCGACTACGCGTCCTTCGATCCGCGCAATCAGAAAGTCTCGCAGCTGTTCGCCGCGCTGCTGCAGGAAGCGCAGGTTGACTTCGGAATTCTCTACGATGGCGAGTCGAATGCCGGCAACGACGTTCGACGCGTGGGAGAGGAAGGATTGTACGAAGTGCTGGCGACGGCCAACGTCAATGCGCTCGCGAGCGCCTCGTTCAAGAGCGTCGTCACCACGGACCCTCACTCCTTCAACACCATTCGAAACGAATACCCCGACTTCGGCGGCAAGTACGAGATCCAGCACTACACCACGCTGCTGAAGCAATTGTTCGCCGAGAAGCGCTTGGCGGTGACCCGCCCCTTGAAATACCGCGTGACCTTTCACGATCCTTGTCATCTGGGCCGCTTCAACAAGGGCTACGATGCGCCGCGCGAATTGCTGGCGCTGCTCGGCTGCGAGCTCGTCGAGATGGGGCGCTGCAAGGCGAACTCCTTCTGTTGCGGCGCCGGCGGCGGCAGAATCTGGGTCCCCGATCCCGTGGGATCCGAAAAACCGGCGCAGAATCGCATGAAAGAGGCGGCGATGATTCCGGGACTCGAGGTCTACGTGGTCAGCTGCCCCAAGGATCTCACCATGTTCGAGGACGCGCTCAAAACCACCGGCAACGAGGGAAAATTCGTGGTCAAGGAACTCATTGAACTCATTCGCGAGGCCATTCCCGTGCAGCGCGCCGAGGCGGTGCCGGCATGAAGATTCTGGTGGCGGTCAAGCAGGTCGCGGCGCTCGACGAGGATTTCGAAATCCGCGCCGACGGACGCGATGTCGACCCTGATTTTCTCATCCGCGATTTGAACGAATGGGATGATTTCTCGCTGGAAGAGGCGGTCAAGATCAAGGAGGCCGCTGCTGCGGAGCCCGTGGAAGTGGTCGCGGTCTCGGTGGGGCCGGAAGAAGTCGACGAGGCCCTGCGAAAATGCCTGGCGAAGGGCGCGGACCGCGCCATCCGCATCTGGGATGCGGCCATCGAAGGCTCCGATTCCATCGCCATCGCGCGAATTTTGGCGGCCGCTGCGCGGCGCGAGGCACCGCAGCTGCTGTTTGCCGGCGTGCAATCCTCCGACCAATCGTTTGCCTCGACGGGCATTGCCGCCGCCGCGTTGCTCGGCTGGCCGCACGCCGCGGTCGTTACCCAACTCAACCTTGCGCCGGGTGCCAAGTCGGCGGTCTTGCGGCGCGAACTGGAGGGCGGTCTGCTGCACGAGGTCGAGATTCAATGCCCCGCCGTGCTCACCATTCAGCTCGGCATCAATACGCCGCGCTACGCGAGCTTGCGCAGCATCAAACAGGCGGCGGCCAAGCCGATCGAGGTCCTGTCCTTGGCGGATATCGGTTTGGGTGCCGCGGACGTGGGTGAAGCGGGATCCTTGTCGCGCGTGCGGCGCATGTACGTTCCGGACAAGGGCCGGGCGCAGCTCATCGAAGGAGACGCCGCGCAGCAAGCCGCGCGCCTCGCCGAGATCATTCGCGAGTTCAAAGGAGCGCACCCATGAGCGGCATTCTCGTCATCGCCGAGCAGCGCCGCGGGGAATTGCGCTCCGTATCGCTGGAACTTGTAGGCGCCGCACAAGGCCTGCGCCGCCCGGGCGATGAGGTGGCGGTCGCCATCTTGAGCGACTCGCCCGAGCGCTTCGTCGCCCCGTTGAGCCTCGCCGGAGTCGACGAGATCGTGACCGTGAAAGTCGCCTCACCTGAGTTCGACCCGGACACGTTTGAATCCGCGCTGGGTGCGCTGATCGCGGAGCGGGCCCCGGACGTGGTGCTGGCGGCGCACAGCGTGGATTCGTTCGGCTATGCGGCGGCGCTCGCGGCCCGGCTGGGACTGGGCTTCGCCACCGATGTCTTCAAGGCGGAGCGCATCGACGGAGAACTCGTGGCGACGCGCGGCGGCTACGGTCAAAAGGTCAATGTCGAAGTGGATTTTCCCAGGCGAGCAACGGTGCTGCTCTGCGTTCGCGGCAATGTATTCAAAGCGCCGGAACAGACCGCCGCCCCGCGAGTTGCGGCCTTCGCCGCACCGCAGGCGGCGAGCCGCGCCGCGGGCCGCGAGTTCATCGAACTGAGTGCAGGTGATGATGTCGATATGACGGCCGCCGAGTTCATCCTGACCATCGGCCGCGGGGTCGGCGAGGAGGCCAAGGTACCGCAATTCCGGGAATTGGCCGACGCCGTGGGCGCCACGCTGGGCTGTTCGCGGCCCATCGCCGACGCGGGCTGGCTGCCGAAGAGCCGCCAGGTCGGCCAATCCGGCAAAACGGCGAGCGCCTGCAAGCTCTACATCGCCATGGGGGTTTCCGGCGCCATTCAGCACCTCGCGGGCATGAAACACGTCAGCACCATCGTCGCCGTCAACAGCGACGCCGAAGCATCGATTTTCGGCGTGGCGAAATATGGCATTGTGGGAGACATCTTTGAGATCGCCGATGAACTACGCCGTTTGTTTTGAATGAGGGTTACACATGAGTTCGATTGCCGAAGCAACCGCGAGTGATACCGCGTCCAAGAGCGCGGGTCTGGAGCGCGGCATCGATTGGACCGGCGCTTTCTGGGTGGCCAGCGGCGTGCCGCCCTTGGTGCTGTTCTCCATCGGCGCCGTGGCGGCAACCGTGGGCAAGCTGTCCTGGATCGTCTGGACGGCGTCGATCGCCATGGGATTCATTCAGTCTTTCACTTACGCCGAGATCGCCGGGCTGTTTCCCAACAAGGCGGGCGGCACCTCGATTTATGGCGCGATCGCCTGGGTGCGCTACGGCAAGCTCGTCGCGCCCATCTCCGTGTGGTGCAATTGGTTCGCCTGGTCTCCCGTGCAGGCCACCGGTTCGGCGCTCGCCGCCGGCTACATATTGAGCGGGCTGTTCGCGCCGGACGCCGCGATCAACACCTGGCAGCTGACCCTGCTCGATCTGGGCTTCTTGAAGACCGGTTTGAGCTTGCGCATCAACGCCGTCTTCGTGCTGGGTGCGGTCATCTTGCTGGCGGTGAAATTCATTCAGGACGGCGGCATCCTGCGATCGGCGAATACCACGAAGATCCTGGGGATCTCGGCCATGATTCCCCTGCTGCTCATCGGCATCGTGCCGATTCTCACCGGCGACCTCGTCAAGGCGAATTTTTTCCCGTTGGCGCCGTTGGCGCATGACGCCCTGGGACGCGTCGCCGACGGCACCTGGAACATGGCGGGAGTCACCGTGTTTGCGGCGGGCATGTTCCTCGCCGCCTGGTCGACCTACGGATTCGAGACCGCGGTGTGCTACACCGGAGAATTCAAGAACCCCAAGACCGATACCTTCAAGGCGATTTTCTATTCCGGCCTGCTCTGCGTGGTGGTGTACACCTTGGTGCCGTTCGCCTTCCAGGGATTTCTGGGCTTGGGCACCCTGGTGCATCCCGCGGTGCTCGACGCCGCCGGCAATGTGACCACGGCGGCGGAGTACTCCGGCATGCTGGCGCCCGATGTTTACAGCGGCATGGGAGTCGCAGCCATCATGGCGAAAATGGTGCATGCCGGCCGGCTCGTCGGCGCCATCGTGGTGATCATGCTGATTCTGGCGCTCGTTCTCTCTCTTATGACATCCATGGCGGGCTCCTCGCGCACGCTGTATCAAGCGTCCCTGGATGGTTGGCTGCCGAAATACCTCGCCAAGGTGAACTCGCACGGCGCGCCGACCAACGCCATGCTCACCAATCTGGGATTCAATCTGGTGCTGCTGCTGCTGTCCGATTCGGTGTTCATCATCGGCGCGGCCAATATCGGCTACCTGATCTTCAATTTCCTGAATCTGAACGCAGGCTGGATCCATCGGCTGGACCGGCCGCGGCAGGAAAGACCATGGCGGGCTCCAACCTGGATTCTCGGCGCCGGCGCCGTATTGTCCTTCGTGAACCTCGCCTTCATGGGATTTGGCGCCGACGTTTACGGCGCCGGAACCCTGAAAACCGGCCTGCTTTTCGCCGCGCTCATCGTGCCGGTGTTCGTGTACCGCCATTACATCCAGGATAAAGGCACCTTTCCGCGCGAGATGGCGGAGGACCTGGACATGGCGGGCGGCGAGAAGATCATCAAGCGCGCCGGCATCTGGCCCTACGTCGTGTTGGTGGCAGGAATAGCCGTGGTGGCCGTCGCGCACCGGCTTGCGGTGTACTAAATGCTGGTCACCGGGATCAAGAGCAAGCCCGTCTATGCGCCGCTGCAGGCCGACACCCGCGGCCGCTACCATTTGATGCTCGGCTTGGGCGTCGGTGCCGCCCCGCTGCTCCGGGTGATCGATGAAATGCGCGCTGCCGCGGCATCCGGACTCAAGACTACGCGAGTTCTGTTCGTGCCCGACCCTGGGGCAGCCCCTCCCGGCGCCGCGCCCGACGCGCAGGCCGCGCCCGAGGTCGTTGCGTTCAAGGCGGCGGGCATCGGCGACGTGCAGGCCTTCGGCGGCACAGCGGCGCTGCTCGAGCAATTTCGAACCACGCTTGCGCAGTCGTTGATGGGCACCCGGCTCTATGTCGCGGGACCGGAGAGCTTCATCGGGCTGGCGATGAAGATCGCGCTCGAGTTCAACCTCAACAAGGACGAGATCCGTGCGGAAGAGTGCGGCAGCCTGGCGCGGCGCGTTTACTGCATTCATTGCCGCACCACCACCGAATTCGTGCGGACCAACATTGTTCGTTGCGCCGGCTGCGCGCGCTGGCTGCTGGTGCGCGACCACTATTCACGCCGCCTCGCCGCCTACATGGGCGTCATGGTGGATGCCGAAGCGCCGGGCGAGCTGCCGCCGCTCAAAGAGGTGTTTCTGTGAACGACGCGCAGACCATCGCCGTCGAAGTGGTCGGCATCGAGCAAGTCACCCCGCTGATCAAGCACTTCAAGCTTGCGCCCGTGGGCGGCGGACTGCTTCCGGTGTTTTCCGGGGGCTCGCACATCATCGTCGTGATGCAGGCGAAGGATCGCGTCCATAAGAATCCGTATTCGTTGCTGGGCTCGCCCTCGCAACTCACCACCTATGAGATCGGCGTGCGGCGAATGGAGGAATCGCGCGGCGGCTCGCATTTCATGCACGACGCGGTGAAGCTCGGCAGCCGCCTCGAAATCGCGCATCCGGTGAATCTGTTCGGCCTCGACAAGATTGCCCGCAAACATGTGCTGATCGCCGGCGGCATCGGCATTACGCCCATCCTCGCGCAACTCGAAGACTTGCACGGCGGCGGCGTCCCCTACGAACTGCACTACTCGGTTCGTTCAGCCGAACACGCCGCGTTCCTGGAGCGATTGCGACGACGCGAGGGCGCAAGACTTCACATATACTATGACAGCGACGGCCAGCTGATTCCTTTCGAGCCGCTGCTCGCGGCTCAGCCCTTGGGCACGCACGTGTACGTGTGCGGCCCTGCCGGCATGATCAAACACGTCATCGGCACCGCGCAGGCCAGTGGTTGGCCCGACAGTCACATCCACTGGGAGCAATTCAGCGCGCCGCCGGTCGGCGACGCCTTCGAGGTGTTCCTGGCCCGCTCGAAAATCAGCGTGCATGTGCCTCCCGACCAAAGCCTGCTCGAAAGCATCGAGGCGGCCGGAGTGGAGGTGCCCTATCTTTGCCGCGGCGGCGTCTGCGGCTTTTGCCATACGCGGGTGCTGGAACTGGATGGCGAGCTGATGCACAACGATCACTTTTTGTCGAACGCGGACAAGGCGAACGCCAAGAACATCATGCCCTGCGTATCGCGGGCGCGCTGCAAGCGCCTGGTGCTGGACCTCTAGGAGCGGACAACATGAGCGCCGTATTCAAACCACACGAAACTTTCCGCGACGACTTCAGCTACCGCAATAGCCCGCAGGCGATTCGCCGGTTCCCGCTGCCGTTCGCCGAGGATGCCTACATGTATTCCGTCAACATCGAGCCGCATTTGCCCGGGCCGCCGGGTTCGGTCACGGAATTCGCCTTCGATGTCGATGAGCACTATGTGGCGGAATGCCGCGAGCGCGCCATCGTGCTGGCCGCGGAGCCGCTGCGCTACCAGGCCCTGCCCCATATGATGAGTTCACAGTGGGACTGCCTGGAACTGATCATGGAGTCCCTCGCCAAGGATTATCCCGCGCACTTCTCGCTTTCCAGGCAAGGCAATCGCTGGCATTGGATCAATCGGCCGTTGGAAATAGATCAGCAATTTACCTTCGGCGATGCCGCCACCCTGCCGCGCGAGCCCCTCGACTACATCACGCGCCAGGCACAAGGCGACTTCGTGGTGATGGATCAGCGGGAAGGCGATCTATGGTGCGAAGCCGGGATGGTGACCACTCAGGCCGACTGGTCCCTGGACTTCGACATCGGCATGACCTTCAAGGAATGGCATGGACCCGTACCGCTCGCACACGAGCTCCAGGTTTTCGACCGTGCTCTCAAGTTTCTTCTCAATCTACGCTTGGGGTCGCCCGTGCGGCGCCTGAATTGGACCATGACGGTGCATCCGCGCCTGGACACCTCGCCCGAAAATTATCCCCATTGGGGGCCGGACCGCGCCATGGTGACACCGCAGAATGCCGGCGACCTGGTGCATTTGCGCGTCGAGTTGCAGGGTCTGTGGCGGCTGCCGCGCAGCAATGCCATCGTGTTCGGCATTCGCTGCTACCTGATCAGTCTGCGCGAGTTGGCCACGGTGCCGAAATGGGCGCGCCGCGTGCACCGGGTCTTGCGGGATTTGCACCCCGCGCTGATCGACTACAAGGGCTTGACGCGCTACCGGGACGCCGCGATTGCGTGGCTGGCGCCCTTCGACGACGGCGCACCCACCACCCCGGGCACCGCACCTGAATAAGGCGCGCCCACGGCGCATATCATTGACACACTCTGGAGACAATCATGGCACTTAGCTGGCGCACCTCGGTCCTCGCCGATCGGCATCGGGCACTCGGATCGAAGCTCGAGGATTGGAACGGCATGGGGACGGCGTGGACCTACGCGAAAGATGTGGCCCAGGATCACGTGGCGATCCGCACCAAGGCGGGACTGATGGACGTGTCCGGCCTGAAAAAGCTGTACCTCGTCGGGCCGCATGCCTCGGCCATATTGAATTACGCGACCACCCGCGACGTCAGCAAGATTTACCCGGGGAAATCGGCCTACGCCTGCATGCTGAACGAGGCCGGTCATTTCATCGAAGATTGCATCCTGTACCGCCTGGCCCCGAATTCCTGGATGGTGGTGCACGGCAGCGGCGCGGGTCATGAGACCCTGACGAAGTACGTGGTCGGCCGCAATGCCGCGATGATCGTGGACGATGATCTGCACGACCTGTCCCTGCAAGGCCCGGTCGCGGTTGATTTCCTCGCCAAGCATGTCCCGGGGATTCGCGACCTCAAATATTTTCATCACACGCCGGCGACCCTGTTCGGCCGCCCCGTAACGATTTCGCGCACCGGCTACACCGGCGAGCGCGGCTACGAGATCTTCTGCAAGGGCGAAGATGCCGGCCCCATCTGGGATGCGATCCTGAGCGAGGGCAGGTCCTTCGGCATCATTCCCGCCTGCTTCACCACCC
>Ga0209656_10001543_pt1 | contig 15038 bp, 14 predicted proteins | sample BogFormECP12_OM2_FD_188239 | JGI IMG/M metagenome (GOLD analysis project Ga0209656, IMG submission 188239) | Bog forest soil microbial communities from Calvert Island, British Columbia, Canada - ECP12_OM2 (SPAdes) (version 2) | ecosystem: Environmental > Aquatic > Freshwater > Wetlands > Bog ... | reverse complement strand
GGCTACGCCGCGTTGCAGGTCGGGCCAGCGGCCGGCGTCGGCCAGCTCGCGCACCCGCTCCATGATGTCATTCCGCTCGCCTTCCGACACTGCCGTCAGATAAGCGCGGCCCATCGCCGAAGTCGCGATCTGAATCCGCGCGCCGCTGTCCAAACTCAATGTGACGGCCGCCGAACCGCGAACCGCATCGACGTAGACCATCGAAAGCCGATCGCGGCTGCCGAGGCTCACCGTGCATTGGCCGAACTCGGCCAGCTGCTGCATCAGCGGATGCGCGAGCTTGCGGATGTCCAACCGCGACAGCATGGCGCTGCCCAGGCTCAAGGTGGCGGTGCCGAGACTATACTTGGCGCTGTCCTCCACGTAGATGAGGTATCCGAGCTCGGTCAGCGTATGCGTGAGCCTCGACACCGTCGATTTCGCGAGACCGCAGCGTCTGCTCAGTTCCTGGTTGCCGAGCATGCGATCGCCGTGGCGAAAGCAAGCCAGCACTTCGAGTCCGCGCGCCAGCGCCGTCACGAAATGGCGATCGGTCTTGGCGAATCGCGCTTTATTGGGTTTGTGCATTGACAAGCTCCGACGGCGTTACGCATAATTTTGCACTATTTCAGAATTAAATTCCGTTCTGCAGAACACGAGGCATCTTGAGCCCATGATCCCCGGCGACGCCGATGCGCCTTGAATTTACCGAGGAAGAACAGTCCTTCCGGGAAGAAGTGCGCAGCTTCCTGCGCGCACAGCTTTCGCCCGAGATCAGCGGCAAGGTGCTGAACGGCTACGAACTCGGCCGCGAGGACCACGTGCTGTGGCAGCGGCGGCTGCACGAACGCGGCTGGGGCGGGATGGGCTGGCCCAAGGAGTTCGGCGGCCCGGGTTGGAACTCGGTACAGCAATACATATTTGAAGAAGAGTCGGCCCTGGCCGGCGGTCCGCGCCTGATTCCCTTCGGCACCAAGATGGTCGCGCCCGTCATCATGGCATTCGGCAGCCCCGCCCAGCAGCAGCGATATCTGCCGAAGATCAGCTCGGGAGAAGACTGGTGGTGCCAGGGGTATTCGGAACCCGGCGCCGGCTCGGATTTGGCGTCATTGAAGACCCGCGCCACGCGCGACGGGGACAGCTACATCGTCAACGGCCAGAAGACCTGGAATACGCTGGGTCAGTACGCCGATTGGATCTTTTGCCTGACGCGCACCGATGCCAGCGCCAAGCAGCAGTCCGGCATCACCTTCCTGCTGATCGACATGAAAAGTCCGGGGATCACCGTCAGGCCCATCACGCTGTTGGACGGCGGCCATGAGGTCAACGAGATCTGGTTCGAGAACGTGCGCGTGCCGGTCGAAAACCGCATCGGCGAGGAGAACCACGGCTGGACCTACGCCAAGTTCCTTCTCGGCCACGAACGCACCAATATCGCCGGCATCGGGATCGCGAAGCGCGAGCTCGCGCGGCTCAAGCGCATTGCGGCGAGCGAGCGCCAGCGCGGCCGGCCGCTCATCGACGATCCTGTGTTTGCTGCGCAAATCGCGCAGGTCGAAGTCGACCTGTGGGCCTTGGAGATCACCAATCTGCGCGTGCTGTCGGCGGAACGGCGCTCCGCGGCGGCGGGTCCGGAGGCATCGATTCTAAAAATCAAGGGGACCGAGATCCACCAAAGCATTTCCGAACTCCTGATGCGCGCCGTCGGGCCGTATGCGCTGCCGTTCCGGCGCGAAGCCATGGAAGCCGGCTGGCAGTTCGATCCCAGCCGCGAGCCGCCGGGACCGCGCTACGCATCGACGCTGGCCGCGTCGTATTTCAATCAGCGCAAGCTGTCGATCTTCGGCGGCACCAATGAGATTCAGAAAAACATCATCTCCAAGATGATCGTCGGTCTCTAGGAGACAAAGCCCTTGAACTTCGAATTCAGCGACGAACAGCGGCAGCTGCACGAGGTCGTCGAACGCTACTTGAACGAGCAATACGGCTTCGAGCGCTATCAGTCGATCAAGCGTTCGTCCGCGGGATGGGATCCTGCGGTGTGGCGCGCCCTGGCGGACCTGGGCGTGCTCGCCATCACCGTGCCGGTGGCCCAGGGAGGGCTCGGGTTCGGACCCCTGGAGACCCTCTCCATGATGGGCGACTGCGGCCGCAGTCTGCTGCTCGAGCCCGTGCTGAGCAGCGCCGTGATCGCCACGGCCGCGCTGCGCGCCTTCGTGGGCGAGGCACCGACAGGCAAGGCGGCGGCCGGCGAGGCGGCGGCCGGCGAGGCGGCCGCCGGCGAGCTGCTGACCGCCATGGCCGCGGGTGAGAAAATCGCGGTACTCGCGCATTTCGAAAGCGACGCCCGTTTCGAAAGCCAGTGGGTGACCACTCGCGCGCGGCGCGCCGGCGAGAGCTACCGGCTCGACGGACACAAGGGAGTGGTGATGCATGCCGGCGCGGCCGACACGCTGCTGGTCTCGGCGCGGACGGCCGGAGAGGCGGGCGATGCCGACGGCGTGTCCTTGTTTCTCGTGCCGCGCGCGGCTCCGGGCGTGGTGCTGGACACCTATCCCACCGTCGATGGCCAGAGGGCGGCGGATGTTTACCTGCAAGCTGTCGAGGTACCGGCAAGCAGCCGGCTCGGACCCGAGGGCAAATCGCTGGCGGCGGTCGAGGCTGCCCTCGACATCGGGCTTGCGGCCCTGTGCGCCGACGCTGTCGGCGTCATGCAGGCGCTGGTGGATGCCACCGTCGACTATGTGCGCGTACGCCAGCAATTCGGCCAGCCCATCGGTCGTTTCCAGGCGCTGCAGCATCGCATCGCCGACATGCTGATTCATCTCGAAGCGGCCCGCTCGATGAGTTATCTCGCCGCGCTGCGTTGTACGGCAGAAGACGTCGGCGAACGCCGGCGGGCATTGTCGGCGGCCAAAGCGGTGATTGGCCAGTCCGGCCGTTTCGTCGGCCAGCAGGCAGTGCAGTTGCACGGCGGCATGGGCATGACCGACGAACTGCGCGTCAGCCATTGGTTCAAGCGGCTCACCGCCGCGCAATTGATGTTCGGCGACAGCGACACTCACCTGCAGCGCGTTGCGGCGCTCACCCGCGGCGAGAAGTCTTTTGGGAGATAGCATGAGTCAGCGAGCCCGCGCGGTGGTAGCGCGCAAATTGGGCATGCCGGTCGCGGTCGAGGAGATCGACGTCGAGGCGCCGCGTCACGGCGAGGTCACCGTCCGGATGGCCGCCTGCGGCGTGTGCCACAGCGATCTGTCCGCCACCAATGGAACGATTCCTTATCCACTGCCCCTGGTGCTGGGGCACGAAGGGGCCGGGATCGTGGTGGCCGTGGGCAGCGGCGTCAGCCGCTTCGCCGTGGGCGATCACGTGGTCAGTTCGTTCGTCAGCATGTGCGGCCGCTGCCACTACTGCCAGACGGGCCGCCCACAGCTGTGCGTGCAGTCGCTGCAGGCCTTGTACACCTTGCCGGACGGCAGCGTGCGTACCCACGACTCCGCTGGAGCGCCCTTGAACGTGTTCTGCGGCTGCGGCGTCATGGCCGAATTCGCCACCCTGCACACCGATAACGTGGTCAAGATCGACAAAGAGATGCCGCTGGATCGAGCGGCTCTGATCGCCTGCGGGGTGATGACCGGCGTGGGCGCGGCGGTCAACACCGCGCGTGTCGAGGCGGGCTCGGTGGCCGTGGTCTTCGGCTGCGGCGGTGTCGGACTCAACGCCATTCAGGGCTGCGCCATTGCCGGAGCCGGGATGATCGTTGCAGTCGACACCAGTGATGTGAAGCTTGAACTGGCGAAGACCTTCGGCGCAACCCATGTGTTCAACGTCAGCGGCCAAGAGAACGTGGGCAAGTCGCTGTACAAGTTGACGGGCGGCGGCGCGGACTATGCCTTCGATTGCGTGGGCTTGGGCAAAATTTCCGAACAGGCCTGGGGTGTCCTACGCCGCGGCGGGACCGCCGTGATCGTCGGCATCGCGGGTCCGAAAGATCAGATCACGCTGAACGCGCAGCAGGTTGCGGTCAGCGAGAAGACGTTGACCGGCAGTTATTATGGATCTGCGCGCCCAACTCAGGACTTTCCGCGTTTGATCGGCCTGTACCGCAGCGGGCGCCTGAAGCTCGATGAGCTCATCACACGCACCTATTCGATCGATGAGGCGCCGCAGGCGTTTGCGGATCTCGCCGCAGGCCGCGAAGGCCGCGGCGTCATCATCTTCGCCGCGGCGTGACGGTTTCGATGCGGCGCGGCGCTCACGCGGTGCCGGCCGCGGAGAACGGCAGCACGTAGTGGCGTTTGCCGGTCGCGGCGAATATGGCATTGGCCACGGCCGGTCCCACGGGCGCCACGCCCGGCTCTCCCACGCCGGTCGGCGCCTCGGCCGACGCGACGATGTGCACCTCCACCTTCGGCATTTCGTTGAATCGCAGCACCCGATAACTGTTGAAGTTGTCCTGCTCGATCCGGCCGTCCTTCATCGTGATCGCCCCGTAGAGAATCGCGCCGAGGCCGAAGCCGATGCCGCCTTCCATCTGGGCCTTGATGATGTCGGGATTGATCGGCGTGCCGCAATCGACCGCACACACCACCCGATCGACTTTGACCTGCCCGTCCGCGCCGACGCTGACTTCGGCGACCTGAGCGACGTAGGTATTGAACGCTTCGGCCACCGCGATGCCGCGTCCCTTGCCTTTCGGCAGGGGCTTGGCGCTCCAGCCGGATTTCTCCGCCGCCAATTCGAGCACCGCCTTCATGCGCGGATGAGCTCCCAGCAGTTTGCGCCGGAAGGCGTAAGGGTCCTGGCCCGCGGCGTGCGCCACCTCGTCGATGAATGTTTCCACGGCAAAAGCCGTGTGCGAGGTGCCGACCACGCGCCACCACAGCACCGGCACTCCGGTCTTGGTCGTGGACAGTTCGACATCGACGTTGGGAATGTCATACGCGATGGTCGAGGCGCCTTCGACCGACGTTGGATCGATGCCGTCCTTGATCATTCCGGCGAACGCGCCCCCGGCCATGATCGACTGGCCGACGATGACGTGCCGCCAGCCGGCGAGCTCGCCATTTGCGGTCAGGCCCGCTTCGAGCTTGTGGAAGTACATGGGGCGGTACAAACCGCCGTGGATGTCGTCCTCGCGTGTCCATTGCAGCTTGATGGGCGTGCCGTCGGCGCCGTACGCCTTGGCGATGGACACGGCTTCGACGATGTAATCGGAGCCGACGTTGGCGCGCCGGCCGAAGCTGCCGCCGGCATACAGGGTGTGAATGCTCACTTGCTGCGGATCCAATCCCGCCGTGCGCGCGGCGTTCGCCTGGTCGAGGGTCTGAAATTGGTCTCCCGCCCAGATCTCACAGCTGTTGGCGGTGAGCTTGACCACGGCATCGAGCGGCTCCATCGGCGCGTGCGCGAGGTAGGGAAACTCGTAGCTGGCCGACACCCGATGCGCCGCATTCTTGATCGCCTGCGCCGCGTCGCCATCCTTGCGCGCGGCAAGCCCGGGCTGCTCGGCGAGATGCCGGTACTCGGCCATGATGGCCGCCGAGCTGCGCTTTTCGGCATTGGCGTCGTCCCACTCGACTTTGAGCGCTTTGCGGCCTTGACTTGCCGCCCAGAAGCCCTTGGCCACCACGGCGACTCCGCCCGGCACCTGGACCACTTTGACCACGCCGGGCACGGCGAGGGCCGCGGCGGCATCGAAGGATTTGACCGTGGCGCCGAACAGAGGCGGCCGCTGCAGCAGCGCCACCAGCATGCCCGGCAACTCCACATCGAGCGTGAACTGTGCGGTGCCGTCCGACTTTGCCGCTGCATCGACCCGCGGGGCATGGTGGCCGATCAACTTGAAGTTTTTGGGATCCTTGAGCGTCACCGTTTCGGGGACGGGCATTGTTGCCGCGAGCGGTGCCAGCGAGCCGAAGCTCGCTTGGCGTTTGCCGGCCGCGTAGTACACGATGCCTTTCTCCGCCGTCAGATCCGCGACGGGCACTTTCCATTCCTGCGCGGCCGCGGCGAGCAGCATGGCGCGCGCCTTGGCGCCGGCCTCGCGCAGCTGCGTCCAGGAATTGGCCATGGCGGAGCTGCCGCCGGTTCCCTGGATGGTGCCGAAGGCGAGATTGGCGTAGCGCTTGGCGTCGGCGGGCGCGCTTTCGACCCGGACCAGGGTCCAGTCGGCGTCGAGTTCTTCGGCCAGAACGGTGGCGATGCCGGTGTAGGCACCCTGACCCATTTCCACGTGCTTGGCGATCACCGTGATGCTGCCGTCGGTGCCGATGCGCACAAAGGCGTTGGGCGCGAAGCCGGCGCCGGGCAATGGCGCGGCCGGCCCGGCGAAGGCGCGGCGCGGCGGACCGGCCCATTCAAAGCCGATGGTCAGCGCCACCGCAGTGACGGTGCCGGCACCCTTGAGAAAACTGCGCCGTGTCGATCGTGCAGCGGGGGCGTTGGTGTTCATGGTTCAAACCTTGATGGTGGCGGCCGCTGCGTGGATGGCGGCGCGAATGCGAGTGTAAGTGGCACAGCGGCAGATGTTGCCGCTCATGGCGCTGTCGATGTCGGCGTCGGTCGGTGCGGCATTCGCTTCGAGCAGCGCCGTGGCGGACATGATCTGTCCCGACTGACAGTAGCCGCATTGGGGCACCTGCAGCTCGACCCAGGCGGCCTGCACCGCCTTGGCCGGTTTACTGGCCAGCCCCTCGATGGTCGTGACCTGCCGGCCGGCGACGGCCGACAGCGGCGTCACGCACGAACGGATGGGCTTGCCGTCCAAATGCACGGTGCACGCGCCGCAGAGCGCCATCCCGCAGCCGAATTTGGTTCCGTGCAGCCCGGCGACTTCGCGGATGGCCCACAGCAGGGGCATGTTGGGGTCGGCATCCAGCGTGGCAGGCTTACCGTTGAGAGTGAATGTGGTCGACATGAATGACTCCGACTTGGACCAAAGGCTACTAGCCAACCTCAGGGACTGGCTCAAAATTTAAAATGCAAACCGCGAATCACCGCGGGCCTTGAGGGGGCTTATCAACATGCGTCGAATGACCACCCGGTGGCTTGCGGCACTGACCGTCGGCGGCACAGTTGCGGGCTGCGTGCACACCAACGTACGCACGGACTACGATACTTCCGCCGACTTCACCAAGTATCACACGTATTATTGGGTCGGCGGAAGGGATGTCAGCGGCGGGGGCAGTCTGGAGAATTCCCTGGTCGACAAACGCATCAAGGACATCATCGTCGCACAACTGTCGGCCAAGGGCTTGAGCGAGACGGCGGACACTTCCAAACCCGACCTGGCTGTCCTGTACTGGATCGGTACCAAGGACAAGACGTCCATCCAGACCGCGCCCTCATCGTCCCTGTCAACCAGGGCGGTTTATGGCCGATACGACCCCTATTGGAACGGCCGCTGGGGGCGCACCTATGACGAGGTGGTGGTGCGCAACTACACCGAAGGGACGCTGATCGTCGACCTCATCGATGCGAACACCAAGGGGCTCGTGTGGCGGGCCTATCTCGTGCAAACGGTCGATAAGGACCCGCAGAAGACGGCCGAGCGCGCCCAGGCGAACGCGACGGCTGCATTCGCGCAATATCCGCCGGCCAAGTCGCCCTGAGACGGGAGCGACGTTCGCTTACTTGGCGCGCGCAGCAGCCAACTCGCGCTTCATGTGTTCGGCCTAGGCGGAGAGCATCCGGTTGGCCGCGAGTCTCCCGGCCCATCGTCAATACTTGACGGTGTATTTCTTCGCTTCCAGGCAGACCGAGAAGGCCTTCTTGAAATCGTTCATTTGCGCGGCGGAAGTCTTCGCCGCCGCCTGCGACTGCTGCGCGGCCTGCTGGCTCGCCGCGTTCGCCTGGCTTTGCGCCCGTGCGCGATTGCCGATGGCGCCCACGCCGGCGCCGATCGCTGCGCCCTTGCCCGCGTCGCCGGCGATGGCGCCGATGATGGCTCCGCCGGCAGCACCGCCCACCGCACCCTTCACGGCGGACCCGGACGTGGACTGCTTTGCCGCCTGCTGTTGCTGCGCCGCCTGCTGCTGCTGTTCCGCGGCCTGGTTGGCGATGTGGAAGGGATCGTTGCCCGTCTCCTTCACCCCCCAGTTGTAGCACTCCGTTTCGTCTTGCGACTGCTGCGCGGGAGTCTGGCCGGCGCCCGGAAAGGCATAGACCTTGAGGGTCGCCGCCAGCGTCTTCGTTCCCGTGGGCGCGCTGATAAGCGGCGGGTTCTGAGCCTGCGCTACGGAGAGGGCGCCCGCCGCTGCAATGACAATGCCTAGGTTCGAGATTTGCATGGCGAAGATATAAGCTAGGGTGGAACCAGCGTCCATGGGACCTAGGGCCTATCGCGCAGGCTCGTCGCTTTGATAATACATTGATTTTTACTGAACATTTGGGGGACCGCACCATGACGACCCGACGCACCTTTCTGCTGACCGGCGCCGCCATGCTTGCCGCGCCCGCGTACGCCGATGATCAACTGTGCGCGGTGTACACCAAAGACCGGCAGACGGCGCTCGATCCGAGCGGCGCGCTGCAGAGGCTCAAGGACGGCAATGCCCGTTTCGTCGGCGGCCGCAGCCTTCATTGCGATCTCATGGCCCAGGTTCGAGCCACCGCGAAAGCCCAAGCGCCGTTCGCGGCGGTGGTCGGGTGCATCGACAGCCGAGTGCCGCCGGAACTGGTCTTCGACCAACAAATCGGCGACATCTTCTGCGCCCGCATCGCCGGGAGTTTCGTCAACACCGACATCATCGGCAGCCTCGAGTTTGCAACGAAGCTGGCGGGTGCCAAGGCCATCCTCGTGCTGGGTCATTCGGAATGCGGCGCGATCAAGGGGGCCATCGATGACGTAAAGCTCGGCAACCTCACCGCCATGCTCGCCAATATTCGCCCCGCGGTTGTCAAGGTCACAGCGCTGAAGGGACCGCATACCTCCAAGGATGCGGCGTTTGTGCAAGCCGTCGGCGAACAGAACACGAGGGACGCCGCCGCGCTGCTGCTGTCGCGAAGCAGCGTGCTGCAGGAGTTGGTTGCCTCGGGCAATCTGGCCGTAGCGGCCGCCATGCACGACCTCGCCACCGGCGTCGTCACCTGGCTTGCCTGAGCCCGTCTTCGGGCCGGCTCCTAAGGCAGTCAGTCGTCAGTCAGTCGTCAGTCAGATCCTCGCCGGGAAACAAGGCGTCGTTGAAGCCGAACTGGGTGAGGTCGCGAATGCGGCGCGGATACAGGATGCCGTCGAGGTGATCCACTTCGTGCTGAACCACACGAGCGTGAAAGCCGCTGACCGTGCGATCAATGGGCGCTCCCGCGGCATCAAAACCCGTATAGCGCAAATCCCGATAGCGGGGCACGAGTCCGCGCATACCGGGGACAGATAGGCATCCCTCCCAGCCCTCTTCCTGCGCCTCGCCTAGGGGCGTCAGCAGCGGGTTGATCAGCACCGTAAAGGGCACGGCTTCCGATTCGGGGTGGCGTGGGCTCTGATCAAAGCCGAAAATCACGACACGCAGCCCCGCCCCGATTTGCGGTGCAGCGAGGCCCGCCCCATTGAGATTGCGCATGGTGTCCCGCATGTCGGCCAGCAGAGCATCGAGCTCGGGAGTGCCGAATTCGCGGACCGGTTCCGCCACCGCCAGCAGGCGCGGATCGCCCATTTTGAGAACTTCGCGTATTGCCATGGTTCCTAGTATCTTAGCGGCCTTTTCCACGTGAGCCTATGGCAGGCTGCGAGCGTATGTCCGGTCGTTTATACATAAAAACCTTCGGCTGTCAGATGAATGAGTACGATTCCGGCAAGATGCGGGACGTGCTCGAGGCCGCCCACGGAATGACGCCCACCGACAATCCGGCGGAGGCGGACGTATTGCTGGTCAATACCTGCTCGGTGCGCGAAAAGGCGCAGGAGAAGGTGTTCTCCTTGCTGGGCGAATGGCGGCTTCTGAAGCTTGAACGTCCGCATGTGGTGATCGGCGTCGGGGGCTGCGTCGCGAGCCAGGAGGGCGAGGGCATCACCGCCCGGGCGCCCTGCGTCGACCTGGTGTTCGGTCCGCAAACCCTGCACCGCCTGCCGGCGATGCTCGAGGGCTTGAAGGAATCCGGCCGGCCGCAAATCGACATCAGCTTTCCGGAAATCGAGAAGTTCGACCGGTTGCCGCAGGCGCGCGCCTCGGGCGCAACGGCCTTCGTCTCCATCATGGAAGGCTGCAGCAAGTACTGCAGCTTCTGTGTCGTGCCCTATACGCGGGGCGAAGAGATCAGCCGCCCATTCGAGCAGGTGCTCGAAGAAGTGGCGCGTTTGGCAGCCCAGGGCGTGCGCGAAATAACGCTGCTCGGCCAAAATGTGAACGCCTATGCCGGGCCGATGCAGGACGGCACCATCGCGGATTTGGCGACGCTGATTCATTTCGTGGCCGCAATCGACGGTGTGGAGCGCATTCGCTTCACGACCTCGCATCCGCTCGACTTCAACGACAGCCTGATCGAGGCGTATGCCAATGTGCCCAAGCTCAACAATTTCCTGCATCTGCCGGTGCAGAGCGGCTCGGATCGCATTCTCGCCGCAATGAAGCGCGGCCATACTGTGATGGAGTACAAGCAGAAGATCCGCAAATTGCGCCGCGTGCGGCCGGACATCTGTATTTCAACCGATCTCATCATCGGATTTCCCGGCGAGACGGACCGGGACTTCGAGGCGACCATGAATCTGGTGGCGGAGGTGGGTTTCGATCAGTCGTTCAGCTTCCTCTACAGCCGGCGGCCCGGCACGCCGGCTGCCGCGCTGCCGGACGAGGTGCCGCATGAAGTCAAGCAGCAGCGGCTCGAGCTGCTGCAGCAGCGATTGAACGGCCAGGCGCGCGCCATTTCCGCAACCATGGTGGGCAGCCGGCAGCGCGTGCTCATCGAGCGGCCAGCCAAGCGCGATCCCCGGCAGCTCGCCGGCCGCACCGACAACAATCGCTGGGTCAATTTCGACGGCCCGGCGGACGACCCCATGGCGCTCATCAACCGTTTTGCGGATGTGATCATCACCGAAGCCATGCCCAATTCGCTGCGCGGCCGTCTCATCGCCGTGGCCGCATTGTGAGTTCCGTTCCGGTGACGCGCGATGTGCTGCTCGCTCCGGCGGACAACATTCGATTGGTGGAACTGTGCGGACCGCTGGACGAGCACCTGCATCAAATCGAGGAGCGGCTCGGGGTGGAGGTGCGAAGGCGCGGCAATCGATTTCAACTCATCGGCTCGGGCCCGGCCATCGAGCGCGCCGAAGCGGTGCTGCTCGGCTTGTACGCGCGGGCGCAGCGCGAGCCCGTGGATTCCGAGCGCGTGCACATTGCGCTGCAAGAACTGGATATGGACAGCAACAATACCGACGCCAACACCGAATCCGATGAGCTCAAGGTCCGCACCTCGCGCGGTGCGGTGCGCGCCCGCGGCGCCAATCAAACCGAATACCTCAACAATGTCCGCACCCATGATCTGACTTTCGGCATCGGTCCCGCGGGCACCGGCAAGACGTACCTCGCCGTCGCCTGCGCGGTCGAGGCGCTGCAATCGGAGAAGGTCAGGCGCATCGTGCTGGTCCGCCCGGCGGTGGAGGCGGGCGAGCGCCTGGGGTTTCTTCCCGGGGATTTGTCGCAGAAGGTCGATCCCTACCTGCGTCCCATGTACGACGCGCTCTACGAGATGATGGGCTTCGAGCGGGTGGCCAAACTCATCGAGCGCAACGTGATCGAAGTGGCGCCCCTGGCCTTCATGCGCGGCCGGTCGCTGAACGATTCGTTCGTGATTTTGGACGAGGCGCAAAACACGACCAATGAACAGATGAAAATGTTCCTGACCCGCATCGGCTTCGGTTCGAAGGCCGTCGTCACGGGCGACATCACGCAAGTCGATCTGCCGAATTCGAAGCAGTCCGGGTTGCGCACCGTGATCGATATTTTGCGCGGGGTGCGCGGCATCGCCTTCACCATGTTCAGCTCGCGCGACGTCGTCCGGCATCCGCTGGTGCAGAGAATCGTCCAGGCCTACGAGGCGAGCGCCCCCGACGGCGGCACGAAGGAGACAGGCTCCTAGCGGTGGCACGGCGGCTCGAACTCGATGTGAGTTACGCGGCGCGGCGGCCATGGGTTCCGAGCTCGCGGCAACTCGCGGCGTGGGCGACGGCCGCGCTCGCACCCCGGCGGCGCTCCGTGGTGCTTTCCGTGCGTGTCGTGGGTCCGGCGCGCAGCCGCAGCCTCAATGCGCATTACCGGCACAAGGACAGTGCGACCAATGTACTGTCGTTCGACGGCGCCGGAGTCGTGCCCGACGGCCGCCATTTCCTCGGTGAACTCGTGATCTGCGCCGCCGTGGTCGCGAAAGAGGCGCAGGCCCAAGGTAAAACCCTGGAGTCGCATTGGGCGCACATGACGGTTCATGGCGTGCTGCATCTGCGGGGGTTCGACCACGAGCGCCGCGGCGAGGCGCTGAAAATGGCGGCGAAGGAGATTCAAATCCTTGATCGGCTTGGCTTTTCGGACCCGTATCGCTGATCGAGTATCCTTAAGCCCCCATGTCAGAACAACCCCAAGGCGGCACCACAGGCCGCTGGTTAAAGCGCATTACCCAGTCGATGTCCGGGGAACCGCGCGATCTTGCCGAGCTGATCGAGGATCTGCGCGAAGCCAGCGAGCGCGGACTCTTCGACGGCGACGCGCTGGTCATGCTGGAGGGAGTGCTGGCGGTGGCCGACATGCAGGTGCGCGACATCATGGTGCCGCGCTCGCAGATGGTGTTCGTCGAGCGCGACGAGCCTCCTGAAAAGCTGGTCGAGCTGGTGGTCGAATCCGGACATTCGCGCTTTCCCGTGATCGGCGAAGACCGCGATCAGATTCTCGGCATCTTGCTGGCGAAGGACTTGCTGCGCCTGCAGGCCGCGGGCGACGAGAGTTTCGAAATCCGCGAGTACATGCGTCCGGTGGTGTTCGTTCCCGAAAGCAAGCGGCTGAACGTCCTGCTCAAGGAATTCCGCCGCAGCCACAACCACATCGCCATGGTCGTGGATGAATATGGGGGCGTGTGCGGATTGGTCACCATCGAAGACGTCATCGAGCAAATCGTCGGCGAGATCGACGATGAGCACGACGTCGAGGACGATCAGACCATCAGGAAAGAAGGGGCGCGCGAATTCACGGTGCGGGCGCTCACGCCGATCGCGGATTTCAATCACTATTTCGGGACCGCGTTTTCCGATGAGGAATACGACACGATCGGCGGCTTGTTGATGCAGGAGTTCGGCCGGCTGCCGCGCCGCGGAGAGACCATTCGCGTGGGCGAGATGGAATTTCGCGTACTCAGGGCCGATCGGCGCCGCATCGATCTTCTGCGCGTGATCACCCCAACCGATATCGAGCCGCCCGCCGCCGACGAGTCGGCTCCTTGAGCGTCGCTAGCGGCCCTGCGGCCGCGATGCAGATGCAGGCCTGGCGGCTGACGGCCGCGTTTGCCGCCGGCGCAGCGCTCAATTGTGCGTTCGCGCCGTTCGGCTGGTGGCCCATCGCCGTGCTGGCGCCGGCGGCGCTGTTCGCGCTCATCCGGGGCCTGCCGCCGCGCCGCGCCGGTTGGACGGGCGCCGCATTCGGCGCGGGGCTGTTCACCTTCGGCACGTATTGGCTGTACACCTGCATTCACATATTCGGTCTGGCGCCCATCTGGTTGACGGTGATACTGCAGACCTCGCTGGTCGCATTGATGTCCGCATACTCCGCGGCACTGTGCTATCTGGCGAATCGCTTCTGGCTCAAACCTGGCGCGACGCGGGCCTGGGTCGTGCTGCCCGTTCTTTGGGTGCTGCTCGAATGGCTGCGCGGCTGGGCGTTGAGCGGCTTCCCGTGGCTGTCCTTGGGCTATGCGATGATCGATTCTCCGCTCAAGGGGTGGGCGCCGCTGGCCGGGATTTACGGCGTGACCTGGGCGACGGCGACGATCGCGGCCGCCATTGTCGTGTTATCGACGCCGGCTGTGACGGCGTCGCGGCGGCTCTTCGCACTCGGCGCGATCGCGATCTTAGTCTTGATTCCGGCGCTGCTCGCGCACCGCGGCTGGACGCACGCCGCCGGACCTCCCCTGTCGGTTGCCGCCGTGCAGGGCGCCGTATCGCAAGACCAGAAGTGGCTGGCGAAAAACCGCGACGAAACCATGCTTCGATACTCGGGGCTCACCGCCGATGCGTGGGGTGCCCGGCTCATCGTCTGGCCGGAAGCGGCGCTGCCCGTTCTCGCCAGCGACATACCCGACTATCTGCGGCGGCTGAAGGAGCTGGGACGCGCCCACGGCTCTGATCTTGCCGTCGGGCTCTTGAACTATGAGCCCTCGACAATGCGGTACTACAACGGGCTGTTGGTCCTCAGTGATTCAGGCGGCGGCTGGTACTACAAGCGCCACTTGGTCCCGTTCGGCGAGTATTTCCCGGTGCCCGCGTTCGTGCGCACCTGGCTGCGATTGATGAGCTTGCCGTATGCCGACATCTCGGCGGGGAGCGAGAGCCAGCCCACATTGAGCGCCGCGGGCCAAAAGCTCGGCCTGACGATCTGCTATGAAGATGCCTTCGGCAGCCGCCAGCTCGAAGTGCTGCGCGACGCGACTCTGCTGATCAATGTCACCAACAATGCCTGGTACGGCGATTCCACGGCGCCCCACCAGCATTTGCAGATCGCCCGCATGCGCGCACTCGAGGCGGGGCGCTACCTGGTGCGCGCCGCGAACGACGGCATCACGGCCGTGATTGGGCCGCAGGGCGAGATCGTGGCGCGTCTGCCGCAATTTCAAGAGGCCGTGCTGCGCGCCGAGGTGCGGCCGATGACCGGGCTGACTCCCTATGCCCGCTTCGGCAATTATCCCGTGGTGGCCGGCGCGGGGATCCTGCTGGGGATGGCGGTTTGGCGCCGGCGGCGGGTCTAGGACTAGTTCTTGGCGCCCAGCGCGCCGAATCGCCTTTGCCGGCCGCCATAGTCATCGAGCGCACGGCGAAATCGCCCCTCATCGAAGTCCGGCCACAGGCATTCGCTGAAGTGCAGCTCCGC
>Ga0209656_10001542_pt1 | contig 15043 bp, 11 predicted proteins | sample BogFormECP12_OM2_FD_188239 | JGI IMG/M metagenome (GOLD analysis project Ga0209656, IMG submission 188239) | Bog forest soil microbial communities from Calvert Island, British Columbia, Canada - ECP12_OM2 (SPAdes) (version 2) | ecosystem: Environmental > Aquatic > Freshwater > Wetlands > Bog ... | reverse complement strand
GCCGCCGAACGCATCGGGGTTCGCCTTGTACACCGCCATCATGGTCTGACTGATGTTCGCCGGCGCACCGCTCGGCAAATCAGCTTGCAGACTGCGCGCAATCTTGGTGAGCGTGTCGCCCTTCGCGACCCGATAGGTGCTGCCGCTGATCGGCGCTGCCGGCTCCGGCGTCGTCACGGCGCCGGACGATGGGACGGCCACAGGAGACGGGGCCGCGGCGGGAGCCGGGCTCTCGACCGTGGCGGGCGGCGGCGCGGTGCGCGCGGGCGCGGCGCGGCGCGCCGGGGGAGCGGCACTGACCGGAGCGGTGACCGGAGGCGTACTGCTCGCCGTCTCACCCGGCGTGTACACGGGCGGGTCCAGCAGCACCGTGTATTCGCGCATGAGGCGGCCGCGCGCCCAATTCACCTCGACCAAGAAGGTCACGAAAGGCTCGGGGATCGCATCCGTGGAACGAACCAATAAAGCCTCGCGTCCGTCCTTGCCCTTGCCCACCTTGAAGGTGAGCGATGACAGGAACGGCGGCCGATCGATGCCGTAGCGCGTGAACGAATCGCGGCCGGCCAGGGTGGCGCGCAGGGCGGTCAATTCATCCGGGGTGGCCGCAATCAGGTCGATTTCGGCATTCATCGGCTCGTTGAGCGCCGAATTCAGATGGATTTCACCCAGGCCCAACGCCCAAGACACGGACGGCCACAAAGCCGGGGATAGCAAGCACGCCATCAGCGTCAGGCGGGGCATCGTCACGGACATTTCTACTCCAAGAATTCTGGTGGGCAAGCGGGTAAAGTTCATTGTGCTATAGGAGCTTGGACGCGAATTCTCACTTGCCTTTTACATAAGCCAATAACTATATCTTACTGGTGTCTATTTACCAAAATCTGGGCCACTGAAACTGCGTTATGTGCCGCACATTTCCGAACATTATCGGCCACAACCCAAAAATTTAGAGCGCGGTCACGTGTCAAATCCCCCCGTAATCGGCCTACATATACCTTATCGGGAGCCATTGCCAATGTGGCCGGTGTCGGAAATTCGGCAGCCGAATCCGCCTCGATGAGGCTGATTCCCGTGCCGCGTTGCAACACCCGGGAGGCGTCGGACAGGCTCACGGCACGCTCGAAACTGGCATGCACCGCCAGGCTATGGCCGAAGAATACCGGTACCCGGACCGCCGTCGCGTTGACGGCCAGGCCCGGCAGATCGAGCACTCGCCGGCACTCCTCCCACAGCCGCCTCTCCTCCCGGGAAGACCCGTCCGCCTCCACGACATCCACTTGCGGGATCACATTGAAGGCGATCTGCCGGCCAAAGGCCCGTCCCCTCGCCTTCTTGCCGCTCAACATGGCCACCGTCTCGCCGGCGAGTTCATCCATGGCGCCTCGTCCGCTGCCCGACACCGCTTGATACGTCGCAACCTCGGCGCGCTCGAGGCCCGCCAGCGCATGCAGCGGCGCAAGCGCCGTGGCGAGCGCCACGCTGGCGCTTCCCGGCAGCGCAATCAGCCCGCGAGCCCCGACTGAGTCGAGCGCGCCGGCATTGACATCCGCGGCCACCAGCGGCACGTCGGCTCGCGCTCGAAACGCCGCCGAGCCATCGATGACCCAGGCATGCGCGGCCGCCGCTTCCGCATAGCGCAGCGACAGGGCCGAACGCCCGCAAAAGAACACCAGATCCACGCGCGAGAAATCAAAGGCCGCGACATCGCTCACCGCCAATGCCTTGGACGCCGCGGCGCCCTCCTCATCCGTCACGGGCCGGCCGACATTGCGCTCGTCGTCGAGCGCATGCAATTCGGCGAATGTCATTTTTCGCGCGCGCAGTTCGTCGATCACGGCCTCGCCGATCAAGCTCGACACGCCGACCACGGCGATGCGCAATTTCGCTGCGGCTTGGTTAGGCGCGCTCACGGCCGCCGCGTGATCACGGGAGTGGTCCGGACGACGTCCCCGCACTGAGCGCGGAACCGCAGATAGTGATCCATCAGCACCAGCGCCAGCATCGCCTCGGCAATCGGCGTGGCGCGGATGCCGACGCAGGGATCATGCCGCCCGGTGGTGGTCACCTGCGTGGGCTTGCCGTGAACGTCGATGGTGTCGCCCGGCACCGTGATGCTCGATGTCGGCTTGAGCGCCAGGCTCACCACGATGTCCTGGCCGGAGGAAATGCCGCCCAGCACGCCGCCCGCGTGATTGCTGGTGAAACCCTTCGGAGTCAGCGCATCGCGATGCTCGGAGCCGCGCTGTTCGACCGAGCGGAAGCCCGCCCCGATCTCGACGCCCTTCACGGCATTGATGCCCATCATGGCGCTCGCCAGGTCCGCGTCGAGCCGTTCGAACACGGGTTCGCCCCAACCGGGGGGCACTCCCTTGGCGATCACGGTCACGCGCGCACCGATGGAGTCTCCGGCTTCGCGAATCCGCCAGATGAAATCCTCGAGCTCCTTCACGCGGCTCGGATCCGGGCAGAAAAACGGATTGTCATAGGCGCTGGCCGGATCCACCGGCTGCAGCACCAGCGGGCCCATCTGGGCGAGATAGCCGTGAATGCCGACCTGCAGACGCTCGCGCAAGAACTTCCGCGCAATGGCGCCGGCCGCCACGCGCATGACGGTCTCGCGCGCCGAGGAGCGCCCGCCGCCGCGATAATCGCGAAAGCCGTACTTTTGCTGGTAGGTGTAGTCCGCGTGTCCGGGACGAAAGCGATCCTTGATCTTCTCGTAGTCGCGCGAGCGCTGATCTTCATTTGCGACCAGCAGCCCGATCGGCGTGCCGGTGGTCCTGCCTTCGAACACGCCCGAGAGGATTTGCACCGTGTCGGATTCGCGGCGCTGGCTGGTGTACTGGGAGGTGCCCGGACGGCGGCGGTCGACATCGGCCTGCAAGTCCGCCTCGCTGAGCGCAAGGCCGGGCGGGCAGCCGTCCACGACGCAGCCGAGCGCGGGTCCATGGCTCTCGCCAAAACTCGTCACGCTGAAAACACGACCGAATGTATTGCCCGCCACGCGCTAGTTCTCCTCGTCCAAATCCCGTGCAGGCAGCAAGAATACCCCGCCGCCGCCCATTGCAATCTCGGGCCAGACAAACGGCATCCGCGGGAAGGCGCGCAGCAGCGCGTGTTCGGTATTGCCGACTTCGACGACCAGGATGCCGTCTCGACTCAGATGCCTCCGCGCCGCCGCGAAGATCGCCCGCACCGAATCCAGGCCATCGGCGCCCGAGGCGAGCCCCAGCTTGGGTTCGTGTTCGTACTCGCGCGGCAGTCTGCGCATCTCCGCGCGGCCTACATAAGGCGGATTGCTCACGATGATATCGTAACGGCAGCCCTCGACGGCATCGAAATAGTCCGATTTGAGCATCCGCACGCTTTCTTGAAGCCTTAAGTGGCGCAGGTTGCGGCGAGCCACTTGCAGCGCAGCGGCGGACACGTCGACGCCATCCACTTGAGCTTTGGGAAAGGCCATGGCGCATGCCAGCGCGATCGCGCCCGAGCCGGTTCCGATATCCAGGATCCGGCGCACGCGGCGCGCATTCACCCAGGGCTGAAAGCGCTGCTGGACCAGTTCTGCGATGGGCGACCGCGGCACCAGGACGCGCTCGTCCACATACAGCTCGAGACCGGCAAAGAAGGCGCGATGCGTCAGGTAGGGCAGCGGAATGCGTTCGGCGATGCGCCGCTCCAGGAGCTCGCCGATGCGTGCCGCCTGACGCGGCCGCAGTTTCTTGCCGTAGGCGCTCGCGCCCAGCTCGTGAGCCAGGCCGGCGGCAAAGAACACCAGTTCGGCCGCCTCATCCCGCGCGTTGTCGGTACCGTGACCGAAATGCACGCGCGCGCGGCGCAGCGCCCGCGCGCAGCGGTCGATGGCCGCGCCGACGGTCTCGGCCGCGGCGCGAGCGCCATCAGCCGGGGCGCCGACGGTGGCTGTGGCGGTGTGGGATAATCTTCGCATGGCAACTCAATCGAAATACCTTCCCGTCGCGCTCCTCTGCGTCGCCGCCATTGCGGGCATCGCCGCCTCGCTGCTGTTGCGTCACCGCGCCCCGGTCGAATTGACCACCGGGACCCTTCTCTCACCCAGCCGGGCGGTGCCGGATTTTAGCCTGATCGACCATCAAGGTCGGAAATTTGAGTCCGCCAATCTTCGCGGGCATTGGTCGCTGCTGTTCTTCGGCTACACGAATTGCCCCGATTTCTGCCCGACGACGCTCACCACGCTGGCGGCGGTGCAAAAGCGTCTGCGTGCCGAGAAGGCTCGAGTGCTTCCCCAGGTGCTCTTCGTGTCGGTCGACGCCAAGCGAGATACGCCGGCACAATTGGCCAAATATGTGCCGAATTTCGCCCCCGAGTTCATCGGCCTCACCGCCGCCGATCAGCCGAGCATCGAGGCCGTCGCGAAGAAATTCGGAGTCACCGTCGTCATCCTGCCGCCCATGGCCAACGGCGACTACGGGGTCGATCACTCCAGCGCCGTCTTTGTGCTCGATCCCGATGGGCGGCTCGCCGCGATTCTCACCGGCCCGTTCACCCCCGAGGCCTTGCAACACGATTTCCAGCGCATCGTGGCCGGGCGCGCATGAGCCGCAGCAGCGCGGGGTTTCGCGGCCGGTTGTTCGTCTGGTTTCAATACCTGCTGCCGCAGCACGGACTCTCCCGGCTGGTGCGGGCGGCGACCCGGGTGCGCGTCGCCTGGTTCAAGAATTGGATCATACGGGGGTTTCTCCGGCTCTACCGCGTCGACATGACCGAGGCCGCCGAGAGCAACCCCTACGCCTACGGCAGCTTCAATGAGTTCTTTACTCGCGCCCTCAAAGACGGCGCGCGCCCCATCGCGCGCGGCGAGCACGTCATCACGAGTCCGGTCGACGGCTGCGTCAGCGAGGCGGGCACGATCGATCGCGATCAGCTGCTGCAGGCCAAGGGCCGCCGTTACTCCCTCACGGAGCTGCTGGCCGCACAGCCCTGGGCGAGCCGCTTCGAAGGCGGCTCCTTCGCGACCATTTATCTCGCACCTTTCAATTACCATCGCGTGCATATGCCGCTTCGCGGCCAACTGCAGGAGACAGTCTACGTTCCCGGCCGCCTGTTCAGCGTCAATGCCGCGACAGCCCTGCACGTGCCTTCCTTGTTCGCGCGCAATGAACGGGTCTTGACGCTGTTCGACTCGGGCGCGGCGGGCCGGTTCGCCCTGGTGCTGGTCGGCGCCCTCAACGTGGGCAGCATCGCCACCGTGTGGGCGGGCGACATCACGCCGGCGGCGCGGCGCGTGGTCACCCGCCTGGCAGGCGGGACGCCGACCCTGGAGCAAGGCGCGGAACTCGGCCGCTTCAACATGGGTTCGACCGTGATTCTCCTTTTCGAGCCGAACCGCGCTCGCTGGCACCCCGAGGTACGGGCGGGCAGCGCTGTGCGGTTGGGACAGGCGCTGGGGGTGCGCACCGCATGAAACCCTCGTGGCGGCCGACCGCAAGCTTGAGCGCCCTGCAGAGGCGTGCGTCGATGTTGGCCGCCGCGCGCGAATTCTTCGCCCACCGCGGCGTGCTCGAGGTGGAAACGCCTACGTTAAGCGCGGCCGCCGTCAGCGACCCGCAGATCGAATCGCTCATCACGCGGGTCGCCGGCATGGCGGCGCCGTCCTATCTTTGCACCTCGCCTGAATACGCCATGAAACGGCTGCTGGCGGCGGGCAGCGGCGATATCTATCAAATCTGCAAGGTGTTCCGCGACGCCGAGCGCGGCCGCTGGCACAACCCGGAGTTCACGCTCATCGAATGGTACCGTCTGGGGTTCGACGACGCGGCCCTGATGAACGAGGTCGAGGCCCTGATCGGCCACCTGCTGGCACCCTATCGGTGGCCCGAGCCGGCGGACCGCCTGAGCTATGCGGCCGCGCTACAGCGTCACGCCGGGGTCGATGCCCACGCCGCGGACGAGACCGAACTTGCCGCGGCGGCCGCGCGTCATGGCATCGTTTGCGATGCGGCACTCGACCGGGATGGCAGGCTGGACCTCTTGATGGGCCTGGTGGTCGGCCCGCGCCTGGGGCGCGAGCGTCCGTGTTTCATCTGCGACTATCCGGCCTCGCAGGCCGCGCTCGCGCGCTTGAAGCCGGGATTGCCGCCGGTGGCGGCGCGCTTCGAGCTCTACATCGACGGCGTCGAATTGGCGAATGGCTTCCACGAACTGGCCGATGCGGGCGAGCAGCGTGCGCGCTTCGCCCGCGACTTGAGCGCGCGGCGCGCGCACGGCCAAGTGGAGCCGCCCTTGGATGAACATTTGCTCGCGGCGCTGGCGGCGGGCATGCCGGATTGCGCCGGAGTGGCCCTGGGGTTCGATCGCCTGGTCGCGATCGCGCTGGGAGCGCCGCGGCTCGCCGATGCCATGGCCTTCACCATCGACAATGCCTGACCCAAGGCGCGGCTGTGCGCGCTTAGGCGCGGCGCCGCGCTAGTTCTTGCCGCGCGACAGGTATTCGCCGGTGCGCGTATCGATGCGCAATATCTCGCCCTCGTTGATGAACAGCGGCACCCGCACCATGGCGCCGGTCTCCAGCTTCGCCGGCTTGGAGCCGCCGGTCGCGGTATCGCCGCGCACGCCGGGATCCGTTTCGATCACCTTGAGTTCCATGTGCGCCGGCGGCGTCACCTGCAGGGGCACGCCGTTCCACAAGGTGACGACGCATATCGTGCCGTCCTTGAGCCATTGGGCGCCCTCGCCGACCGCTTCCTTGGAGGCCGTCAGCTGCTCGAATGTCTCCGGCGCCATGAAGTGGAAAAAATCGCCGTCGCTGTACAGGTATTGCATGTCCGTATCGACGACGTCGGCGGCTTCCACGGTGTCGCCGGACTTCCACGTGCGTTCGATGGTGCGGCCTGTCTTCAGGTTGCGTACCCGGACGCGATTGAATGCCTGCCCCTTGCCCGGCTTGACCATCTCGTTCTCGACGATGGCGTAGGGGTCGCCGTCGATCAGGATCTTGAGTCCGGACTTGAATTCGTTCGTGCTGTAGTTCGCCATCGAAGGCCTCGGAACTGAAGGGCGCGTATGATAGCCGTAACCCCTCCCCCAAGCCAATTCCGGACGATTGGCGGGCTTGGGGACCCGTCTTGGCAGCGCGGACGCGCCGACAGGCTCCTAGACGCCGGTCCCAGAAACGGCAAATCCTCAGGTGTTACACTTTCCTCCCATGTTGAGAGGTTATTGACTTGAGCGAACAAGGGGCCGTTCCAATGATCGTCATGACGAGGTCGCAGGACCACGTCGAGGCGGTCAACAGCACATTGCGCAAAGCCGGCCACCCCGTGCATTGCACATGGCTGCCGGATGCCCGCGACCTAGGGGATGCCCTTACACAAATCAATCCCGAGATGCTGATCGCATTCATCGACGAGCTCGGCATCGAGTTGTCGGCGCTCATGAAAGTCAAACAGCAAAGCGCGCCGGGGATGCCGGTGCTGATCGTACGCGAGCACGTCGATGAGGCCGCCATCGCCGAGGCCATGCGCCTGGGGGCGCAGGACGTGGTGACGCTGGCCAACCGCAGCCGCCTGCAATCGGTCGCCACCCGGGAACTTCGCGCCTATCGCCTGGAACGCGCGCTCTCCACGACGCTGTCCTCGGCGCGCGAGTATCGCGAGCAGCTGCAGAACTTTCTCCAAGGCTCGGCGGACGCCATCACGCACGTGCAGGAAGGCATCATCGTGGATGCGAATCGCGCCTGGCTCGAGCTGTTCGGCTACTCGGGCGACGATGCGCTCACCGGCCAGCCGCTCATGGATTTGTTCGAGCAGGAAACGCATCCCGCGCTCAAAGGCGCCCTGGTGGCCTGCTTGCAGGGCAAGTGGTCGGGTCACGACCTGAAAGTGCGCGCGCTGCTGTCGGACGGCTCAAGCCTGCCGCTCGAGCTGCTGCTCACCAAGGCTGACTACGAGAATGAGCCGGCCATCCGCATTGCCATCTCGGCAACGCAAAAGAAGGACCACAATCTCGAAATGCAGCTCGCCGATGCGGTCAAGAACGACGCCACGACGCGCTTCCTGCAGCAGCGCTATTTGATCGCCGCGGTGCGCGAGCGCTGCGCTCTGCCCATGAAGGGCGGCGTGCGTCAATTCGCCCATATCAAGCCGGACCGATTCATCGAAATTCAGAACGCCATCGGCGTGCTGTCCAGCGAGGATTTCATGGCGCAGCTCGCCGAACTGCTGCGCGCGCAGCTGACGCCCACGGACCTGTGCGGCCGCTTCGCCGGCAACGGATTCCTGATTTTGCTCGAGCGCGGCACCGCCCGCGACGTCGAGACCTGGGCCGAGAATGTGGTCAAGCGCGTGAACGAGTACACGTTCGCGATCGAAGACAAGACCCTGTCGGCCACGGTGACCGCGGGCTTGGGGCTCCTGCCGGCGGCCAACCCGGACGTCGCGGCCGCGATCACCGATGCAGTCAGCGCCACGCGCCGCGGGCGCGAGCTCGGCGGCAATCAGTGGTACGCCGTGGACAAGTCCGATACCGACACCCGCGTGCAGGCCTACGACAAGATCTGGGTCAAGCACATCAAGAACGCCCTGATGGAGAATCGCTTCCGTCTGGTGCAGCAGCCGATTGCCAGCCTGCTCGGCGAAGACAAGGGCATGTTCGACGTGCTGGTGCGCATGCTGGACGAACAGGGCAACGAGGTGCTGCCGGCGGAATTCATCGCGGCCGCCGAGCGCAACGACTTGATGAAGAACATCGACCGCTGGGTGATCGGCGCGTCGATGTCCTTCGCCGCCAACCGCAAGGCCGCCTGCATCTTCGTGCGCGTGTCGAAGGACACGGTTATCGACAAGAGCCTGCTCACGTGGCTCGAGACTCAGCTGAAATCGCTCAAGATCGACGCGAAGCGGATATGCATCCAGGTGACCGAGGATCTCGCGAACCAGTACGTCAGGCAGACCAAGGAGCTGGCGGACAATCTGCGCAAGCTGGGGTTTAGATTTGCGCTCGAGCACTTCGGCACCGGCCGCGATCCCTTGAAGCTGCTCGCCGACATCGACATGAATTTCATCAAGATCGACGGCTCGCTGATGCAGGGCCTGTCCACCAATCAGATACAACAACAGCGCGTAAAGGGGCTTGTCGAGGCCGCGAAACGCAGGGGCATCGAGACGGTGGCCGAGCGCGTCGAGGACGCCAACACCATGGCCGTGTTGTGGCAGCTCGGCATCGAGTTCATCCAGGGGTACTTCGTGAACGCGCCCGAGGATGTGACCATGTCGTCGGGCGACCGGCGCTGATCCGCTCGCGCCCTGCAACCTGACCGCGCTCGAGCTACGCCGCCGACACCTCGAGCCGGTCGACCTGCTTGTAGGCGCGCGAGAATCTCTGCCGGCGCTGGCCCTTCCTGTCCTGGAACTGTTTGAGCTCCTCGAACTTCAGCTTCATCGGCGCGCTGTTGCCGCTGTAAATCGTCAGCACCTCGCCGGGGCCCACGATCGCCATCGCCACCAGGTACTCGTCGCGGTCGGCGGACTTCTTGCCGGGGATGCCGAACAGATTCTGCCCCTTGCCCGCGGACAGCTCTTCGATTTGCGCGGCCGGCAGCGCCAGCACCTCGCCATCGTTGTTGACGAATATCGCCAGCGCCGCCGCTTGTGCAATCGGCTGCGCCGGCAGGACCCGCGCGCTCTCCGGCACCTTGAGAACCGACTTGCCCTTCTTGTTGCGCGCGTAAAGCTCGCGCAATTTCACGGCGAATCCATAGCCCGCGTCGCTCGCGAGCAGCCAGGTGTCGTCCGGTTCGCCGATCAGCACGGCTGCAAAGGTGGCGCCGTCCGGCGGATCGACGCTGCCCGAGAGCGGTTCGCCGTAGCCGCGGGCGGCCGGCAGCTGGTGCGCGTCCAGGCTGTAGGCCCGGCCCGTGGAATCGATGAACACGGCCTGCTGCAGGTTGCGGCCGCGGGCGGCGGCCTGGAATTCGTCGCCGCCCTTGTAGCTCAAGGAGCGCACATCGATGTCGTGTCCCTTGGCCGCGCGCACCCAGCCCAACCGCGACAGCACGACGGTGACCGGCTCGCTGGTGAGCAGCTCCGTCTCCGAAATGGCCTGCGCGGCCTCGCGCTCCACCAGGCGGGTGCGCCGCTCGTCGCCGTACTCCTCGGCGTCGCTCAGCAGTTCATCGCGCACCAGCTTCGTGAGCTTCGCTTTGCTCTTCAGGATCGCGGCGATTTCGTCGCGCTCCTCGGCGAGTTCTTTTTGCTCGCCGCGGATCTTCATCTCCTCGAGGCGCGCGAGGTGGCGCAGCTTGGTCTCGAGAATGGCCTCGGCCTGTTCATCGGACAGCTTGAAGCGCTTGATGAGCACCGGCTTGGGTTGGTCCTCGGTGCGCACGATGCGGATCACTTCATCGAGATTCAGGTACGCGATCAGCAAACCGTCGAGGATGTGAATTCTCGCGTTCAATTTCGCGAGCCGGTGGTTCAGCCGCCGCGTGACCGTGTCCTTGCGGAACTGCAGCCATTCCAGCAGCAGTTCCTTCAGCGGCATCACCCGCGGCCGGCCGTCCAAGGCGATGACGTTGAGATTCACGCGGTAATTGCGCTCGAGGTCGGTGGTCGCGAACAGGTGCGTCATCAAGGCGACCGGATCCACGCGATTCGACTTCGGCACGATCACGAGGCGCGTCGGATTCTCGTGGTCCGATTCATCGCGCAGGTCCTCGACCATCGGCAGTTTCTTCTGCTGCATTTGGGCGGCGATCTGCTCCTGCACCTTGGCTCCGGACACCTGGAACGGCAGCGCGTCGATCACGATCTCGCCGTCTTCGATCTTATAGGTGGCACGGGCCTTGAACGTGCCGGAACCCGTCTCGTACATCTGCACCAGATCGTCGCGCGGCGAGACGATCTCGGCACCGGTCGGAAGATCCGGTCCCTTGACGTGCGCCATGATCTTGCGCGTGCTCAAGGCGGGGTCGTCGAGCAGGGCGACGCAGGCCTTGACCACTTCGCGCAAATTGTGCGGTGGAATGTCGGTGGCCATGCCGACCGCGATTCCTGAGCCGCCGTTGAGCAGGAGATTCGGCACCCGCGCCGGCAGCATGGTGGGTTCCTCCAGCGAGCCGTCGAAGTTCGGCGCCCACTCCACCGTGCTGCTGCCAAGCTCCTGCAGCAGCAGGGTGGCATAGCGGGTCAGCCGCGACTCGGTATAGCGCATGGCGGCGAAGGATTTCGGATCGTCGGTCGAACCCCAGTTGCCCTGCCCGTCGACGATGGGGTAGCGGTAGGCGAAATCCTGCGCCATGTGCACCATGGCTTCGTAGCAGGCGGAATCGCCGTGCGGATGGAACTTGCCGATCACATCGCCGACCGTGCGCGCCGATTTCTTGTGCTTGGCGCCGGCGGCGAGGCCGAGCTCGCTCATCGCATAGACGATGCGCCGCTGCACGGGTTTCAGGCCGTCGCCCAAGGCCGGCAGCGCGCGATCGAGAATCACGTACATGGAATAATCGAGGTAGGCGCGCTCCGCGAAGGACTTGAGCGGTTCCTTCTCGATGCCCTCGAAATTGAGTTCTTGGTCTTTCATGATCGCGATGTCTGGTCGTGGAGCGCGCCGCCGCGGCTAAATGTGCGCCAGATTGCCCTTGGTCTCCAGCCATTCGCGCCGGTCGCCGGCGCGCTTCTTCGCCAGCAGCATGTCCATCATCTGGTCCGGGCTGTCCTTGGCGTCGATGGTCATCTGCACCAGACGCCGCGTCTGCGGCGCCATGGTGGTTTCGCGCAGCTGCAGCGGGCTCATCTCGCCCAGGCCCTTGAAGCGCGTGACCACGGGTTTGGTGCGGGGATTTTCCGCGGCAATGCGCTTCAGCGCCTTCTCCCTCTCCGCCTCATCGAGCGCATAGACCACTTCCTTGCCGGCGTCGATGCGAAACAGCGGCGGCATGCAGACATACACGTGTCCGGCCATCACCAGCGGCCGGTAGTGGCGCAGGAACAAGGCGCACAGCAAGGTTGCGATGTGCTGACCATCGCTGTCGGCGTCCGCCAGAATGCAGATCTTGTGGTAGCGCAGACCCGACAGGTCGCTGGCCGCGGGATCGACGCCGATCGCGATGCTGATGTTGTGTACCTCCTGGGATTGCAGAACCTCCGCGGTATCCGCCTCCCAGGTATTCAGGATCTTGCCGCGCAGGGGCATGATGGCCTGCGTCACCCGGTCGCGCGCCTGTTTGGCCGACCCGCCGGCCGAGTCGCCCTCGACCAGAAACAACTCGCCGCGCGCAGGATCCTGGCTGACGCAGTCGGCGAGTTTGCCCGGCAGCGCCGGACCCGCGACGATGCGCTTGCGCGCGATTTTCTGGCTGTCCTTGAAGCGCTGCTGCGCGTTGGATATCGCCAGCATGGCGATTTTTTCGCCCTGGTCGGGGTGCTGATTGAGCCACAGGGCAAACGCATCCTTGATGACGCCCTGCACGATGCCGGCCGATTCCCGCGAGGAGAGCTTTTCCTTGGTTTGCCCCGCGAACTGCGGCTCGCGCATTTTCATCGAGAGCACGAAACTCACGCCGTCCCAGACATCCTCGGGCGACAGCTTCAAGCCGCGCGGCACGAGGTTGCGGAACTCGCAGAACTCGCGCACAGCATCCGCGGCGCCCGCGCGCAGGCCGTTGACATGCGTGCCGCCCTCGACCGTGGGAATCAGATTGACGTAGCTCTCGGTGATGCCGTGCTCGGACTCGAGCACCCAGGCGAACGCCCAATCCAGGGATCCCCCTTCGATGTCGCGCTTGCCGTAGAAGGTTTCGGCCGGCAGCCATTCTCCCTTGCCGAGCTCCTCGGCCAGGTATTGATGCAGGCCGCCGGTGTAAAACCACTCGTCGCGCTCGCCGGTGAATTCGTTCAAGAGCGTGACGCGCAGATTGGGGCACAGCACGGCTTTCGCGCGCAGCACCTGCTTCAGCTTCGGGATGGCGAACTTGTCGGTATCGAAATACTGCGGATCGGGCCAGAAACGAATGGTCGTGCCGGTTTTCGACTTCGGCACCTCGCCCACGACCTCGAGCTTGGAGGCGAGCCGCCCGCCCTTGAAGCTCACGTTGTATTCCTTGCCGCCGCGGCGCACCCAGCACTCCAGGTGCTTCGACAGCGCGTTGACCACGGACACGCCCACTCCATGCAATCCGCCGGAGTGCTGATAGGTCTTGTCGTTGAATTTTCCGCCGGCGTGCAGCCGGGTCAGGATCAATTCGACGCCGCTGATCTTCTCCTTGGGGTGAATGTCGACCGGCATGCCGCGGCCGTCGTCTTCGACCTGGGCCGAGCCGTCTTTGAATACGGTCACATTGATGTGTTGGCAATGGCCGGCGAGCGCCTCGTCGACGCTATTGTCGATGACTTCATGTGCGAGATGATTCGGCCGCGTCGTGTCGGTATACATGCCCGGGCGCCGGCGAACCGGATCCAAGCCGCTCAATACCTCGATGTCGGAGGCCGTATAGGACGATGCCATCAATTACCTCAATTGGCTCAATTGGCTCACCGCGCTGCCGCCCGGGAGGCGGCGCAGTCTACCATGTGAATCCGGCGCCCTGGCAGCCCGGCCGCGATTCGGCTATCTTGCGGGCCATGGGAATCGCCAATCCTCAGAATCTCGTGCGCACCTTGCCGGTGCTGCCGCGCCCTTACGGGATTCGCGTACGCCTGAAGCCGGGAGATCCGTTCGCGAAGCTCCTGGGCAGCGACTGGCAAAAAACCCACTGGTATTTCACCGCCGCGGAACGCGACCGCTTCCTCGAGGACATGTCGCGCAAACACGAATACTCGCGAATCGGCGATCAACCGGCGCTGGTGTTCGAGAAAGTCGAAAAACTTTCCGAAAGCCGCAATTTCTAAAACTTCGACCCCGTAGATTCTGCGCGTGGCGCATCAAAAAGTGCGCCCCAAGAACAAATAGAACCCCGCCGTTCCCGCCTGATCGTAGCCCGATCCCAAATAGACGGGGCCGAGAAAGGTGTCGAAGGCCACGAACAACGACGCGTCCTTGCGCGCCGAACCGAAATTGATGTCGTCGCGGTGCTGATACGTGTTGCCAAACTCCAATGACAGGCCGAGATACGCGGGAAACTCGAAAAAGCCCTCGCCGCCGTGGCCGATCTTGCGGAAGTAGATGGCGCGGGCGATCGCATAATTGGGACCGTACAGCGATTGCGGCGCGAGACCCGACAAATTGAAAAATCCGCCCAGAGAATAGAATTCGGGCAGATCGATCGGTGAAAAATGGCCGTCCAAGGTGGTCCCCGCCGAGGTCCACAGTAAAAGGGTGTTGCGCCCGGACGAGCGCGCTATCAGCCAGTCGGCCTGCACCTTGTCGGACGCGATATCGGCGCCGAGATTGGTGCGATTGGCATCCCACTGCAGGGTAAACGTCTGCCCGTCGCGCGGGAAGTGCACGTTGTCGAGATGGTCGTAGCTGAACTTGAAGAAGTATTCGCCGTTGTTGTACAGCGGCTCAACCAAGGACGGGTCGCCCAAGCGCAGATGGGTCTCGCCGTTGATGCGGTGAAAGCCGACGCGGATCTCGCCCCAATTGCCGAGATTGCGTCCCACGTCGAAATCGCCCTCGGCCTCGCGGTCGCGAAAGTCCGCCACCTCGAGATTGTTGGCATAGATCGGCAGATCGCGCACTTCGATGCGCGCGCTCGGCGCCACGAACCATGTGCGCAAGGGGTCGAGCGGCTGATAAAACTCGGTGGCGAGTTTCACGTCGGTGCCGATTTGCACGTCCGTCAGCAGCTCCGCGCCGAGCTGATTCATCTCGGTCACCACGAACCGCGCCGCCGCGTTGTAGTGGCTGTTGCCCTGAAAATCGTCCTCCAGGTTCAAGCCGAAACGCAGGTAATTGGGCCCCCAGGATTTGCGCCGCGCCCGCACCTCGAGACCGGATTCCTCGTCGGCGCCCTGGCCTTGGTCGACCCGGGAGTAGTCGAGGGTTTCGAAATTCCCCAGGCCGTACAGCTCCGTGATGCGCTTGCCCACTTCATCGGCATCCAGCGGCTTTCCCACGATCGGCTGCA
>Ga0209656_10001540_pt1 | contig 15073 bp, 16 predicted proteins | sample BogFormECP12_OM2_FD_188239 | JGI IMG/M metagenome (GOLD analysis project Ga0209656, IMG submission 188239) | Bog forest soil microbial communities from Calvert Island, British Columbia, Canada - ECP12_OM2 (SPAdes) (version 2) | ecosystem: Environmental > Aquatic > Freshwater > Wetlands > Bog ... | reverse complement strand
CTGAGTAGGGGGGACCAGGGCGTTCGATCCCTCACTACCGTCTGGCATCCGACCTGCCGGAATCCCTAACCGGTGTGTGTCGTGCGCGCCTACGATGAGTTTTGTCGGGGTGCCGTGACAACAGAACGGTGTGATCGCGACGTGTGCTGAGTGGGTTGCCAACCGGAGCGGCAATGATGTCGAGCCGCCCAGTATCGCGATGCCCGTGCCCCCCTGGCGGTCGGCATGACCGACACCCTGACGCTGCGATCCGACGACGTAAGGCAGCGGTTCACCGTCGTCGGCGTCGTGCAAGGGGTGGGTTTTCGTCCCTTCGTCCACCGCATCGCGAACGACCTGGGGCTGGCCGGGTTTGTCGGAAACGATTCCGGCGCGGTGTTCATCGAAGTGCAGGGACCTCTCGCCCGGGTTGACGAATTCGCGCGTCGGCTGCGCGCCGAGGCGCCGCCGCTGGCCCGGATCAACACGGTATCCATCGCCGACGTCGAAGCGAACACGCTCGACGGCAACAGCTTCCGCATCGTCGAAAGCCGGACCGCGCTAGGAGCCGGCACGCCCATTCCGCCGGACGTCGCGGTCTGCGACGACTGCATCGCCGAGCTGTTCAACCCGCAGGACCGCCGCTACCGGCACCCGTTCGTGACCTGCACCAACTGCGGCCCGCGGTTCACGATTATCCGAGCGCTGCCCTACGACCGCCCGGCCACCACCATGGCGACTTTTGCGATGTGTGACCGGTGTGCCGACGAGTACCACGACCCGGCCAACCGCCGTTTTCACGCACAGCCGATCGCCTGCCCGGACTGCGGACCGTCGCTGTGGTTTTCGGCGCGATCCGGTCGGGTCGATGGAGCCGACGCCGCGCTGGCTGCCACCCAACGGGCGTTGGCCGCCCGGGGCGTCGTCGCGATCAAGGGCATCGGCGGTTACCACCTGGCCTGCGCTGTCGACGACGACGCGGCGGTGGGCGCGCTGCGGCGCCGTAAGGCGCGTGGCGCCAAGCCGTTTGCGATGCTGGTCCGCGATCTCGACATCGCCCGCCGCTATGCGCATATCGACGACGCCGAGGCCGCCGTGCTCACCAGCCCCGCCCGCCCTATCGTGTTGTTGCGCCGACGCCGCGATGCGCCGGTCGCCGATGCCGTTGCACCCGGCAGCCCGCTACTCGGTCTGATGCTGCCGTATTCGCCGATCCATCACCTGCTGCTCGCGCCGGTCCCTGATGCCGGCTCCGAGCTGCCCGACGCGCTGGTGCTGACCAGTGCCAACCGGTCCGACGAGCCCATCTGCTTCACCGAAGCCGATGCGGCGTCACGTCTTTCGCCGCTTTGCGACGCGGTGCTGGACCATAACCGGCCGATTCATGTGCCGTGCGACGACTCGGTGGTCCGTGTCGTCGACGGCCGCGAGCTGCCGATCCGCCGCTCCCGCGGCTACGCACCGCTGCCCGTGGACCTCGGCCGCGACGGCCCGACGGTGCTGGCTGTCGGGGGCGAACTGAAGAACACGTTCTGCCTCACCGACGGCTCACGCGCCTACATGTCCGGGCACATCGGCGACATGGAAACGCTGGAGACGCTGCGCGCGTTCGAGCGTGCGGTCGGCCAACTCAGCGAGATCCGGCACCAGCCGGCGCGATTGGCCGCCGATCTGCACCCCGGATACCAGACCCGCAACTGGGCCGAGCGGCATGCCGATAATCGCCCGTTGGATCTGGTCCAGCACCACCATGCCCACGTGGTGTCGCTACTGGCCGAACACGGTCGGCTGGGCGAGCCGATCATCGGAGTGTCGTTCGACGGCACCGGTTATGGCTGCGATGAAACCATCTGGGGCGGTGAGATTCTGGCTCTCGGGCCGGATAGCCACCGCTTCGTCCGGGTCGGGCACCTGTTACCGGTGCCGCTGCCCGGCGGCGATGCCGCGGTGCGCAACCCGTGGCGGATGGCGCTGTCGCAGTTGTGGACGGCCGGCATCGACTGGACTCCGGATCTGGCTCCGGTCGCCGCGATTTCCGATGCTGAATTACGGCTGATTCGTTCGCAATTGGATAACAATGCGGGCTGTGTAGCGTGTTCGAGCATGGGCCGGCTGTTCGACGCCGTCGCCTCCTTGCTCGGGGTGCGGCACCGGATCGACTACGAGGGCCAGGCCGCCATCGAACTCGAGGTGCTGGCCGACTCGGCCGATGCGCAAGCGGCGCCGCTGCGGATGGATGTGCGAACCGATGCAGTGATCGAGCCGACCGGCATGGTGCGCGCAATGGTGTCGGCGCTACGCGCGGGCATCGAACCGGCGATGCTGGCCGCGGGCTTCCACCGGGCCGTCGCGCAGGCGGTTTCGGAAGTAGTCGGCCTCGTTGCCGGTGAGGTGCGGATGGTGGGCCTCACCGGCGGAGTCTTCCAGAACGTGCTCCTGCTGCGCCTGTGCCAACAACAGTTGCAGCAGAACGGATTCGAGGTGCTGACGCACCACGCGGTGCCGCCGAACGACGGCGGACTGGCGCTTGGTCAGGCAGCGGTATCCGTGCTGACCGCACGGGACAAAGAACGAGGGGAGGAATGAATCAGTGGGCAACGATGTGACGACCACCGCGATCGACCGTGGGCTGGACGCCGACTTGGCCGCCGATCTGGCCGCCACGTCCTTCACATTGGCCAAACGGTTCGCGGCGGGCGCCACGATGTGGTCCATCGCGCCCGGCTGGGAGCCGCATGCTCTGCATATCGCGGTCGAATTCATCCATCCGGTAATCGTGGGCAAGCGAGCATTACCGGCCGTCGCGATCACCGGTCCGGATGTCGTCGACGTGGTGCGAGTATCGGTGCGGCCGGGCGACGTCGTGGTCGCCGTCGCTGGTGCCGACGAACCCGAGGTGCGGTCGGTGATGCACCGAAGCCGGGCGTGGGGCGTGACGACCGTCTGGATCGGTAGCGGCGAGCGACCGAAAGCCGGCGTGGCCGACCACGTGTTGTGGCTGGACGACCCCGACCCCCGAGTCCCCGCGACCGGCGGATTCGTGTTGTTCTACCACCTGCTGTGGGAGCTGACTCACGTCTGTTTCGAGCACCCGGGTCTGTTGAAAGCGGGTTTAAAAGAAGGCGATGCGTGCACCGACGAAGTGTGCGTCACCTGCAGCGACGAAGGCCGTCTCGGCGAGGTGCTGACCGCGACGGCCGACGGCATGGCGACCGTGCGCACCGCCAACGGCGTCGAAGCGGTCGTGACCACACTGGTCGACCCGATCACCGCCGGCGAGCTGGTGCTCGTGCACGCCGGCACGGCGATCAGCCGCGTCGTCGACGAAGATGCCGGCGCAGCCGGGATCGAGGAGCGGCGCACATCGGGAGGTGGGGTGCGATGACTGACGAGCCCACGAACTTCCTCTATCCGTTCATCGACGCGCAAGAAGACGATCCCAAATCGCTGCTCGCCGACCTGGCTGCTTCGGCGCAGGCCAAGGCCGCCGAAAGCCTGGGGCTGCGCCGCTCGACGCTGGAAGCCAACACGGAACTGATCGGCAGCGCCGCCGCCGAGATGGCGCGTCGGTTCAGCACCGGGGGACGGCTGTTCACCTTCGGTAACGGCGGAAGCTGCACCGACTGCACCACTTTGGCACGGCTGTTCGCCCAGCCGCCCGTCGGCGCGCCGCTGCCGGCCTGGTCGTTGACGGCCGATCAGGCGATCATGACCGCGCTCGGCAACGACGTCGGGTTCGAGCTGGTGTTCGCCCGGCAGTTGATCGCCCGCGGAAAAGCCGGCGACATCGCCATCGCGATGTCGACCAGCGGAAGTTCGCCGAACTTGATGGCCGCTTTGAAGGAGGCGCGCCATCGCGGCATGTACACCGTCGGCTTCGCCGGCTACGACGGTGGCGCATTCGCGAAAAGCCCGGATGTCGACGCGTGCTTCGTGGTTCGCTCGCAAAGCGTGCACAGGATTCAGGAATCCCAAGCGCTGCTGGCCTATCAGCTGTGGCTGGCAGTGCACGAGCAGATGGCTACCCAGCCAGTGGAGGCCTCATGAGCAAGTCGTCAAGCGAATACCTGGCCGCGGGACCGGGTTTCGGCGAGGGCGAGGTAATCGAGCGGATCGAGTCGTTCCGCAGGCGTCGTCCCCGGTTGCTCGACGATCACGTGACGCTGGCGCATGGCGCCGGCGGAAAGGCATCTGCGGCCTTGGTGGACGCCGTTTTCATGGAGGCGTTCCGTAATCCATTGCTGGAGTCTCTGGGCGACGGGGCCGTGATCAACTTGCCCGGCGGTGAGCGGCTCGTGATGTCCACTGATTCATTCGTGGTGCAGCCCAGACGTTTTCCCGGCGGCTCGATCGGTGAATTGGCCGTGCACGGCACCGCCAACGACCTGGCGGTGGCGGGTGCGGTGCCGCAATGGATCTCGGCTGCCTTTGTGCTCGAGGAAGGCTTCTCGATCGCCGAGTTGAAAGAGATCGTCGCCGACATGGCCGCCGCGGCCGCGGCATGCGGTGTGCAGATCGTCACCGGTGACACCAAGGTCGTGCCCAAGGGCGCGGCCGACGGCCTGTTCATCACGACCACCGGCGTCGGCGTGATCCCCGCAGGCCGCAAGTTGTCGCCGGCATCGGTGCGCCCCGGCGACAAGGTGCTGTTGTCGGGGTCGATGGGCGATCACGGGATGGCGGTGATGCTGGCCCGTGGTGACTTGGCCATCGAGGCTGACATCCACTCCGACACCGCCGCGGTGAGCCCGATGGTGGAGTTGTTGTTGTCGGCCGCGCCGTCGACGCGTTGGCTCCGTGACCCGACCCGCGGCGGCGTCGGCACCGTCTGCAACGAACTGGCCCAGGCCTGCGGTCTGGGGGTGCTGTTGGAAGAGGATCGCCTGCCGGTGCACCCGATGGTGAGCGGCGCATGTGAGCTGCTCGGCATCGACCCGCTTTACGTCGCCAACGAGGGCAAGTTCATTGCAGTCGTCGCGCCGGAGGAGGCCGAGGCCGGACTGGCGGCGATCCGGTCCCATCCGTTGGGCGCCGAAGCTGCCGAAGTCGGGCAGATCGTTGCCGAGCCCGCCGAAACAGTCGTCTTGCGAACAGGTTTCGGTGGTTCCCGGATCGTCGACATGCTCGTCGGCGACCCGCTGCCGAGGATCTGCTGAGAAGGCTTGGCGAACGAAAGGAGCTGAACGACATGTGTCTGGGAATCCCGGGGCGGATCGTCGAGATCACCGACGCCGAGAACTATTTGGCGAAGGTCGATGTCAGCGGTGTGCAGCGCACCATCTCGGTGCGGCTGCTGGAAAACGAGATGCCCGAACCCGACGACTGGGTGCTGGTACACGTCGGCTTCGCGATGGCGAAGATCGACGAGACCGAGGCGTTGCTCACATTGGCGGCCGTCAAGAAGCTCGGCGACGCCTACACCAGCGAAATAGAAGCCTTCGATTCGTCGGCGATCGTCTGACGGGGAGGAAACGAGATGAAATTCGTTGACGAATTCCGTGACCCGGCGGCGGCCCGCAAACTGCTGGTGGCGATCGAGCATCTGGCCGGATCCGGCAATGGCGCCGACTATTTCAAGTTCATGGAGGTGTGCGGTGGCCACACCCACACCATCTACCGCCACGGCATCGAACACCTGCTGCCGGAAAACGTCGAACTCGTTCACGGCCCGGGGTGTCCGGTCTGCGTGATCCCGATGGGCCGCATCGACGACGCGATGTGGCTGGCCGGACAACCCGACGTGATCTTCACGTGTTTCGGCGACATGATGCGGGTGCCCGGCTCCAATGGCAGCCTGCTGGATGCCAAAGCACGCGGCGCCGACGTACGTTTCGTGTACTCGCCGCTCGACGCTCTGAAGATCGCCACCGACAACCCGGATAAGCAAGTGGTCTTCTTCGCCATCGGATTCGAGACCACCGCCCCGTCCACCGCGGTGACCTTGGTGCGGGCCCGCGATCTCGGCCTGCCGAACTACAGTGTGTTCTGCAACCACGTCACGATCGTGCCGCCGATCAAGGCCATCCTCGATTCACCAGACTTGCGGTTGTCCGGCTTCATCGGACCCGGCCACGTGTCGACGGTTGTCGGGAACCGGCCATACCGATTCGTGCCGGAGGTGTACGGAAAACCATTGGTGGTGGCCGGTTTCGAGCCGCTCGACATCCTGGCCTCGGTAGCGATGCTGCTGACCCAAATCCGCGAGGGCCGCTGCGAGGTGGAGAACCAGTACTCCCGGGTGGTGCCCGAACACGGCAACCCGGCGGCGTTGGCGTTGATGGGCAAGGTGTTTGCGCTGCGTCCGCACTTCGAATGGCGGGGGCTGGGGTTCATCTCGCAAAGCGCGCTGCGGCTCAGCGACGACTTCGCGGACTTCGACGCCGAACTGCGTTATTCGATGCCCGGTGTGCGGGTCGCCGACCCGAAGGCCTGCCAATGCGGCGAGGTACTCAAGGGCGTGCTGAAGCCTTGGGAATGCAAGGTTTTCGGCACCGCATGCACCCCGGAGACTCCGATCGGGACGTGCATGGTGTCCCCGGAGGGCGCCTGCGCGGCCTACTACAACTTCGGCCGAATGCACAAAGACGCCCTCAAGCTGGTGGAGTCCGGGCGGGCCTGACCCATGTCGGCGCCAACTTCTGGCAAGCGGGATATCCGGGGAACCGAGGTGTTCGCCCGTTACGCCTACGCGCCCAACGCGCTTGGCTACTGCGGCCCACCGCTGGGAAAGACCCTGCGCGACGGCTCGTTGGAGGACGTTCGGACGGCCGCGACGAAATTCTCCGGCGCCTGGCCGTATTTGCAGGTGCTCTCGACGATGACCGGCATCGCCGACCCGTTGGACCACCGGCTGGTGGAGTCCTACTGGCTGGGCGGCGGTGTCGGCGCTGACCTGGACGCCGGCGACTTCGTTGACGCATTGCTCGCGATCATCGGCCCACAGGCCGGGCGCTACTGGGCGCACCTCGGCCCGAATCTGGTGCCCGAGGCCGCCGCCAATCACTGCTTTCATGTTTTCGGGGTGTACCCGTGGTCGCGACTGCTGGGCCGGGGCGTCGACGAGCATCCGATGGGTGTTCTAGATAACTGCCGGATCACCTGGGGCACAGTGCTTTCCCGCGACGGTGACGGCGTCGACGTGTCGTGCCAACAGCTGGTCCTGGACGATCATGGGCTGACTCTCTCCGAGCCGACGGCGCGAAGGCTCGACGTGTGGGCCGACGGCTACAGCGCGGTACCCGACGTGGCGGTCGGTGACGAAGTCGCGATCCACTGGGGTCGGTTGTGCGGGCGGCTACGAGCCGAACAGATCCGGGCGCTGAGCGACGCCACCAACCGCCAACTCGCGGTGACCAATCAGCGGCTGGAGCGGGTGTAAGCCGAGGGCGAACAGGGGCATAACGCGACCGGTGGCGACGCTGAGGCGGTTATGCCTGAATATCGCCCGGACGCCGACGCCATGGATGCCTACTCGGCCGTGGTCACCGCGGTCGCGCAATCGGTGCTGCCCAGCGTGGCCAGCATTTCGGTGCGCAGCCGCCGCGGCAATGGCGGCGGCAGTGCAAGCGTCATCACCCCCGACGGGTACCTGTTGACCAGCGCTCACGTCGTCGCCGGAAGTCGTTCCGCGGAGGCCACGTTCGCCGACGGCACCACGGTGGCCGCGGACATCGCCGGTCGCGACGAGCTCTCCGACCTGGCCGTGCTGAAGGCTCGCGGTGCCGTTCCTGTGCCGGTAACGATGGGCCGCGCCGAGGATCTGCAAGTCGGACAACTAGTCGTGGCGATCGGCAATCCGCTGGGCCTGGCCGGCAGTGTCACGGCCGGGATCGTCTCCGGACTTGGGCGCTCGCTGCCTACCAAATCGGGCCGCGTTGTCGACGAAGTGATCCAGACCGACGCCGCGCTCAATCCGGGAAACAGCGGCGGCGTGCTGGCCGACGGGCGCGGACGCATGGTCGGGGTCAACACCGCCGTCGCGGGCATCGGCCTCGGGCTGGCGGTGCCGATCAACGCGTCCACCCACAAGATCATCGCGGCGTTGATGCATAGCGGCCGGGTGCGCCGCGCGTGGCTGGGTATCGCGGGTGCACACATTCCGGTGCCGCCGGCCGCCGCGGCGAAACTCGGCACCACCCACGGCCTGCAGATCGCCAGCGTGGTCGCGGGCAGCCCGGCCGCTCAAGCAGGGCTGCGCCGAGGCGACATCGTGGTCAGCGTCGACGGTACGAGCATCGTGACCGCCACAGCGATTCAGCAACTGATGGTCGAAGACGCGATCGCGCGCCGGATCGAAATGACGGTGTGGCGCAACGGCGCCCTCGTCGACGTGTTCGTGATACCCAGGGAGCTCTCAGACCGCTGACCGTATCGTGGAGAGCGATGACCGGCATTGGCGATCAGCTTCGCGAGCAGATGGTGGAGACCGCCCTCGGCACAGTGCGGGTGCAGGTCGGGGGGTCCGGCGCGCCGATCATGTTCTGGCCGAGTTTGTTGATGACCGGCGACATGTGGCATGGGGTGGCCGATGGTCTCGTCGGGCGCTCGCAGGTGATCCTGGTCGATCCGCCGGGCCACGGCGGAAGTCAGCCGCTGACAGGCATGTTCAGCTTCGGCGACTGCGGGCGTTGCATTGTCGACATCCTCGACGGCCTCGGCGTTGACCGAACTCACTTCGTCGGCAACTCGTGGGGCGGCATGATTGGCGCGACATTCGCCGCGACCTACCCGGACCGGATCGGCCGAGCGGTGCTGATGAACTGCACCGCCGGCCGGGCCAGCCTCCGTCAGAAGGTCGAGTACGCGATGCTGCTGCGGCTGGCGCAGTGGCAAGGGCAGATCGGACCGATGCTGATCCGATCGGTGCTCAAGGCGTTCCTGGGGCCGACAACCTTTCGGGAGCGTCCCGACGTTGTGGCACAAGTTCGTTCGGCGGTGAAAGAGGTCAATATCGCTTCTGCCTCCTGGGCGGTGAAGAGCGTGGTGCCGGCCCGGCCCGACCAGCGGCCGTTGTGTGCCGACATCACCGCACCAGTGCTCGTCGTCGCGGGCGCCGAAGACGCCACGTTCCCTCCGCGAGAAGCGATCGCGATGGCCGCCGCGATCCCGAACTCGTCGATTCGTGTGCTCAACAAAGTTGCTCACCTTGCCGGCCTGGAAGACCCCGTGTTGGTCAGCACTCTCGTCGAGGAGTTCTGTTTCCAATAGGGCGGTCAACCGCTCGGCGATATTGGGCCATGATGGCATTGTGGGAGACGAACCTTTTGACCGGCTGGTCGGGATGCTGGACTACACGATGTTCGTGGTGACCACCCAAGCCGATGGTGAACCGTCGGGGTGCCTGGTCGGCTTTGCCACCCAAACCAGCATGCAACCGCCACGGTTTCTGGCCGGGCTGTCCAGGGCAAACCACACCTGCCGGGTGGCGGCGCGATCGGAGCATCTGGCAGTGCATGTGTTGTCGCGCCGTCACATTGACTTGGCCCGTCTGTTCGGCGGCCAAACCGGGGACCAGGTCAACAAATTCGAGCACTGCTCGTGGCAGACCGGTCCGGAGGGCATGCCGATTCTCGACGACGCGGTGGCGTGGTTCGTCGGCAAGACGCTGAAGCGGATCGACCTCGGCGACCACATCGGTTACCTGTTGGAACCCGTCGCCGGTGATGCCCCTGAAAGCTCCGACGACCTGATCAGCTTCCCCGACGTCGCCGACCTCGAACCAGGTCACGAGGCGTGAGGTCAGCGACCTAGGCCGCCGGGTGTCGACGTCGAAGCGAGTTCAGGACGACTACGTGGCCGCCGTCGCCGCCGGTTGACGGCGGCGACCCGAAAGAAGACCGACGGCGCGAAAAGGCTTGCGGGAGGCGAGGAAAAGCCGGCAACTTTCAGGAATTGCCCCGCCACTGCAAGATTCGTCTCAGCGGCGGTCTGCACCCGATCGACATATTTGTTGACTAGCCGCACCGATAACGGCCTGGGCCCCTCGATCTCGGGCAGGGCCAGGTCACCTCCCACGGCGAGCTGCCAGGCCACACCGATGGGTTTGGCGGCAGCGCGGAAGAACCTCGGCGCCAAGTTGTCTTGACCGCGGCGCAAACAGCGGTCGAGTGCCACGGCTTCGAGTGCGGCAACCGTCATCCCTTGGCCGTAGATCGGATTGAAGCTGCATATCGCGTCACCGAAAACGAGCAGACCCGCCGGAAACCGCCGCATCTTGTCGTAGCGGCGCCATCGACTGGATGGAGTCCGATACCGGGCCACTTCCCCGAGCGGTTCGGCGGATTGCAACTGCGGTTTAGGCACTTCCATGGCGCGCAGGAAACCAGGCGCAAAAAGGAGAACACCCGGTTAGGGCGCCGGGTGTTTCGTGTGTTGGTGGCGGCGGGTCAGCTTCCGGTGTCGGCGTCGCCGCGCATGGCCTGCTCAACCTCAGCGATCAGCTTCCGGTGGCCAACGTGAAGCTCGATGGCCGCGCGCCGCTGAGCAGGATTCGTTCCGCACTGAAGTGGGTACCACTCCTGGATGAAAACCATCGCACGTGCCGCAGCATCAACGGTCGTAATGACCGCCGGTTTAGGGCTCGCCGGTTTCGGGGCGGCTGCCGTCGCCCAGGCCCAACCCGCGCCGTTCCCGAATTATCACTGGTGCCCCGGCCAGTCGTGGGATCCGGGGTGGGGGGGCAACTGGGACGGGGGCCGCTGCCACGACGACCACTGGTTCGACGGTGAATCCCGCGACCAGGGCCACTGGCACAATGGCCCCTACGACAACCACTGGGGAGGCGACCAACACTGGCAAGGCGACAACCACTGGGGAGGCGACCAACACTGGCAAGGCGGCAACCCCGGCGACCAACACTGGCAAGGCGGCAACCCCGGCGACCAACACTGGCAAGGCGGCAACCCCGGCGACCAAGGTCACCGGCACTGAGGTGATGTAAGCGGGATCCGGTGACCTGTCAGTCCTTCGGCTGCTGCCGTGCCAGCTGAACGCAAGTCTGTGTGTCTGAACGCAGGTCTGTGTGTATTGCGTCCGCTTGCGATCTGACCGCAGTAGAACGTATTTCAGCCAGTCGATGCCAGCTCCGGTCTCCCCGTTTTACACAGCGGCGGTGCGAAGCGAGGGAAGATGACCAACATGGGTGAGGCGAAGGGCCCGTTCGGCGGGTCGTCCCAGTCCTCGGCGAGCGCTGAGGATGTGTGGGCGGTGTGGACGAACCCCGCCGAGTGGCCAGGTGATGTCATTGTGATGGCCAAGATCGACGGCCTATTCGCGGTGGGGGCGAAGATCACGATGCGGGTAAAGGGCCATCCGCCGCTGAGATTGACCGTCACCCGAGTAGAAGCGCCGGTGTTGTGGACGGGAGTGGCGAGAGTGCCCGGATTGACCGAGACCATCGATCACTCATCGAGCCCACTGACTCGGGCACATTGATTACACAGCGCACCGTCTTTACCGGCCCGTTGGCTTCGATCGCGGCACGAGCACTGGGGGGAACAGTGCGGAAGACTTTTGAGGCGACGACGGCGCACTTTGGGCGGCTGGCCGAGAGACGCGCGTCCCACTAAGCGTTAATCCGCAGCAAGGTGAGTCATAGAGTGTTCTTCGCGTAATCGGTGCCACCGGCTGCACAAGTTGCTTACGGCACGCGAAATGAGTTTCGCCGAAACCCACCGCTACGGCGACGTGACAGCGAAGAACCAAACCCGCCTTGAGCGTATCCGGCAACTTCACCGGCCGGTTACTTCTCCAGCGTGTACTGGGCGATATCGAGGTAGCCGTCGCGGAACCGCTTCGCGCATCCACTCAGATATCTGTCATAGCGGTTGTAGACCACTTCACCCTGTAGCGCGATGGCCTCATCCTTATGTTCCCTCAGCGCCGCCGTCCACATATCCAAGGTCTTCACATAGGATGATTGCAGCTGCTGGACGCGGGTGCAGGTGTAGCCGGCCTTAGCGGCATCCTCTGGCACCATATCGAGTGTTGGGAGCCGACAGCCGGGGAAAATCTCATCGAGCATGAACTTGGTGAAGCGTGCCAGCTCGAAGGTCAGTGGCAAACCCTTTGCGATCATTTCTTTGGCGGTCAAGATGGTGATCGTGTGCAGCAGCATCACTCCGTCAGCCGGCATCGACTTATAGGTGATGTCGAAGAAGTCGTCATAGCGGTTGAAGTCGAAGTGCTCGAACGCGCCGATCGACACGATCCGGTCAACCTTGCCGTCCCATTCTTCCCAGCCTCGCAACTGGACCGACTTCGAGCGCTTGCTCGGGTTCTTGTCGAGAAGGTCTTGAACGTGGGCGAGCTGGTTCTTACTCAGCGTCAGACCGATGACATTGACGTCGTACTTGTCCAGGGCTCGGTTAATACAGGCACCCCAGCCACAGCCGATATCGAGCAGCGTCATCCCAGGCTCCAGACCCAGCTTGCCGAGCGACAGGTCAATCTTCGCGAGCTGTGCCTCTTCGAGGGTCATGTCTTCCCGCTCGAAGTACGCACAGCTGTAACTCTGCGTCGGGTCTTGGAACAGCCGGAAGAACTCGTCAGACAGGTCGTAGTGCGCCTGCGCCATCTCAAACTTGGGGATTAGTTTCCTGGAAATTAGATCACGCCCTTCGCTCGAACCGTGTAGAGACGCCTGCCCACAAGCTACGGCGTCACAAGCCTTTATTCAAAAGTTCGGCGACTACCTGGTGCGATGAGCTTCAGGAAGTGAGCCCGAGAACCGGGGCTTTCGCTGAGCCTCGGGGGGTATCTCAAACGAGTTACCGTGCCGTCCGGCCGCTGTTCGTCGCGCCATCCGTTGGGCCCGGTCCAAAAAGTCTTGAGCAGATGATGGTGTCGATTGGCTGAAATACATTCTTGATCTTGGAGACACCGCTCGTCAGGCGGGTACGGCTGCTATGCCGATCACGACGTCGTTGCGGAGAGCGGGGTCCACGGTCAACCGTGTGCCCAACGCTCGCCCTTACCGCGATCGTCGTTCTCGGATCTGTTCGGCGAGACTCTGAAAATGCCTGTTAGCGTTCCTATTCTCCCGACGTACCTCGTCGACGTACGGCTTCCAAAAGACCCAGTACTTGGTGACGAAATCTCCCCAAAAGTCATCCACGGTGCGGAACTGAATCTCTTCGTTACGGACCGATATCGCTAGGTCCTCAAAAAAGTCCAGCAAAGTCATTAGCTCCGTGTACTCAGGTGAATTGGCGCTGCGAAACCCCAGCGCCTTGTCCCTAAGCGCCTCCGGGCCGCCGGCCTCCTCCCAGATCCGAACTTTCCGACGCACGGGCCGAAGGGCAGCCCATCTCCGCCAGAATTCCGATCTTGCCTGCGCGTCCTTAGCCAGCCGCGCTTCCCTCGTCTGGGCCAGCGCAAAGTAAACCTGGACCAGCGCGATGACCGCCGCCAGAGCGAGAACGGCTGTCGCAACGGCCGTCAATTTGTCCGCCCAGTTCGGCTCGTGGTCTCGCGGCCCGACGTGCTGGATTGCGGCGATGACTCCGAAGATGGTGGCAAGGCCCCAGCCCAGCGCCGCCAGAGTCGGCCACAAAATTCGCTGCCACCATCGAGTCACAGCCGCACTGTAACTTGAGCAGTGCGCAAGCCACCCCTGAAACACATTCGGTAGCCGATGCTTCCGATTGGCTGAAGAACACTCTGGTTTCTTGGCACGACGCTGCGTGCAGGGGTTAAGCATCGCGAGTAACTAGTAAGGATTCGCAGCGAGGCGTATGTCAACGGCGGCCGAAAATTGACCCCTTTACGACGCGGGTGGTTTCTAGGCGGTGTCGCAACACTTCTCTAGGTTCTGGAGGTTGTGTTGTCATCGTCTCGCCGTGTGAAAAAGGGTCCGGGCCGGCGCCCTCAGTCGGCCAAGCGTCAGCGGTTTATGGAGCTGCGGGCTCGGGGCTGGTCCGTCTTGGCGGCGGGCCGTGAAGTTGGAGTGTCGCGGACCTCAGCAAACAATTGGGCGCGGGGATACAAGACCTATCGGCGTGGCGAAGCCGTCGGATTCGTGCCAGCACTCGATCGTTTGGCTGTGCGCCAAATCAGTAGTCGCTATCTGTCCGAGGAGGAGCGGATCGCCATCGCCGATCTGCGCCGCTCAGGCCTAAGTATCCGCAGGATCGCCGACAAGCTTGGGCGGGCTCCCTCGACGGTGTCGAGGGAGCTGCGCCGCAACAGCCGCCGCGATGGCCAATACCGGCCATTCGAAGCGCATCGCTGGGCGGTTCAACGCCGAGCCCGCCGTCACCGGCGCCGGATCGACAAAAACCCCGACCTCTGTGAACTGATCGCCGAGCTGCTGGCCCAGCGGTGGAGCCCGCAGCAGATCGCGCGGCACTTACGACGTCAATTCCCCGATGACCGGTCGATGCGGTTGTGCCACGAAAGCATCTATCAGGCCATCTATCAGCCCCAATCATGCTTGATCCGGCCGCCGAAGGTCACCAGTCCTCACCGCAACCCGCTGCGCACGGGACGGACTCATCGCCGCGCCCACCGGCGTCCTGGCCGTCGCCGCCCGCGCTTCGCCCAGCCGATGCTGTCGATTCACCAGCGGCCGTTCGGTCCCACCGACCGCTCCCAACCTGGCCACTGGGAAGGCGATCTCATCGTTGGTAAAAACCAGGGTTCGGCGATTGGCACCCTCGTGGAGCGACAGACGCGACTGATTCGGCTGATGCACCTGCCAACCCGCGACGCCGACGCTCTCCGCATTGCGATCTCCGACACCATGAGCGACTTGCCGATGACGCTGGTCCGGTCCATCACGTGGGATCAGGGCATCGAAATGGCCAGGCACATCGACATCACCGCCGACCTCGGTGCGCCGGTCTACTTTTGCGACTCGCGGTCACCTTGGCAGCGTGGCAGCAACGAAAATGCCAATGGTCTGCTGCGGCAATATTTCCCGAAAAGCACCACCCTGAACGCCTACACCGTCAAGCATCTGCGCGCAGTCGAGCACGAGATCAACAACCGGCCCAGGAGCATCCTCGGAGACCGAAGCCCCGCTGAGCTTTTCACCGTCCTGCTAGCCTCACCAGACCATCAACTGTTGCGACGATGACTGGAACTCACCTGTCTT
>Ga0209656_10001538_pt1 | contig 15084 bp, 7 predicted proteins | sample BogFormECP12_OM2_FD_188239 | JGI IMG/M metagenome (GOLD analysis project Ga0209656, IMG submission 188239) | Bog forest soil microbial communities from Calvert Island, British Columbia, Canada - ECP12_OM2 (SPAdes) (version 2) | ecosystem: Environmental > Aquatic > Freshwater > Wetlands > Bog ... | reverse complement strand
CTAGCGAGGCGGCCCACGTTCTGGATGGCCTCCTCCACCATGAAAGCTCTCTCGTCATCCGGGAGCACTATACCGATACCGGCGGCGCGACCGAGCACGTGTTCGGGCTCTGCCATCTGTTGGGGTTCCGGTTTGTGCCACGCCTCCGCGATCTGGCCGACCGCAGGCTCTTTGTCGCCGAAGGCCACGCCGACCATGGCGCCCTCGATTCCCTGATCGGAGGCGTTATCAACCTTTGCAGGATCGAAGAAAACTGGGACGAGACTCTCCGCATGGCGGCCTCGATCAGGGCTGGAACGGTCGCCCCTTCGGTGCTTCTGCGCCGGCTGGCTGCCTATCCCCGGCAGAACGCTCTGGCCAGGGCGCTGCGCGAGATCGGTTGTCTCGAGCGGACTCTGTTCATCCTCGACTGGATCTCAGATCCGGCGCTCAGACGCCGTTCCAACGCTGGGCTCAATAAAGGCGAGGCCAGAAACGCGTTAGCCCGCGCCCTGTTTTTCCATCGTCACGGCGAGATCCGGGACCGCACTTTCGAAAACCAGCGCTACCGGGCCTCTGGACTCAACCTCACGATCGCCGCCATCACCCTCTGGAACACCGTCTATCTCGGCCACGCCGTCGCCGAGCTTCGCGCCCAAGGCGAAACTTTGCCCGATACGCTGCTCGGCCACATTAGCCCGCTCGGCTGGGAACACATCAGTTTCAATGGCGACTACATCTGGCCGTCCGAACCGTTCAAGGATGGGTTTCGGCCGCTGAGAAATCCGCGCTCCGCGTTCCTCGATGCCGCTTAGCGTACGTTTTGGAACAGATTCTACGATGACCCCTTCATGCAATGGAGTAGCTACAAGCGACGCCCAGACCATGTCACCACGACTGATTTCCAATCCGCCTTGTCCGAAGACCACCACCGTCCGGCACTCCGCCTAGCCTTGAGCAAATATCCCAACCTCAAGCGACTCTCATGAATTGGCGCTGCCGGGCTGGCAACTCTGTCATTCTTGTCTTGACTCTTTGAAGTCCCGGCTGGTTCAATTGAGAAATTTCGCTACGTGGTAAAGAGACCTGTACCTCATCTCCCTTTTCCGGGCTCAAATCGGAATCGGCTTCATGCCTCGACTGGCGTGAAGATTTTGTGTTTCCCGCACGCTGGCGGCGGACCGTCTTGCTTCAGGATGTGGCGTTCGGGTCTTCCAGAAGGATTTACGATTGTTCCGGTTTGTCCGCCCGGGCGCGAAGGACGGTTTTCAGTCGAAATCCCGGAAGACTTTAATCAATTGCTTTCGGACTTCGCAGATCAGTTAGGGGGATCGATTGCAACTCCCTTTGCGATTCTCGGTCATAGCATGGGCGCTCTCATGGGTTTTGAATTTGCACGTTACCTCCGCCGCACCCGGCGACCCTCCCCCGTTCACTTATTCGTCTCCGCATTTCGCGCTCCTCAGTTGCCGTCGCGAGGCGCCGTCCTAAGCGGCCTCTCCGACGCCGCACTGCTGGCCACCATAATGCGCCTCCAAGGAACTCCGAAGGAAATTCTGCAACAAAGCGAACTCGTCCGGCTTCTGCTCCCTATCCTCCGTGCCGACCTTCGGGTCTGCAACCGTTACCACTATCAAACCGAGGCTCCGCTGGCCTGCCCAATTACTTGTTTCGCCGGTTCCAGCGATTTGCAGGTGCGGCCGGAGGAGCTTTATGCGTGGCGTTTGCAGACTCGGGGAGCGTTTCGGCTCCATTATATACCCGGGGGCCATTTCTTTCTTTATCAGGCACCCACAATTGTCCTGGGGAAGATGCTCGCCGACCTCGATTTCCGGCATCGATTTGCACCCGATCGGATGACGACTGGAAAAACGATTTCGTGAGCAATCAATCGAAGAAGTATCCGCTATCTTATGCACAAGAGCGGCTCTGGTTTTTATCCCAGATAGCCGCGGAGAGCCCCCTTTACAATCTTCAGATCGATGTTCCGCTGTCGTTCGAAGTGGACGAGGCTCTCTGGCATAGGACGCTCGCCGAAGTCGTTCGCCGACATGACGGCCTGCGCACCGTCTTCATGGCTGAAGCAGGCCAGCCCTACCAGATAGTTTTGCCTGTGCTCGATTTCGCAATTCCGACCGCTGACCTTCGGGGAGTGGAGGCTTCGGATCAGGAACTTGCCATTGAGCGAATCGCCGCAGAAGAAGCCCAGAAACCCTTTGATCTCGGCTCGGCCCCGCTGTTCCGCGCCAAGCTGCTAGGGCTGCAGGATGATTCATATCTTTTCCTGCTTACAATGCACCACATCATCACTGACGGTTGGTCGATGGATTTGCTCACGCGGGAACTGGCGTTGTTGTATGAAGCGTTCGCCTCCGGTTTTCCATCGCCGCTTCCGCCACTTCCCTTGCAATATCCGGAGTTTGCGGTGCGGCAACGAGCACGTTTAGCCGGCCAGGCCCTCAATCACGAGCTGGAATATTGGCGGCATCAATTGCGGAATTTACCGCAGTTGGAACTCCCGTCCGATTTTACCAGGCCGTCTACTCCTTCCTATCGTGGAGGCTACCAATCCGTGCCGTTACCCGAATTGCTGGTTGAAGGACTCTTGGCGCTCAGCAAACGAGAAGGGACGACGCTTTTCATGACACTGCTGGCCGCGTTCCAAACGCTGATGATGCGATATAGCGGGCAGACAGATATCGTTGTGGGAACCCCGATCGCGAATCGCAATCAGCCGGAAACCGAAGCGCTAATCGGATTTTTCGTTAACACCCTGGTGATCCGAAGCGACTTTTCGGGATCACCTTGTTTCAGGGAAGTGCTGCGACGCGTACGCGAAACCGCCCTCGCCGCGTACTCCAACCAGGATTTACCCTTCGAAAAACTCGTCGAAGAATTGCAGCCCGAGCGCGACCTCAGCCGTAATCCGCTCTTCCAGGTCATGTTTGTGCTGCAAACGAGTCTCTACCGAAAGAGCGCACTGGCCTCGGCGGTCGCTTACGAACCGCTTCCGAGTAGCCCAGGCAATACTCAATATGGAACCTCGAAATTCGATTTGACCCTCTACGTAGTTGAAAGCGATGTCGGGCGGAGCTGCATATTCGAATACAGCACTGACGTTTTCTCTGACATCGCGATCACCCGAATGATGGGGCATTGGCTGGTACTTTTACGATGTCTGGTCGCCACGCCTGATATCCCGACGACACGACTCCCATTGCTGACTCCGCAGGAGCGACATCATCTGCTCGTTGAGCGCAATCGCACCCAAACGGATTTTCCGCGAAATCGAACTCTGGATGAATTGTTTGAAGAAACAGCCGCGTCATTCTCGTCAGCACCCGCCATCAACGCAGAGAGTGGCACGCTGACATACAAGGAATTGAATGAACAAGCCAACCGGCTGGCTCGGGCCCTCCGCGAACGCGGCGTTCAGCCCAACGACCGAATTGGCGTTTCCCTGTCCCGCTCCGCAGCGATGATTCTGGCTGTCGTTGCGATCATTAAGGCCGGTGGCGCTTACGTGCCGCTCGATCCGGCGTACCCGCCACCGCGACTGCAAGAAATGGCTCGCGATGGGAGCATTCGCTGCCTTATTTGTTCTCGAGACTCACGCGCCGCCGCGGAGACAATCACAGATCATCTTCGCGTGCCTACTGTCGATCTCGATTCGCTCTCTACGGAGCTGGTGGGCTATGCCAGCGACAATCTGGAACACGTGACCCGTCCTGAAACGCTAGCCTACGTGCTTTACACCTCCGGGTCAACCGGTAAACCGAAGGGAGTCTGCGTCACCCACCGAAATGTGGTACGCCTGGTTCGTAACACCAACTTCGCAGAATTTCGGCCGGAGGACGTATTCCTCTTGTTTGCCCCGCTTCAATTCGATGCTTCAACGTTCGAAATCTGGGGACCGCTGCTCAACGGAGCGCGTCTCGAAGTTTTCCCCGGCGGTTTGCCGTCATTGGAAGACTTAGCGTCTTTTATTGAACGCAATGGTGTAACCACACTCTGGCTCACCGCGAGCTTGTTTCATCAAGTCGTCGACGGCTACCTGTCGTCGCTCTGGTCCGTCCGCCAGTTGCTGGCCGGTGGCGATGTGTTGTCCCCGGCTCACTGTCAAAAGGTACTCGAGCATTTACCACAGTGTACTTTGATTAATGGATATGGTCCGACGGAAACGACGACGTTCGCCGCCTGCCACCGAATGCGTCCGGGTGAGCGAATCGGGCACATTGTACCCATTGGGCAGCCTATATCCAATTGCAGGCTCTTCGTCTTGGATCAGGCGCGGCAGTTAGTCCCCATCGGTGTCCCGGGCGAGCTGTACGTCGGCGGCGACGGAGTAGCGGCCGGTTACCTGAACGACGCGGAGTTGACCCAGGCTCGCTTCATCCCCAATCCATTCGCACCTCAAAATAGTTCTGATCGCCTTTATCGTACCGGTGACGTGGTCCGCTACCGATCCGATGGCTTGCTCGAGTTTCTCGGTCGTCTCGATCAGCAAATCAAGATCCGCGGGTATCGGGTCGAAACCGGCGAGATCGAATCAATTGCCAGCCAACATCCGGACGTCCGCGAAGTATGCGTCGTGGCGCGGGATCATTCCGGTGAAAAGCAACTCATTTGTTATGTCGTGCCACGCCACGAAATCACGTCGGATATCTCCGACGAGGTCCGATTGTTCCTCCAGCAGCAACTTCCCGGACATATGGTTCCGGCGATCGTGCTATCGCTCCCCGGTTTCCCGCTCACTCGAAGCGGCAAGATAGATCGACTTGCCCTACCCGCACCAACTTCTGATGACTGGAGTTCGCCTCATAGCTTCGTCGAGCCCCAGTCTCGACTGGAGCGCACCATTGCGCAAATTTGGCGCGAGGTATTAAAGACCGAGCGCGTAGGGTCGCAGGATAACTTCTTCGACCTTGGCGGACACTCCCTCCTGCTCGTTCAAGTCCACAGTCGGATTCAGGAAGTCATCGGCCGATTTATTCCCATTATCGACCTGTTTCGTTTCCCGACCATCCAGGGTTTGGCCGCCCAGTTCAATGAAGTTCAACCCTCGACCTCCAATTTCTCCGACGAATTGACACAGGCGGCTGAGGATCGGATGGCTAAGCAGCGACGAGCCAGGGAAAGACGCGCTCTGCTTTGGGACGAAGGGAGGCAGACATCATGACCAAATCTCCGGAGGCCATTGCAGTCATCGGATTGAGCGGGCGATTTCCGCAAGCAAAATCCGTCGAGGAATTTTGGGAAAATATGCGCCAGGGTCGCGAGTGCACAACGCAGTTTTCGCCGGACGATCTACTCAAAGCCGGAGTGCAACCCGAGGAGCTATCTCATCCTAACTACGTTCCGGTGACGGCATGCGTGGACGATATCGATCTGTTCGACGCCGAATTTTTCGGCTTCAATCCTCGGGACGCCGAGATCCTGGACCCGCAACATCGACTTTTCCTGGAATGCGCCTGGGAGACCCTCGAGGACGCCGGTTACGATCCAGGGCGGTTTCCCGGCCTCATCGGCGTCTTCGCTGGCGCCTCGATGAGCACATACGCCTTTCAGCTTTACAGCAATCCGCGGCTCGCCGGCCTGGTCAATGATTTTCAGATTCTCATTAGCAATGACAAGGATCATCTCTGCACCCGCGCTGCCTATAAGTGTGGGCTCCGCGGGCCGGCGGTTACTGTCGGAACTGCCTGTTCAACTTCTTTGGTCGCCGTCTGTCTTGCCTGCGAAAACCTGCTGGATTATCAATGCGATCTCGCGCTCGCCGGCGGAGTAACGCTCAATGTTCCGCAGCGCGTTGGCTACGTCTATCAAGAAGGGGGAATCGCCTCGCCGGACGGTCACTGCCGTTCGTTCGACGCTCAAGCCGCCGGAACCGTTGGCGGTAATGGTGTCGCGGTTGTCTTGCTAAAGCGGCTTTCGGAAGCCATTGAACACGGCGACGCGATTCGCGCGGTGCTTCGCGGCTACGGTCTAAACAACGATGGCGCCGAAAAAGTGGGATACACCGCTCCCAGCGTGACCGGTCAAGCCGAAGCCATTGCGATGGCTCTGGCGATGAGTGGAGTCGAGCCCGAAAGTATTTCGATGCTCGAGGCCCACGGCACCGCGACGCCGCTCGGAGATCCAATTGAGTTCTTAGCGCTCTGCCAAGCCTATCGTCGTGCGCGCCGTCACCAGTACTGCGCGTTGGGTTCGGTGAAATCGAACGTGGGCCATATGGACGCTGCGGCCGGTGCAGCTGGATTGATCAAGTGTGTTCTTTCGCTACAGCACCGTCAAATTCCCGCTAGTCTCCATTTTGATCAACCGAATCCAAAGATCGACCTCACTCGAAGTCCGTTTTTCGTAAACACCCGCCTGCGGGATTGGCAGTCCGACGGAGCGGTTCGGCGAGCAGGCGTCAGCTCGTTCGGAATCGGCGGCACGAATGCGCACGTCATCCTCGAGGAAGCACCAACTTCCGCATCCAGTGGGCCAAGCCGCCCTTTCCTGATGCTGGGTCTTTCGGCCCGCTCGACAAAATCTCTGGATGCTCAAGTTGAACGACTGGCCATCCATATTGAACAAAACCAGGAGAGATCCCTCCCGGATGCAGTGTACACTCTTCGTGTCGGGCGCCACGAAATGCCCTACCGCTGCGCCTGTGTCGTGGCCGCAGATGCACCGAGTGAAGCCGTCTCGAGGTTGCGCAGTAAGGGAACACGCGGCGGCTGGATGACAGGCCAAGCTGCTAAACCGCGATCCGTTATCTTCCTCTTCCCCGGCCATGGTGCTCAGCACCCGAAAATGGCGCTCGGACTCTATAAACACGAATTTACTTTCCGAACCTGGGTCGACACTTGCGCGGAGATTCTACAGCCGATCCTTGGCGTGAATCTGCGCACCATCATCTATTCGCTGGCGATCGGCGAAACCGAGGCCGGCGAGTTGCTGAGACAGACCTGGCTTGCGCAGCCCGCGCTTTTCGTCACCTCCTTTGCAATGGCGAAACTCTGGATGCATTGGGGCGTCACGCCCACCACTATGATCGGTCATAGCATCGGTGAGTATGTTGCCGCATGCCTTTCGGGGGTATTTCAGCTTGAAGACGCCCTCCGCCTGGTGGCCGAGCGTGGACGCCTTCTTGAGGCCACGCCGTCGGGAGCCATGATCGCCGTCGGAAGATCGGCCGCAGAATTGGAATCGATGGCCGTAAGCGACATCGCGATCGCAGCTGTCAATGCCCCCGGCCTCACGGTCTTGTCCGGCTCGGTCGGCGCGATCGAGCAGCTGGAGCAACGCTTCAGGGCGGAGGGCATTATTGTCAGTCGACTCCACACTACCCGTGCTTTCCACTCCCCGCTGGTCGAAGCAGCGGTGCAGCCGTTCAGCGAAGCGGTAAGTCTAGTCCAACTGCGGCCACCGTCCATCCCGTTCATTTCCAATGTGACCGGCACTTGGATACGGGCGAGTGAAGCACAGGATCCAGCTTATTGGGGTCGCCATATCTCTTCGACCGTTCGTTTCAGCCAAGGCATCGGACTGCTGCTCCAAAATCCCGATTCCATCTTCCTTGAGGTTGGGCCCGGAACCTCATTGACAAGCTTGGTGCGGCAACATCGTCAACGCCGGCCTGAGGCTTTGGTTCTCGCGTCAGCTCGGCATCCGCTCGAAAGCCAGTCGGATGAACAGTCCATTTTGAATACGGTAGCGCGCCTGTGGGTGGATGGGGCTGATATTCGGTGGACGGAGTTCTACCAGCAGGAAACCCGGCACCGGGTCTCGCTCCCGACTTACCCGTTCGAGCGGAAACGGTACTGGATTGAGCCGGCGCCTGCCGCTGCGCTCACCGCCGAATCGACATCACCCCTCGGTCGGCTTCCGATCGAAGACTGGTTCTATCGCCGCCATTGGATCCGGGAGAGCGCTCCGCGACCGCCGGACGAAATCGACTCGGGGACCTGGCTAATCGTCGGTCCGGAGTTACCCATCGTCCAAGCACTCCAGGAGGTGCTTGAAGTAAGAAGGCAGCCGGTGATTCGAATCAGCCCGAATTACGAGCGAGCTGTGAACCACGAGGAGGCACTGAAATCCGAATCCCTGGGTTACCGGGAGCGGTTCCGGACGCTGCGCGAACAGCAAACGTTTCCTCGCCGGATTATATGGATTGCCAACCCAAACCCGGCCATCAGTAGTGAGTCATCAAGTCACACCTCGACAATTTTCCTTGAACCGCTCGAATTACTCCAAGCCGCTGTCAGCGAGTGGCCCAACGAACCGCTTGAGGTCACTTTGATTACCTGGCAAGGGCAACGCGTGCGGGCCAGCGACCGCGTTGCATCCGAGCAATCGCTACCGATGGGACTTGTCTTGACGCTGCCGCAAGAATACCCCCAAGTCTACTGTCGCCTGGTCGACCTCGACATGCAGGCTGATGAGGGACTGTCCCCAGCCGACCCGGTATCAATCGTCGAATCCCTCGTTGCAGAGACGATGGGGGTCAGTGGATCACCATTCATAGCCTATCGGCGCAGCCAGCGATGGCGTCTTTCATACGAATCTGCACCTCTCGTCGCAGTACGCGAGCCAAAGTTCCAAGGGAGCTATCTGATAACCGGGGGTCTGGGAAAAATCGGCCTGCTCGTCGCCGAATTTCTCGCCCGTAACGGGGCATCGCAGATTACGCTGATTGGTCGCCGATCGGTGTCCGCCCCCATCGGAGTAGAATACAAAGCGATTTCCGTCGATTCGTGGATGCAAGGACGGATCAAACGAATTCGAGCCATTGAAGAGAGAGGAATCAATGTGCGCGTCATCCAGGCCGATCTCGCAGACCTGACGCAGATGCGGACCGCGGTTGACGTCGCGAAAGACGCTGAGGGCCGAATTCGCGGTGTGTTTCACGCAGCTGGAGCTACTCATGCCGATGCGTACCCGGCATTTTCGAATGTCCGCCCTGCACACATACGCCAGCACTTCGCACCGAAAGTAATCGGAACGCAAATCCTCAGCGACTTGATCGCAGACTCAAGGCCGGACTTCGTTTGTTGCTTTTCGTCCCTGTCGACCGTGCTGGGGGGATTGGGCTTCGTCCCTTATGCGGCAGCGAACCACTATCTCGACGCCGTCTCTTCCCGGCACGCTGGCGCTGAGGGAACTCGTTGGGTCTCCATCGCGTGGGATGGATGGGCGCTCGAGACCGGCTCAGATGATGAAATACGTGCCAGCAGCGAAGCCGTCATCGTCGCAAACGAGGGGTTGGATGCACTGGCGCGAATTCTTTCCGACAACGAATTGGACCACGTTATCGTTTCCACCAGTGACCTGGGACGCCGCCTCGCTCAATGGACCGTGCCCTCCGCTGGCGCTTTACCCGAGGTCGAGCTCCCCAGTCAAGCACAGCACACTCGCCCAGAGCTCAAAACCGCGTTTGTCGCGCCCGCCCCCGGTTTGGAGGATGACATAGCAAAAATCTGGAGCGAGCTCCTCGGAATTACAGAGATTGGCGCTTTCGACAACTTCTTTGAATTAGGCGGACATTCTCTCCTTGCAATTCAGGTTGTGTCTCGGCTACGGGAAAAGTTGAAACACGACTTGCCCGTTCGAGTGCTGTTTGATCATCCGACCGTCACAGCATTAGCGGCTGCGGTTCAAACCGATCTCGTTCGCCCGAGCCCTGATGAGTTACGCCGAATTCTTGACCAGGTCGAGAGCTTACAGGATATGCAATTGGGCGCTGGACCTCTCACATCGGTCGAGACTCCCAATTAAAGGGTCATGAGCGAGTTACTGCCATCGATTCCGGAGGACATTCAGGAACGCCTAGCTAATCTCTCTCCGGAGAAGCGTCGGCTCTGGGAGCAACTGGTCCACGAGCGCTCGGCCTCAGCCCGATCCAGCATCCAGAGGCGTCACGCCGTTGATGCACCGCTATCGTTTGCCCAGGAGCGAATCTGGTTCATCAATCAGCTTGAGCCGGAAGCCAGCGCCTATCACCTGCATCTTCATCTACCGCTCCCGGCGAATTTGGACGTGTCGGTCTGGAGAAAATCATGGGAAATCGTGGTCGAACGTCATGAGATTTTTCGCACCCGTTTCGTTTCCACCGAGGGTATTCCCCGGCAATGGATCTTACCCCGATTGTCCCTGCAAATGAATGAGATCGACCTGCGGGAATTTGATGTTGAAAAACGCTGGATCGAGGCTCGATGCGCGGCTGCGTCGCAAGCAGCTAGGCCTTTCGACCTGACCCAACCTCCGTTGTTCCGACTCACCCTGTTGCGACTACCCGACCAGTACATATTGGTAATGACTTTTCATCACATCATTGCCGATGGTTGGTCGGTCGATGTATTGATGGGAGAACTCAATCTCGCTTACACGAGCCTCGTTAGCCGTAAGCCCATTTTGCTTCCACCGCTTCGTGTTCAATATGCCGACTTCGCCTTCTGGCAACGGGAGTATCTCACAACCGAACGGTTGCAGCCCCTGCTCGACTATTGGACTCGGACGCTCGACGGAGTGCCACAAATCCTATTGCCTACCGACCGTCCGCGTCCCGCCCATCCTTCCGGTGAAGCAAGCGCCCGATCCTGCCTTTTGAGCACCTCGCTCCGCGCTGAGGTGAGGCGGCAGGCACAGGTCGCCGGCGTCACTCCGTTCATGTGGTTACTCACGGCATTTTGTGCTTTGCTGCATCGCTATACCGGACAAGAGGATTTGGTGTTAGGAACCCCGGTCGCAAATCGTGAACCTTCTGAGGTCGAACCGCTCATCGGCTTTTTCCTGAATACGATCCTGATCCGCGTTCGACTTTCCGGGGACCAGACTTTCCGTCAGGTGCTTGCATCAGTCAAAGAAACCGCCATTGGCGCGTATTCACACCAGCAGTTGCCGTTCGCCAAATTGGTCGAGGCCTTCCAACCGCAGCGCGATCTTCGGCGCAACCCGCTCTATCAGGTCACGTTTCAATTGCTGACCTCGCGGGTCGGGCAGGCTCGAACCGAGGTCGTCATGCGCGAAATCGGCTTTGATCAACGGCAAATAGATGTCGATCTAGCATTTGACGTTTTCGAAGGCGCCGAAGGCCTTCGCTGCCGAATCGAGTATGTCCGGGATCTATTCGATGACGATTCCATCGACCGTTACTTGACCCATTGGCAGCGGATTCTGGCCGAATTCGCACGAGATCCCGATATCCGCATAGACGAAGCCAGCCTCCTCAACGACACCGAACGTGATCTCCTCCTGAAAAAGTGGAGCGGGGTAGGGGATTTTGTTCCCCTCACGACGTACCAAAACCTCGCTCAATTCTTTGATCACGTCGCGCAGCAATATCCGGATCGGGCGGCGATCATTGCGCCTGAAAAGACTCAGTCGTATGCTGAGTTGGAGTCCCAATCCAATCAGATATCCTTGGAAATCGAGCGACGCGGAGTGCGAATCCACGATCTGATTGCCATTCAAGTGACTGATTCTGCCGAAACGATCAGCCTCATCTTGGCCGTTTGGAAGGCGTCGGCGGCTTACGTTTATCTCGACCCGGAGTTACCCGATGGCCGTGTCGAACAGATTCTGGCCGATGCCAATCCCGTTCTGATCCTGTCAGACAATGACCCGTGGTGGCGTTCAAGTTTCATAAGCCGGGATGGTGTTCGTTTCGCACCCGCCAACGCCAATCCCGACTCAATCGCTGCCGTCATTTACACCTCCGGATCTACCGGCACCCCGAAAGGCGTGGTTCTCGAACACCGCTCATTGATCAATCAAGCGCACTGGCTGGAGAAATGTCTGACACTCACGCCTGACGATCGGATCCTGCAAAAATACTCGTTCAGCTTCGATGCCTCGCTTGCCGAGCTGTTGAGCGCTTGGTCTGGCGGCGTTCCGCTCGTAACCACTCGTTACCGCGGGCGCGACCTGGACGAGCTGATTCAGCTCGTTCGGAGGGAGCGGATCACTCTAATCGATGTATTTCCTTCGATGCTTGCGGCGCTCCTCGATCACCCTGAGTTTCCCCTGTGCACCACCCTCCGGCAGATCATCTGCGGAGGCGAACGGCTAACCGCAGACTTGCTCGACCGGTGTCATAAGCTCCTGCAGGTAGAAATTTTGAATCTCTATGGGCCCACCGAAAGCACCATCACTGCAACCTGTCACCGGTGTGAGAGGCAAACCACATCGGCGAACCCGCCAATCGGCCGCCCAATCTTGAACACTGAGGTCTATGTTCTCGATTCCCGATTGCAGCCAACTCCGATCGGACTGCCCGGCGAGCTCTACATCGGCGGACTTGGCCTCGCCCGAGGCTATCTCCGCGACGTCAATCACGCAAACGCGCGATTCGTACCGCATCTGTTCCAGCCGCATTCGAACGAGCGCCTCTACGCAACTGGTGATCGGGTGAGATTTCAATCGAACGGCGTGCTCGAATATCTCGGCCGAATCGATCGGCAGGTTAAGCTACGCGGTTTTCGCATCGAGCTGGAAGAAATCGAACGTCACATTTCCAGTCATCCCGACGTGCAAGAAGCAGCCGTCGCCGTCGCGATGGTTCCCGACGTCGATCCCCTCGAAGCCGATGCCTACTTCACCCACCTGGAATCTCTCACAACGCAGGAGGCGGAGTTCCTCGCCGAATTCCAAAAGCCCGGCTCCGCGGTTCGAAACCAATCCATGCAACACGTATCTGATCAGTTCGAGCTTTACCTGCACCTGACTGCGCCACAGTCCTTCCACATGCTCAAGGAGCGTCAGAGAAACTGGTGGCTCAGGCGCACCCTGCAGGAAACGGCGCAGGATCTAACAGCTCTCCGAACCGTCGCGGAGCGAAGTGTCGCGGGGAGCGACCGACCGGAGATCGCCGGTGACTTGCAGGACAGTTCCGCGACATACGACACCGATGAGCTCCGAATCCAAGGGCAGCAAGTCATGCAAGCTTGGGAATTGCCCCTGATGAATGCGCTCGCCGAGGTCGCTGCCGAGACGCATGGCGACGTTGTCGAGGTCGGGTTCGGAATGGGCCTTGCCGCAACCCTCATCCAACAACGGCGGGTGCGATCCCATACCATCGTAGAATGTCATCCGGACGTCCTCGGATTCCTTCACGAGTGGCAAAGCGATTGGACTGCTTCCACCTTTCATCTAGTCCCTAAAAAATGGCAGGATTGGGAGGCACCGGCTGATGCGTATGATGCCGTTCTTTTCGACACGTATCCGACCAGTGAAGAGGAATATACGTCCGATGTTCTCGACAGCCCGACTTTCGCCGCGAGCTTCTTTGCCGTCGCTCACCGAATCCTCCGCCCAGGAGGTATTTTCACCTACTACAGCAACGAGATAGACTCCCTCAGTCGCGAACATCAACGACTCCTCTTGCGACATTTTCGATCGTTTTCCGTGTCGGTTGTTCGCGATTTAAAAGTACCCGCAGACTGTCAGTATTGGTGGGCCGATTCCATGGTCGTTGTCCGCGCTGTAAAATGACCAACCAATGGGATAAACGTCTCGACAGACTCGGCCCAGGCCATCTCGCGCTATGGAATTCGTGGCTCGCCCGTAACTCCGGAACTCGTCATCGAGAGGAGTTGGTCGCCTGGGTGATTCGTCGCCCAAATGCGGCGGCGACCGAAGTGGAGCTGCGTTTACATCTCAGTCATTCACTGCCGGCTTATATGATCCCGAGTCGGTTGATTCTAGCCGCGGATCTACCCCGCAACGCTTCCGGGAAACTTGCCCGCGACCGACTCACGGACGCCCTCGCGCCCGCGACCCGGCACGAATCAATTTCACCGCGAAACCCGAGCGAGTCCAAACTCGCCGCGCTTTTCGAGGAAATCCTCAAGACCGGTCCTGTCGGCGTGAACGATGATTTCTTCGCGGACCTGGGCGGGCATTCCCTTCTAGCCGCCCAATTGATCTCTCGAATGAGGCGCGAACGGGGCACCAATTTACCGCTGCGCCTTCTCTTCGAGCATCCAACCGTTGCCGGGTTGGTTCAAGCCTTAGCGCACATCGAGACCGTCCTCAAACCCGACCAAATACAATCCGACGAAGCTCAGACGCAAGTCTAGCCCGCAAATCTCACACCCCATATGCATCCACGTGCTCATTGGGGCTAGAGCCGGAGAATTCCCCTGCCTGAGCCTACATCGCTCACAAATTTCTAACGATTTGTGAGCGATGCAGGCTGGGTGAGACCTGGGTTCCGACGCACTCGCTGATACTCGCGCCTGGGGATTGTGTGTTGTGCCGTTTCCGCCACGAGAAACAAAGAAGCTATCGAGCCTCAGCCGAAGCGTACGCGGCTTCTGCGTCCGCCACCCCTTTGTGATATGCGACATCCTCGAGCGATGGCTCGCTGGCCTGTGCCGCAAGAGCAGATTCGTAGTCGGCCATGCCCTGATAGTAGGCGAGCTCTTCAGGCGACGACCCCGTTTCTAGGCCGCCTTGCGCCACTAACGCAACTTCGTAGTCAGCCATACCCTGATAGTATGCCGCTTCTAAGGGAGAGGCACCCTGAGTTAAAGACAGTTCGTAGTCAACCAGACCCTGAATGTAACCTTCGTGGTAACCGTATGCGTGATAAACTTCGGGTGAGGCTTGAGCCTCATCACCCGATCCATCAGTACCTAAAAATCGAGCATATTCTTCCTCGGAGAAATCCTGACGAGCGCCAGTTTCCAGCACTCTTTGAATTCTTGTGATTTCGCCAGTCCGCCGATCAACCGTGAGAACAACCTCTTCTGCTTGAACCTCCGAAGAATCCGCTTCAGAAGCAGCCGTTGTCGCGCCTTGCGCCTCAGCCCGCCGTTGAGCAACGGGCGGTTCCTTAGCGGAACCCTTCTCTTTTGCGTCAGCCATGTTGCTAGTTCCTTGAGTAAACCAGGATATTTTCTATCATACCCTCGGGGGAAGGTTACCGCAACCCTAAGTTCGGTTATTTGAAAGCGCGCAACACTCTTAGAGCCTGTCTGGAAAGTGGTCGTGGGGTAATGCATTTGCCTCTTGGGGTATAATCGCGGGCTATGATCTTGGCACGTTATCCGACTGATTTGGCCGATACCCAATGGGCTGTTCTGGCGCCACTCGTTCCGGCAGCAAAAGCTGGCG
>Ga0209656_10001537_pt1 | contig 15085 bp, 17 predicted proteins | sample BogFormECP12_OM2_FD_188239 | JGI IMG/M metagenome (GOLD analysis project Ga0209656, IMG submission 188239) | Bog forest soil microbial communities from Calvert Island, British Columbia, Canada - ECP12_OM2 (SPAdes) (version 2) | ecosystem: Environmental > Aquatic > Freshwater > Wetlands > Bog ... | reverse complement strand
GCCGGGCCATTGTCATATCCCGACGCTAAAATCGTGGTCGTAAACGGGCCCAGCCGATCGTCAGCGCCAGCCATCAACCCGGATGAAAGATCAGGGTTAACTACCCGGCATTGGGCCTAGCCCACGCTGGGTCCGGCTACAAGGATCACGACGTCATAGCTCCGCGCCCGGTCACTGGCTCGGGGGCATGTCCTGCCATCTCCCGGGAGTCGCGGCATCATTGAACTTCACACGCTGACAGCGAGCGCAGGTTCGGAATCGCTTGCTGTGGTCCTCTGGGTCTCGGACTTTCCATTCAGACCAGTCATGCACACCCACAAGACAAGCCACTTTGCTCCACATGTGGTCACCCCACATCGATAGCCAGACGCGCCATCGACACTCGATCGGCATATGCGAGATACTCAATTATCCCAGTTGCCTGCCGAATAAGCGCTAATCACAATTGTACAGGATCAAGCTGGTACGTCCTTTCCATAACGGGACCCAGACCTCCGGAAAGCGTGTGCCAGCACCCGTTCTGACCTGGGATGATCCGCCTGGCTGACCTTGTTTAAAGTGTTTAAATACTGGTATGATCGGCGTATGTCGCCAGCCGCTGCGTCTGCCATCCTGGAGGGCATGCCGGAAGCTGCTGACCTGCGGGTGCTGCGCTCGGACGGGGTGACGTGGATCTTCGCGGGGAAGATGGTGCTGTTCCGGTTCGCCGACGCGGACACCGGGATGCGGAACGTCGCGGTGGCGGCGCTGCGGCAGATCGGTTTCGGCGGCAGGCAGGTCGCGGCGGCGCTGGGGCTGACGGAGAACTACGTGGCGACGCTGCACCAGCGGGCGCAGCGGGAAGGGACTGCCGGGCTGGTCCGGCCGCGGGGCCGGCCCCGCGCGGTGGCGGAGGAGGACTGGGAGCAGGCCCGGCAGTGGCGCGCGGCCGGGGTGCGGGACGCGGAGATCGCCCGCCGGCTGGGCGTGCAGCAGTCCACGGTGCTGCGGCGGCTCGGCCCGGCCCGGGTGCAAGGCGAACTGGAGGAAGCCGCTGATCCCGGCCCGGCTGCGACGGCGGGCCCGGAGGACCAGCCGCCGCAGCCGGAACCGGAAGCCGTGCCGGAGCATGACGGACGGGAGCCTGAGCAGCCGGAGCCCGCGCTGCGGCCGGAACCGGGTGTCGTGCCGCCGGCGTTCACGGGGACGGCGCGGGCTGCGGAGGGCAGCCGGGTGTTCTCCCGGTATGCGGGGGCGATGCTGCTGCACGCCTATCCCGGGCAGGCCGGGGAGATCTTGCCGGATGCGGCCGGCGGCGACGCCCGGGAGGCGGCGCTGCTGTCGGCGGTGAGCGCGTGCTTCGCGCTCGGGGCGGCGACGGCTGAGCAGTTCAAGCATCTCGCCCCGGCCGAGGCCGGGCCGCTGGCCGGGCTGGCCGCGCTGCCGTCGCTGCGGACGCTGCGGCCCCGGCTGGCCGCGATCGCCGATGCCACCGGCCCGCTGGAGCTGCAGGCGGCGTTCGCGACCGCGATGCTGGCGGCCAGCCCGGAGACCTCCGGGGTGTACTACGTGGACGATCACTTCGTGCCGTACGCGGGCGCGAAACCGGTCGGCAAGGGGTGGAACAACAAGCGGGGCCGGGCGGGGAGGGGCCGCGCGGACACGCACGTGACCAGCCATGACGGGCGGGCGGTGTGCTTCGTGACCGGCGAGCCGTCCGGGCTGTCCGTCACGCTGCCCAAGGCCCTGGCCGAGCTGAGGAAAGCCGTCCCGCCGGGCACGAAGATCATGCTCGGGTTCGACCGCGGCGGCGCCTACCCGGCCGTGTTCGCGCACTGCCGCGACAACGGCGTGCACTGGGTGACCTACCGGCGAGCCCCGCTGGCCGTCCCGCGGATGCTGCCGGTCCTCACCACGGTCACGGTGAACGGCAGGACCCGCACGGTCGCCTGGACCGACGAGACCGTGCAGCTCAAGGACTACGGCGAAGCCCGGCAGATCACCTTGTTCGAGGACGGGCGGCCCGTCCTGCAGGTCCTGACGTCAGACTCCGGGGCCTGCCCGGCCGCGCTGCTGGGCTGGCTGAAGTCCCGGTGGCGGGAGGAGAACTACCTCAAGTACGCCGCCGCCAACTACGGCATCGACGCCATCTGCGACTACGCCGCGGACATCGAGACGAACACCAAGATCGCGGACAACCCGGCCCGCAAGAAAGCCAACGCCCAGGTCCGCGACGCGGAGAAGGACCTGGCCGCCGCCCAGCGCGCCCTCGCCGTCCTGCTCGCCGACCCGGCCATCGCCCCCGCGGCCAAGAACACCAAGCTGATCCCCGCCGCCGAACAGAAGATCGCCGCCGCCCGCCGCCAGCTCGCCGCGGCGAAGAAGGCCCGCGACCCGATCCCAGCGAAACTGCCCGCCAGCCAGATCGACCCGCAAGCCCGCGTGGCGCTGCTGCGCACCGGCCGGCGCGGCCTGCAGATGGTCCTGCGGCTGCTGGCGCACAACGCCGAGCACTGGCTGTCGGGCCAGCTCAACGCCTACCTGCGCGACGACGACGAATACCGCGCTATCACCCGCGAAACCATCATCCGCGGCACCGCCGGCACCATCACCTTCACCCCCGAAGCCATCACCGTCACCCTCCAGCAGCCCGCCGAACCCCGCATCGCCCGCGCCCTGGCCCTGCTCGCCGACCAGATCAACGCCACCCCGCCGCAGATGCCGGGCGACACCAGGCCCATCACCTACCAGCTCACCGCGAACCTGACGATTTAATACCACGCTGAACGCGCCTTCCGGAGGTCTGGGACCTCCCTCAGCCTGCCCCCTCCCATGGCGCTTGGCGCCACAGGATCGGCGCCGAAGAGTTCGCATCGAGCAGCGCGCTGCGGGGGTACATCCCGTCGTGCTCGGCCGGGGGATCGGTCGAGTCCAGAGCCAAGAGCATCGCACGGTTGGCCACATACTCAGCCTAGAAACTTGCCCGCATCGGCCGGTGCCCGGCCGTCAGCTGGCTCCTCACTCCCAGAGGCCGGGCAGTGGATCGCCGAGAAAGACCGCACCATGCCGTCCTGGTTACCTGCCTGATGAGCCTGGCTGATCAGTGGCCCGCTGCGGCTAGGGCCCCCTGACCGGATCTAGCCCCGCAGCCCCTGCTGGATGTCCTTCTCGTCAGCCCACCTGTGGTGTACCTGTGGTGCTGGGTACTGCTGCTGGAGCGTGCCGGTGCGCACCAGCTGGCCGATGACCCCACATGATCCCGGCCAACCGGCCCGAAGACCTGGTCCGCCTCCTGCTCGAACTGGCCTGAGAGCGGGGAGTCCCGCCCATGTAGGATCCGGTCCTCTATCCGGCCGAGCCGTCCGGTGCCCCAATCCGTCCTCAAGTGATGTGCCCCGAACGGTTCTGGACGTAGCCGAATGAGACTCGCTAGACGCGAAGGGTCCCAGGGCCAGCATGAGAGCATGCTCCTATCACGCCAGCCCCGGGGGTGCAAGGCTAGCCTCCTGTGTAAAAGCCTGTGGATGATTTACCCAAACACGCTGGTCAGCCCCTGTGCAGTTGTGGATGAACAGGGCTGTGGAAAAGTGGATAACCGGCGAAAACGCCAGCTCTTCCCAAGTCGCGGGCCTTCTGCTTTTCACATGCGGAGTGAGTTGTCCACAGTGCAGCCCGTGGCGGTCATCGGTCTCACGTTCAACGCGGCGTCGCTGCTATCGCTGATCCGCCTGTATCTGGTGCGGTTAGCACACTGCGTGACGCTCCGTTCCTGATCGGGCTCGCGGTCACGTTCGTGATCCAGTTGATCGAGGGAACCGACGTGACCACCAGTCCCGGCGATTCTGGCGCGGTGAACACGATCGCAATCCTGGTGCACTTTCCGTCCGCGGTGACCTTGCCGCTGCCCTGCTTAACTCCGGCCGCCGGGGCTTCGGCTCATCTCGGCCCATACTGCTCCGGCCACCTCTTCCGCCGCGGTGTAGGCGGCCTTGGTGGCTTCCTTGCCAGTTCGGAAGGCATCGATTTCCGCCATGAGTCGTCGGCTGGCCGCGGTAATGCGCTCTTCTTTGGCCTGCATCTCGGCGTACTGGTGGCGCAGGTCAGCGAGCTGCCCGGTGACATCCCGGGCCGTCTGGCCCCGGTCTGCAGCGCCAGCCTGGCTTGCTTCGCTGGCCTTGCTACTCGGGTCTTCCTGTTCGTCGGCTTGCCGTTCCAGTTCCCCAATTTGCAGCTCCAGCCGCTTGCGCGAGGTAGCCACGTCAGCAGCAGCCCTGCGCACACGCGTAAGCGCCACGAGTTGCTGCTGATATGCGGCATCCAGGCCCGGCTGCGCGACCCAGAAGCCGATTTTGCCCAGCACCCAGCGAGGCGCGCTGGGTGCTGGGCTGCTGTACCAGGCGCTGCTCACGTGGGCGATGACTCCGGCCACCCACTTCTCGACTTCTGGCGCCGTCCGGATCTGGTATCCCATGCTGGCCTCCTGCGCGTACCACGCCTAACGAGTACTATCGCATACCAGGTATGTGCGCTCAAGTTCGAACCGGTACAGCAGCGCGACTACCCCGATCGCATGCGACGGACCGTGGGACCGTCATCGACGCTGTGGCCGCGAGCTAGACACCCGATCGCCGAGAACGGACGGTAGCGTGCTGCCACCGCTTCAGCCAACGTTGATTGCCATCAATCCGGTGATCGCCGACCGCGCCGACGATTTCGAGGACTGGTTGCGGACCATCGTCATCCCGGCCATCCAGGAACACCGTCCCGACCAAGAGGGACGCTGGGAGGTGCTACGCGCCACCGAACAGGAGGACGGGACCGACCTGCAGCTCACCGCCCGGCGGCCCGTCATCGACCGGCGTGGTCACCTTGCTGCCGCCCGCCCCGCACCGCTCGGCCGCGAACCGGTGCAGCGTCCGCTCCGCCACCACCACCCCCTGCCGGGCCAGCAAGATCCCGATCTTGACCACCGGCACGCCGCCCTTGACCCACGCGGTGATCTGCTGCTGGCGGGCCTCCAGCTCCGCCCAGCCCCCGCCGTGCCCGTCCGGCCGCACCGGCCGCACCACCGACACGACCTGCCCGATCAGCTCACCGGTGAGCTGCTCTTCACCTCCCCCGCGGGACAGGCCCGCCGCCACCGCCGCCGTCACGTAACGCTTGCTTGTCTTGCGGTCCACGCCGGCCTGCGCGGCCACCGCCCGCTCGCTCTTCCCCGCGAGCCAGGCCCGCAGCACCTCACGGATCTCGATCACTGACACCTCCCGGAACACCATCCCGGCGACCTCCAGTCGCTCGACTGGGGAAGATCAGACCGGGACGATGCGGGACAAGCGACGCACCACGCCGCTGGTCCCGCTACTGGCGACCGGGTGGTCCCATGCTCATGGCGGAAAACCCTTCAACTGGTCCCATGCCGCTGGCGGATGACAATCACCCCACCGCACCTGAGGGATGCCTGAGTACCTGGGCATGCCCGGTCACCGCCACGCCGGGATGGCAGATCGCCACACGGTCACGCCGCCTTGCGGAAACCGCAGCCTCGACCGTACCTGGCGGAACCGTCCGCACCCACGAGAAAGGCCAGTGGCAGGCCCGCCTGCCCGAAACTGTCCTGGCGGTCGTCATCATCGGTGCCGACGCCGGCTCGCTGCGATGCCATCTCAGCGCCGCGCCCGATGCCGGCGTCCTCATCCTCACCTTCACTCCGTGGCCGCCCCTGCTCGTGGTCAGATGCCACCTTGCGGCGCTGCCCGCACCGGGACGGCTGGCAGTGCGGGACGTGCGCCTGACCACGCGCATGGGCCGCACCGTGCGATACCTGATCCCGGCATTCACCACGCCCTGAACGCGCCGCAAAAACACCAAACCCGCCCGCCCCGTAAGTCGAAGAGCGGCGGGCGGTTTTCGCACCGCTGTGCGGGCTTGTCAGCCGGTCACGCTGAACCATCCGGGCTGATCTCCATACCGGTAACCGCCACGCGCGGGTCGTGTCCGGCCGGGTGCAGCACCACCCGGACCTCAAACTCCGCGAGCATTTCCCGCCGCCGCGCATTATCGGCCGCGTCCCATTCCCGGGCTATGGTGCGGCCCGTGGGCACCAGGCGCATGCCCGGCTTGCGCTCGGGCAGCGCCTTCAGCGCCGTGATTTCCTCCCCGAGCCGCCGGTATTCGGTGCGGAACCATTCCGCGTCCTCGGCGTCATCGTAGAGCCCGGCCTGGCGGTCCTCGCGGAGTCGTGTGCGCGTGGCCTCAAGCTCCGCGATCTGGGCCGCGTGTCCGGTCCCCGGATCGTAGATCTTCCGCATCACCTCCACGGACCCGTACCGGGCCAGGAACCACTCGCTCACCAGCGCATCCGCCGCCGAAAGCGCCATGGCCGGGGCGGGCTTGCACTTCGCCGACGCGCGGATCCCGCGGATCCGCGCGGTGCACTCATAGGCGTACCTGGCGTTGCCGCGCCCCGTGACGTGCAGCCGCGCCCCGCAGTTCCCGCAGAACGCCGCCCCGGTCAGCAACCGCATGCCCTTCGGCGCGCGCTTGCCGTCGCGTTTCGGCGCGGTCGCCTGCACCAGCGCGTCATGGGTCGCACGGTCCCACAACGGCTCCGCCAGCCGCACCGGCCTGCCGTCCGCGCCGAGGACGGGTCGCCCGCCGTGCATGAGATACCCCAGCGCCGCCTCACTGCACAAAATGTGCTTGAGGGTATGCCCGGTCCACGGCCCGCCCTTCACCGGGCGCCCGTACAGCTGGGCCCGCCGGTCGCCCGGCGACGGGATCCCCTCCCGGGTCAGCCGCACCGCCTCGGTCCCGATCGTAATCTTCCCCGTCTGGTCGGCCAGGATCCGCCGCGCCACCTCCCGGATGATCTGCGCGCCGACCGGATCCAGCGCCACATGATCGACCTTCGCCGTGGGGGCCAGCCGCACGTACATGTACCCGTACGAGGGGCGCTGCTTGGGCTCCCCGGCATTCCGCGCCCGGATCGTCTCATCGCGGTTGCGCTTCTGGATCGCGCGCAGTTCCATCTGGGACCCCCACGCCTTGGCCAGCCACTCGTTTTCCTGATTCGGGTCGGTGAAATCCCACACCCTGGTGTGATCGGCCGTGACGATGATGCGGCCCTGCTCGGTCAGCAGCGCCTGGGTATTCAGCGTGTCGCGGACATTGCGGCCGACCCGATCCACCGACGCGGTCACGATGCCGTCATACGGCCCCATCTCTCCCCGCAGCCACGGGCCCAGGCCCGGCCGCGTCAGCGGGTCGGTCGCCCCCGAGACCTCCCAGTCATCGGCCCACGCGATGACGTGCCCGCCGGCATCGGCCGCGGCCTGAAGATCCTGGTCGGCCTGACGCTGCGGGCTGCTGGTAGCGTCGGACTTGCGGCTGAGCCGGCGGGTCGCCACCAGGCACCGCCCGCACCCGTCGTAGTCCGTGGTCAGCACGTCTTCCATGATGCCTGTTCCGTCTCTCCTGTGCGGATTACGGAAGCATCCGGGGTGGCAGTAGGCGCCCTCCTCGGCGAGAAGCGCCGCCGGCGCGGTCTTGCCGCAGGACACGCACGTGTGCTGGGGTCGTTTCCAGCACGCATGGCAGAGGGTACCGCCGCCAGGCAGCCGGACGACGGGGTTCCGGAGGCGGCCGCATTCCGCGCACTCCTCGACGATCTCAGGATCCCGGCGGTAGCAGCGGTGGCAGATACCGCCTTCTGGCCGTCTGGCGACGATCAGCACCCCGGTGGCGCCGCAGCGGCCGCACGTCCCGTTCTTCCGCGAGCGGGAATCGCAGCTGCTGCAGATCCGTCCTTCTTCACGCAGCTGCCGCAGATCGGCGGTGATCTTTCCGCAGTGCGCGCAGCCGGGGCGGATGACCTGGTGCCCGGCCTCGTGCAGCACGTGGGTCAGCCGGAGCAGCACCGGCGGGCAGAGGGAGCTTCCTGAGGTGAGGGCGCCGGGGTGCGCGCACATGTGCGCGGCCAGCTCCTCGAGGAACCGGGCGGGGCCCTTCACCGTGATCGGCACTGCGGCTTCCAGCGCGGCCGTGGCCTCCTCCGCGCCGATCGCGGGAAGCGCGGCAGTCACCTGGGTGACCGCGTCGTTCACGGCGGCTTCCAGCCGGGCAGCCCGCGCGGCGAGCCGGGCAGTTGTCACGAGCCCTCCGGCCTGCGGATTGATGTGCGGCGCACCGCCGGGGCCTGGCCGCCGGCCTCCCCGGCGGCCTTGTGGACCTCGGCGTTGACGACCTCGACCTCGATCAGGTCGTTCGGCGTGCACTGCAGGATGTCGCACAGCGCGGCGAGCGCGTCCGTCGACAGGCGCTGCGGCACCTGGGTGACCAGCCGGAACACCTGCTCGCGGGACAGGTGGATGCCCCGGTCGGCGAGTTTCGGCACCAGGTCAGTGGTCTGGAACATGCCCCGGTCAGCCATCAGCTTGCGCAGGTTCCACCGGATGCCCATCTTCTTCTTCACGGCCTGGAATCCTCCCACAGCCCTGGGTAGCGCCCGGCGAGCGTGGCCTTCAGCAGCCGGTTCCGGTACTCGTCCGACACGCCGGTGTAGATCGCCGTCGTGGAGGCGACGACATGGCCGGCCTGATCCTGGGCGAACCTCTCCGGGTAGCCGAACTCTACTACGTGAGTGATCATCGAATGCCTTAGCGAATGAAGGTCCAGCTCGGCGGGCAGCCCGGCGGCATCCCTGGCGGCCTCGAAGGCGTCGTTGGCGCCCCGCCGGGACAGCCGGCCGCACCGCTCGGTCACCCACAGGGCGGGATGCTCGCCGACTCCGAACCTCGGCCGGACCTCGGTGACGTACTGGTCGAGCACGCCGGGAAGCCAGTCCATCTCCGGGACGGTGAAAACGGTGCGCCGCTTGGGCGGGCTGCCGTTGGAGGACTTCCCGTACCGCACGAACACGGCACCGTACCGGCCGAAGTCCGGCAGCTTCGGGTTGCGCCGCAGGTCCGCCAGGTCGAGGCCGGTCATCTCCTGCCGGCGCAGGCCCCAGGCGTAGAACGCCTTCAGCAGCGCCGCGTTCCGCATCGCGGCCAGCGAGCCCTTGCGGCCCCGGGCGCGTTTGTCCTCCGCCATCCCGTCCGCAGCGTCGAACAGCGCCTGGACCTCGTCATACGTCAGCGGGCGCCGGCCCGGCCGGCCCTCGAACTCGGCCACGTGCGCCACGGAGTTCCACTCGTGCAGGATCTGCGCCGGCACCCGGCCGAACCGCTGCTGGCACTCGGCCAGCCACCCGTACCGCGGATCGCAGATGAAGTCCATGAACATCCGCAAGGTGGTCTGGTACTGCCGCCCCGACGACATCGTGAAGCCAGGGTTGTCCGCCCGGACCTGGGCGAAGAACGCCTCCACCTCCCCCGGCCCCCAGTCCCACGGGTACTGCCCGGTGAACACGGCGAACCGCCGCACAAGAGACAGCCGCGGCTTGACCGTCGACTCCCACTTCAGGAACCGGGTCTGCTGCTGCCGCTTCCAGCCCTCCAGCATCGCCTCGAACACCGCCGTCATCGGGTCCAGGTGCACGACCCCGTCCGCCAGCGTCAGGTGCGCCGCCCCAGGCAGATCCGCCGCACGCCCAGCGCCCACCACAGCCCCCTCCGCCGTCGTTACATCAGATGCATCATTGTTGCGACGAGTCTGGGCGGGCGCAAGCGGTTCGGTCAGGTCCGCTGACTAACCGGTCCCAGTTCCAGGAAACATGGCATTGACCTGCGAAAACTCAAGTTTTTCCGACCGGTTGAATGCTGCATCTGATGCAATTTCGCGCGTTTCGACTGGGAGCTGATCGCCAACCAGTACGACCAGATGATCAAGTACGCGACCGCGCTGCGCCTGGGGACGGCCGAGGCGCACCAGATGCTGCGCCGGTTCACCCGCGGCGGCCCCAAGCACCCCGCCTACCGGGCGATCGAGGAACTCGGCCGGATCATACGCACAATCTTCATCTGCGACTACCTGGCGGAGGAGGACCTGCGCAGGGAGATCCACGAGGGCCTGAACGTGGTCGAGAACTGGAACTCGGCGAATAAGGACATCTTCTACGGCAAGGCCGGCGACCTGACCGGCGACGACAAAGAGCACGTGGAGGTCTCCGCGCTGGCCCTGCACCTGGTCCAGGCCGCGATCGTCTACCTCAACACCCGGATGGTCCAGATCGTCCTGGCCGAGCCGAAGTGGCAGAAGAAACTCACCGCCGCCGACCGGCGAGCCCTCTCCGCCCTGTTCTGGACCCACCTCAACCTGTACGGGCGTTTCGAGCTGGACATGAGCAAACAGCTCGACCTCGGCCCAGCGCCAGCCCCCAGCCCGGAACTCTGAATGGGGGCCTTCGACCTCGCCACCAAACCGCAGGTCGGACACCCGCCACGGTCGCTCGGGTCTCTACGCTGACCACAACGTCGTTGTCGGCATCATCCACGTCGAGCACGTTCACGTCGCCCAGTTTGACGAGGATCTCGCACATGCGCGCAGGGCCAGAGCTCACGGGGGCCCTGCCAGTCTTCAGGCGTTAGGAACCTTCAGACTGGCAGGGCACCCGCTTCAGGCTCCGGACCCCAGACCCCCCACATCTCCGAAGAGCCCTATTTGCTGCCCGGCAAACCTGCCGGGGGAAGGATAAGTTCGATGTAGTCGAATGATGCGATGTCGTGGACGATGAAAGGAAGACCCGCCATTCGTTCCCGGGCCTCGTCTGCGGTCGTATCTGGGAGGATCAGGACGGGGCCGGAGTGGTCCGCCTTTAGGAAGACATCGCGGACGGTTCCCTCGGCCCGCGCCTTGGCAATAAACATCCCTTCTTCCTGCAGCAGCTCGGAGTAATCTTTGCCGGTCAGATGGCCGATCATGAGTACGTGCATGGTGTTCTCCTTCTTGTTGGTAGCGTGATGTGACGTTGTGTTGCGACCCTGGCGGGGATGTGGGTAGTGCTAGGCAGAGCCAAGCGTTGCCCACTGCTCAAGCGTTTTCAGGTCCGGGCTCATCTGCCGCAGGGCAGGTAGATCGGCGTCGAAGCCAACCTTTCCCATCCACGCGAACATGACGGTGACATCTGCGGGAAGCCGATTTAGGATCAGTTTCGGAAGTTGGATGGAGAACAATGCCGGTCGTCCACCCCGCTTCAGCGCCGCAACCGCTTTCGGTCTGGTCAGCGAATCGCCAGCCAGTGTGACCGTCTGACCGATGTACCGGTCCGGGTTGTCAAAGACGGCGGCCACGAATGTACCGATGTCGTCGATATCGATGAGTTGTAGTTGCTTGGTATCGGGGATGTAGGTCTTCCACAGCGATATCACGAGGGCCCGAGGGACTGACCGTTCCAGGTTCTCCATGAACATGACCGGTCGCAGGATCGTTGCCGGAAGGCCAAGGGTGCGGATATGTTCCTCGACGTGCCACTTGCTCTCGAAGTGGGGGATGCCGGAGTTCGTGTCGGCGCCGCCAGCCGAGGCGTAGACGAAGTGGCTCACGCCAGCCCCTGCGGCGGCGGTGGCCAACCGCTTGCCTTGCTGCTCTTCTGCAGCCACGCCTTGAGGCCGAAAATTCTGAACACTGAAGACGCCGTAGGCGCCCTGTACGGCCTCGGCCACTGACCGATCGTCATCGAGGTCGCCCTGGACGAGGCGTACGCCCTGCGCTTGCAGGGCTTTCGCCCGGTCAGAGGACGGGTTACGGACCAGGGCTCCCAGTCTTCCGGGCCATGGTCCAGGAGGGCTCGGATGGCCGCCCCGCCCTGGTTCCCGGTCGCTCCGGTGATGAGTAGTACACGCTTCGTCACAGTAGCCTCCTCATCTCACATTGTCTTTACGTTACGTAGCGTACACGAGCTCGGGTCCACTGTCAATTGATTTTTCGTGTCGTACCGGTAAGATATGTGCGATGGAGTCCACACCGATGACCCGCCGATCGCGCGGTCGCCCACCCGGCACGACCGCGGAGTCGCACACCCAAATCCTGGACGCCGTCTACGAGCTACTGCAGGAGCGGTCCGTTCGTGATCTCACCATTGAGGCCGTCGCGAAGCGAGCGGGCGTTGGCAAGCCCACGATCTACAAATGGTGGCCGACCAAGGCCGATCTTGTGATGGCCATGTTCCAAGAGCGCCTCGACACAGGCCGACCTCCCACCGCGTCCACTGACGAACCCACACCGGTTCAGGAAGCCGTCAGGTCAAAGGTTCGGCTGCTAATCAAACGATTCAACGGGCTATTTGGCAAAGTAATGGCCGAACTGATCGCCGAGGGCCAGAGCGACCCGACCGTCCTGAAAACCCTCAACGAACGTCACCTGCGAGATCGGCGGGCAGCTACCGTCGGTGACGTTGAACGAGCCCAGTCGGCCGGCGGGCTACCTGCCAATCTCGATCCCGAAGTATTCGTTGACGCCATCTTCGGACCGCTTTATTACCGATTGCTGATACGGGACTCACCACTGACTGAGTCGTACGGCGATGCACTGGTTGATCAAGCATTCCGCAACCTATAAGCGATCCGAGTCCAGCTTATCGATGATCTCGCAGCGAGAGGGCCAGCAGGAGATTGCCGGATTCGCTCTTGGTGAGCATTGCTAGTCACCTCGCCAAGTTCTGGTCGGACTACAAATGAGGCTCTTGGGATTTCACGGGGGACTGAAACTGACCACGCCGAGCAGTGACCAGTCGGGCTTGCCGACGTAGAGCAGGGACCGGCCAGGACGCGAGGTGCACCGCGACGAGGATGCCGAGTACGGCCAGCAGGGCCGCGCGCACGGTGTCGCAGGCGATCATCGTCAGCCGCCGGTCGAACCGGTCCGACAGAGCCCCGGCGGGCAGCTCCACGCAGATCAGGGCGATCACCCGTACGGTACCGACCACGCCCGCGAGTACCGGCGAACGGGTCAGGGCAAGGATGAGCAGCGGGTAGGCGATCAGGCCGATCTGGCTGCCGGTGTCGGACAGCAGCTGGCCGATCCAGAGCATCCGGAAGCCGCTGTTACGCCGCAGGGAAACGGCCCCCGGCCTCGCCGCGGTGTCCGGCAGGCCCACCGCTGCCGGCCCGGTCATCCCGGTGCTCCCTCGTCCTGCAGGCCGGCCTCCGCTTCACTTGCTTCCGGATGAGCGGTCGGGTGGGAGAGCAGCAGCAGCCGCACCGGCACCGACCCGGCCGGGCGCTTGGAGGGATCGGCCATCCGCTCCAGGAACAGCGGCATGAGGATCGCTGTCAGGTCCCTGGTCAGCTGCTCCAGCTCCTCGACGGTCAGGTAGAAGACGTAGGCGCTGTCATCGCTGGCTTCCCGCCAGCGCCGCGGGTAGCCCGCCCTCGTATTCAGCCATGTCCGGTAACCCTCGATCTGCTGCTCCCGGACCATGCGGTGCAGGGCATCCTCGGCGATCCGGGATTCCGGATCCTCGGCGGCGGTCACGCTGAAGCCGGTCGTGATCATCCGCCACGGCTTGGCCCGGCTCTTGCCGCCGCCCGCCTCTTCCACCACCCCGTACTTCGCCAGCTGGCGGAAGTGGAACGAGCACGTCGACGGAGGCTGGCCGATGAGCTCGCTGGCCGCGGCAGCGGTCAGCGGCCCGTGAAGTACCAGCTTGCTGATCAGTGCAAGCCGCACCGGATAAGTCAGCGCCGCAGCCTCCGGGCATCGCTGACAATCTCCGCCTCAGCGAACGCCTCGCCAGCTGGATCCTGATCATCGAGAGACACCTATCGATAGTTTCCTTTCGATGAGCAGCTGCCAAGAGGTCCTCTCGAAGACCGGCCAAGGTGGCCACCACGGCCCTGGTCAGCCGGGCCGCCTCGGGCACCGCCGGACCCTGGCGACCATGATCCGGTCCCGACTTGGCTCACGATCATGGACTTTCGACCGGCTTAATACGCTGACCTGCGGATTTACTTCTCAAGTTGACGAAATCTGCGCACTACAGTAACCAGGTTGGACTCGTAGTGGATGGGATCACCAGGGTTCGAGCTTGAGTCCCCGGTGCGGGGTACTTCCGCACGGGGGAGCAGGAGGTGACCCGGGCCCCGCAGTCCGGCCAGGAGATCCCGGTTGAGCAGGTGAGCGGCGGGGTGCTAGCGCGGATGCGGCCGGAGCTGAGCGTCGGCGCCGCCTTGCCCCCGCCGGGCGGCAACGCCGGGGTGGCGGCAGCCCGGGAGCTTGGCACGCACGCGTCGCCTGGGCGACAATGACGGGATGGCTCGTGATGACAGCTGGGCCCAGGTGCTGCGGGGGGCCTTGCCCATTCTGGACGGGGCCAGGCCCTCGGGGATGCTCGGATGGGTGCCCCGTGTCGCCCCCGTTGTTACCCAGGCCGCCGTCGGGGCCGGGCACTGGGCCGCCGGGCGCCGGCGGCGGGCCCTGGCCGCGTGGACGAGCGCTGCCGGCTACGGGCTGGTGGCGTGGGGCCTGGGCACCGAAGCGCCGACCCCGGCCGAGGCGCGACAGAACATGCAACAGAACATGCAACAGAACATCCAGCGGCTGCAAAGGGAGGGGGTGTTGCGCAAGCCTGGCCCCAAGGCCCCGGCTGCCGCCGGGACGCCGACACCCGCGGCCCGCCGCCTAGAGCGCCACCTATCGCGGGTCGCCCCCTTTTTCAGGGCCACGGACACCCCCCAGTACAGGCTTGCTTCCACTGTCGTGGGGATGGTCCTCGGCGTGCGGTGGGGCCTGCGCCACCCGCGGCGGCTGACAGTACTCGCGATCGCCAGCGAATCCTATACCGTCGTGTTCTATGTCCCCTGGGTGGCCCGGGCCGTGCAGCGGCGCAGGCCGAGGATCGCCGCCGGGTGGGCTCTGGTCGCAGCCGGATCGGTAGCCCGGCTGCGGGCAGCAGCGGCTGAACCGCTCCGGTAACAGCAGGCCCGCAGCGGCCCCCGCGACAACAGAACACCGGGGAACCGCGCGGCACCTGCCTGCGAACCCCTACATGAGCCCCCGGCCGCGCAGTCCGGCGTACGTTGCGCACTAAATGAGCCAACTCGGGAGAGACACCTATCGATAGTTTCCTTTCGATGAGCAGCTGCCAAGAGGTCCTCTCGAAGACCGGCCAAGGTGGCCACCACGGCCCTGGTCAGCCGGGCCGCCTCGGGCACCGCCGGACCCTGGCGAC
>Ga0209656_10001535_pt1 | contig 15095 bp, 14 predicted proteins | sample BogFormECP12_OM2_FD_188239 | JGI IMG/M metagenome (GOLD analysis project Ga0209656, IMG submission 188239) | Bog forest soil microbial communities from Calvert Island, British Columbia, Canada - ECP12_OM2 (SPAdes) (version 2) | ecosystem: Environmental > Aquatic > Freshwater > Wetlands > Bog ... | reverse complement strand
TTCGCCATGGTTGAGGCGGCCGTCGAGGGCCACCGGGGGCTCGAGGCGAGCCGGATGGAGATCGACCGTGGCGGCCCGAGCTACACCGTCGACACGGTCGAGGAGGTGCGGGCGGCGGCCGCCGGGCGCGGCGAGGCGGTCCCGGCGGTGTGGCTGGTGGTCGGGGCCGACCTGGTCGAGGGGCTCCCCACCTGGGAGCGGGCCGACGAGCTGGCCCGCCTGGTCACCCTGGCCGTGGTGACCCGGCCCCGCAGTCCCGAGCCCGACGTCGGGCCCGCCTGGCGCTGGGTCCGGGTCGAGGGGCGGGGGGTCGACGTTTCGAGCTCGGAGGTCCGGTCGTGGCTGGCCGACGGGCGCCCGGTCGACGCCCTGGTGCCCGAGGCCGTGGTCCGTTGCATTCGCCAGCGGGATCTGTACGCTGTTGGCAGATGACCGCCTCGAGCGCCGACACCGCCGAGCTGCCCAAGGTCCGGCACCGACCGGCGGGGGCCGTGCACCCGGTGTCGGAGCGCTGTGCCCCGGCCGGTTCGTCGAGCCCCGAGGCGCCGGTCCACGGCGCGACGGTCGCCACCGGGCCGCCGCCCGAGGTGCTCCCCGAGGACGTGCTCCCCGAGGACGTGCCCACCGAGGACGTGGTCACCGACGCCCCTCGGAGCGTGCGACGCTGTGACCTCACCGCCGAGCGGCGCCAGGCCGCCCGCCAGCGCCGGCTGCTCGCCGCCGGCGGGCTCGCCGTGCTGGGCGGCGCCCTCGCCGCCACCGTCGCCGTCTTGGACACACTGCATTGAGGCGCTGGTGAGTGAACCAGCACGAGCGCTGCCGTCGACCCGATCCGCACGCGACCTTCCAGGGGACAACCAATCGATGACCTCATCTGTGACCGAGCTCGAGACCACCGTGCCCGAGGCTGCCCTGGTGGCCGCCCGGGCGGCCGACGCCAAGCTGGCCGAGGACACCGTCGTGCTGTGGATGGGCGAGCTGCTCGGCGTGGTCGACGCGTTCGTCGTGACGAGCGGGCGCAACGCCCGCCAGGTCAAGACGGTGGTCGACGAGGTCGAGAAGCAGGTGAAGTCGGCCGGGGGGCCCTCACCATCGAGCATCGAGGGACTGCGCGAGGCCACCTGGGTGCTGATGGACTACGGCGACTTCTTGGTCCACGTCTTCGTGGACGAGACACGCGCCTACTACGACCTCGAGCACCTCTGGTCGGGCGCCCCCCGGGTGCCCTGGCGGGTCGACGCCCTCGGCGCCTGAACGGGCCCCGTCCGCTCAGGGGCCCGACAACGGTGCCGTCGTGCTCGCCGCCGGCGGGGCCGGGAAGAGGTTCGGGTAGTCGGCGATCGTCACCGGGCGCGAGACCTGGGCCCCGCTACCCGTCGGCACCTGCAACGGGGTCCCCTCGAGCTCGAAGGAGACCCCGACCTTGCGGCCCTCGAAGTTGGTGACGGTGTAGACGACCTGCGCCACCGCCAGCACCTGCTGGCTGCCGTTGACGAGCCCGAAGGTGGCGTCGAAGTTGACCGTGACGAGGGCGACGTTGCTGCGCACGGTCGTGTCGAGCAGCTGGGACCCCTTGGTGATGGCCGTCGTCACCCCGGTGGCCGACTCGGCCACCGTGGGCCCCGCCAGCAACCCGTCGATCGTCGCCTCGAGCGACCCGGGCGCCCGGACCGCCCGGGCCGCCTGGGCCAGGTACTGGCCGCCCGGGCTGACGAGGTAGACGCTGACCGGGACGAGCGCGCCGGGCTCGGTGGTCGTGGTGGTGGCGGGATGGGCCGGGTTGACGAGGCCGGCCGGGACCTGGCTGAGCGGGATCGGCCGGGGCATGGCGTCGTTGGGCACGCCGCAGGCGCTGGCCGCCGCGCCGAGGGCGGCCAGCGTGACGAGCACGGCGGCGCGGCGGGCCCGACGCGCCCCGAACCGGACGGGCCTCACGGCGAGTCGGACCCTTCGAGCTCTTCGGCCTGCTCGGCCTCGCTCATCACCGGCAGCTCGACCACGAACCGGGCCCCCCCGCCGGGCGCTTCCTCGGCCCACACCGTCCCGCCGTTGAGGCGGGCGTGCTCGGCGACCAGGGCCAGCCCGAGCCCGGTGCCCATCCCGGTGCCCCGCCGGCCCGAGGCGTGCCCCCGGTAGAAGCGCTCGAAGACCTTCACCCGCTCGTCGGGCTCGAGGCCCGGGCCGTGGTCGTCGACGGCGACCCGGACGGTGGCGTGCCCGTTGTGCTCGGGGCCGAGCGTGGCCGACACCCGGGTGGCCCCCCCGCCGTAGAAGGCGGCGTTCTCGAGCAGGTTGGCGACGATCCGCTCGAACCGACGCTTGTCCACCCGCAGGCGGGTCCCGGACACGCCGTCGACGTCGACCACCAGGACGGCCGAGGTGGCCGGCGGGCCGAGCCGGGCCAGGCTGCGGGCGCTGGCCGCCACCGAGTGCCGAACCAGGTCGTCGGCGGCGACCTCTTCCATCCACAGGTCGACCGACCCGGTGTCCGAGCGCGAGATCTCGAGCAGCTCGTCGACCATGCGCTGGAACCGACGGAGGTCGGCGGCCAGCAGGTCGAGCGCCTGACGGGCCTGCGGCGAGAGCTGGTCCCGGTCGCGCTCGAGAACCTCGAGCGAGGCGGAGAGCGTGGTGAGGGGGGACCGCAGCTCGTGGCTCACGTCCGAGGTGAACCGGCTCTCCCGCTCGATGCGCTCCTGGAGCTGGTCGACCATTCTGTTGAACGACAGGGTCAGGCCGGCCAGGTCGGGGTCGTCGCCCACCTCGGGCAGGCGAGTGTCGAGGTCGCCCCCGGCGATGGCCATGGCGGCCCGGGACACGTCGGTCAGCGGGCGCAGCGACCGCCCACTGGCCGACCGCCCGACGGAGAAGCCGAGGAGGGTGGTGACGACGCCCGCCGCGGTGAGCGCCAGGGCCAGCACCCGCAGCGTGCGGGCCAGGTCCGAGACGTCGAAGACCTCGAAGTACGCCGCGTGGACCGAGGGGATGGGCACGCCGACGGCGATCTGGGGCGACCCGCCCAGCCAGTAGTTCTGGGTGGCCGGGGTGCCCGACAGCACGAGCGCCCGCATGGCGGCCGGCGTGGCATTCTTGCCGACCTTGGCGATCGACGAGTACCAGGCGTTGTCGTAGAAGAGGACCGAGTGCGACGCCACCCCCGCGTCGAGGCCCTCGAGGACCGTCTCGGGCTTGGTCCCCGAGTGCGACTCGAACTCGGCGAAGTTGCGCACTTGGCTGGCGTTGGCGAAGGCGGTCACCTTGGCCGAGTTCTCCCGGTTGTCCACCAGGAAGTGGCGAGCGGTGAAGTACGAGACGCACCCCATGACGATCGAGAGGACGAGCGCCCCGAGCCCGAACATCAAGGTGACCCGGGCCCGGAGCCCGAGGCGGGTCCAGAGGTGGCCCTTCGGGTCCTCGCTGGCCGGCCCGGGCCCGTGGGCGCCGTCAGCCGAGCCGTTCGCCGACATCACGGGACCAGCTTGTAGCCCATTCCCCGGACCGTCAGGATGTGGCGGGGGAGCGCCGGATCGGGCTCCACCTTGGTGCGCAGCCGCCGGATGTGGACGTCGACCAACCGGCCGTCCCCGAAGTAGTCGTACCCCCACACCCGGTCGAGCAGCTGCTCTCGGCTGAGCACCTTGTTCGGGTTGGCCGCCAGCTCGCACAGGAGCCGGAACTCGGTGCGGGTGCAGTGGATCTCTTCGCCGTCGCGGCGCCGGAGCACCCCCTGGTCGGGCAGGAGCTCGAGGTCGCCGAACGAGAGGACCTTGGGCTCGTCCTCGGCCGGCCGGGCCCGCCGCAGCAGGGCCCGTATCCGGGCGCCGAGCTCCTTGGCCACGAAGGGCTTGGTGACGTAGTCGTCGGCCCCCGCCTCGAGCCCGGCCACCACGTCGTGGGTGTCGGTCCGGGCGGTGACGATGATGATCGGCACCGCGCTCTGGCGGCGCAGCGCCCGGGTGGTCTCGAAGCCGTCGATCCCCGGGAGCATCAGGTCGATCAGGGCGACGTCGGAGGACTGGGCGGTGAAGTGGTCGAGCGCCTCCTCGCCGCTCTCCGCCTCGTCGACGTCGTAGCCCTCTCCCTCGAGGGCGAGGCGCATCGAAGACCGGATCCGCTCGTCGTCTTCGACCACCAGGATGCGCGCGCTCATGGTGCTCCGGCGCTCGGCCAGCGGGTGGGCATCCCGGGTCGCAGCCCTTTCGGCACGTTCCGTCCTGCTCCTCGGGCTCAGCTCAGCCAGATCTGGGTCGGCCAGATGCTGCCGCCGATCATGCCATAGGCCTTGGCCCCGGCCGGGGTGGTCGGGTTGTTCCAGTTCTGGACGCTCGGCTTGGAGACGACGGCCCAGACGGCCCGGTCGTTCCACACGTACGGGAGGTCCTTGGCCAGCAGCTCGTTGACCTTCTTGTAGGCGGCGATCCGGGTCTGGGGGTTCGGCGAGGTGCGCCCGGTGATGAGGGCCTGCTCCAGCTGAGGATCGACGTTGCGGGCCATGTTGATGGACAGCCCGTTGGCGTTGGCCGTCGTCGTGCTCCACCAGATGTAGTTGAGGTCGGGGTTGACCGCCCCGAACTGGCGCCACTCGAGCGCCTGGAACGTCCCGCTGAGCGCGTTGTTGATCAGCGCGTTCTGCTCGATGTAGGACGACTGGACCTGCATGCCCACGTTCTGGAACTGCTGGGCCATGTACTGGGCGGCCCGGATGGCGGTCGGGGAGTTGGTCGAGACGAGGGTGAAGGACACCGGCTTGCCCGTCTCGTGTTGCGCTTTGGCCACCAGCTTCTTGGCCCCGGCGACGTCGGGGGTCGGGTACCCCGGGTTGGCGTAGTACGGCGAGCCGGGGACGAAGACCCCGTTGATCGGCGGGTTGACCCCGATGTCGACGATCTTGGAGTAGGCCGAGCTCGAGATGGCCTTGGCGGCGGCCAGGCGCACCTCGGCGTTGTTGAACGGCGGCTTGGACACGTTGAGCATGACGCAGTTCATGTCGGGCTCACCGGCCAGCGCCCCGCTGTCGTCGATGTAGGACCACGAGCGGTTGTTGCGGAAGGTGACGATGACCTGCGGCGTGTCCACGATCATGATGTCGATCGTGCCGGACTGGAGCGCCTGGCCCCGGGCGTTGGCGTCGGGGATCGGACGGTAGGTGATCTGGTCCAGGTAGGGCAGGCCCGGGCGCCAGTAGTTTGGGTTGCGCACGGCGGTGAAGTGGTCGTTGGGGATCCACTTGGAGAACTTGAATGGCCCGGTGCCGACCGGGTTGTCGGTGCCGCCGTTGGGGGCGTTGAGCATCGAGGGGGCGGCGATGTAGGCGAGCTGCCCGCCGGCCTGCCCGCACAGGTAGAAGGGGAAGGCCAGCCACGGGGTCTTCATGTCGACGGTCACCGTCAGCGGACCGGTCTGCTTGATGTCGGCGATGACCGGGCGCAGCACGATGCCGGTGAGCCCGGCGTTGTACTGGGCCTCGAGGTTCTGCTGGAGGGCCGCCCCGTTGAGCGGGGTCCCGTCGTGGAACATGATGTTCGGGCGCAGCGTGATGGTCCATGAGGTGTACTCGGCGTTGGGCGTGACCGACTGGGCCAGGTAGGGCGCCCACCCGCCGCTCGCCGTCGTGATGCACAACGGGTCGAACACGGTCCGGGCGTACATGACGCCGACCTCGTCGAAGCGGGCCGAGGACGGGTTGAAGCCCTGCTCCTCGGCGTCGACGCCGAAGACGACGGACCCGCCGCGGCGGGGTTTGGCCGTGCTGACCCCATTCCGGCCCGGACCGTTGGTGGCCGCCAGGACCGGTCCGGCGCCGAGCGCCAGGTCGGCGGCCCCCCCGGCCGCCAGCACGCCGGCGGCGGTCGCCGCCCCGCGAGCAAGGAACGATCGTCGATCGATGGGTCCAGCCACCCTGCCTCCTCGTCACCCGGTTCCCCCCGGCACGCCCCCCGATCCGGGTGCACGGGACTAGGGGCAGGTTACCCCGGGGGGGCGCCGAGTCGTTGGCACTTTTGTCGATTCGATGAAGAACCCCGCTCGATTGAGTGACGGGGCGACCCAACGGTGCGCCGATCACGGGGACCCGGGCGGTACGGTGGCCGGCGGTGCCACCCACCGTCGCCGGCGACGACCCGTTCGAGCTCGGGGCCTTCTCGGGGTGGCTCGGCGGGCGGGCGGCGGCGACCGCCCGGGCCTACCGGGCCGACCTCGACGCCTTCGCCACCTGGTCGGGGCGCCTCGGCGCCCCCGGGCCCGACGCCGTGACCCGCCTCGAGCTGCGCCGGTACCTCGCCTACCTCGGTACCCGGCGCTACGCCCCGGCCACGGTGGCCCGCAAGGCCGCCGCCCTGCGGTCCTACTTCGCCTGGGCCACCCGGCGGGGCCTCGTCACCGAGGACCCGGCCCGGGGCCTCTCGTCCCCCTCGGGCGGTGGCCGGCTGCCCACCGTGCTGTCGCACCCCGACCTCGAGACCCTGCTCGACCGGCCCGGTCCGAGACGCCGGACCGACGGGGCGCTCGACCGCCGCGACGACGCCGTCCTCGAGCTCCTCTACGGGGCCGGCCTGCGGGTGGCCGAGCTCTGCGGGCTCGACCGGGGTGGGGTCGACCTGGCCGCCCGGACGCTGACCGTGCGGGGCAAGGGCGACAAGGAGCGCCGGCTCCCGGTCCACGACCGGTGCGTGGCCGCCCTGGCCGCCTGGCTGGAGCGGCGCTCCGAGGTGGCCCGGGCGCACACCCCGCCCGAGGCCGTCTTCGTGAACCGGGCCGGCAATCGCCTGGGGCCCCGCGACGTGCGACGGATCCTGGACCGCCGCTCGCCGGTGCCGACCCACCCCCACGCCCTGCGCCACAGCTACGCCACCCACCTGCTCGACGGCGGGGCCGACCTGCGGGTGGTCCAGGAGCTGCTCGGGCACGCCAGCCTCCAGACCACCCAGGTGTACACGCACGTGAGCAAGGACCGCCTGCTCAGCGTCTACGAGGGCACCCACCCGAGGGCCTGACCGGGGCGGCGCCCGGGCCGGGGCCCGGTGGCCGCCGGACCCGGCGGCGACTAGAGTCGACATGCCCCAACCAGGGGCGCCGCCGCATCAGCGGCGGTCAACGATGAGCACGCCCCCGAGCGCGTTCCACGGTCGCCTCTCCCACGAGGTGCTGCGCCGGGTGGGTTCAACCGATGGGAGGACACAACGATGGCTGTCGTCACGATGCGCCAGATGCTGGCGGCCGGGGTCCATTTCGGTCACCAGACGCGCCGATGGAACCCGAAGATGCGCCGCTACATCCTGGGCGAGCGCAACGGGATCTACCTGATCGACCTGCACAAGACGCTCGAGGGGGTCGAGACCGCCTACAACTTCGTCCGGGACCTGGTGGGCGGGGGCGGCACGATCCTGTTCGTCGGGACCAAGAAGCAGACCCAGGGGCCGGTGGCCGAGTACGCCGAGGCCTGCGGGATGCCCTTCGTGAACCAGCGGTGGCTGGGCGGCATGCTGACCAACTTCGCCACCGTCTCGTCCCGGGTGAAGCGCATGCAGGAGCTGCGGGCCATGCAGTCGGCCGGGGACTTCGACGCCATGCCCAAGCGTGAGGCGCTGCGCCACGTGCGCGAGCTCGAGAAGCTCGAGCGGAACCTGGGCGGCATCAGCCGGCTCGACCACCTGCCCGACGCCATCTTCGTCATCGACACGAAGAAGGAGCACATCGCGGTGACCGAGGCCAACAAGCTCAACATGCCGGTGGTGGCGGTGGTCGACACCAACTGCGACCCCGACGTGATCACCTACGTCATCCCGGGCAACGACGACGCCATCCGCTCGGGCCGCCTGATGTGCCGGGTCATCGCCGAGGCCGTGGTCGAGGGTCGCTACGTCTCGTCGCACCGCCCGGTCGAGCGCCCGGCGGCCGAGGCGCCCCGCCCGCCGGCCCGTCCCGCCCCCAAGGCGGTGGCGCCCGCCCCCGAGGGTGCCGAGGCACCGGCGGCGGCCGACGAGGCGCCGGCCCCCCGGGCCGAGCGGTCGCGGCCGATCCCGCCCCCGCCGAGCACCGCCCCGCTGGCCGACGACACGGTCGCCGACCCGGTGCCGGTCGCCGCGGAGGCCTGACCATGGCCGAGTTCAGCGCCCAGGACGTCCAGCGGCTGCGCCAGCTGACCGGTGTCGGGATGCTCGACGCCAAGCGGGCGCTCGAGGAGAACGACGGCGACACGGACCGCGCCATCACGTGGCTCCGGGAGAAGGGCATCGCCAGCTCGGCCAAGCGGGCCGACCGGGAGGCGTCCCAGGGTGCCGTGGCCATCGTGCGCGACGGGCCGGTGGCGGCCATGGTCCAGCTGCGGTGCGAGACGGACTTCGTGGCCAAGTCGGCCGAGTTCGTCTCGCTGGTCGACGACCTGGCCGCCCTGGTGGTGGCCAAGGGCGAGGACGCGGTGGCCGACCGTCACGACGAGATCGAGCGCCTGCGGGTCACGCTGCAGGAGAACATCTCGCTCGGTCGGGTCGTCCGCCTCGAGGCGGCCGGTGGCCAGGTCCTCGACACCTACCTCCATCAGCAGGACGGGCGGGGGATCAACGGGGTGGTCGTGGTCGTGGCGAACGGGAGCCAGGAGCTGGCCCACGACGTCGCCGTCCACGTCGCGTTCACCCGGCCCCAGTACCTCACGCGCGACGAGGTCCCGGCCGACGAGGTGGCGGCCGAGCGGGCGACGATCGAGGCGATCAGCCGCAACGAGGGCAAGCCCGAGGCGGCGCTGCCCAAGGTCGTCGAGGGCCGGATGAACGGCTGGTTCAAAGAGCGCGTCCTCCTCGAGCAGAACTACGTGCGCGACGAGAAGAAGACGATCGCCCAGCTGCTCGGGGGGGCCGAGGTGGTCCGGTTCGCACAGGTCGTGGTGGGCTCCTGAGACGAGGGCACCGTCGATGAGAGGGGAGGCGCCCGCACGTGGGTGAGCCGAGGCGCATCGTGCTCAAGATGTCGGGCGAGGCGCTCGCCTCGTCCGCCTCCGACGAGACGATCGACGCCTCCGTGGTCGAGCGACTGGCCGCCGAGATCGCCGAGGCGCGTCTCGAGCTCGACCTGCAGCTGGCGGTCATGGTCGGCGGCGGCAACATCTGGCGGGGCGAGACCGGGGCCGGGGCCGGGATGGACCGGGCCACCTCGGACACGATGGGGATGCTCGGGACGGTGATCAACGCCCTGGCCCTCCAGGACGCCCTCGAGCACCAGGGCCAGGCGACCCGGGTCCTCACCGCCGTCCACATGGCCGAGGTGGCCGAGCCGTACATCCGCCGCCGGGCCATCCGCCATCTCGAGAAGGACCGGGTGGTCGTGTTCGCGGCCGGGATGGGCAACCCGTACTTCACCACCGACACCTCGGCCGCGCTGCGGGCGGCCGAGATCGAGGCGGGCACCCTGATGAAGGGGACCCACGGTGGTGTCGACGGGGTCTACAGCGCCGACCCCAAGCTCGACCCGACCGCCGTGCGCTTCGAGGAGATCTCCTTCATGGAGGTGGTGGCCAAGGACCTGCGGGTCATGGACCTGACCGCCATCACCTTCTGCAAGGACAACGGGCTTCCCATCCTCGTCTTCGACCTCATGACGCCGGGCAACCTGCGCAAGGCGCTCAGCGGTGAACGGATCGGTACGCTGGTCCGATGAGTGACGACGAGCTCACCGCCATGGTGCTCGACGAGGCCCGGGAGAAGATGGCCAAGGCGGTTGACCACGTCCGCCACGACTTCGCCAACGTCCGCACCGGCCGGGCCAGCTCGGCCCTGATCGAGGCGCTGGCCGCCGACTACTACGGGACGCCGACCCCGCTGCGCCAGCTCGCCGGGTTCAGCGTGCCCGACGCCATGCTCCTCGTCGTCTCGCCCTACGACAAGAGCTCGCTCGGGGCCATCGAGAAGGCCATCCAGTCCTCGGACCTGGGCATCAACCCGACCAACGACGGCAACGTCATCCGCCTGTCGTTCCCCCCGCTCACCGAGGAACGGCGCAAGGAGCTGGTCAAGGTGGTGCGCCACAAGGCCGAGGAGGGCAAGGTGGCGGTGCGCAACCTCCGTCGGGCCGCCCGCCACGAGGTCGAGGCGTTGGAAAAGGACGGATCCCTTTCCTCCGATGAGCTCGAACGGGTAGAGAAGGAGCTGGAGAAGCTGACCCACGAGCAGGTGGGGCTGATCGACCAGCTGCTGGCGCACAAAGAGCACGAGCTCCTCGAGGTCTGAACCGTGGACGACCAGCGCGACATCGAGGCCGACGACACGGCCGGGACGGCCCGCCCGGGGCGGGTCCGCATCATCGGCGCCGAGCAGGCGGCCCCGAGCCGCGAGCCCCCGGGCGAGCCGCCGGTGGCCGACGCCGCCCCCGACGTCGAACCCGAGTCGTCCGGCGAGCCGCCGGCCGGTGGCTCGGACGCCCCCGGCGACGCCGAGCTGCCGCACTGGACCGAGGCGCCGACGGGCCAGGTGCCGGCGGTGCTCAACCGGGAGGGCGGTGCCCGCGACGGCGACCCGTGGTCGAGCGTGCCCGCCCCCATGTGGCGCGAGGAGCACGCCGACTGGGAGGCCCACGAGGAGACCTACGAGGTCTCGATGCTCAACACGGGCGAGACCCGCCTGGGGTCGCTCGACGACTCGGGGGCGACCGACCGCCAGCCGTGGAGCTTCGACCTCCCGGGCCCCGACGACGCCCTCGAGTTCCTCGACGAGCCGGCGCCCGGCGCCGACCTGCCCGACGACGCCACGATCCAGGTGGCCGCGGTCGACCTCGGGATCGACGAGCCGATCGGTCGCCACGCCCGCCCGCCGGTCCCGGCGGCTGACGACGAGACGGCGGTGGGCGCCGTCCCGATCGTGGTCCCCGACATCGACGCCCCGGCGGCCGCCCCGGTGAACCCGGACGAGCCGAAGCACCGCCGCCGGCTGGCCCGCAGCGAGCCCCGGGCGGCCTCCCGCCCGGTCCCGCCGGCTCCCGAGGAGACCGATCGCCCGGCGCCGGACCCGGCTCGGGGCGCCAAGGTCCCGCTGGCGCCGCCGTCACCGCCCCGCCAGCAGGGGCGCTCGCGCCCGGGCGGGACGGGCCCCGGCGGCGGGGACAGCGGCGGCCGCAACGTGCCGATCGCCGTCGTCACCGGGGTGATCATCGGCCTGGTGGCCCTGGTGGCCTTCGATCTCGGCACCGTCTTGACCCTGGTCCTGCTGACCGCCCTGGCCACGGTGGCCGCCGCCGAGGCGTACGCCGCCTTCCGACGCGGCGGCTACCACCCGGTGACCCTGCTCGGCCTGGTGGCCACGGCCTCGATCATGATCGCCACGTACAACCGCGGGCTGGCGGCCATGCCCCTCGTCGTCATCATGCTGTTCGCCTTCTGCGTGCTGTGGTACCTCATCGGCGTCGAGCACGGCGACGCGGTGCGCAACATCGGTGCCACCCTGCTCGTCTTCGTGTGGGTCGGGCTGCTCGCCGCCTACGGCGCCCTCCTGTTGAACCCGGCGCTGTTCCCGAACCGCCACGGCATCGCCTTCCTGCTGGGGGCGGTCATCGCCGGCGTGGCCTACGACGTCGGCGCCTGGGCGGTCGGCGGATGGATCGGCCGCCACCCGATGGCCCCGTCGATCAGCCCCAACAAGACGTGGGAGGGCTTCATCGGCGGCGCCGTGTCGGCCGTCGTGGCGTCGGTGGTCATCGTCCACTTCATCCATCCGTGGACGCTGAGCTCGGCCTTCGCGCTCGGCCTGGTGGTCTCGGTGGTCTCGCCGCTCGGGGACTTGACCGAGTCGCTCATCAAGCGGGGCCTCGGCTTGAAGGACATGAGCCGGGTCCTGCCCGGGCACGGCGGCCTGCTCGACCGGGTCGACGGGCTCATCTTCGTCCTGCCGGCCACGTACTACCTGGTGAGGGCGCTCAATCTTGGGTGACCGACGTCCGGCCGGTGCCCGATGGCATGCTGGCGGGGCGACACGGAGGGCAGCGAGGACGGGTGAACGATGGGTGAGATGACGGTGAGCCTGGTCGGGTCGACCGGCTCCATCGGCACCCAGGCGGTCGACGTCATCCGGGCCAATCCCGATCGGTTCTCGGTGGTCGCCCTGGCCGCCCAGCGGTCGGTGGCCCGTCTGGCCGAGCAGGCCCACGAGCTGCGCCCGGCGCTGGTGGCCATCGGCGACGAGCAGCTGGTCGGCGAGCTGGCCGCCCTCGTCCCGCCGGGGACCGACGTGGTCGGCGGGCCGGCCGGGCTCGAGGCGGCGGCCCGGACGGGCGACGTCGTCCTCAACGGGGTGGTCGGCTTCGCCGGCCTCCCGGTCACCCTGGCCGCCCTCGGCTCCGGGCGGCGCTTGGCGCTCGCCAACAAGGAGTCCCTGATCGCCGGGGCCCCCGTCGTCCAGGCGGCCCGGCGCACCCCGGGGGCCGAGATCGTCCCGGTCGACTCCGAGCACTGCGCCATCCACCAGTGCCTCCAGGTCACCCGCCCGACCGACGGCCCCGACCCGGTCCGGCGCCTGCTCGTCACGGCGTCGGGCGGTCCGTTCCGCGGAGCCACGGCCGAACGACTGGCCCAGGTCACGGTGGCCGACGCGCTGGCCCACCCGACCTGGCGGATGGGCCCCAAGATCACGATCGACTCGTCGACCCTCATGAACAAGGGCCTCGAGGTGATCGAGGCCCACGAGCTCTTCGGGGTCCCCTATGACCGCATCGACGTGGTCGTGCACCCCCAGTCGGTGGTCCACTCGATGGTCGAGCTGGTGGACGGGACGACGGTCGCCCAGCTCTCGATGCCCGACATGCGCCTGCCGATCGGGTACGCGCTCGGCTGGCCCGAGCGGCTGTCGAGCGCCTTCGGGGCGATCGACTGGACGGCGGTCCGCTCGCTCACCTTCGAGCCGCCCGACCGGGCCCGTTTCGCCTGCCTCGACCTCGCCTACCAGGCGGGCCGCCAGGGCGGTGCCGCTCCGGCCTGGCTCAACGCCGCCAACGAGGTGGCGGTGGCCGCCTTCTTGGACGGCGCGCTGAGCTGGCTCGGGATCGCCGCCGTGGTGGCCGACACCCTCGACGAGTGGCGAGACGAGCCGATGGAGCGGGTCGACGACGTGCTCGAGGCGGACCGCCGGGCCCGGGCGTGCGCCCGCGGGGCGCTCGAGCGTCGGCGGGCCGCCGCATGAGGGCCGACCCCACCTCGATCGACCCGGCGCGGAATGGCCCGGCCGAGGGCGGCGTTGTCGTCGGCGTGGGCGACGACGGCATGGGCGACGCAGAACCGGCGGGAGCGTCGCGTACGGTCTCGGTGATGCCGGCCCCCGCGTCGACCGAGCCCGCGGTCACCGACTCCCCGGCCGTCGCCTCGACGGACCGCCCGGCACCGCCGGACGTGGTCGGCGCCGACCGCACCCCCCCGCCGCCCTCGCAGGGATGGGCCGTGGTGCGCCTGGCGGTGGTGGCGGCGGCCATCGTCGCCCTGGCCGTGGCGGCCGGGGCGGGCGGCCTGCTCATCGTCATCGTGGCCATCATCGCCATGGTGATGCTCCACGAGCTCGGTCACCTGGCCACCGCCAAGTGGTCGAAGATGCTGGTGACCCAGTACTTCGTCGGGTTCGGCCCCACCCTGTGGTCGATCCGCCGGGGCGAGATCGAGTACGGGGTCAAGGCGTTCCCCCTCGGCGGGTTCGTGAAGATCCCGGGCATGACCAACCTCGAGGAGGTCGACCCGGCCCTCGAGGACCGCACCTACCGCCAGCGCCCCTTCGGCAAGCGGATCCTCGTCTCCTCGGCCGGGTCGATCATGCACTTCCTCCTGGCCTTCCTCCTGCTCTGGGTGGCCTACACCGCCTTCGGCGCCCCGCAGAGCCACGGCGTGGCGGTCGGGTCCTTCGTCCCCTGGCAGGGCCACGCCCAGAACGCCGCCCAGGCGGGCGGCCTGCGCCCGGGCGACGTCATCATCTCGGCCGGCGGACGGGCGATCTCCACCCCGACCCAGCTCGAGTCCCAGCTCAACCGCTCGGTCGGGCACCGGCTCCCCCTCGTCGTCGGGCGCGGCGGCGCCACGCTGCACCTGTCGGTGGTCCCCCAGCTCGCCCGGACCTCGGCCAGCGGGGCGGCGGGCGAGGTCATCGGGCCCGGCAAGGGGGCGCGCGGGGTGATCGGCATCTCCGAGGTCACCCCACGAACCTCGGTGTCACCGGTGGCCGCCGTCGGGCGGGCCGGGGCGGCCGTGGGCCGGGACACTTGGTACGCCATCGCCGGCGTCGGGCACATCTTCTCGCCCTCGGGCCTCCACAACCTCTACACGGACGTGACCAACTCGCACGCCGCCGCCCAGGCGTCGGCCACCGGCAACCGGCCGCAGTCGCTCGTCGGGCTGACCGACACGGCGACCCAGGCCCTCTCGTTCGGCGTCTACGGGCTGTTGGTCGTCCTGGCCTTCATCAACATCGCGTTCGGCATCGTCAACATGCTGCCGATGCTCCCCCTCGACGGCGGGCACGTGGCCATCGCCATCTACGAGTGGGTTCGCAGCCGGGGCCGACGGACCTACTACGTGGCCGACGCGGCGAAGCTGCTGCCGGTGGTCTACGCCTTCATGACGCTGCTCATCGTCATCGTGGGCGCCGCCTTCTACCTCGACATCGCGCACCCGATCTCGTTCCGCTGACCGGCGGGGGTCCCGGCCCGGCGCGGCGCGCCGCCCGGCACGGCACAATGGGGTGATGGAGCTCTCCGCTGCTCTCCTCGGGCCCCGCCGCCCCACCCGGCGGATCCACGTCGGCGACGTCGCCATCGGGGGCGGGGCGCCGGTGTCGGTCCAGTCGATGACCACGACCAAGACGGGTGACGTCGAGGGCACGCTGGTCCAGATCTACGCCCTGGCGGCGGCGGGGGCCGACATCGTCCGGTGCACCTGCAACGACGAGGCGGCGGCCGAGGGCCTGGCGGCCATCGTGCCCCGCTCGCCGGTGCCGATCATCGCCGACATCCACTTCCACCACGAGATGGCGCTCGGGGCCCTCGAGGCCGGGGTGCACGGGCTGCGCCTCAACCCGGGGAACCTGCGCAAGGAGTCCGAGATCAAGCTGGTGGCGAGCGAGGCCAAGGACCGCGGGGTCCCG
>Ga0209656_10001534_pt1 | contig 15109 bp, 15 predicted proteins | sample BogFormECP12_OM2_FD_188239 | JGI IMG/M metagenome (GOLD analysis project Ga0209656, IMG submission 188239) | Bog forest soil microbial communities from Calvert Island, British Columbia, Canada - ECP12_OM2 (SPAdes) (version 2) | ecosystem: Environmental > Aquatic > Freshwater > Wetlands > Bog ... | reverse complement strand
AGAGCCGTTTCATTTCGCAGGCGCCTTCCTGCGGAAACGGACGCAACCCAACGCAGCCGACAGGTTGTCCCGCCACCGTCGCCAGCAACAGCCTCCCTCTTGGCGACGCGTAAACCCCGGGTAATGTCGAGAGTTCAGCTTCCAGCGAACGGGCACGGTATTGCGGTGTCAACTCCGCCTGGTATTCGCGAAACAGGTTGCGAGCCTGCTCCAGTTGCTGCTTGCTCACTGCTTCCACGATTTCGCTCAAGTTACACCGTCGATTTCACAGCCCGCCAGTTGCACTTTTCAGACACTACCAGAAACTGAGCCTAAGAGACTTCTTTCTGCCACAGTGCGGGTATAATGCTCGTCACGCACCTCCGGTCTCGGCAGAAGTGATGGCCCGCCGAATCCTCAGCGGCAGCCGGGCCCGGAACGAGGAATCCAACCACTGGAGGTGGAAGGTGAAATCGTCTCTCCTACTCTTCGTAGCTTTCCTGGCCCCGGCGCTCTCGTTCTCGCAGGATGTGCAGGTCCGGGCGCAGGCTAATCGCCTGTTGGAGAAGGCCAACGCAGTCAGCACTGCTTCTAATTTGCCCAATCTGGAACGAACCGATACGTTTCGTGTTTTTGGTCCAGATTCCGGGGTGAGAGAAGGCAGCTTCAGCCGTGTCGTCATCCAGGGAGTAGGCCGGCGCGAGGAAATTACGTTTGGCAATTACCACGTTGTCAACGTATGGACGGACGAGGGCCTGACCGCCGAACGGGCCGATGTGCTGGCTCCTCCCCAGGTCATGACTCTCATGCGGCTGACTCCGGTTTACCGGGTGCGCTTTGATCACGAAGACGTAATCCATCGAATAGTGGACCGCGAGTTGAATGGCCGCGCAGCCCGTTGTATTGAGTTTGACACCATAGCAGGACAGAAGACCGATAGCAATGAGTTATGCGTTGATTCCGCAACTGGCGTCTTGTTACTCGGCAGGCTGGGCCAGGAGGTCATCGAGAACAGTGACTTTTTCCCCTTTGCAGGGGCCCTGCTCCCCGGGAAGATCAATTATTCCTTCGCCGGCGTTCAAAAAATGGAGATTACGCAGTCCATGACGGAGCTGAACTCTGACACGGCAAATGTGCTGGCCGCCCCTCCCAACGCCACCCTTCACCGGTTCTGCGACACCTACCGTCGGCCCTTCGGAGAATCCATGCCCCAGCCGAAGCCCGGCAATGGCGGCACAAATACGGATGTTCTGGTGCGAGGCTTCATCGCGGAGGACGGCAGGGTCCACGATGCTGTGGTCCAGCGTTCGGACCGGCCGGACCTGAATTCAGAGGCGCTGGGCCTGATTCGGCAATGGACGTTTACTCCCGGCCTGTGTAACGGTAAGCCAACCCGGCTGGAAGCCAGCTTCACCCTGCATTTTCAGGGAAGATAGAGGCTTCCGAACAGTATCGATTGTTTGCTGCCTGATCGAGTAAGGCAGTTCAGTCGTTGCCGCTCTCGCGCGCCATCTCCGCCTCGGCCTGCTTCAGGGCTTGCTGCGGATCACGCCCCGTGACCGCTTTGTACCACGCCGGATGGTGCGTCCAGGCCCATGCCTCGCTCACCGTGCCGCGGGTCATCGCCTGCGTGGTGCCCGGCTCGCCGAAGGTGCTCAGGTAGATGTGGAAGAATATCCCGAACAGCATGACCAGCGCGGAGATGTCGTGAACGACATACGAGATGGACACCAGAATGCGCCCGAAGACCGTCGGGAACCACATAATCAGGCCGGTGATGACGTAGGCCACGCAGCCCCAGACGATCTCCCAGAACTGCATCTTCTGCCCGGCGTTGAAGAAGCCGGTCTCCGCGGATTCCACGGAATCGCTGCGGGTGACGTACTGCTTGATGTGCTTCATCCAGCGTGAGTCGGCGTCAGTCCAGGTCATCACCTGCCACCAGTTCAGCGCCTGGAGGGCAAAGAAAAAGACGAAGGCCAGCCCGAACCACGGATGCAGGAAGCGGGTCATGGCGCCGCCGCCGAACAGCGGCGTAAAGAAGCGGAAGATCCACGGCAGATAGATGCCGAACCCGGACAGCAGCGCGAGGAAGAAGCAGATGCCCACCATCCAATGCAGAAAGCGCGTGTACACCGGATGCCGCAGCAATTCGCCGGTGTACACAATCGTGCGCCCGAGGCGGTCGATGGCATTGGGGCGGTGTACGAAGCGGTCGGCCGAGGTTGCCATCTAGTTCTCCCTTCCTGTGGGCGGCGGGTCAATTGACTTCACCAGTGAAGTGGGTTGCGCGCGCCGCGGTCCCTCGAAGACGTAATGCATCACCACGCCTACGAAGCCCAGCATGGCGGCGAACAGTCCGATGGGCTTGAAGACGCTCTTCCAGACGGTAAACGCCAGTGGAATCCTCGGATTGGCCGGCAGGTTGCCGTACTTCTCCGGCTTGGTGATGTCGTGCAGCACATAGATGACGCCGGTGCCGCCGATGGTCTCCGGATCGTACACCCCGGCATTCTTGAAGCCGGAGACATCGCGCAACTGCTTGGCGCGATTCTCGGCCAGGAACTTCATGTCGTCCTTGGTGCCGAAGTGCAGGCATCCGGTCGGGCACGACTTGATGCAGGCAGGCTCCAGCCCGGCTCCCACTCGGTCAGAGCACAGCGTGCACTTGTAAACCTTCTTGGTGCTGGCGTTGTACTTGGGAATGTTGAAGGGGCAGCCGGAGACGCAGAACTCGCAGCCGATGCAGTTTTCCTGGCGAAAATCGACGATGCCGTTGGAGTACTGCACAATGGCGCCGTCGGCCGGACAAGCGCGCAGGCAGCCGGGATCGGCGCAGTGCATGCACTGGTGCTTGCGCATCAGCCAGGCGAAACTGCCGTCGTCATGCTGGTCCTCGTTGAACTTGATGAGGTTCCAGTAGTTCCAGTCGGTGTCGGGCATCGTCTGGTAGGTGTTGTCGAATTGTGTGGTCTGGAACGGCATGTCGTTCCATTCCACGCAGGCCACTTCGCACGCCTTGCAGCCGATGCACGTAGTGACGTCGATCAACTTGCAGACTTTGTCCTGCCGTTGTGTGCCCTCGCCGGGCACCGGCCCAGGATGGGCCGAGATTTGCTGGATTCGTAATGTCCCGCGATCACTCATCTCGTCCCTCCGTTACGCTTTCTCCAGCTTCACCAGGAATCCTTTGAACTCCGGTGTGTAGGCATTCGGATCAATCACGGTTGGCGTCAGCAGGTTGGCCGGCATCTTGGAGGTCCTGCCTTCCTCCTCGACAATTCCCAGAAAGCCCCAATGGATCGGCAACCCGATCTGGTAGGTCTTCTTGCCATCCACCATCATGGGCTTGATGCGCTTAGTCACCATCGCTTTGGCGATGTAATCGCTGCGCGCGCTCGTCACCTTTACCTTGTCGCCTCCCTTGATGCCCATCTCGTCCGCGAGCTCCGCAGGTATCTCCACAAACGGCACCGGCACCAACTGCACGTTCATGGGATTGTTCTTCGTCCAGTAGTGATAGTGCTCGGTGAGCCGATAGGTGGTGCAGACGATGTTGTAGCCTTCCTTCGGCGTTCCGTACTTGTCCAACGGAGTTTTGTACTTCTTGACGACGGGATTGTTGGACTGGTTGGGATGCAGCGGATTTGCGATCGGGCTCTCAATCGGCTCGTAGTATTCGGGGAACGGCCCATCCGCCATCGCGCCCAGCGGCACGAAGATGCGCCCAACCCCTTCCGGATTCATGATGAACGGGCCCATGTGCTCTTCCGGCTTCGAATCGGGCTTGAAGTCGGGCACATCGTTGCCCACCCACTTCTGCGCGGTTTCGTTCCACCAGACCTGCTTGCGAGACGGGTCCCACGGCTTGCCGGTCAGATCGCAGGAGGCACGGTTGTACAACACGCGCCGGTTGGCCGGCCAGGACCACGCCCAGTTCTGGTAAATCCCCAGCCCTGAAGGATCGTCCGTACCGCGCCGCTGGAGCATGGCACCAGCCTCCGTCCATGAGCCGCAGTACAGCCAATTGCCGCACATGGTTGTGCCATCATCGTGCAGCATGGCAAAGCCCGGAAGCTGCTGCCCGGCCTTGAACGACGTTCCGGTTTTTTCGTCGGTAAAGTCAGCCAGCGCCTTGCCGTTGATCTCTTTCGCCACCTCTGCAAGCGAGGGATGCGCCGGAAGCGTGTAGCTCCACGACGCCTTCAAAATCGGGTCGGGGAACTTGCCTCCCTCTTTCTGGTACAGCTCGCGGATCCTCAGGAAAATTTGTGCCAGAATGTCCTGGTCAAGACGGCACTCTCCCGGTGGCGGCAGCGCCACGTTCTTCCATTGCAGCCAGCGCGCAGAATTAACGAAGGTCCCATCCTTTTCGGCGAATCCGGCTCCGGGCAGCCGATAGACGGTGGTGTTGATCTTCTTCATCTCCTCAGCGGTCGTGCCCGGCGCCATCCAGAAGCTGCTGGTCTCGTCGGGATAAATCTCGCACACCACCAGGAAATCGGCCTTTTTCAGGGCGTCAATGTTTTTCTGCGTATCCGGGCCAATCATCACGCCGTTCATGCCGAAGGCAAAGAAGCCCTTGACCTTGCCCTCGTACATGTCGTTCCAGATATTGACCCATGAATAGTTGCGGTCCAGCCTGGGCAACCATCCAAAGCCGAAGTCGTTCTCCTTGGTGGCATTGTTCCCATACATCGCCTTCAGGAACGACACCATGAACTTGGGTGTATTCGACCAGTAATTGAACGAATCCCATTCGTTGGGTTTTGCGGGCTTGGGCGTGATGCGTTCCAGAAACGTCTTCAGGTCCTTGTCGGCGGGGTTGGGCATTTTGAGGTAGCCGGGCAGGATGTCGAAGATCCCCGCCATGTCGGTCGCGCCCTGAATGTTCGAGTGCCCGCGCAACGCATTTACGCCGCCACCGGCTCGGCCGACGTTACCCATCAGCAACTGGATCATCGCCGCGGTGCGGATGATCTGCGTTCCAAAGCTGTGCTGCGTCCAGCCCACCGCATAAATGATGGTGGCAACTTTCTTGGTATCGCCGTCCTTGCGGACGGAAGTGTACAGTTCGTAGGCCTTCAGCAGTTCGTCCTGCGGGATACCGGTGATGCGCGACACCATCTCCGGCGTGTAGCGGGAGTACTGCTGCTTCAATAGTTGATAGACGCAGCGCGGATGTTGCAGCGAGAGATCGTAGGCGACGTTCGGAGGAAGAGACGGTGGAGGCGGCGGAGTTCCCGGAGCAGCCGCGGCGCCTTTTGCCGGAGCCGAGACCGGCACCACCGCAGCTTTCGCTTGGTGGCCCGCTTCGTGGCCCCTGGACGCGCTCTCTGCGCCCGCCACCGGCACAACCTTGCCCGTTTCGTTGCCGCCCTCCTGGTAGTTCCACGTAGCCTTGTCGTACGTCTTGGTCCCATCATTGAAGCCCGAAAACAGCCCGTCGTCGGGCAGCTTGAAGCCATCCTTGATGAGAAACGCTGCATTCGTGTAGTTGACCAGATATTCCTTCGCCACACGGTCATGCGCGAGCGCGTAGTTGATGAGGCCGCCGAGGAAAGCAATATCGGTGCCGGCGCGGATTTGCAGGAAGAGATCCGCTTGCGACGCGGTGCGGGTGAAGCGCGGATCGACACAGATCAGCTTGGCGTTGCGGTTGCGCTTCGCCTCCACCGCCCACTTAAATCCGCAGGGATGGTTCTCGGCCGGATTGCCGCCCATGATCAACATCATGTCGGTGTTCTTGATATCGATCCAGCCGTTGGTCATCGCCCCGCGCCCGAAAGTTGGTCCCAAACTTGAGACCGTGGGGCCGTGTCAAACCCGTGCCTGGTTTTCCAGGCACACCACCCCCATGCTCCGCATCGTTTTCACGACCAGGTAATTGAACTCATTGGTATCCGTGCAGCCGCCGGTGAACGCCACCGTTTCCAGGCGGTTCGCCGTGTTGCCTTTGGCATCGGTCTCGATGAAGGTTGCGTCGCGGACATCCTTGGTCTTGCGCGCGATTTCGTTGATCGCCTGGTCCCACGAGATGTCCTCCCAGTGGTCGGAGCCGGGACGCCGCACCTGCGGCTTCAGCAGGCGGCGGTCATTCTGAATGTCCTGCTGCAGCGATGCGCCTTTGGGACACAGCGTGCCGCGATTGATTGGGTGGTCGGGATCACCTTCCACGTGGATCACCTGCGGCGTTACGTTCTTGGCCTTGTCGCCGATGGTGTGAATGATGACCCCGCAACTCACCGAACAATACGGGCACGTGCTGCGCGTCTCGGTGGTGCGCGAAATTTTCAGGCTGTCGGCCTGCGCCAGCAGCGGCTGCGCATCAAAGCCGAAAACCGTGATTCCGACGGCGCCGACGACGCCCGTCTTGAAGAATGCTCGCCTAGAGACATCCATTACGCAGCCCTCCATGCAGAGAGACTTCGACTCGCGAAAATGTGTAGGGATGGAACGCAAGCGCTTTGGAAGCGCCAGACTGCAACAACGAAAGGAAGTGTACGCTGTGTGGTCATCCTTGACAAGCCGTTCATACGACCGCCGAACCCACACCCAAACCCCAACAACGGGCAACAGCGTATAACGGAAAGCCGATGTTGGTCAAATGGATTTACAACGCCTTATGGGGGTGCCCGGAGACGATTAAAGGTCCGGCCCTGCATCGGGTCGAACCTTGTTCTCCGGCTGTCACTCGGGTGGCCAGATTCCTACAAGGCTGGTCGGCGCGGTCGCAACAATACGGTCAGTACGCCCAGCGATGTAAGCAGCACCAGAAGCGAGGATGGTTCCGAAACCGGGTTCGGTGCCAGCCCCCAAAACGTATCCGTTGTGCCGGAAACGTTGGACACAAACGTGGCGGCGCCGGTACCAGGATCCAGAGTATAGACCTGCAAATTTGGGTGATTGTTTCCCCCGTACAACTTGCCGTTCTCAAGCACCATCGCCCCGATGGCCTGCCCCGTAGTTCCAACCAGCGTGGCCGCGCCCGTAGTGGTGTTCAACGTGTACAAACTGGTTCCGTTCGTGAGATAGAGTAAGCTCGAGTTCGTCGAAAGGCCAACCGTGTCTATTTGGCTTAGACCGGTTGAACCAATCAACGTGGCGGCCCCATTTGTGGGGTTGATGGAAAAAAGCCTAAAACTGGAGTCGATAGCGTAAAGGCCGCTGGTCGTGGAGCCGAAATCGAAGTAGGTTATGTTTCCCGTGCCCACCAGGGTGAGGGCCCCAGTCGCTACGTTCACCCGCTCCAGGTTGCTCGTTCCCTCAATGCCGCCGTACACATTGCCGCCCGCCACTCCCAGGCCCGAAAGCAACGCACCCATGTTGCCAATCTGCGTGTAGACACCGGTGTTCAGATCGATGACTCCAAAGTTATTGCTTCCAGTAGCCTCGTATGCGAAATCATCCGCACCCGCGTAGGGCTGGGGCCCGAGAAACAGGAACACCACGACGACTGTCAGTGCGGCACACTTGAGCACGCGCCCGAGGTTCCGGGTTGTTACTCTCATTTCTGCCTCCTCGCGCAGTGCGAATTGCCGCGCCATTCGGAATTTCGTTCTTCAGTGCGGAAACAACTTGACACACCTCGTCCCGACGACGCTGGATGAGGCGAATTCTGTACCCATCGACTTCGGGAGTCAAGCAAATTCTTAAACTAGAAACCCATGAGGTTTAGGGTCACTTTCGTGTACCCGTGTTCCGCCGCCCACAGGTCCAGAGGGGCGGTCGCGATTTCGTCCACCAGAGGGACGGCGAGGCCGTCAACCGTCATGTCCACCGACTTCAGATAGTACTTGCACGTGTCGCAGGCTTCCACGCGCACCGCGACCAGGTCTTCGGCCGAATAGCGCGGCAGCTTCTGATAGTCCTCCTCGCCGCAGATGGGGCACAGAATCCGCCGGAACTCCCACTCGGTCAGGCAGAAGGAACAGACGAGAAAGCGCTTCCCTCCGTCGCCTTCGGGACGCAGCACCGCCACCTGCGGCTTCGAGCCACATACCGGACACACCGAACCGGAGAACCCTGCCAACTGCGCAGCCGGCGTCGCGGCCAGGTATTCCGCCATCGGTTGGAACAAAACCCGGGCGAAGAAGGCGAACGGGTCATCGCCATCGGACGAAGTCAGAAAATCGTGGAGCATGCGCCGCTGCTGCTCCGCAGAAGCCTTGCTGACTTCCGCGGCCTGCTGCGCCAGCTTCGCCGGGCCAGTCTTCTGGACCAGCGCGAGCAACGCCGGCAACTGCCGCGTCGCAGCGTCCACGTCAAGTTGTTCGCGAAATGCAGAGTCACGGTCCACCTGTGGAGCGGGCCGCGCAGCGATGCCATCGTACAGCGCCCTCTGAAATTCCAGCACTCGGCCGTAGAACGCCAGCACCTCGACCGTGCCCGGATGCCGCCCGGCAAGGTCCATCGCGCGCTCGATGCGCTTACTCCAGTCAGCCTTCTTCGTCTGAATCATGAATGACAGCCGGGATGTCTTTGGGCGTCGATAGAATATACCAGCTATGAGTGCTGTCATCCTGAGCGACGAGCGCAGCGAGGAGTCGAAGAGCCTGCCCTGAGCGAAGCCGAGGGGAACCCTATATTGGAAGGACCATGCGTCGGCTTTTCACCAAACGTCTACACTATCCTGGAACATGACCACCATGCGATCTCATCTCATCACCTTCTGTCTGCCCCTTTTCCTGCTTGCCACTCTCCACGCCCAGGACCAAACCCCGTCTCCCGAGCTGCCGCTCGTCCCTGGCAAAGTGATCACCATCACGCCCCAATCCGGCTACCTCAACGAGCCTTCGATCGCCGTAAACGGGAACAAACCGTCACAGGTCGTGGCGGCTTATCAGAACCAGGCGTCGGTGGCCTATTCGCAGGATGGCGGCAATTCCTGGAAAGTCGCCGACGGCCCCTCCGCCAAGGATTACAAGGTTTCCGGCGACGTCTCCATCACCTACGACAAGCACGGCGCGGCCATCCTCTGCTACATCGCGTTCGACAGGCTAGGCACCAGGAACTACTGGGCGCACGGCGCAACCCGCAACGGTATCTTTGTGCGCCGCTCGCTCGACGGCGGCGCCACCTGGGAAGCCGACGCGCGCACCGTCATCGCCTGGCCGACCAAGTCGGGCATTCCCTTCGAGGACAAGCCCTACATCGTGGCCGACAACACCAGCAGCAAGTATGCCGGCAATCTCTACGTCGGCTGGACGCAATGGCGCATTGACGAGTCGGTCATGCTGTTGTCGCGCTCCACCGATGGCGGCCAGACCTGGTCGCAGCCCATCGACATCAGCTCGCATCACGGACTGCCGCGCGACGACAACGGCTCTGTGGAAGGCTTCACTGGCGCGGTCGCGGCCGACGGCACCTTGTATGCCGTTTGGGCCGATGGCAACTCCATCGTCCTCACGTCATCGCGCGACGGCGGCAAGAGCTTCACCAAGAGCCGCAGCGTGATTCAAACCGCTCCGCTCGTTTTTGATGTTGCGGGACTGCAACGAGCCAACGGCTTTCCCGAGATTGCCATCGATCCGCGCCACGGCCGCAAAGGCCGCCTCTATGTGACTTGGAGCGACTACCGCGATGGCGACATCGGCGTGTACTGCGCCACCTCGGACGATGGCGGCAAGTCGTGGAGCAAGGCAGTGCGCGTGAACTCGAATCCGCCGCACGACGGCACCGACCAGTTTTTCCAGTGGCTGGCGGTGGACCCCGCGACCGGAGCCGCCAACGTCATCTTCTATGACCGGCGGCTCGATCCCAGGAACCAGAAGACCACCGTCACCCTCGCGCGCTCTACCGATGGCGGGCGCACCTTCGCCAACTATGCCTGGACGCGCGACGCCTTCATCCCGCACCGGGATAACTTCCTCGGCGACTACATCGGCGTGGCGGCCCTGAACAACAAGGTGTACGGAGCTTGGGCCGAGATGGCGCCGCCCACCCCCAAGGAATCCGCCCCACCCAAGGAGCCGGCTGCCAAAGGTCCAGCCCCACCCAAGGAAAAGGATGGGGCGCAGCCCCCGGCCGAGCGCCACCCCCAGACCATCGTTCGCGTGGGCGTGGCCGATTTCGGTAGCTCCTCACACTAAGGCAAATCCCGAGTTGGCGTATCCGGGTGGAGCACGCGGGGAAATCATCCCACTAGAGTTTGGTTACCATTTCTTACGACGTTTAGCTCCGAGCAAGGAGCAAACCCCACCCGAGCCGCGCTTTCATCGTTTGCTTGGTGCTAAAATGGCGGGTCAGCGCAGTTCCCGCATCTCGCCGAATCGTACGGCATCTACTGAGAACCGCCTCTCTGAAAGGACGCCCTTATGGCTACTACGCTTGCACCTACGCGCGAAGGTCTAAGAGACATCAGCATTCCAACCCAATTCAAGAACGAACCCTCCGTTGACTTCAGCAACCCCGAGAATGCGCGTCGCATGCGCGCCGCCATTGAGAAGGTCCGCGCCGAGCTGGGCCGTGAGTACGACCTCGTCATTGGCGGACGCCACGTGAAGACGGCGGAGAAGATTACTTCGCTGAATCCGGCCAAGCCGTCGGAGATTGTCGGCGTACATCAGGCTGCCGGCGGCGCTGATGTCGAGCCTGCAGTGCAGGCAGCGCTGAAGGCGTTCGAGACGTGGAAGTACGCCTCGCTGGAAGAGCGCACTGGGCTGCTGTTTCGTACCAGTGCGCTGATGCGTGAACGTAAGTTCGAGCTGATGGCGTGGATGGTCTTCGAAGTCGGCAAGAACTGGGCCGAGGCCGATGGTGACATCGCGGAACTGATCGACTTCTGCGACTTCTACGCGCTGGAGGCGATACGCCTGTCGAAGGCTGAGGCGCCGGTACAGTTACCCGGTGAACGCGACTGGCTACGCTATATTCCGCTCGGCGTAGGCGTGGTGATTCCACCGTGGAACTTCCCCGGCGCCATCATGGGTGGCATGACGCTGGCGTCGATTGTTTGCGGCAACACCGTCATCCTGAAGCCGTCGAGCGACTCACCGACGATAGCGGCGAAGTTCTTCGAGATTCTCGAGGAAGCCGGCCTGCCCGACGGCGTCGTCAACTTCTGCCCCGGCAAGGGCGGCAGCTTCGGCAAGGCCGTCGTCGAACACCCCAGGACGCGCTACATCGCCTTCACCGGCTCCAAGGAAGTGGGGTTGCACATCAACCAGCGCGCGGCGACGCAGCAGCCCGGGCAAATCTGGATCAAGCGCACCGTACTGGAGATGGGCGGTAAGGACTCGATTGTGGTTGATGCCGACGCTGATTTCGACGCTGCCGTTGAAGGCGTTGCCGTCTCTGCCTTCGGCTTCAGCGGGCAGAAGTGTTCCGCGTGCTCGCGCGCCATTGTTGATGAGCGCATCTATGACCGCTTCGTACAGCGACTGAGAGAGCGCGTGGAGAAGATTACCGTCGGCGATCCGACGCTGAATCCGGGCATGGGGCCAGTGGTGAACGAGAAGTCGATGAAGTCAATCGTTGGATACGTCGAGAAAGGCATCGCTGAAGGCGGACGGCTTATCACTGGCGGCGCGCGCGTAAGTGAACTCGGCGATGGCTACTTCGTCCAGCCGACGGTGATCGCCGATGTCGATCCGATGGCAACGATTTCGCAGCAGGAGATCTTCGGTCCGGTGCTGGCAGTGATCAAGTCGCGTGGCTTCGAAGACGGCCTGGCCATCGCCAACAACACAGAATTCGGCCTGACCGGCGCCGTCTATACGACCTCTGACGACAAGATTGCCGCAGCGAAAGAGCAGTTCCATGTCGGCAACCTGTACATCAACCGCAAATGCACCGGCGCTATCGTAGGAGCTCATCCTTTCGGTGGCTTCAACATGTCGGGCACCGATTCCAAAGCCGGCGGCCCGGACTACCTGCTGCTGTTCACCCAGGCGCAGTCGATTGGAGAGAAGATCACGAAGTAGCCGTTATTTGCATTGCGTTACCTCAGCGAGGGTATGGTCGCATCTTTGGTGGCCATCAGGAAAGTTGAGACTGAGGCGAACACTCGTATAAACGGCACCTTCGCTGCTGTCGCAACGCCCCACCGGAGCAAAGGTCGCATCGGACCGATCAGCGCAGGTTGAGATTGGCTGATGTTCTCAAACGTCTGCGGCACAAATCCAAGTTGCTGGATGCGAAACCCGTGCGCTTCGAGCAGGCGCGTTACTTCTTTCGGCCAGAAGTTTCTCGCCACGGCTTCGATCGCCAACTGGCTGGCAAGTGATGACGGCAAGTAGTGGAGAAACGGCAGCCACTTCCGCAGAGTTCCGCGAATCAACAAGCCGTGCGTCTCAAACGGGTAAAACCGATTCGGGCAGAACAGCAGAAACTTGCCGCCTGGCTTTAACACGCGCCAGATTTCACGCAAGGCTCCGTCCTGATTCGGTATGTGTTCGAGCACCTCGTTCACGATGACGACATCGAACTGACCGGAAGGAAACGGCATAGCGTCGGCGCTCACCTGCCGCGCCCGCTGTCGCAACTCCGGATGTTGCGTCCAGCAATCTTCCAGCTTCTTCGCTGCGGTGTCGATGCCCAGCGCATTGGGTGTGCACTCCAGCAAGCCAAGCAGGTATTCGCCACGGCCGCAGCCCACATCCAGCACGAAGTCTCCGCGCACGATGTGCTGCGTCATGATCGCCAGCCGTAGAGCTCGATTGTGCGGGGTTGCAGTGTCTCCACCAACGGCCAAAGGCATGAAAGCTCCGGAAACTGCGCGATCTGAGGAAAAGCCTAGTTCCTAAGCGCACAGCGATGCTGTGACGCAGAGCACCAGGCATGGTGCGCAGTCATGCAGGTTAGTGAGCTGTGCAAGGCAATGTCACCGATCAGTTACAGGTATTGATTGCAGAACTGCCGAGGGGTAAGAATCGAAGCGCTCCCAAGCTGCGCTTCGAGCAGGTCCTTGTCTCCTGTCACCAGACAACGTGCCCTCGATTGCAGCAAGCATTCGATGAACTTTACGTCCTCCGGGTCACGGCAGGAAACGCCCGTCATTGCGCTGGTCTGGACTGACTCACCGTAATGCGAGAGCAATTGGAGAAATGGCCGGCCATCGATCCTGGGAAACCTCTCGGAGAGTTCCATCAGCACGCGTTTGTACTCCCAAAGGATTACGGGAGAATAAACCGAGGTCACAATGCCGTCGTGCCAGGCGTGGAGAATTCGGCTCGGCGGTCCACTAAAGAAAATGCCCGACACGAAGACGTTCGTGTCGAGGACGATTCTCATCGTGCGTTACGGACTTTGGCGATGGCTTGCTTGACATGGCGTTGGGTCAAGCCTGCAATGCGCGCCTGGCGGCGAGCTTCACGAATCAGACGGTCGAACTGTCTCCACGACGGCGAATTCAAGCGCTGGAAAACAAGCACGTCATCTTTGGCCACTACAACAAACTCGGCCCCGGGTTCAAGCTGAAGCTGTTCCCGAATCCGCTCCGGGATCACGACTTGCCCGCGCGAAGACATTTTTGTGGTCAACGGAGACATACTCTTACTAGTAAGATTATAGCAACACCTTAGGATTTGTGAAAGGGTCCCTTTCCTGGTCTCGGCACCGAACCGCGATCAAGGGACACAGTTATGCGACAATCGAGGCGCATATCGGACATGCACAACCAGGAGGCTTCATGCGCGAAGTGATCGCGACAGACGATGGGCCGAAGGCGATTGGGCCTTACTCGCAGGCCGTCAAGGCGAACGGATTCGTGTTTCTCTCCGGGCAGATCGCCCTCGAGCCGGCCACGCAGCAACTCATCTCGGGCGACGTGGCGGCGCAGACCGACCGCGTGCTGCAGAACCTTGCGGGCATCCTTACGGCTGCGGGCAGTTCGGTCCCGCAGGTGGTGAAGACCACTGTTTTCCTGAAGAACATGGCGGACTTTGCGGCGATGAATGAAGTCTACGGCCGCTACTTCACGCAAGCGCCACCTGCACGTTCAACAGTTGAGGCCGCGCGGCTTCCCAAAGACGTGCTGGTTGAGATTGATGTCATCGCGCTGGCTTAGTCGCGATGAATCTCACCGATCGCATTTATCTTGCCGTGCACGTCGCTCTCACCGTGCTGGTTTGCGCGCGCTACCAGCGCGTGGAGTATTGGTCGTGGGATGTAGTGTGGAACGTCATCGCGATTGCCTTGATTTTTCTGCTGGCACACAAGCACAGCGCCGGCTTGGGTTGGGAATTTGCCCACGACTGGCTGCCGGCGATTTTCTTCATCACGGTATTCGAAGAGGTTTCGTATCTGTCGCTCTCGCTCCGCGGCGACTGGCAAAACGCGCATCTCATCGCGTTCGAGTCGCTGCTCTTCGCGGCGCCGCCCACTTTGTGGATGCACGAGCACTTCTCGTCGTGGATGGTTGAGTTTCTGGAGTTCGGCTACTTCGCGTTTTATCTGCTGTTCCCGGTTTTTGGCGGAATATTCTGGATCTGGCGCCGGAGTTCGCGATTCGCAGGCGCATTTCGCCGGCTGACCGATGCGTTCAGCATCGGTTACGTCCTCTGCTACGCGGCGTACATATTTTTCCCAACCGAGAGTCCGGCAAACCGCCTCGGAGTGCGGCAGATTGCCAGCGCGCACGGCGGGCCATTTCACGCCTTGGTGGGGTTCATCCAGAGCCATGGCGGCGTGCATGGCAACGCCTTCCCCAGCGCGCACATCATGCTGGCTTTCGTGGTACTGGTGTTCGTCTGGCGATTTCTGCCACGAGTCGCGCCGTGGTTGCTGGTGCCAATCCTCCTGATGTGCGGCGGTGCGGTATATGACGGCTATCACTACGCCAGCGACGTTGTGGCGGGGGCGGCGATTGGCATCGTCGTGGGCTGGGCATGCATAAGGTCGATGGTTCGCCAAAAACAAAACCCTCCCGTAGTGGGAGGGTAGACAAACCTAATCGCCTGAACCGCTAGGCCTTGACGACTTTGCCGCTGCGCAGGCAGGAGGTACACACGCGCATCCGCTTGTTGCCGGTCTTGGTTTTGGCGTGTACGGGGCGGAGGTTAACGTTCCAGCGCCGCTTGGTCACGTTGTGCGCGTGACTGATGTTGTTGCCCGAGCGCGGCCCTTTGCCGCAGATTTCACATACTTGTGCCATTGATTGACTCCAGAGGATTGCCTAGCTGGAACGTTA
>Ga0209656_10001533_pt1 | contig 15109 bp, 11 predicted proteins | sample BogFormECP12_OM2_FD_188239 | JGI IMG/M metagenome (GOLD analysis project Ga0209656, IMG submission 188239) | Bog forest soil microbial communities from Calvert Island, British Columbia, Canada - ECP12_OM2 (SPAdes) (version 2) | ecosystem: Environmental > Aquatic > Freshwater > Wetlands > Bog ... | reverse complement strand
CCTATTGCAATTACTGATTTTAGGTTGGTGAGCGCGGAAGGAATCGAACCTTCAACCTACTGATTAAGAGTCAGTTGCTCTGCCAGTTGAGCTACGCGCCCGCTTGTAAGGAAGCACATCAGAAGGGCGAATTGAATTATATCATCGGATGCTGATCCGAATCTTCACACAACGCCAGGGGTAGTGTCCTAATTCTCCAAAGTTTAGGGCATCGCCCGCCCACCTGGCCGGCAGCGCATTGTCAAGTCAAACTTATTCGATTTGAACCAACTGTCCCGCGCCCATCGGAGATTGCGGCGCACGCAGGGTTTGCGGTGCACGCCAGAAATCCATGTACGACACGTGATGTACGCACGAGACGGTGCAATGCGGCGCGCAGCTTTTTTCGGTGAGGAACTCGCGGCGAATGTCGGCTACGGAGTACTTCTCCAGCGGAATACCGGGATAGCCACGCTGCTGCGAGCAGTAGTGCACCAGACCGTCTTCGCAGATGTAAAGGTAGCGGGCGCCCGCGCGGCAGCGCCAGGCATTCGGCTTGCCATTGGCTATGTTGTTCTGGAACCAGTTGAAGCGGGCGTAATGGTGTCTCTCCAGGTCTTTCATCTTCAGAAAGACCTCTCGCTCGTCATCGCCCAGCGGCTTAAGTTGCCCCTCGCCATCATGAATGATTCCAATAGTGGAAGTAAATCCCAGTTGCACGGCGCGGCGTCCCACCACCAGCGCGTCATGCGGATTGTGGATGCCGCCTCCCACGACGGAATTAATGTTGACGTGAAAGTCAGCATGCTCGGCCAGCAATTGCAGCTTCTTGTCGAGCACCTTCAACGACTTCTTGGAGACATCGTCGGGCATCACGTTGTCGACGCTGATCTGCAAGTGATCCAGCCCGGCGCGGTTCAGCCGCTTAATGCGCTCCGCCGTGAGCAGATAGCCGTTCGTAATCATGCCGGCAATAATCGGGAAGGTGCGAACGTGGGCGATGATGTCGTCGAGTTCAGGGTGCAACATCGGCTCGCCACCGCTGAAGGTGACGATCGACGTTCCCAGACGCGCCAGGTCGTCGACACGGCGCTTCATGGTTTCCACTGGAACGGGCTTGGAGAAATCGTCGTACTCGTTGCAGTAGGTACACGAGAGGTTGCAGCGGCGAGTCGGGATGATGTGCGCCAACACGGGATGGTCAGTCGAGGCCACGCCCTTGGCGATCATTCCCCATTCCCGAACCCGGCGTTTGAAAGCCACAATGCGCCGGTGTACCCCTGGTGACGATTTCGGCATACCAATAGTCCTTCTATTACAACATAACCGCCCGTGGAGTAGGGAAGTACCATCTTTGTGCGGCGAATTTCCACCAGTGAGCGGTGCTCCACTGCATTTAGTGATGATCCGAAGCGCTCTCCGGTTGCAGCTCGACGGCCTGTTCGCAAACGCCCCGCGGCGCAAATAGCGCTGTTATAATGAGAAATTCACCCATCCACTCTGGAGTTCACATAGAATGCTTCGTTTTCTGCAAAAGCCCGGTCCCATTAAGAAGATAGTTTTGGGCGGCATCCTGGTCGTTGTCTGCGTGATGATGGTCATCACTCTCATCCCCGGCGGCGGCTTTCTCAACGAGATGTTCGGCGGCAGCCTGACTACCCAAGGTGTGCTGGCGAGGGTCGGCAACCAGGAACTGAGCGCGCCGGAGGTAGCGCAACAAGCGCGCCTCATGGGCAAGCAGCAGTTCAAGGGCAACATTCCTCCTCAGATCATGCCGTATCTCATGCAGCGGGCAGCGCAGGGCTTGATCGGACAAAAGGTGCTGACGTATGAAGCCGACCGCATGGGTCTGGGCGTGAGCAACGAGGAGCTTCGCAACACTCTGCACCAGGGCTCGATGGGAGAGATGCTGTTTCCTGGCGGCACCTTCATCGGCGATCAGGCCTACGAGTCTTTCGTCCAGAGCCAGTTCGGTATGAGCGTGGCCCAGTTCGAGCAGGCAATCAAGGGCGAGATCGCGCAGCGCAAGCTGCTCTCGCTCATCACGGCGCCGGTTTCTGTCAGCGACAAGGACGTCACCGAGCAGGTACGGAAGCAAGACACCAAGGTGAAGTTTGATTATGCCGTGCTGACGCTCGATGACATCAAGAAGCAGATCAAACCAACGGATGCCGAACTGAAGGCCTTCTACGAGCAGTACAAGGCGCAGTACGCGAACTCCATTCCGGAAAAAATCACGGCCCAGTACATCGTGATTGAGACAGCGAAACTGGCCGACAAACTTCAGGTAACGCAGGCTGAACTGCAGCAGTATTACAACCAGCATCAGGACGCGTACCGCATTCCCGAGACGGTGACCGTCCGCCACATTCTGATTAAGACGCCAACCCCGGGCCCCGACGGCAAGGTTGATCAGGCGGGGGTGGACGCCGCCCGTAAGAAAGCAGAAGACGTCAGCAAGCAGTTAAAGGCAGGCGGGAATTTCGCTGAACTTGCCAAGAAGGATTCCGATGATCCCGGAAGTGCGCAAAACGGCGGACTGCTGCCGCCGCTCACCAAAGGACGCACGGTCCCGGAATTTGAGCAGGCAGCCTTCAATACGCCGGTGGGCCAGACAACCGACCTCGTTCGCACCAGCTATGGCTTCCATATCATTCACGTCGAAGCCAAACAGCAGGCGCGGTTGAAGCCGCTCGACGAAGTGAAGCCGGAGATCGAGACTGCCCTCAAGGCCCAGAAAGTGGCGGCCGAAGCGCAAAGCACTGCCAGCGCGGTTGAAGCCGTGGCTCGCACTGCCGGGATGAACAAAGCGGCAGCCGAAAAAGGCTTCGCCGTCACCACGGTCGGGCCGATCGCGCAAGGCGAGCCTCTCCCCGGAGTGGGCAACGCGCCTGAGTTCGCCGGCGCGCTGTTTGCGGCCAAGAAGAACGATCCTCCCGCCCTCTCGCCCATCCCGCAGGGATATGCAATCTACCAGGTGACGGAAATTCAGCCGCCGCAGACGCCCACTTTCGAGCAAGTCAAGGACAAAGTGGAGGAGCAGTTTAAGAGCCAGCGCGCCCAAACCCTGCTCTCGCAGAAGACCCAGGAGCTTGCGGATCGCGCCCACGCCGAGCATGACTTAGCGAAGGCGGCCAAGGAAGTTGGCGCAAGCGTCAAGGCCAGCGAGTTGGTCGATCGCAACTCCCAGGTGCCTGAGGTAGGCGCTATGAGCGGCGGCGCCAGCGTGGCCTTCAGCCTGAAACCAGGCGAGATCAGCGGTCCATTTCAAGGCGGCAACAACGGCGTCGTGATCAAAGTGCTAGAGCTGCAAGAGCCCACGCCTGAGCAGATGAAACAGAACTGGGATACCGTCAAAGACAGTCTGCTACAACAAAGGCGCAACGAAGTCGAGCAACTCTATATGGAGAACCTGCGCGACCGTCTGGAAAAAGAAGGCAAGCTCAAGATCAATAAGAAAGAAATGGAGCGCCTGAGCGCTGTCGAAGGAACCTAGTCAGAGGTCGCTTTTCGCCCTTCGCGGTGCCCCACCCAAGCTTCTGTTGCTTGGGTAGGATTAACTGCTTTAGATGCTACCTAGCTCGCAGTCCAGCTCTTTGATCCGTCCGTCAAGCCGCCGGGCCGCGCGCAGATTAAGCCAATAGATTACCCAGACAAACGCAGCGTACACCCCGCAGAAGACAACTCTAAACCACCGGTCGCGGGGCGGGGCGAGCACAATCTGATATGCAAATAGCAGAGCCAACGGAAGCATCACCGGCCCAATGGCCCACTTCCAGATGCTGCAGATCAGATCGCGCTGCCGTTGGAGTTCGCTTTGATAAAACCTAACGCAATCCGCGCGTCCCATATCTGCGGGTAAAGACCTCGGTGTGCCCCATCTCCGGAGGTGCCAGGCATAATAGATCGCCCAAACGATTATCCATGCAAATAAAATGCGCGGGACGGTGTGAGGAGTCCACCAGTAGTTCCATCCGAACAGCACGATGACGATCAAGGCTGCCACCAGTTCGCGTAGATTTCGCCACCGAATGCGTCTCTGAAACTTCACCGCCTTTGCGCGGAGTTCTTCTACTGGGATTCTCATTTCTTCCACCTCCTGGGTTTGCCAAAGATTTCTAGGATCGTCCATTGCGTGCTCCCTGAAAATCGCGGGCCAGAATGCTTTTGATCCGATGGACTTTTGTGGCGACGTTTCCGGATGAAAGCCCGGTGAGTTCGCCAATCTCAACCGCGTCCATGCCGTCGAGCCAGGTCAGAATGACCTGCCGGTCAAGCGGCTTCAGGCGTCTGATCAGGTCCGTTAACTTGCTCAGCGCGACCTTCCGATCGGTTTCCCCCTCGATCGGCAAAGCTTCCACTTCGTCCAGACTCACCAGCATCTGGGGCGCGCGCGCCGCTGCCGGATTACATACGACGTCGCGGCATTGTGCGCCACGCGATACACCCAGGTGCGCAGGGAGCACAGGCCATCGAAGCCTTCCAAACTGCGCCACAGCGAGATATGGATTTCCTGCAGCAGGTCGCGCTGCTTGTCCGGGTCGGCCTCGTAGCCGCGTGCCAGACGCGCCAGCGCCGCGCCATACTCCGACGCGGCCTGCTGGTAAAGGTCGTCCTGGCCTTTCACATCTGAGGTAGTCGTCACGGCGAGAATTTTCTTACACGGAGGCTCGCGATGATAGAAGAAAAATGCCGGGTGCTCTGACCTAAACGCGTTTTGGCAAGGCTGGCATCACATGCAAACGTGACCTGCGCACTTGTCGAAAGCCGCTCGGCGCTGTATCACTGAAATCGAGGAGAGAGTTGGTGTGTCTCCAGTGGCCGCACCCAGGGTGCCCGGCCGAAACGTTCTTTGACAAGTCGACGGGGAAAACAACGCTGTTGCCGACTATGTTAACTTATTCTGTTTGCGGGGTCTTGACATGCCGGCAATTTTTTCAGCGTAAGTCTATGTGGCTCTAGTATGTCCATGTAAGTCATTTGTTATCTGATTGTTAGGATATGAATGCAGCGTAAGTTATTGATTTTACGGTACAGGTAGGGGGGTACCCATATTATTAGACTGGTTACCAACAGGAAAACTGTGGTCACGTTATGACCAGTTGCCGGGGAAACGCGGCGAGAAGGATGTGAACCCCGAGCGCTCCCTTCTAGTGACCACTCATATGCTGCCTTGTCGACAGTGGTTAGAATAGAAACTTACTCATGTTTGCACAGCGCTCATCCGGTATTCTGCTGCACCCCACCTCGCTGCCCTCTCACGGCGGGATCGGTGATCTTGGTCCGGCTGCCTATGAGTTCGTGGACTGGCTGGCCTTGGCCCGTCAAACGCTATGGCAGGTTCTGCCGCTGGGGCCTGTGGGTTCCGGCAATTCGCCGTATTCCTGCACCTCGGCGTTTGCCGGCAACGTGTTGCTGATCAGCCTGGAGCGGCTCGCCGACCGCGGCCTCATCGACCGCAAGAGCATTGGTGCCGTGCCCGACGGCGATTCTGAGGTTGACTTCGGCAGGGTTCGCGCTCACAAGCTTCCGTTGCTGCACGAAGCTGCCAGGAACTTTCTGCAGGCGGCTTCAGGGACACCCGGGAAACGTTACGAGAGCTTCTGCCGCCAGAACCACTGGTGGCTGGAAGACTACGTTCTGTTCAGCGCTCTGCGCGAGCGATTCGGGGACGAACCGTGGAATAGCTGGCCGCAGGACATCGTGCATCGCGATCCTGAGACGATGGCCAAGCTGCACAAGGAACTGGACGAGCAGTTGGAAGAGCAGCGCTTCCTGCAGTTTGCGTTTTTCGAGCAATGGCAAGCCTTGCGCTCACACTGTGCCGAGCATGGAATTCGCATCATTGGGGATGTCGCCATCTTCGTCAGCTACGACAGCGCCGACGTGTGGACGCACCCCGAGATCTTTCGCCTGAAGGACGATCTGTCGCCTGAGGTTGTGTCCGGCTGTCCGCCCGATGCGTTCAGCGAAACCGGCCAGCGTTGGGGTAATCCCTTGTACGACTGGAACGCGCTGAAGTCGCGTGGCTACAATTGGTGGATCAAGCGCATGCGCTGGGCGATTGAAACCTGCGACATCGTTCGCCTCGATCACTTCCGCGGCTTTGAGGCTTACTGGGAGATCCCAGCCGATGAACCCACGGCCATCCGCGGCCACTGGGTGCCAGGTCCCAACGACGAGCTATTCAGCGCATTGCGAACCGCTCTCGGCAACTTGCCATTCATCGCCGAAGATCTGGGATACATAACGCGCGACGTGACCGACCTCCGCAAGAAACTGGGCATTCCCGGCATGAAGGTCATGCAATTCGGTTTTGGAGATCGGGGCGCTCACAAATATCTGCCGCACCGTTTCGAGTGCGACTCCGTTGTGTACACCGGCACGCACGACAACGACACCACAGTTGGCTGGTGGAACTCAGACGCAACCGAAAACGAGAAGAAGTTGGCGTCGGCGTATCTGGGAATTGGTGACGACGGAGTGCATTGGGCGTTCCTACGCGCCGCCCTTACTTCGGTTGCGAATCTGGCCGTCATTCCCGCACAGGACGTCCTGGGGCTTGGCTCGGAAGCACGAATGAATGTACCGAGCAAGGTGGATGGAAGTTGGTCATGGCGACTGCGCTCGGGCGCTCTGACGCCGGAGCTTGCAGGGAAACTCGCCGAGCTGGTCGACGTTACCGATCGTGACATCAGCCAGAGACCGTCGTCATCGGACGCCGAGCACGGAGAAAGGGAGGCGAGCGAGGACTTCGTGGCGTAAGGCAAGAACTTGGAACCAGGGAACATCTCGATTGCGTTGCTTAGGTTCTTTACTTAATCCTGGGCGGCGGCGAGAATAACAGGTTGCCCTGCTCCCGTCATACTTCGCGCAGCTTGCACGTGTGCAGCTTCGAGCGAACGACACAAAGTCATTCTCATCGCGATAGTAATGCTTGAAAGGACTTTATGGCCGCCACTGGTGAACTAATCCGCATGATGAACTTCGTGGACGATATTGCCGCGACCCTTCGCCGCATCAACAGCAGCTTCTATCTTCTGAACGGTGAGGAGAAAAAGCGTCTCGCCGAATACATGCGGAACGCCGATCCCAACTTCCTGAATGTTATCGAGCAACTGGAAAAGGGAGAGTAGCTCGATGGCCGAGGTCCGCACTATTGCCGTCATCGGCGCTGGGATTATGGGACGCGGCATTGCCCACGCTGCGGCGCTGGGCGGCCATCGCACCATCCTTGAGGACATTCTGCCGACCGCGTTGCGCAAGGCAGAGACAGAGATTCGCACCAATCTTGATAAAGCCGTCGAACTCGGAAAGGTAACCAAAGCCGAGGCCAACGCAGCGTTTGGACGCTTGGAATACGCGTCCTCGGTGGAGCAGGCGGCGCGCGAAGCCGACATGGTCATCGAGGCCGTGCCGGAGGAAATGGAGTCGAAGATCGAGATCTTCACGCTTCTCGATAAAGTCTGCCGACCTGCGACCATCTTGGCCTCCAACACCTCTTCTCTCAGCGTGACCGAGATTTCGTCGGTGACTTACCGTGCTCCGAAGTGCGTCGGCATGCACTTCTTCAATCCCGTTCACAAGATGAAGCTGCTGGAGATTGTGCGCGCGCTGGAGACCGACGACGAGACGCTTGCGGCCGCCGTCGATGTTGGCAAGCGCATGGGCAAAGAAGTGGTTGTCCTCAAGGAATCGCCCGGATTCATCACCAGCCGCATCAATGCCATGATCGGCAACGAAGCCTTCTACATGCTGCAGGAAGGTGTAGCTTCGCCGCAGGACATCGACAAGGCTCTGAAGCTGGGGTTGAACCATCCCATGGGCCCGTTCGAAATGGTTGATCTCGTCGGACTCGATACTCGCCTGCACATTCTGGAATATCTGCACAAGACGCTGGGCGAGAAGTTTCGCCCCGCGCCGCTCATGGTGCAATACGTGAAAGCCGGACGCCTGGGCCGCAAAGCCGGCCGAGGCGTCTATGAGTATCCCGGGCAGGAGCCGGGACGAAGTCAGCCAGCGGCAGTGACCGAAGAGCAGAAGTAACTTCCAGTAAAGTTCACGACTTCCATCTCCATACCCTTGGTCTTTACCGTTCTTGGCAGCCGACAGTGTCCGATAACGATGCACCCCCTCCCCCCCGGTTATTTAGAATCATCACTTTACAAACTTTTTCCCAGCAAGCTATTGATTCGCAGAGAGTTACAAGCATCTTCTTTGTTTGCAACACTTACAGGCGTCGCATTGACGCCTCACACAAGCTCCAGTGAGTAGAGGAGAGGAAGCAATGTCGCCGAACCTGGACCGAAGGATCCCCTGTTTGCGAGAAGGTCGCTTTCCCGGATTGTCAAAGAGCAGTCCACCGCGCCCTAGGGCGAGTGAGAACACGTATCCCCAGCAGTCGCTGGGGCGGTCCGTTCTCTAGCGTAACGCAGCTTCGGGGCTTGTCAAGATTACGAAGGTACATGTTCGGTAACTGTACTTTCGTAACAATCATGTGGCGGAGTAACCACTTGGAGGTCAAACCGGAGCCAAGAAATACGACGATTTGTGAGTGAAAGCAGGTTCTGGGAGGATCGTCGGCAATTCGGAAGTTAGGAGCTCCGCCCCGGAGTATTGCTCAGGGTTCGACACAGCTAATGAAAATCATGTGAGCGCACCTCCGCGTCCGTAACGTCCACGGTCTCGACGGTGTAAGCTTCACGCATCGGCGCCACCCGCTGCACGCGAACGGAAATCACTCCCTCCTGGCTCTGTAGGACACCTTCGAGCAGCAGAAACTTCTCCGACAAAATCACAATGCGGTTCTGCTCCAGCAGGTCGGGCGAGATGATGGCATTGCCGATTCCGGTCTCATCTTCCAGACTGAGAAAAACAAATCCCTTTGCCGTCCCAGGTCTCTGCCGCGCAATCACGCATCCCGCAGTTCGGACATAACTACCGTTCGGAACCTGGGTCAACTCCTTCGCTGAGAGCACGTGTGCACGCCGTAGATCGGCGCGGCGATACGCCATGGGATGCGGACCCACCGTCAACCCGGTGCCGTGGAAGTCGGCGACGAGCCGTTCCTCGGGCGTCATGGGCGCGAGCGGGGAAGCGGTATCGTTCTCGGGGATGCCGTCCAGTAGCGGACCGGCAAATCGTGTCGCGCGCTCCACCTGCCAGAGTGCATCGCGCCGGTGCAGGCGCTTCTTTTTACCGGCTCGCGACGGTTCGAGACTTGCGATTGCATCTTCGTCAGGTTTATATCCGATTGAATTCAGCGCGCCAATCGAAGCCAGCAAAACCAGTTCATTGCGGCGCAGTTGGGGCACGCGATGCGTAAGATCGGCGATGGAATCAAACGGCCGTACGCTGCGCGCACGCACAATTGCCTGCGCCGTCTCTTCGCGCAAGCCTTTGGTATAGCGGAAACCCATGCGCAAAGAAAAATGCGCCGGGTCGCCATTGGCCCTTTGAAAGGGCACGCCTTCAAGTGTGCCGTGAGGGGGCTCTTCGCAGAGTGGCTTTAGCCACGGAAGAACTTCGCTGTTTCGCGGAATGCGAGTGTCCTCAGCGGCTAAAGCCGGATCTGATCCCGCCTGTTTATGGCGCGGCTTAAGCCGCGCCCCTTCAAAGCATTCCAGAACTGCGGAAGGATTTGGCTGTTCCTTAACTTTATCTGACATTGTGGTACTATCGTCCGCCTCCAGCGTGCACCGCCACTCCGACCGGCTGATGTCCACCGGCTTCACTCGCAGTCCATGACGTTGGGCATCTTTGACAATTGTCGAAGGATGATAAAACCCCATCGGCTGATTGTTGAGCAACGCGGCGGTGAACGCGGCCAGGTAATGACACTTGAGGTAGGCGCTGGCGTAGGCGATCAGCGCAAAGCTGGCGGCATGTGACTCCGGAAATCCATAAAGCGCGAACGAAGTGATCGATTGAATGATCTGCTGCTGCGATTCCAGCGAGATACCATTGCGCTCCATGCCCGCGCGTAGTTTTATCTCGATGTCCCGCATGCGCTTTTCGCTGCGCTTGAAGCCGAAGGCACGCCGTAGCTCTTCCGCTTCGCCGCCGCTGAATCCGGCGGCAATCATTGCGATCCGCAGTAGCTGTTCCTGAAAAAGAGGCACACCCAGCGTGCGTTTTAGCACCGGCTCCAGCGAAGGATGCGGGTACACAACCTCCTGTTTCCCTTGCCTTCGCAGGAGAAACGGATTGACCATCTGGCCGACGATCGGCCCCGGACGGATGATTGCCACCTGTACCACAATGTCGTAGAAGTGCATGGGATGCAGACGCGGCAGGCACGACATTTGCGCGCGACTCTCGATCTGGAACATGCCTACCGTGTCGGCTTTCTGCAGCGCGCCATAGACCACCGGATCGTCAGGCGGCAACTTGGCCAGATCAACTTCTTCTTTGTACTGATCGCGAATCAGAGTGATGGAATCCTCCAGCACGGCCATCATCCCCAGACCCAGCAAGTCCACTTTAATGATGCCCATGTCGGCACAATCTTCCTTGTCCCACTGCACCACGACGCGGTCGGGCATGGTTGCGGGCTCCAGCGGAACGACGGAATCAAGCTGCCCCTGGCATATCACCATGCCGCCAGAGTGTTGCCCGAGATGGCGCGGCAGGTCCTGCACGGCCACGCAAAGCTCAAAGAACTTGCGCATGCGCGGATGCCGCAGATCGAAGCCGGCGTCGCGAAATTGCCGCTCCAGCGTGTCGCTCGGATCTCTGTACTCCCACGAGCTCACCAGCCCAGCCAAGCGGTCGAGGGTTTCGCCGTCGAAGCCGAGCGCCTTGCCAACTTCGCGCGCCGCCGAGCGTCCGCGATAAGTGATGACGTTGGCCGTCATGGCCGCCCCCAGCTTGCCGTAGCGCTCATAGATGTACTGGATGACACGCTCGCGCTGACCGCCGCTGGGGAGATCGAGATCAATATCGGGCCACTCACCGCGCTCCTCCGACAGGAATCGCTCGAACAGCAATTCCATACCTACTGGATCAACAGCGGTGATGCCAAGTGAATAGCAGACCGCGCTGTTGGCTGCAGATCCTCGTCCCTGCACCAGAATGGTTTGCCTGCGACAGTAGCGGACAATGTCCCACACGATGAGGAAATATCCTGCCAGTTCGAGATGCTCGATGAGCGCCAGTTCCCGCTCGATCTGGCGCTGCGCGCGCTGCCACAAATCGCTCTGCCCGGGCCGCAAATACCGGGCGCGGGCGCCTTCCATCGTGCGTGCCCGCAAAAACGAGTTCATCGTTTCACCTTCGGGCACCGGATACTGTGGGAATCGATAGCCGAGATCGTTTAACGTGAAGTTAAGGCGCGAGGACAATGCCAATGTGTTCGCAAAAGCCTCAGGTAGGTCGGCGAACAATTGCAGCATCTGCAGTGGCGTCTTGAGATAGCGCTCGCTGTTGCAAGCCAGCAGACGGCCGGCAGAATCGAGCGTGCGATGGTTGCGAATGCAGGTGAAGACATCCAGAATCTGACGCTCTTTCGGCTTGGCGTACTGTGCACCTTGCGTAGCCAGCAAGGGCAATTGCAAGCTGCGCGCCAACTCGATTGCAGCCTGATTGCGCGCCTCTTGTGCGCGGTTGTAGTGCCGCTGGAGTTCGACATAAACATTTTCTCGCCCGTAAATCGTAATCAGTTGTTCCAGTGTGCTGCGGCCTGCTTCCATGCCGCCGTGTGCCAGGGCATAGGCCAGCGGGCCTTCGTCACCGCCGGTGAGGCAGATCAAACCATCGGCATATTCGCTGAGATCAGCGACAGAAGCAGTTGCCCGCGAATGCAGAACGATATCTTCTTCAAGATTGGCCCGGCGTGGGAGTGCAACCGGATACTTCGGCGCGCGCAACTTCATTCGCGTTATCAGGCGGCAGAGATTCTGATAGCCCTCGCGTGAAGCGCACAACAGAGGCAAGCGCGGAAGTGCTGGTTCGCCGGGGTCTGCGCTTGCTGTCAGCAGGGAAGTAATCTCTGCTCCGATGTGCGCTTTGAGGCCGAGTTTCTTCATGGCCAAATGAAAGCGAGGGGAGCCATACACTCCATCGCGATCCAACAGGGCCATCGCCGGCATCTGATGGGCGGCGCACACCTCCGCCAGTTCCTCAGGGACTGAAGCTCCTTCGAGGAAGCTGAACGCCGAGCATGCGTGGAGTTCGATGTACATTGTCTAGTCGTAGCTGGCGTCCGCGAACCAACGCCCGCTCGCGGGATCGCGGTAAATGCGATATAGCGCCACACCGCCATCGTTTCCGTTGGCAAGCGCTACATCCCACTCTTCGCGGTTCCAGGGACGCGACTGATCTTTACCGGCGCTTTCCAGCTTTCCGTTCTCACTCCACCAATCACCCGACGAGCACCACGGCCCTGCCGACCAAACAATTCGACCGCGCAGTCCTGCCCGATCGCTGGGAGTTGCCACCGCCGTCAAAGTGACAGGACGACCTTCCACGAGGCGGACCCGCAGCTGCCACGCCGGACGAAAAAGCCGCAATGCCAATGACGGCTGCTTCCCAATATATGACGCTGTGGGATGCTTCGTATGCTTGGACTCTTCTGACGTAGTCATAAACCGATCCATGCGAAAGCTGTCGGGCCGATGGCTGTCCAGCAGGCCTGCGATTCCCGCCCGGCGCTCGCCAACAACAGCGCTGATCCGCGCTAATGTAATCTCCAGCTTTTCAGTTTCGGGGGAAATCGGCAGAAATAATCCACGTTGAGCGGGACGCGGTGGCGCCGGCTTTGCTGTAATCGAAACTTTCGTCACCGGAGCCCCCGGCGGATGGGCTGCCAACTCCAACTGCAGCAACTTGAGAAACACTTTGGCATCCCGCGTGGCAACCGGTAGCCTCAGACTATGTTCGGCCTGTCTCACATTGTGGGAGTCGTTGCTTAAGTCTTGTGCTGCTAGGGTCTCCGCGTCGGTTACTCGCCGCTCTAGTTGCAAGCGTAGATGCAACTCCTGCGCGGCAAACGCCCGAGCCTCCAGCCTTGCACAAAGTTGCTCCAGCAGCCGGTTCAGGATGAACGCCAGAGGCTCGATCGTTTCAACCGGAAACTCCAGTTCCATCGCCTCTTCGAAACGTGACGCTGGTTCGCAGAGCACAAGTGTGCGCATGCCTGCTCCACGCGCCAGTTGCCGCAAACGCGCCCCTGCCTCACCCAACCGCGATGCCAGCGCGTGCTCGGGCAACAGTGCCAGAGTACGAAAATTGCGCACGCCCCAGCGGTCCAGCGTATCGAGCATCTGCTCACGCTGCTTCTCGCGATCACTGTCAGCAGGCGAATTGTTGCTCGCCGAGGTTTGGAAGGCGTCCAGTAATACCGCCAACGGCAGCGCTCCCAGACGCTGCGCTTCTTTGCCTGCGGGGATCAGCGTGACTCCGCGGAATCCTCGCGCGGCATGCATCGCAGCATCAGGATTTGTTGCCAGGGCGACATTTGCTTTTAAACCGACTAGGCTTACCCGCAATGCCAACGCGCGCGCCATTTGTGTAGGTGCGCCATGGAGCCGCTCCAGCCCGGCAAGGTCGAGCAGCAGCATAGTGGCGGCCGTGTCTTCCACGCGCGGCGTGAAGGCGTGAGCAACATCGAGCAGCGCGGAGTGCGCCGACGCCTCTCTTTCCATAGAGCGCTGGCGCAGAATCGCGGTACTGTGTTCTCCAGGCGCCGCAAAAATCGCGGCCTGCAGTTTGGTCATGCCGGTTTTTATTCCCAAGCGACGCGCTTTTTCGTTTATTGAGACCACGCGCACCACGGGCGGTTTGCCTTCGAGCACCGCCACCGCCCGCGCGCGCAGCAATGGTTCGGCCCGCACGATAGCTTCCACGGGAAAATCGGGAATGTAGATACAGGCAAACATGACCTCACCACGTAGCGCGCAGTTCAAAGTTGACGCCGGCCGGCTGCACTGGTTTGCCTTGCATCCATCTGGTATCCCAACCGATCGTCTCCTGTGCTCTCGATGGGGCAGAGCAGCGCACCATCTCCGCTCGCACCCACATTCCGCGAAGCAATGCCGCATGGCTCACGGCATTGTTCTCGGGAACGCCTGACTCGCCGCCTGCCACAACCCGCTCACCCTTACGAGGGGTCCAAATCTCGTGCGCGCACACTGCCTCGCGTTCCAATCGCACCACCAAGGACGCGCAGGTCTTGGCGCAGGGCTCCTGTTCTACCAGTAGCAGCATAGTTGCAGTGGGTTCGACGGCACGGCGAAAGCGAAACCATGACGCAAGGGGCACACGCCGGGCGCACTCCGGGGCAATATCTCCAAGATCGAGCACGACCATGCCAAAACCACCCGCTTGCAATAGCAGGTCGGTCACCTTCAGCACTTGCTCCAAGCGTCCCAGCCCGGCAGACAAGGCGCCGGACTTGCGCTGGAGCATATCGTTGCAGCGCACCCAAAGCAGGCGATCGAGATCCACGCCAGTAGTCGCCGCCGAAGCGGGATCGAAGCTGTCGCTTGCATCCACCAGCGCGCACATTTCCTGCCGGTGAGTGGCTCCCGCCAGCGCCGTCATCATCACTCCCGTGCGCCCTGATGAATCCGGCCCGGAAATCTCGGTGAGCGCCCCGCGTGGCAGACCTCCGGTAAGCGCGTCGATTGCAGCGACTCCTGACGAAACCATCAGGGGTGCTGCACGCTCGCGCATGAGTAGCGTGGAGGAGAGGCTCTCCGGCAGCGAAGATTCCAGGTGAGCCCGCAAAGTGGCAACGGATGGCATAGCGACCTCAAGGGCGAGGAGCGAGTAGAGCAGGGTTAAGAAGAGAGAGAGGCCCGCTTTTTGGAGAAGCAGACCGAACATCTACTTTCGCTTTTTATTCGCCTATCAGTAGGATTCTGCTCCGTGCAGTTGAGGTTGTCAAGACCCATTGAAAATCCGCTCTGAAAGCGGTTTTCCCCTGGTTTTTCTTCAATCAAGGTATGGATTCTCAGGTCTGTTTCCGGTACTCATGCGGGCTCCAGCAGGGCTGCTGATTTGTTATAATCAGCGAAGTTTTCCGAGAAGTGTGGCGCTATCGTCTAGGGGTTAGGACGGAAGATTCTCAATCTTCAAACCCGGGTTCGATTCCCGGTAGCGCTACCATTACTGCTGCAATCACTTACGC
>Ga0209656_10001532_pt1 | contig 15111 bp, 12 predicted proteins | sample BogFormECP12_OM2_FD_188239 | JGI IMG/M metagenome (GOLD analysis project Ga0209656, IMG submission 188239) | Bog forest soil microbial communities from Calvert Island, British Columbia, Canada - ECP12_OM2 (SPAdes) (version 2) | ecosystem: Environmental > Aquatic > Freshwater > Wetlands > Bog ... | reverse complement strand
CGATCTTCGTTTCTAGCAATGGAGAGGATCAGTACCTCTTGGTAGCGCCCGATGGAGCTGCGATTGGCCGCGATGCCTTACGTGAGTTTGTGGCCGAACCGATCACCGTTCGAGGTGAGCTATTGCAAAAAGGTGGGAGCAATTTCCTGGGGATCGACACACGAGAACTGCGTCATACGCCAACCGGATCGGAATAGACTGCTAGCACTTCAAGAAACGGGATCGCAAGCGCGGATGCAAGGTCTCCAAATCCATGAGCGTGAGGAAGTCAATCGTTTTGAACTCGCGGTCGATCGCTGGAGGCCCACAGATTCTGGCTCCCACTGCCAAGTACGCGCGTAACAACTTGGGAACCTTACAACTTGCGTTCCCCGGAAAGACCAGAGGCATTGCGAAATCCGCATTCGGGATGGTGCGCAGGCTAGGTTCCACTATGTGTTTCTGCAAAGTTCGATACACAGCGCTGCCATGAGCCGGATCTTGCGAGGTCAACGACGAACAGCCGATTAGATAACGGCCACGGCGGCGTAAAGCATATTGGGCGATGCCCCGCCACAACAGGTTCAACACGTCGGCGGATCGGTGATCGCGGTGGACACAAGCACGCCCCAGTTCTATGACGGAGTCTCCCAGTTTCCTGTACGGGGCGAAGTCGAATTCACGCTCGCTGTAATAACCGAGATTTGCGGACGCCACCCTGGCCGTCTGTAGCCTGTATGTCCCGACGACCTGTCCTGAACCGGCGTGTTCCACAATGAGGTGGTCACAAACCGCGTCGAACCGATCGATGTCATAACCGGTGGAGCGGGATGTGTCGAGACCCTCATCCAACTCAAGGTTAAACACCTGGAAACGCAAACGAAACGCCGCCATACGATCTGCTTCGGACGAAGCCAGGCGCACCAAGTACGGGCTTTTGACTCCGATCGGACTACCGGTCCCTGCCGTGCGATGCTCCTCGGATTGCAACCACGTCGAGGACTGTGTCGAAATCGCACTCATGGTAACCGTCCAGGTGGCTCTCACTTCACTGGTATTAATCTATGCGATGCGTGCGACTCGGAAAAGTGACACCCCGCGCCCAGGGGATCACAGAGACAGAAAGACGGCAGTCTGGTCCTTGGGCTGTGGCTTCGAGTAAAATCGCTGTCACTTTTGGCCGCCGAGCGACTCTTATACCAGGTCAGACTGCGGAAGGAGGACGGAGTTGCAGTGAAGGAGCGAAGGTTTAGCCTCAAGCCATTCTCATGAAACAGACTATGACCCGGCCACTGCTTATTGTCAGTTGGATGTGTAGACTTGTCGCCGCCATCATTTTGCTACAAACGTTGTTCTTCAAATTCACGGCGGCGCCGGAATCGGTTTACATCTTCACAAAACTTGGGACATTCATCAACGCCCACATTCCATTTGCGTCAATCAATACCGTGGAGGTCTCGGGGCGCATTGGATCCGGGATTATGGAGTTAATTGCCGCCGTCTTGCTGTTGACGCCGCGCTTCGTTTGGGCCGGGGCGATATTGGCCATGGTGGCCACGGGTGGAGCGATCGCTTCTCACCTTACTTTTCTCGGTATCGAAGTGCAGGGCGACAAGGGACTGCTTTTTTTCCTTGCCATCGCCGTATTCGTGACCAGCGCGATCGCTTTGGTCCTCCACCGCAGGCAAACTCCAATGATCGGCAACTGACTCTGACATGAATCCGCCATTATTGGCCATCGCGGCCCAAGCTGTTCTGCTGCAAGGATGCGTTTTCCTGAATTGTATAGGCGATGAAGTGTACACTCGTCCGCTTCCAGGGGACTGTGCCGCCTCGATCGGTAAGCACTACAGGCACGTTCTGGATCACTTCCTCTGCCTGAGAGAAGGGATTCGGACTGGCAAGGTCAATTACGATCAACGGGATCGGGACCCGCAACTTGAGAACTCCGTGGCTGCTTCACGTTTCGTGACTGAAGATCTGATCGATCAATTCGAAGGCCTTTCCGATGAAAGCCTCCGCCGCGAATGCACTGTAATCTATAGCGTGGCCTACGGTGAGAGCGATCCGGCAGGGACGCCTTCCAACGTAGCTCGCGAAATTATGTTCTGTATCGGGCACGCCATTCACCACTACGCCATTCTCAAGCTACTGTGCGCCCAAATCGGAGTGAGGCTGCCACACGAGTTCGGTATTGCTCCCTCCACGTTGAAGCATTTGCGGAGTCAGACGGTGGAACAGACTTAACTCGGAAGGGCCACTTTTAGAAGAGAGGGCGCGACGGCTGCCGGTTTTATGTGCACATTGAGTCTCATCACGCGTGACAGCGGTTACCTGCTTGCGATGAATCGCGACGAAACAATCGAACGCGGCGCGGGAGACCTTCCCGAGACCTATCTGCTCCACGGCATCTCAGTCATCTATCCAAGTGACGGGGCGGGTGGGACTTGGATTTCGGTCAATTCTGCTGGCAACACATTTGCCCTGCTGAACTCGAGCGCCGTTCTATCAGACAGTTTGCACTGCGCAAAAACGCGAAGCCGAGGGCAGATCATCCCGACGCTCGGAACTTCATCCTCGATGACGGAGTTGAATCAAGAACTCGGCGTTTTGAACCTGAAGGGGATTCTGCCTTTTCGACTGGTTGGAGTGTTTCCCTCTGAGAAAGCGATCGTGGAGTGGCGCTGGGATTCAGGGCACTTTGGATTTCAGACTCACGGGTGGGAATTGCGGCATTGGTTTTCATCGAGCCTCTCGGACAAGGAAGCCGAGAATCTGCGTGGCGCCGTATGCCGCGATGCGCAACACGAATCGGACGCCGGGTCTATAGGGTGGCTCAGAAGACTTCACGCATCACACTTAGGCGGGCCAGGTCCGTTCAGTTTGTGCGTGCACCGGCAAGATGCGGCAACGCTGAGCTATAGCGAGGTCACATGTACTTCGGACTTGGTCCAGATGACGCATTTGCGCGGCAGTCCGTGCACTAGCACTGAGCTAAATACGATAAAGATTCAGCGAACGCACCACGCCGATGCGCATGCCTCGAGTGCCGGCAATCTTACGATTTAAGGGGACACCGTCATCATGCCTCTCGCCGTGGAACTCGCTTCCTCCCGATCGAGGCAATGGTTGTTGAGTACCCTGAAGCGCGGACACCGTAAGCTCATCGGCCGGTGGAGACGGTTGTCGCGCTGGGAGTTCTGGCCTCCCTACTTGTTTTATCCGCCGGTGGTCGCCTACATAATTTATCTCGGAATTAAATTTAGAAGTTGGACGTTGTTTACCGCGGCGAATCCAGCGATTCCGGCCGGAGGATTCGTAGGTGAGTCGAAGCATCAGATCCTGGAGCGTCTGAAGAATGCCGGTCCGTGGCTGCCCTGTTTCACGCTTCTGCCATTGGGGACGTTCGACCAACGCCTTGCACAAGCGGAAGAATTCATCAAGACCCATGCTTTGCAATTCCCGGTCGTCCTCAAACCGGACGCGGGGCAACGCGGGTCCGGTGTCAGCGTTGTGCTTTCATCGGAACAGATGCGGGAATACTTAACGCATGCTCGGTTCCCACTGATTTTGCAGGAATATGTGGCCGGCCAGGAGTTTGGCGTCTTCTACTATCGCTATCCGGGCGATGCTCGCGGTCGGGTGTTTTCGGTTACTGAGAAACGAATGCCAGTACTGATCGGTGACGGCAATTGCACATTAGAAGAATTGATTCTCGCCGATGACCGAGCCGTCTGTATGTCAGACTTTTATTTGCGCAAGAATTCAGAGCGCGCTCGACATGTGCCAACTGCGGGCGAAAGAGTGCAGTTGGTCGAGATTGGGACCCATTGTCGAGGGGCAATTTTCCTCGACGGAGGTGACACAGTCAACCCAGCTTTGGAAGAAGCCATAGAACAAATTGTCCGATGCTTGGAAGGATTCTTCTTTGGACGCTTGGATATTCGTGCCCCCTCAAGGCGGGACTTCATGGAAGGTCGCAACCTGAAGATTTTGGAACTGAACGGCGTGACCTCCGAAGCGACCCACATCTATGATCCGAAGTTCAGTCTATTGGACGCGTATCGCGTGTTGTTCCAACAGTGGCGAATCGCGTTTGAAATTGGAGCGATCAACTACACGCGAGGCGTGCGGCCAGTCTCGGTCGCCGACTTGATCCGCACCGCGCGCGAGTATCAAAGCCATTCGAGAAGACATCCACAGTAAGACTCTAACGATTGCGACAAAACTCAGACTGCCACGGACGGCAGGGCGACCGGCGACCCGCATTCACGGCCATGAATCTAACGAGGTGTAGCCCCCATGAAATTGCTGATCCTCCTGCTCCTGATCGCACCTTCAGCCACTACCGATGTCTGGCAACGGCACGTCGAGTCCATGAAAGGCGACAGTTTCGACAGTCCGAAGCCACACTCGCTATCGTACTTCACCCGCGATCCGTTCCTGCGTGATGATGCAGACCAGTTTTGCGCCGATTGCACGCCAAAGGGCAAAGTACAGCTTCACACTCAGCATCGATTCAAGACCGATATTAGGAAAGTAGGAGTGCTGCAGGGCTTTGGGATCTACGATGTGCTTTACCGTTTCGATGATCAGGTTGAGACGGGAGAAGTTGACTGGAAGTCGATTCTCATAAAGGTCTCGCCAGGTCAATTCCGCGAGATTTACCACTTGCAGCCAATCGCGGGAAGAGTCGAGCCGTCCTTCCTCATGCGGGCAGGCGCGGACCAAATCCTCGCGACAAGAATGTTGATTCCCGGAACTGGCAATAACTATTACGAAGATTACTTCTGGTTCTCTCCGGGTGGTCCGGTTCGAATTGATATCGAAACGATCACTGCGGCGCTGAAGTCGATTCTCCCGGCCGGTTCCGGCGTTTGGAAAGGCGGTGGCTTGGATATGAGATCGTTAAGCTATCACAATTCCGTCTGGAAAGATCGCGATGCGAACTGCTGTCCTTCCGGCGGCGCGGTTGACATCAGATTCCGGATTGACGATGGGCGAGTCATCGTGACCAGCAAGCATTTCGATCCGTTGGCGAAGCCAGTCGATTAACTTCATGCGGTTTCGAGTTTGAAGCTAAGACTTAACTCCGGCGGCGTCTTTGCAGATGACATTGCCTCCGCGTTTATTGCGGCTTCTGGCCCTCGGGTCGGATCGCCGGGCGAATCCCCTTGATATCTTCCACCAGCGCCCTCAGAATTTCGGCCACGCTCCATGCCTGGGCTATGCATCCGCGAGGCTGCTGGGGCGCATCGCCATCGAAGATTTCAGAAATCTGACCGAGTCCGCCATCGGAAAGATGATCTCGCAGCGCTGCCAGCCATTCGATCGCCTGGCGGCGAGCCGCGTCGCTGCCTGCATTTACCTTTATATATGCGGTAATGAATGGCCCCAGCAGCCACGGCCAAACCGTGCCCTGGTGATAGGCTCCGTCGCGTTCGAATGGACCACCTGTGTATCGACCGCGATACTGGGGATCGCTCGCCGCCAGGGTGCGCAGCCCGTATGGAGTCAGCAGGTGCTGCTGAACTTTCTCAACCACAGACCGGGCGCGCTCAGGCGGCAACGCGCTGTGTGGAAGGCTGACGGCAAAAATCTGGTTTGGACGGATCGACGGATCTACGGTCTCACTGCTCACCACGTCGTACAAGCAACCAGTGTCTTCGTTCCAGAACAGTCGATTGAAGCTACTGTTTGCAACTGCCGCCATTACGCAGTACCGCGTTTGATTGGACTCGTCCGCAAATTGCCGCGCCAGATCTTCTATTATGCAAAGCGCGTTGTACCAAAGCGCCTGAATTTCGACTGGTTTGCCCCGTCGCGGAGTTACCACCCAGTCTCCGACCTTGGCGTCCATCCAAGTGAGCTGGACACCTTGCTCGCCCGACGAAAGCAAGCCGTCCGCATCCACCTTGATTCCGTAGCGCGTGCCGCGAACATGCCAGTCAATAATGTCCACGAACACGGGGTAGAGTTCGCCCCGTACAAAATCCAGATCGCCTGTGTGCGCGAGGTAGGCGCGGGCCGTTTCAAAAAACCACAGCGTGGCATCGACCGTGTTGTATTCGGGTGTCTCGCCGGCGTCAGGGAAACGGTTCGGCAACATGCCGCGATCAACGTGCTTCGCGAAGGTCCGCAGTATGCTACGCGCGACTTCGTGTTTTCCAGTCGTTAGTGTCAGACCGGGCAGAGCGATCATCGTGTCGCGCCCCCAGTCGCTGAACCAGTGATATCCGGCGATGATGGTCTTTTGGTCTCCACGGGAAACGATGAACTGGTCGGCTGCAGCGACTAAACTTCTCACGAAACTATCGTCAACTGGAGATGCCATTTCAATATCGCGACGGCGAGTCGTCTCCGCCTGTCTATACTTCGGCACTCGGGCAACGTCGCGCTGATCTGTGGAGGCGATGACCGATGCGGCTCCTTCCAGTGGCAGGTCAAATCGCAAGAGGAAGGGGCTGAATAGGTCCTCAGTAAAATCAAGACCACGTTCGCGCTCCACATCGTATTCAAAGTTACGATACCAATCGCCAGTTTGTCGCAGCTCAACGGCGTTGTGCGCCAGGTGCAGAGAAGGGAGGCCCTGGTAAGGAGTGATACTCACCGATCCTGACCGCTCTTCGATCTTGGGATTGATCGCTCCATTCTCGTGAGTCGTGCCGTGATAGTCGCGGAAAGCGATCAGCGGCCTGAGTTCAAGCCACAATCGCTTCGATGGTTCTGGATGATGGTTCTTTTTCAGTTCGTATTGCACGACGGTACTGTTCTCGCCAGAAATCATGAAGACAGTTTTCTCGATTTCGACTCCGTCGACTTCGTAAGTGAACACGGGGAATGGATCGAGGCGGAACTGCTTGAGATATCGGAACCCTCGTGGGTGAATGACGCCCGGGTAGCGGTTCGCCGACAGGTCAAATTGCTGCCCGTCGATGAAGAGCGTTTCCTCAAGTTTGGCAAGGAGCACAAACCGTCCGACCGGCGGTTTCGTGGCCGCCACCAGCAAACCGTGATAGCGCCGCGTGTTCAAACCGATGATCGTGGACGAAGCAAACCCGCCGATCCCGTTGGTTTCAAGCCATTCGCGACGTAACCCGAATTCGAGGTTGCTGCATGTTTCCTGTCCGAATTGAACCATAGATGTTTTCAACGTCGTGTACGACGGCCCGAACGTGATTTGCGGATTGGCTCTGTTGATAGCGATTCAGAACTCCGCCACTTGGCAAAAGACTTTGATGGCTCCGCTCGGCGCCGTCAGTTTCTCGAAGAGCTGTTGATAGTTGTCCAGCCCCTTCACAGGATCGGTGAGCAACCTACCAAGCCAGCTCGGATATTGCGCCTCAGCTTGTGCCATGTCACGCACGCCAAGTTCAAAGTACTCGCGGTTGGCGTTGACTGTACCCACCATAACTTTGTTCCCGAGCACGAACTCCAGGTTAATTTGGTCTGCTGGCACCTGGATCATATTGTTTCCGCCCGTTACGCTGGAGAGCACAAGAACGCCGTTCTTTCCGAGAGCGCGCATGCTGTCGAACACGACCGTGGAATTACCGGTAGCTTCGAAGATGATGTCGAATGGTCCGTACTGTTTGGACCCATCGAGAATTGAAATTTCTTTCGTCGAAAAGTAGCGCGCGCCCAGCTCTTCGATTAGTTCAGAATTCAGATAAGGTTTGGGAGTCCGCCCAAATGTTGTGACATCCAGGCCCCGCAGCCGCAACACCAGCGTGGCCAGCAATCCGATCGTGCCCGCGCCCATGACCGCGGCTTTGCGCGGACGCCATACCCTGAGGCGCCGCTGGATTTCATACGCCTGGTAAATTCCCTTCTCGGCGACCGTCAGAGGTTCGAGCAGGACTCCAACCTGCTTCAGGCCTTGCGGAATCTTGACGATAAACTCGGCATCGTCAACGTAGTACTCGGTTAGGAAACCGTGCAGCAAATTGATGCCGCGCTCGTAGTAGGTATCGTCGGTGGTCATGTCATTGGTGCCGATCAGGTCATAGATGCTCTTGCCCGGCCGCCGCACGGTGGCCACAACGTAGTCGCCAGGCTTCAGCTCGGTGACCTTCGAACCCACAGCTTCCACCTTCCCAAAACCTTCGTGACCGGTCACCAGGAAGTCGTATCCCGGGGGTGCCGCTCCATACTCGGCAGCATTGATTTCTTTGTCCGTGCCGTCTACACCGACCCGAAGAACTTTCACCAGCACTCCGCGTCCATTAGAAACCTGGTCCAGCGACGGCTTTGGCAGTTCCGCCAAGTGGGCGCTGTTTGGTTTACCTGGAAATACGCTAATCGCTTTCATTGGATCTCTCCCGCTGTCAGTCTGCCGCTTGTCGAGCTGCCGCTGATTCCGTCTTCTTACGTTGGTGCGACTCGCCGCTTTGCTGCATTAACTTAGTGACGATGCCCGTCCATCCGGTCTGGTGGCTCGCTCCTACTCCAGCCCCTGAGTCACCGTGGAAGTATTCGTGGAATAGAACCAGGTCCCGCCAGTGCGCATCTGTGCGAAACTTTTCGATATCCCCAAACACCGGCCGGCGGCCGTTTTCATCGCGAAGAAAAATGCTCGTCATACGGCGCGATAGTTCTCTCGCGACTTCCCACAGGGTCAGCATCGCTCCTGATCCGGTTGGAAACTCAATCTTGAAGTCATCGCCGAGGTAATAATGAAACTTTTGCAGCGACTCCACGAGCAAGTAGTTCAACGGGAACCAGATCGGACCGCGCCAGTTCGAGTTGCCGCCGAATAAGCCAGTGGATGACTCGCCAGGATCGTAGTCCACGCGGTGTTCCATGCCGTGAACGTCGAGCTTGTAAGGATTGCCCCGATGGAACTGTGACAGCGCCCGAATGCCATAGGGTGAAAGAAATTCCCGCTCGTCTAACATGAATTTCAGCACGCCGCGGAGTTTGTCCTGGTCTACTATGGATAACAATCTCCGCTCGCCCATCCCTTCGGTGCGCATGCACGCCACGTTTCCCGTAAGATCGGGACGGTTGTCGATGAACCATTCGAGGCGCCGTTTGAAATCGGGCAGCTTGTCCAGAACCTCGGGCTCCAGGGTTTCCACCGCGAACAGCGGAATCAACCCGACCATGGAGCGGATCTTCATGGGGAAGTGCGTGCCGTCCGGCAGCTTGAGCACGTCATAAAAGAAGCCGTCTTCCTCATGCCATAGTCCCATGCCGTCGTGCCCGCGATGGCTCATGGCGTCGGCAATGTAGACAAAGTGTTCCCAGAACTTGCTGGCTACATCTTCATAACAGGACTCTTCTGCCGCCAGTTCCAGCGCGATAGCCAACAAGTTCAACGTGTACATCGCCATCCAGCTGGTTCCATCGGATTGCTCGATGTAGCCACCAGTGGGCAGTGGTGCACTACGGTCGAAAACGCCGATGTTGTCGAGGCCCAGGAATCCGCCTTGGAAGATGTTCATGCCCTCGGCATCTTTACGGTTCACCCACCAGGTGAAGTTGAGCATGAGCTTGTGGAAGACACGCTGCAGGAATGCCCGGTCACCCTTGCCCTTGCGTTTTTTGTCGATCTTGTAAACGCGCCACGCAGCCCACGCGTGAACTGGCGGGTTTACATCGCCGAACGCCCACTCGTAAGCAGGGATCTGTCCGTTGGGATGCATGTACCATTCCCGCAGCATCAACGTGAGCTGTTCTTTCGCGAAGTCTGGATCAACGAGCGCGAGCGGGATGCAGTGAAATGCCAAGTCCCAGGCCGCATACCACGGGTATTCCCACTTGTCGGGCATGGAGATTACATCCGAGTTGTACAGGTGAGTCCACTCGTGGTTGCGCCCGTGGAGACGCTCGACGGGCGGGGAAGGATTGCCTGGGTCGCCTTGCAGCCAATCTCTGACTATGTAGTGATAAAACTGCTTCGACCAAAGCATTCCTGCAAAGCCTTGACGCATGACGTTCTGTGCATCGGTGGATAAATCGTGCGGAATGACTGTGGCGTAGAACTCATCGGCCTCGCGCTGGCGCATCGCAAACATATGGTCGAAGTCGGCGAAGGCGCTCTTGCCTTCGAAGTCAGAGTCGCTCAGTCGCAGTCGGACGACCGCGATCTCGCCAGCACCGAGCGTAAGTTTGTAGTGAGCTGCCGCCTTGGTGCCGGCAGGTCGAGGATTTACCGCTTCGTGAGTGCCGGACACGATGTAGTCGTTAAAGCTGTCTTTGACATAGGGAGTGCCGTTGTCGATTCCCCATAGGCGACGCGCATTGGTTTCGTTCTCGGTGAAGAGCAGTTCCGGCGAGCCTTCGCAATGCAGCCAGCGGTTGCCGGGCTGGTCATGATTAAGTTCAATGACTGGGTCGGGCGCCAGTCGCGCTTGATGCAACTCCGGACGGCGGCGCGAACTTCCCCACGACCAGGTGTTGCGGAACCACACCGTCGGCAACAGGCGCAGATTGGCCGGTTCCGGGCCACGGTTGGCTACCGTGATTTTGATCAGAATGTCCTCGGTGTCTGCCTTGGCGTATTCCACGAAGACATCAAAGTAGCGATTGTCGTCGAATATTCCGGTGTCGAGCAGTTCGAACTCCGGCTGGCTCTTGTCACGTCGCCGGTTCTCTTCCACAAGAAGCGTGTATGGGAACTCGGCCTGCGGATATTTGTACAGATACTTCATGTATGAATGCGTCGGGGTCGAATCGAGGTAGAAATAGCACTCCTTCACATCCTCGCCATGATTTCCCTGGTTTCCCGTCAATCCAAAAAGCCGTTCCTTCAGGATGGGATCGCGCTCGTTCCACAGCGCTACAGCAAAACAGATCATTTGCCGCCGATCGCTGATGCCCGCCAGCCCATCTTCGTTCCAACGATAGGCGCGTGAACGGGCGTGATCGTGCGGCAAGTGCTCCCAGGCATTGCCATGCGGGCTATAGTCTTCGCGGACCGTGCCCCAAGCGCGCTCGCTAAGATAAGGCCCCCATCGCTTCCAGTGCTTCTTGCGCGCTCCGGACTCTGATAATCGGATTTCTTCCTGCGTCATGAGAATGTTCCGTCCTTGCTCCTACTTTTCCTCGATTTCGATTGCGTGGCCGTCGGGGTCGCGCACCAGAAATGCTTTCTTGAATCCAATCTGCTCCATTTGATCCGCAACCACCGCGGAAGAAACCATGCTCACGTTGTGGGATTTCAATTCGCGGGCGGCATTCTCTGCGCTGTGTGTGATCAGAATTGTATGACGGTGGACGATGTCATTCGCGTGTTCATCGGGAGGAAAGGGCCGGCCATCCCGTGGCGCGAAGTACTCCAGCAATTCAATGCCGGGTCCGCTCGTCCCTCGCAGAGCTGTTATTCGCAAATGGGCGCCAAACACGTTATTCAAATGCTCCTGCTCAGTCCCGTAATTCTCGCTCTCGCCCGCTACGCGCATCCCAAGCAGGTCGTGGTAAAACTTTATACTTGCGTCTGTATTCCACACCACAATCGCAGTGTGATCGATGCCGAGGAACAGTCGATTGCTCGGGTGGTGCCATTTTTCGGCGCCTTTATCCGCGGGAAACTGAAGAATCTCGACGGGATGCTCATCCGGGTCCTTGAAATAGAACGCCGAAATCCCCGCCGCGTTCTTATTCCAGTCGGGAAGTCTCTGTGGACCGGAAGAAGCATATTCCACTTTGTTCTGTCGCAACCGGGCATACGCTTTGTCCATGTCACTGACGATGATCGCGATGTGCTGAAACCAGCGGTCGTTACTGCGCGAATCCACTGGGATCGGCCTGCCTTTCGGCGCCAGATATTCGGTGAGTTCGATGAATTCGTCGCCGAGCCTCATACGTACGACGCGCATTCGCAATCCGAATACGCTTTCGAGATGCTCGTAGTTGTCGCCTGCGACTTCATCGTCAGATACCTTCTCGAACGTCAAAACCTTGGAATAGAAGTCCACCGCGCGGTCCATGTCGGAGACCGTGATTCCGATTGCGTCTATGCCATCCACAAGAGGCGATGGTTGCTGCGCCTGGAACTGGGGAACAGCTAGAACCAGCAGCAGCAACCAAACTGCCCACGCGCTGCGTAACCGATGTGGTCGAAGAACTGGTTTCATGTGCCGATTTACCCGCGAACTGCGACGTTTCGTTCCAGCATCCGATTCTGTTCGTACTCTTGTTCCGAGATTCCCAGGCGTTTCATCAGGTGGTCTCCGACTCGAAGTGCATTGGCCATGATGGTGAGTGCCGGATTCACGGCGGCGCTCGACGGGAAGAAACTCCCGTCGACTACGTAGAGGTTGTCAATGTCGTGCGTCTTGCAGTTCGTGTCCAGCACCGAGGTCTTCGGATCGTGTCCAAAGCGAATCGTTCCGTTCTGGTGAGCCACGCCAGCGAGCGGAATGCGCTGGCCGACATATAAGTTTCGCCCGAATATTCCTTGATGACATTCGTGGCCATGCATCGCGCAACTCGTTTGCTTCATAGCCTGTTTTAGCTTGGCTTGGAGCCGCTCATGCGCCTCCATGTTGTTTGGCGTGTAGGTCAGAACGATCCTGCCGTCGCGGTCGATGGTGACCCGATTGTTCGGATCAGGGAGGTCTTCGGACGTGAGCCAGAAGTCCAACGAGTGCTTGGCCATTAGTTCCAGAGTGAAATTCGGAGCGATAGCTGGTGCGCCGGCCTTCAGGGTGATCGCGTCCAACTTGCCTACAAACGAGATGTGCCCCATTGGGTACTCGAAGTCTTTCGCGCCGAAGTAGAAATCGTTTACTCCCAAAGTTTTCTGGAACACTGTGGGGTTTGGACACTTCGAGATGGCCATCAGCACCGAGTTGGTGTGTCCCATGTAATGGCGGCCGACAACGTCTGAGCTATTGGCCAATCCGCGCGGGTGTTTGTCATTGGTGGAGCGCAACAACAGAGCGGCGGAGTTGATGGCGCCACAAGAAACCACAATCAAATTCGCGGAATAGCTCTCCAGGACACCGCCACGTTCAACTACGACGCTAATCACCTCACGACCAGTAGCGTCGGTCTCTAACCGCTTCGCGAGCGAATTCGTGAGGAGAGTGACGTTGGAATGCTTGATTGCCTCGTCGATGCACACAACTTGCGCATCCGATTTTGCGCCCACCAGACAGGCAAAGCCATCGCACGTATTGCATCGAATGCAGCGGCTCTTATGCGGGTTCCTCTCGTCGAGCATGACCCCGATCGGCACGTGGAAGGGCTTGAGGCCCGAACGCGCAAAATCGTCGGCTAGTTGCTGAATGCGCGGCTCATGGCTGACTGCGGGCCAGGGATACGGAGAATCGGCCGGAGGTTCCGTGGGATCCTCACCGCGATTGCCATGCACCTGGTAGAGACTTTCTGCGTGCGTGTAGTACGGCTCCAGCTCGTCATAACTGATAGGCCACGCGGGCGAGACGCCGCCGTGGTGACGGAGCTCGCCGAAGTCTTCCTTGCGCAAGCGGAATAACGCGGCGCCATAGAACTTGGTGTTACCGCCTACGTAATAGTTCGTGTGGGGATGCAGATCCTTGCCGTCCCCATCGAGCCAGGATTCCTTGGTGTTGTAATGGCCTTCAACGTTGACTGCCTGCGGATCCCAGTTCGCTTTCTCGCGGGGAACATAGTCGCCGCGCTCGAGAATCAGGATTCGCTTTCCCGACGGCGCCAGATGGTAGGCGAGCGTTCCTCCGCCTGCGCCGGTTCCAATGATGATTACGTCGTAGCGGTTGTCGGTCATTGCGCGAATCCTCCGTGAGCCCCGCAGAAAATGCAGCGTTTATCGCTGTTGTGGTGCAGTTTGCAACATTTCACTCCCTGCTTTCCTTTCCGCCATAAGTAGATCTCGGCGGCCGTCAGCATACCCAAGGGCGGCGCAGTCAGGTAGACCCACAGGCCAGCCCATGTCATAGAGGGCAACGCCGATCCCAATGTTCTCGCGGGATTCATGCTCATGCCCGAAAACGGCGCCTCTAACGTGATGTAGGTCGCGACGAGAAGGCCTGCAAAGAGACCCGTGTAGCGATCAAGACGGTGATGATTGGAAAAATAGAGGACCGTGGTCATGAGGCCGAATGCGATCATGAACTCGGCTAACAACGCTACCCACGGACCATTGGGTCCTGGCACAGTGACAACATAACGAACCGCAGGGTCGGCAAGCTCTTTTCCGAGGAAGAGTGCCACCAGGAAAACGCCCAGCGCTCCACCTATAAACTGTGCCGCTATATAGAAGAGTGTGTCCCAGCCCTTAATCTTGCCGAGACGAAAAAAAGTGAACGTAACGGATGGATTAATGTGTGCGCCCGACTGCTTGCCCCACGGCGAATATATGATCGCGATTGCGGTTAGTCCCATGGACAGTCCCATCAGAATACGCCGCACAAATCCGGACATAATTGCTTGATGGACGGGCGACCGCGGAAATTCGTAAAGCGCGCCAAACACGCAAGCCGACACCATGAACGCCCCGAGCAGACCCGCTTCCATCAGGTACTCGGGCCAGTGATAACGCAAAGACGCCAAGGCTCCCAGTTCGGGTCTCTGGGAAACTGCAATTTGAGTCGATGGCTGTTCGAACTCCAGGTTTGACTTTTCCACCAACGGTTTGCGCTCGGTGCCAATCATAGGGCCTGTGCGGTGTGATTCATATGTTGGGAAGAAGTTACAGGACTGCAGCGGTTTGCTGAGCTGGAAGCGGCCGCTAGACCTACCTACTCGTACAGGGCAGACGGTCGTGCCCCTTGACTTCTAGTTGAGGGCCGGGACAGCATTCTCCAGCATGAGCGTCAAGCGAGGGTCGAACTGGTCGATGGACAGCCTGCTTCAATTTCGGTGATCCAGGTTTGAACAATGACCCTTGACTCTCCGCCAGGGGCAGACCTTAGAGTTCAGAGTATTGGCTGGGCGAGAATGATTTCTCGGGAGACGACACGTGTTTTCAATCGGCGAATTCTCAAAGATTACAGGGCTGTCGATCAGGGCGCTACGGCTTTATCACGAGCAAGGCATCCTTGTTCCAAGCGCCATCAGTCAGGACAGCAACTATCGGTACTATGACCAGGTGAACGTGGAGCGAGCGAGAGCTATCGCTCTACTTCGCCATATGATGTTCAGTCTCGATGACATCAAGCAGATTCTGAAGCAGAGCGAGGACGA
>Ga0209656_10001531_pt1 | contig 15137 bp, 10 predicted proteins | sample BogFormECP12_OM2_FD_188239 | JGI IMG/M metagenome (GOLD analysis project Ga0209656, IMG submission 188239) | Bog forest soil microbial communities from Calvert Island, British Columbia, Canada - ECP12_OM2 (SPAdes) (version 2) | ecosystem: Environmental > Aquatic > Freshwater > Wetlands > Bog ... | reverse complement strand
GCGCACGATCGCGCTCACGCTCGCGGTCGTGGGCGGTCTTTCGGTGCTGGCCATCGGCCTGAACCTGATCAAGGTGGTCAGCGGACCGATGCTCATCGCGCTGCTCATGCTGACCGCCAGCATCGCCGTGCTGGTGCTCGTCTACAATCATTTCAACGGCTGGTTCGACGGCTTGCGCGCCTGGTATCACGACGTGATGCTGCCCAAGGCCTTGCGCCATCCGTATATCGTCGGCTTCGGCTCGCTCGGCCTCGTGCTGGCCTCACTGGTCACGGTCGGCACGCTCGTGCCGTTCGAGTTCCAACCCAACACCGAGTACGGTGCGGCGGTCGCGAGCCTCACCTATCCCGTGGGCACGCCGATCGAGGTCACCGCCGCCGGAGCCGAGCGGATGGCCGCCGAACTGCGCAAGCGCACGGACGTCCGCGATGTCGTCGTCAACGTCGGCCAGGACTCCAACGACGTGACCGGCGGGTACGTCGCCAATCTGCAGGTCGATCTCAAGCCGGACAAGCGCCACGACGAGCATCTCGTCGTCGAGCAGATCCGCAACATGGGCTCGCTCGTTCCGGGCGCGGTGATCACCGCAGGCGGCGCGCAAAACGGCGGCGGTGCCGATCTGACCTACACGCTGCTGGGCACGCCCGAAAATCTGTACCCGGCCGCCGACAAGCTCGTGGCCTTCATCAAGAAGCTGCCCAACACGATCGATGTGACCGCGACGAGCGAGATCGTCGGGCCGCGCCTGGAGATCGACATCGATCGCGCCAAGGCCGCGGCGCTGGGAGTCTCACCGCAAGCCGCTGCGATGACCGCGCGCGCCGCGGTCGGCGGCATCATCGCCACCAAGCTGCGCATGCCTGAGGGTCTGGTCAACGCCATCGTCCAGCTGCCGGCGGGCATCCGCAACGATTATCGCAACCTCACCTACGTGCCGGTGCGCGCCCAAGACGGCGTCACGCTCGTGCCTTTATCGGACATCGCGACCTTCAAGTGGGTGACGGAGCCGCCGACGCTGCGCCGCCAGGACCGCCAGCGCATCGTGCGCGTGTTCGCGAGCACGGTGGGCGGCGCGCCCATCGGGCCTATCGACAGCAAAGTGCAGGAGGTCCTCAAGCAGCCCGGCTTCTTGCCGCCCGGCGTGAACGTCCAGGCCGAAGGCGACACGCAGTTCCTCGGCGACACGATCAATAAGATCGGCATCGCGCTGCTGACCTCGTTCGTGCTGATCTACATGCTGCTCGTGATCCTGTACCGCAATTACCTCGAGCCGCTGATCATCATGCTGAGCATTCCCGTGGCGCTGGTGGGCGCGCTGGGCATCCTCGCGTTCTGCAACATCGTCCACATGGTCGCGCCGGACGTGCGGTTCTTCGCGGGGCAGACGCTCAACATATTCTCGATGCTCGGCATCGTCATGCTCATGGGCTTGGTGGCCAAGAACGGCATCCTGCTGGTGGACTACGCGAATACGCTGCACGCGCGCGGCATGTCGATCATCGACGCGGTCCGGGAGTCCGCCGCCGTGCGGTTCCGTCCGATCATGATGACGACCGCTGCGATGATCATGGGCATGCTGCCGCTCGCGCTCGGCTTCACCGAAGGGGCCGAGTTCCGCAAGTCCATGGGTACGGTGATCATCGGCGGCCTGACGAGCTCGCTGCTGCTGACGCTGTTCCTGGTCCCCGTGATGTACGTGGTCGTGGTCGGCGCGGTCGAGCGCTGGCGCCAGCGCCGGCTGGCGACGCGGCTCGTGCTCGCACCGGAAGAGGACGAAGCCGTCGGAAGCACCCTGCCGATCACACCGTAACCGGAGTCACGCGGCCTACCCCCGGCAGTTGCCGAAAACTAGAATGTGAGCATCTGGCGCTGCGCCTTGGTCTGCCTCTTCCTGACGGCCTGCGCCGGCGCGGGCGCGCCTGGCAGCGTCACGAATCCCGGCGGTGGAAATCCAATGCCGAGCACCGGCCCGACGCCGACGGCGCCGCCGGGCAACGTCGCCTCGATCGGCGGGTGTCAGGTGTTCCCCTCGGACAACCCGTGGAACGAAGACATCTCCGGATTGCCGGCCGATCCGAACTCCGCCAACTATCTGGCGCAGATGAACGCCGCCACGACCAACCTCCATCCCGATTTCGGCTCGAACCCGACGTATGGCATACCATACGTGACGGTGCACGGAAACACGCAGCCCTTCGTGCCGATCAATTTCACGTTGTACGGATCCGAGAGCGACCCGGGCCCGTACCCGATACCGTCGAACGCGCCGGTCGAAGGCGGATCGGGGAGCACCGGCGACCGGCACGTGCTCGTCGTCGATATCGACCATTGCATCGATTATGAGATGTACTACGCGTTCTACGTCGGCCCAGGTTGGAACGCCGGGTCGGGAGCGGTGTGGCATTTCAACTCAAACGCGCTGCGTCCGTACTATTGGACGTCGGCGGATGCGGCAGGGCTGCCGATCGTGGCGGGATTAGCGCGATACGACGAGACCGTGCAAACGGGCGCGATCTACCATGCGCTGCGCTTCACGGTCAGCAAGACGCAGGCCGGTTTCATCCTTCCCGCCACGCATTTCGCGTCGAACTGCTCAAACCCGAACTGTCCGCCGATGGGCCTACGGGTGCGGCTCAAAGCCAGCTACGACATCAGCGGCTTCACCGGGGCGTCACTGGTCATCTTGAAGGCGCTGAAGAAGTACGGTATGATGATCGCTGACAACGGATCGGATTGGTACATCAGCGGCTCGACGGATACGCGCTGGGACGACAACGATCTGAATCAGCTCAAGAGCGTTCCGGCCAGTGCCTTCGAAGTGGTGCAAACCGGCCCGATCATCCACTAGCGCGCCCCTTTCTTCGTAGAGAGGTGCTGTATGCTCAGGCTGCTTGCAACGCTTGCCATTGCTTCCTTCGCGCTGCTGCTCACGGGCGCGGGCACTCCGGCGCCGACGCCAGCGGCCACGCCGACACCCACGCCGACGCCGACAGCGACGCCAGCACCGACGCCCGTCGGCCCGCCGGTCGGCACGGTGACGGCGGTGGTCGATCCGGGCCTGCTTCCGCATGGCCGCAACGTCCTTCACGGGATCGCGCGCAATCCCAAAACGGGCGATGTCTACGTCGGCGTCTCAAGCTCTCTCAGACACTGGAACCCGATCACCGGCAACTCATTCTCCAATGATGACTCGCTTCGAAAGATCACAGCCGCTGGAACGGTCAGCCGGGTCACCAGCTTTCCCTATCCCAACGGGATCCTGGTCAGCCCGCGTGACGGAATGGTGTATGTGGCCACCGGAGCGATCCACTGCAGCGAGGCCGTCGGTGGAATGCTCGTCTCGACGCACTGTCCGGGCACGAACGGCGTCGTCGTCGTGGACCCCGCAACGGGCGATCACCATGACTATGCAGGCGCAGGACCAGGCCGGGCGGACGGGGTCGGGACCAACGCTCGCTTCACCGCGGCGGCTGATATCGTGTTCGATCCGGACAACGGCAATATGTACGTCACTGATTACGGCAATCACGTGATCCGCCAGGTGACTCCTGACGCGACAGTCACGACGTTCGCTGGATCCGGGACTGCCGGCAGCGCCGACGGCGTCGGGCCGGCAGCCTCGTTCAGCGGTCCGCGCGGGATCGCGTACTGTGCGAAGGACAAGAGCCTGTACGTCGCCGATCGCGACAACAACGAGATCCGCAGGATCACCATGGACGGCACCGTCTCGACCGTCGCAGGGACCAACAGCGTGGGCTTCGTCGACGGCCCCGTCGCGAGCGCGCGCTTCGACCACCCGCAGGGAGTCGCGTGCGATGCAGCAGGCGACATCTTCGTCGCGGACACGGATAACAATACCATTCGCGTGATATCGGCGGGCGGCGTGGTCAGCTCGCTGGCAGGCAGCAAAGAGATGGGCACGGTCAACGCGGTCGGATCAGCGGCGCGTTTCGCCAACCCCAGCGACTTGTATTTCGACCCGACCGATGGCAGCCTTTACGTGATCGACGAGGGCGCCAACAACATCCGCAAAGTCGTCACCGGCGCCGCGCCGGGGTAGAGGTTCGGCGGCCGATCCGCGCGCGGTCTAGCGGCGCGGCGGGAGTTTCGGCGGCGCGAGATTCGGGCGGCCGTCGAACGACGGCATCACGACCGGATTCTTCTCCAGCGAATCGAGGATCAGCGCGAGCGCCTTGTCCATCTGCGGATCTTTGCCGTCGCGATACTCGTGCGGCGCGATATCGACGTCATAGTCCGGATCGGTGCCGTAATTCTCCACCTTCCAGCCGACGTCGACGAACCAGAACGAGAACTCCGGCTGCGTCGTCACGGTGCCGTCCACCAGCGGGTGCTGCGGCCAGATGCCGATCACGCCGCCCCACGTACGCTTGCCGACCAGCGGCCCGAGCTTGTAGAGCTTGAAGCAGTGGCTGAAGATGTCGCCGTCCGAGCCTGCGAACTGATTGGTCAGCCCGACCATCGGTCCGGCGACCGACTCGTCAGGATACGGCTTGGGCAAACCGTGGCGCGGGATATCGTACCCGACGCGCTTGCGCGACAGTTTCTCGAGCAGCAGAGCCGAGACGTGTCCGCCGCGATTGTAGCGCGCGTCCACGATCAAGCCGTCACGATTGAACTCCGCCAGATAGCCGCGGTGAAATTCGGCGAAACCTGCCGGCCCCATGTCGGGGATGTGCACGTAGCCGACGCGGCCGCCCGTGCGCTCGTGCACGAGCTTGCGGTTTGCCTCCACCCACTCGCGATAGCGCAGCGCGCGCTCGTCGCGCAGCGTCTTGACGATGACGCGCCGGCGCACTCCCTCAAGATCGAGCACGGTCAGCGCGACTTCGCGGCCAGCATAGTTGAGCAACAGCGCTTCGACGGTGCGCTCGCGGCTGACCGCGTGGCCGCCCACGCCGACGATGATCTCACCCTCGCGCACGCGTAAGCCGGGCTCGGCGAGCGGTGAATCCGCATCGCGATTCCATGAATCGCCGCGCAGGATGCGCGTGATCTTGTATCCGCCGCTGCGCTCGTCGAACGACAGCTCTGCCCCGAGCAGACCGACTTTGTAGACCGGGGGCCGGCGGTAGTCGCCGAAGTACTCGTAGGCGTGCGATGTGCCCAGCTCGCCCTGCATCTCCCAGAACAAGTCGGAGAGCTCCGCGCGCGTGCGCACGCGGGGCAACAGCTTCGCGTAGCGATCGCGCACGACGTCCCAGTCGACCTGCGACATGGCCTCATCCCAGAACTGCTCGCGCTGCAGACGCCACGCCTCGTAGTACATCTGCATCCACTCGTCGCGCGGCTCGACAAGGACAGAAACGCGCCCGATGTCGATCCAACCCGAGCGTCGGCTCGACTCATCGAGCATGGGCGGCCGCGCGTCTGCATCCGCAAGCGGCTCAAGCGCGTCGATGGCTCGCAGCCGGTAGCCCGAGCGGTAGACCAACGTGCGATTGTCGGCGGCCAGGCGGATCGCGCCGACTTGGCCGGCGAGCGAGCCGCAGCGCTGATCGCTGAAGTCGTACGCGAGCAGCGTGCCGTCGTCGTGCGCGTCTTCCTTTAGAAACGAATGTCCGAGACTGCCGCGCACAGGGTACTGGGTGAACAGCGCGCGGCCCGGCGCGCCAACGATCTGGTCGTAGCGGCCCTCGTCCACGGGGAAGCCGATGACGCGGCCGCTGATGCCGTCGAAATCGATATCGATGCTCGGCGGCGGCTTGGGCGCGTCGGCAGGCGCAGCCGGCGGCTCGACCGGTCTGGACTCGGATCGCGGTGCGCTTGAGGAGCGCGCGGCGACGTCGGTAGCGGTGTTCGGCGCATCCGGTGCGCGGCTCACAACGGCGTCGTCGTGATCGTGCGGCGCGGGGGACTTGGCGGAGCCGTTGAACGCGCGCGCCTTAGGGACGAATGGCGACGCGACGTCGCTGCGCAGCGTGACCAAGAACGGGCGCATCGCGAAGGGGAAGCTCAAGTCGAATTGGAGCGCATCGTAGACCGGGTTGAAATCACGCGTCGACAGGAAGTACAGATACTTGCCGTCGGGGTCCCATGCCGGGCAACGGTCGATGCGCAGCGGTGCGGTGACGTCGTGGACGGCGCCCGAGGCGGCCTCTGCGACGCGGATGATCGATTGGTCGCTGAACGGCGCATACGAGTAGGCGACCCAGCGTCCGTCGGGCGACCACGCCAGATCGTTGATACGCATACCTGGACTACGGTCGACCACGCGCACGTCCTTGGTCTTGAGGTCGACGGTGATCAGTTCGTGGCGGTGATTCGCCAGCGCGACCACGTCGGCGGTCGGAGACACGGCCAACTCGACGACGCGGCCAAGATCGCCGTCGCTGGCCGCGACCGGCGGCTGGCTGTCATCGGCCCAGCAGATCTGCAGATGCTCCGTGCCGCCCTCATCCGTGACGACGACGAAACGCAGGCCATCGTGCAGCCAATCCGCGTTGCGGTAGCGGACTTTGCTTCCCACGCCATGATGCGTGACCGCCTCTTCCCACAGCGGCATCGTGAACGGCTGGCCCCGGGCGATCAGCGCGAGCGCGCGCCCGTCCGGATGCGGCGCGAAGGTCTCAAGCGTCGGCGCCGCGTCGACGAATCGGCGCGCCGTCTGCGTGGTCGTGGAGGGCGCGCTGATGTCAAGCCGTCTCGTCGTGTCGCTGGCGGAATCGTACAGATAGAGATCCGCGCCGGCGCCGTAGACGATACGCGTGCCGTCGCTTGAGGGGAAGCGGACGTAGTACTCGTCGTGATCAGTGTGCCGGCGGACATCCGAGCCGTCGGGGTTGCACGAGTACAGATTGCCGACGCCTTCGTGGTCGGAGAGGAAATAGACGCGCGTGCCGACCCACATGGGGCTGACGCAGTTGCCGTCAAGCGAGACGAGCTTCGAATACGTCCCCTTGCCGCCGGCGTCGACCCACAGTTCGCCTGCGGTCCCTCCGCGGTAGCGCTTCCAGCGAGCGGGATCGTTGTTGTTCCGCCCGATCAACGTGGCGCCGCCATCGGCGACGTCGATCGACATCATGTGTCCGAGCTCGAGCGAGCGCGGACTTCCGCCGGTCCGCGCCACCGCGAAACCTTCGGCGTGGCGCAGGAACGGCGACCGGCCATCGGTCACGAAGAGGATCTCGTTTCCATCCGGCGTCCAGCCCGCGACATGGCACGTCTCGGACCCGAGATACGTCAAGCGCGCCGCGTCGCCGCCATCGGCCGCCATGACGTACACTTCAGGATGGCCCTCTTCGCGGCCGACAAAGGCGACGAAGCGCCCATCAGGTGAAAATCGCGGTGAGGAGCACTCGCCGACGCCCGCGGTGAGGCGGCGCGCTACGCCGCCGCCAACGGGGACCGACCAAAGATCATCTTCACACACAAAGACGACGTCATCGCCAGCGATCGTCGGCTGACGGTAATATCCCGCGTTGCTCATGAGCCACAAGAATTGGCCCCAGCGGGGACCCGAGCCTTTTCTGAGAGCCTACTAAGACGCCTTAATTGGGATGCGGCTTCATGGTCGGTCCAGGTGGGATGACCTCCTGGATCGTGCCCGAGGAGGCGACCCCGGCGAGCATGTCGCGCCATGCCTTGCTCGCCATCGGAGCGACTGAGGCTAATGAGTGGGTGCCGCCCGGCTGCTCGTAATAGGTCACCAAGGCGCCGTGCGAGCTCAGCCAGGCGGCGAGCTGGCGCAGGTACGCGGACGTGATGCTCCCATCCTCGGAGCCCCCGACGAGGTAGACCGGCTTGCCGCGCACGTGCTGTGCGACCGCGTCGCTATCGGTCTGTGCGACGGCGCCTTCGATCACGAGCAACGACGACCAACGGTCGGGAGCGGCCGCGAGCGCCTTGAACGCCGCGAACCCGCCAAGCGAGTTGCCCGCGAGGTAGACGCGTCGCCGATCGACGCGCAGCGACGTCTCGATCGCTCCTAGTGTCTGGTACAGATCGGCGATGGTGGCGTCGGCGAGCATGTCGTCGCCGCCGGCATACGGCGCGATCACCACGCTGCCGGTGGCGTCGGCCAGCGAGCGCACCAGCGGCGATGCGATGACGTCGGCTTCGCTCTGACCTTTGCCATGCAGGTAGATGATCAGCGTGGCCGGTTTGTCACCAGCTGTGGCGGGCACGTAGAGCGCCAGCGGGTACGCTAGCTTCTTGACGCCGATCGCCGGCACGAGCGCCGCTGAGGCGCCGTGGATCGTGTCGAGCGCTGGGTAGGTCTGCTGCGCGAGTTGATCGACGAGCGCCCTGTCGAGCTGTGCGAGCTGGAGCGTCGCCTCGGGGTCATCTGAGGTTTGCAGCTGCGCGAGATGCGCTGCGAGCCGCGCATGCAGGACGGCGGTCAATCCGCTGAGCCGATCGATCGCAGCTGCGTTGGCGGCGAGCTCGCGCTGAGCGCCCTCGAGCAGCGCACGGGCTTGGCTGAGCTGGTCCGAGGGCGCTGGCGCAAGCGCGACATTGAAGGTTATCGCGATCGCGGCCAACACGCTGAACATTTTCATCTCGCGCTTCCTTTTGTATGGCTGCGCGGGATTCATCCACGGGGGTACGAACCTAGTAGCATGAAGGTACGCGTGCCGATCACCGGCTTCGTCCTCACATGCGTGCTCGCGCTTGGGGGACCAGGCGTGCGAGCGCAAGCGCAGGATATGCCGCAAGACGGCGCAGCCGCACCTTCAGTGCCGGTGCTGCAGTCGGTCATTGATGGCGGCTTCGAGCCGTTCGATCTCAAGACGGCATCGACAGGCACGACCATCGTGTTGTATTTCTTTCCCCAGGCCTTCACCGAAGGCTGAACGATCGAGGCCAAGGCCTACGCCGCCAGGCTGGCGGACTTCAAGAAGCTCGGCGCCACGGTGGTCGGCATCTCCTACGATTCGCTCGATGTGCTCAAGAAGTTCCAAGCGCAAGAACAAGCGCCGCAGCGCTTCGTGTCTGACACCAAAGGCGTTGCGGTGACTGCGTTCGGCGTGTCGATGACCGACCAGGGCCAGGTCTACGCGAAGCGCGCGACCTTCATCATCCGCGACGGCAAGGTCTTGCACACAGTCTTCGACTGGAGCCCGCTCGGCAACGTCAGCAAGACGCTTGACTGGCTCACCGCCCATCCGGCGGTCGCCAGCACCAGGCCGCCGCTTGTCGAGAGCGCTGCTCCGGCCTTCACGCTGCCGCTCATCGCCAACGGCAGTGGATCGTTCTCGCTCGCGAAGCAGCGCGGCCACGGCGTGTACATCAATTTCTTCGCGTCGTGGTGCGCGCCGTGCGTGCAAGAGGCGGCGACTATCGGCGCGATCACGCCGGAGTTCAGCTCGCGCGGCGTGCGCATCGTCGGCATCGCGGTGCTCGATAACCCGTCCGGCGCGATGGGTTTCGTCCATCGGTATGGTTTGAAATACCCGATCGCGTACGACAAGTCGGGGAGCGTCGGAGCCGAATACCGGCTCACACAGCTGCCGCTTCATGTCTTCGTCGACTCGAACGGCGTCGTGCGCCAATATGTCGCAGGCGGTCCGATTCCGGCCGCCGAGCTGCGCGCAGGGCTCTCCTCGATCGCTCGATAACGACCCCTCGTTGTACCAGCTGTTCGCAAACTGGCCAGGTTGGGCAGTGCTCGCCATCTTCATGCTCGTGCCTGCCGCGCTGGCCGCGTCGGTGCACGCGCTGTTCAGGCGCCTGGTACCCGCGAATAGACTGCTGCCGAGCCACGACGTCGCCGGTTTCCTTGTCGCCATCGTCGGCGTGCTCTACGCGGTCGTGCTCGGATTTCTTGTCATCAGCGTGTGGAGCTCGTTCGATCAGGCGCAGCGCAATGCGGACGCCGAAACGACAGACGTGGCGGATGTCTTATATCTGACCCGATCGTTGCCGGAACCGGTCCGCATGCGGGAGCGAATACTCCTCGGCCAATACGCGCACGAGGTCCGAGACGTCGAGTGGCCGATGCTGGCCGATGGAGAAGAAGATCAGCGCGCGCGTGGCCTCCTGGCGGCGGCGTTCCACGAGCTTGCGACATGGCCCATTGCACCGAGAGAGTCGCAGACCGAGATCCTGCGCCAATCGTCCCTGCGCGACGCGGCGCTTGCGAGTTATCGCGAGCTAGCCATGCACAGACGGCTGCGCGTGTTGGATGCGCAGAGCCACGTGCATCCGACGATGTACTTCGCCCTTGCCGCCGGCGCGACGATCTTGCTGGTGTTCGTGCTGCTATTCGGGGTCGAGAGCTGGGGCATCCAACTGGCGATGACGGCGCTGGTCGCGGCGATGATCGGTCTTCAGATCGGCGTGATCTTCGAGATGGACCGTCCGTTCTGGGGCGCGATCCACGTCACGTCCGACGCATGGACGCTGTTGATCAGCGACAACCATCTCGGAACGCCTTAAGCGGGCTCATTCGGATGGTCGATGGCGCGCTCTTTGGTGGTGGGGAGCCGCTGCAGGTCGTCCTCGACGAAATGACGCTCCACCAGCTCGCCCTTGTGCTCGAAGCGGACCACGATGGAGCGCGTGCGCACTTCGATGATCGTGCCCTCGACGCCGAGGTTCTTGATCAACACTTTGTCGCCGTATCGGTAGTTCATAGGTGGGCACGTTCTACCGGCGCTTGATCGTCTCCCCGATGAGCTTCCTCGGCAGGCCCTTCGCTCTATCTACTCAACGGAGAAAAGGGGCCCTCTTCCTAATCCCTTGGACCATATCGGTCCCACTCGGCGTTCTAAGCTCATAAGGAGCGTGACTTGTGATGCACCGTGCACGAACGGCCGTTGTTTTCGCGGTTGCGTTGGCGACCACCGTGGTTCAGCTTCCGGCTGCGGCCGCAGAAAAGCCTGGACAGCCGGGCGTGGCCAGCGAAAACCTCACGCCCAGCGGATTGGTCGTGGTGCTGACGACCAGGGACCTGGGCGACGCATCGTGGCGCAAGGCGGTAGCCAGTCCATCCATGAGCGGCGTTGCGCTTCAGATCCATTGGAACGACCTCGAGCCGGCCAAGGGGAAACTCGATTGGTCGAAGCTGGACGAATTGTTCGACGCTGCCGCAACGTCGAAGAAGTGGGTGCAACTGCTCATCTTTCCAGGCTTTTTCACTCCCGAATGGGCGCTCGATGGCGTCAAGACCACACAGTTCCCGATACAATATGGGCCGGGCAAAGGCGACATAATGGCATTGCCCATGCCGTGGGATGCGGTGTACCTCCACCGTTGGTTCGCATTCGTGAAACTCGTGAGCGACCGATACGGGAGCAACGCCGCGTTTCGGATGATCGGCGCGGCCGGACCCACATCGGTGTCCGTGGAGACGACGTTGCCCGCTTCGCCAAAGGATCTCGAGAAATGGCAAGACGATTCGTACACGCCCACCAAGTACATCGGCGCGTGGCAGCAAGCGCTGCAGACATACGCCACGGACTTTCCCAATCAGTACGTCTCTCTCTCAGGGCTCGGAAGCGGGCTGAATATCAACGATCAAGGGAAGACAGACTCTGACGAGCACCTGCGCACGCGACAGAAGATCATCGATGCAGCGATCTCTGCCCTCGGAAGCCGCTTTGGGCTGCAATACAGCAATCTCGACGCGATTCCACGCTCTGACGACGAGCGCATGACATTTGTTTTCAGCTATATCGGCCGCTCCGTCACTGGCCTGCAGATGCGCACCTCGGCCGGCAACCCTGGAATGGGCCCGCCGAGCGATTCTCCAGCTCTCGTCTTGCAAGAGGCGATCGATAAGGGACTGCAGCCGAACGCCGACGGAAAGCGCGTGACCTATCTTGAGATCTATGAGCGTGACGTGCTTGATGACGAGATGCAAGCGGTGTTGCGTTATGGCGCATCGCTGTTCACGGCACAGCCGCTTGCACGCCCGCTTCCGGTTCCTCGGTGACAAAGGAAGATACAGAAGATGAGTTTGGGCGAATGCCGTGAGATCGCCGGACTGTCGGCGGGGAGACAAGCTCGATTTTCGTCCTACGCCGGCGGTAGGCGGAAGGCCCGGCGGGTGCTGCCGTCCAACACAAACTTGGCCGCACAGCCAGTAACGTGGCGCTGTAGCTCAGTTGGTTAGAGCGCCTGCCTGTCACGCAGGAGGTCGTCGGTTCGAGCCCGATCAGCGTCGCCACTCAAACCCGCATCGCGTCAAGCGTTGCGGGTTTTTTCATGATTTTGCCGCTTTAAGCTTGACACCAATTTTGACACCAAATGGAAGATTGGCGAGTTCCCGCTGCCGACGTTACATAGTCCCTGTTTCTGGCAAACACGGCCGAGCGCCCTTAACCAATGTCACAAGAACCCGGTGTCGAGGGACCCCTCATGTCGCATTAGAAAGTGTAGATATGAGTAACCCAAAGCTTTTCAATTGCGACGGCGGACACAAACTAATCGCCAAAGTTAGCGCCGTTGTTTACCAGAGTGAAGATGGTTCACCATATTTGAATCGCTTGACGTTTCGCGAAATCGCGTGTGAACATGGCGAGAAATGCACTCACGGCGCGGATCCCGTTACTGAAGGGGAGTTCATGAGCCTTGTTTCCCGCACAACCACGTTCCCACTGAAGCTCAGGGGTAAGGGCAACTTTCCCTTCGAAAACGGCACCAAGGCTCACCCAAAATGACGGAGCGGATAACGCACATAGATGAGAATCGATACCACGCTTCGCGAGATAGCGATCGCTGATCTCCTGAAGCGATTCGCGGACGATGGACCTTCGCTGCGAGGTGATCAAACCGAATCTTGGTACGCTTATCGCGACGCCGAGAAGGCGGCAGATCCAGCGTGGCTGCCCATACTCGCAGCGCTCTTGCTCGCCGCGAAACCGCCGAGTCGCAGCGCCATCTACTTCATCATCGCTCAACTCGGGAAGAACTGCGCCCCCCAAGCTGCCTTTTCCATACTCAACGAATGGTTGTCACGTGAAAAAAACAAGTCTTGCATACACAGCATCCTGTCCGCTCTCGGAGAGCTGCCACTTCCGAATATTGAGCAGATCACGCCGTTCACGAGGGACCCTCGATGGCTTGTGCGGCAAGAGGCGATCTACTGCCTTCGAGGCGACACAAGTGGGGAGGCTGAGGAGGTCCTATTACGCGTGCTAGAGTCCTCCAAGAACCAGTACGACATGGGCTATGCCTTAAGTGCGCTATCCAAGGTTGGCTCGCGAAAGGCGATTCCAAGGTTGGCCGCCATGAGCCAACACCCCAAGGCCAATGTTCAAGTTGGGGTCGTGCACGCCATTAGCAAGATCGGCGATCAGCGCGAGGTCCCATTCTTTGTTGAAGCTCTGGCCGGCCGCAATACGAAATGGGCCGCGATGGAGGCTGTCCGCGCCCATGGGGACGCAGGGGCGATTCCGGCCGTGGCCGCCAGAGTCGGATCGATCCTGAAGCGCACGCGGAAGATCGAACAGGACCCGAGCGAGTTGGTGCTTGGCCTTGAGTTCTTGAAACGGTTCGAGAAGGTGGACTCAGTAGCCAAGAGGGCGCTTGACGCAGCACGCAAGGTTCCGCGGGAACGGCTCTTCGATAGCGAAGCCGCTTGGGTTCGGGAGAACCTCTGATCCGGAGATTCTGACACCAAATTTGACACCAAATGACCGCCCCGACGGCGCACGCTGGCGCACATGTGACACACAAGAAGATCCGGACAACCCCTCATGACTGCTACGTCTGCGCGTCCTGGCGCACATCCGCGCACGATTGCGCATATCTCGTGGAAATGTCTGTCACGCAGGAGGTCGTCGGTTCGAGCCCGATCAGCGTCGCCACCTAGAAACCCGCATCGCATAACGCGTTGCGGGTTTTCAATATAACTCGGGCTCATGGGTGCATGCCTCTAGTTGGCCAATGGTTGGCCAATGTCGAGTTCCTTAGATATTACGGTCGGGTCTGTGGGCTGGCAAACAACCGATCTAGCTTCTCAGCGACGTCTCGTTGCATCGACGGCAACACATGGCTATAGATATCTAGCGTCACGGCGATTTTAGAATGCCCTAGGCGCTCCTGGACGATCTTAGGGTGGATGCCCTGACCAAGCATCAACGTTGCAGCAGTGTGCCTGAGGTCATGAAAACGGATGACCGGCAGGCCTGCCCGTTTGAGCAGCGGTCTAAACGAACGCCGCACAACGTTAGACGCACGTAGCGGTCCGCCGCGAGCGTCGCAAAAAACCCACATAGAAGGTGACTGATTCTTGGCCAACATTCGCTTCCGATGGTCGCGCAACGCCCTAACTACTGAGGCTGGTAGGTCGATGCGCCGCCGCCCCTTCGTACTCTTGGGTTCTGCGATATCGAACTTGCCTGCCATCTCTACCAGCGTCCGGTTCACAGATAAAGACCCGTTGTCCAGGTCGATATCGGACCAGCGCAACAGGACCCCAGTACGTATCTAATGCAGGTCCCGCCTGTCTCTCGTCTGGTATATACACTGACGTTTACGGCGTTATGGTGTATCAACGATCCGACGGGATCACAGATGGCTGCTCGACCATACAGGGTTCTCGCGAGTATAATCCTTCAAGCGTACAATGGTCGAGCCCGGACGCTTATTCTGGAACAATTACTAATCCGATGAGCCAACTCTCCTATGTGTGGAACAACAATAACCCGATCTCCTTTAGCGACCCGAGCGGATATGATTCCATATACTTGAATGAACGACCATCTGGTATTGCAAAATATTATCACGCCTTCTTAGAAGTCTTTAGCGATGAGGGTAAGCTCAAGGAGCGCTTCAGTTTTGGACCAGGCGAAAACGGCTTCTTTACGACCCTGGACTCACCTCTGGTCCGTGAACCAGACTCATATGACGCAAAGTGGAGTGGCGGCACTAACGGTGCTTTTCGCGTCAAAGTGCTTCAGTGTGGTGGGTCGGCTTGTCAGCGCGCTGAGCACGCAATGCATGAGGCGGCCTCGGCAATCGAACATTCAGGGGTTCGATATGGTGGTAATCACAACAACAGCAATAGCGGTTCGTTTACGACGTGTAGCGCCGGTGCTGGCGCAACCGCCTGCAACAATGCGAACCGGCAGCTTGGAAAAAGCACACCGGGTTGGGGAGAGCAAGTTGGCTACGGACAAAGCACGCAAACCAACACGTCAGCTGGGCAACAGGGAAGTGGGCAGACCCAG